>Ga0209346_1000362_pt1 | contig 44863 bp, 40 predicted proteins | sample AutmiccommunBRH9_FD_187381 | JGI IMG/M metagenome (GOLD analysis project Ga0209346, IMG submission 187381) | Deep subsurface microbial communities from Mt. Terri, Switzerland - Autotrophic microbial communities BRH/9 (SPAdes) (version 2) | ecosystem: Environmental > Aquatic > Deep subsurface >...
GGCCTACCTCCGCGCCAACCGCCTCTCCATCTCCGTGTTCGAAACCTACGAGGACATCGTGGCACGATGCTGCGACGCCTGGAACTTCTTCGCCAACGACAGCGCCACCGTGCGCTCGATCACCACCAGAGAATACGCCAAAACGGTCAAAGGCTAAGGCCGTTGGTATGACGTCCTCCGGGACGGGGCGCGCAAGCTGATCGCTCAGCCGATCGAAGCGGAACTGGCCACGGCTGCTGACCGTGTTCGCCGACGACAAGCTGGAAGGCGGTCGCGCGCGGCTTGTCTGGCATGGCCATCTGCCGGAACGCAAGGTGATGACCGGCATCGGCCCGGTGCCGGCGAATGTGCCGCGCGTGCGGGACCGCAGACCGGGCGAAGACAGGATCACCTTTCCGACTTGCGGTGGCCGCCGGCCGTGACGATGTGCCCCGCGCTCAGCCGGCCTTGAGCACCCCGCGTTCGATCTGGTCTTGCTCGATCGACTCGAACAGCGCCTTGAAGTTGCCCTCGCCGAAGCCGTCGTCGCCCTTGCGCTGGATGAACTCGAAGAAGATTGGCCCGACCGCGGTGCGCGAGAAGATCTGGAGCAGGATGCGGGTTTCGCCCCCGCCGACCACGCCCTCGCCGTCGATCAGGATACCGTGCCGCTCCATCGCGTCAAGCGGTTCGTCGTGGTCCTTCACGCGCGCGCGGCTGGCCTCGTAATAGGCGCGCGGCGGCCTGGGCATGAACTTCACCCCGCGCTCGGCGATGGCGTCGACCGAGGCGTAGATGTCCTCGGTGCCGATCGCGATGTGCTGGATCCCCTCGCCGTTGTAGCGGCGCAGGTATTCGACGATCTGCCCGGTTTCGCCGCGATCCTCGTTGATCGGGATGCGGATGCGGCCGCAGGGCGAGGTCAGGGCGCGGCTGAACAGGCCGGTATACTTGCCCTCGATGTCGAAGAAGCGGATCTCGCGGAAGTTGAAGGTTCGGGCATAGAAGCCGAACCACTTGTCCATGTTGCCCTGGTGGACGTTGTGGGTGAGGTGGTCGAGGTAGTAGAAGCCGACGCCGGCGGGGTGGGCGGCGGCCTCCCACACGAATTCGGCGTTGTAGGGGCTGGTGTCGTAGTAATCCTCGATGAAGTAGATCAGGCTGCCGCCGATGCCGACGATGGCTGGCACGTCCAGCGCCTTGCCGGGGCCCTCGCAGGAGGTGGCGCCGTTGGCCAGCGCGTGGGCGTGGGCGTGGGCCGCGTCGACCACCCGCCAGCCCATCGAGGGGGCGCAGGGGCCGTGCTCGGCGATGAAGCGGGCGGCGTGGGTGTCGGGCTCGGCATTCAGCAAATAGCTGACATCGCCCTGCTGCCACAATTCGATCGCCTTCGTGCGGTGACGGGCGGTGCGGGCAAAGCCCATGCGGGTGAAAAGCGCGCGCAGTTCCTCGGGTTCGGGGTGTGCGAACTCGACGAACTCGAAGCCGTCGGTGCCGGCGGGGTTGGCCTCGGAGATGGTGGCTTTCGGGGCGGAATGGGGGAACGGGCCCATGGCGAACCTCCTGTGTTGGCGTTCGTCCGAATATGAAGCATCTGGCGCGAATGATTTGCGCGAAGGTTTCGGGCGGGGTTGAGCGACATGCGATAATTTCGCATCATGGCGCGGATGCGCGCATTTTTCGTGCACGGAGGGGGCGATGCTGGACGAAACCGATTCCCGCCTGCTGGCCGCGCTGCAACGCGACGCCTACCTGACCGCGCAGGCACTGGGGGCGGCGCTGAACCTAAGCCCCAGCCAGATCGGCCGGCGGCGCCAGCGGCTGGAGGCCGAGGGCTATATCCTGGGCTATGCCGCGCGGCTCGATCCGGCGCGGCTGGGCCTGAGCGTGCAGGCATTCGTGCAGGTGCAGATGGCCAGCCACGCGCCCGAGCAGGCGAAAGCGTTCGCGCGGCTGATCGCCACCCGCGCCGAGGTGATCAGCGCCTGGACCCTGACCGGCGAGGCGGATTATCTGCTGAGGGTCTATTGCGCCGACCTGCCGGCGCTGAACATACTCATCCACCAGGTGTTGCTGCCGCATCCGGCGGTGGCGCGGGTTCAAAGCCAGATCGTGATGGATCAGCTCAAGCCCGACGCCGCGTTGCCGACCTGAGGGGACCATGGAAGGACTGCTGTTTCAGGCCTCGATCTACCTGCTGGCCGCCGTGATCGCGGTGCCGCTGGCGATGCGCCTCGGGCTGGGCTCGGTGCTGGGCTATCTGGCCGCGGGCATCGTGATCGGGCCGGTGCTGGGGCTGGTGGGCAGCGAATCCTCCGACCTGCAGCATGTCGCCGAGTTCGGCGTGGTGCTGATGCTGTTCCTGATCGGGCTGGAGCTGGAGCCGCGGGGGCTGTGGTCGATGCGCCACAAGCTGGTGGGGCTGGGCGGGTTGCAGATCGTGCTGACCATGGCGGCGATCGCGGGCATCGTGGTGTGGCTGGGGCGCGACCTGCGCGAAGGCGTGGTGATCGGGATGATCCTGGCGCTGTCCTCGACGGCGATCGTGCTGCAGACGCTGAACGAGAAGAACCTGATGCGCTCCAACGGCGGGCGGTCGGCGTTCGCGGTGCTGCTCATGCAGGATATCGCGGTGGTGCCGATGCTGGCGGTGGTGCCGCTGCTGGCGACGGGCGCGATCCTGCCGCCCGATGCCGCCGAAACCGCCGCCGCCGAAACCGCCGCCGAGGCCGCGCCCGAGGCCGCGCAGACGTTGCTGGCCTGGGTCGACGCGCTGCCGGGCTGGGGGGTGACGGGGCTGACGCTGGCCATCGTGGCCACGATCATCCTCGGCGGGCACTACCTGACGATGCCGGTGTTCCGCTTCGTGCACGCCGCCCGCCTGCCCGAGATGTCGACCTTCATCGCGCTGCTGATCGTGATGGGAATCGCGTTCCTGATGACGCTGGTGGGCCTGTCGCCGGCACTGGGCACCTTCCTGGCCGGCGTGGTGCTGGCCAACTCGGAGTTCCGCCACCAGTTGCACGCGGATATCGAGCCGTTTCGCGGCCTTTTGATGGGGCTGTTCTTCATCACCGTGGGCGCGGGGATAGATTTCGCCTATCTCGCCGCGCAACCGCTGACGATCCTGGCGGTCACGCTGGGGCTGATCGCGGTCAAGGCCGCGATCCTGGCGGCGCTGGCGCTGGCCTTCCGGATCCGCGGGCGCGACCGCTTGCTTTTCGCGCTGGGGCTGGCGCAGGCGGGCGAGTTCGGCTTTCTGCTGATCAGCTTCGCGTTGCAGCAGAACGCGCTGTCGGAGGAGGTGGCGCAGACGCTGCTGCTGGCGATCGGGCTGTCGATGCTGCTTACCCCGATCCTGTTCATCGCCCACGACCGGCTGGCGCGGCTGTTCTCGGACGCGCGCGGCGACGATGTCGAACCCGACGAGATCGACGAACAGGGCCGCGTCATCGTCGCCGGGGTGGGGCGGTTCGGGCAGGTCGTCAACCGCCTGGTGCGGATGAGCGGGATCGGAACCACCGTGCTCGACAACGATCTGGCCACCATCCGGCTGTTGCGCCGCTTCGGGGTCAAGGGCTTTTTCGGCGATCCGTCGCGGCCCGAACTGCTGCACGCCGCGGGCCTGGCCGAGGCCGATATCCTGGTGGTGGCGGTGGACAATCCCGCCGCCGCGACCAAGATCGTGCGCTATGCCCGTTCGTTGCGGGACGATCTGCACATCATCGCCCGCGCCCGCGACCGGGTGCATGTCTACGAGCTGAACGCCGCCGGCGCCAACGACGTGGTGCGCGAGACCTTCGACGCCTCGATTCGCGCCGGGCGCTACGTGCTCGAGAACGCGGGCTTCACCGATTACGAGGCGGCGCAGATGGCGCAGACCTACTACAAGGTCGACCGCATGGCGCTGCGCGAGTTGTCGGAGTTGTGGCGCCCGGGAATTCCCGTCCACGAGAACGAGGCGTATGTCGCGCGGTCCCGCCAGCTTGACGCCGATCTGGAAACCGCGCTGATGGAGCATCTGGAAGAACGACAGAACCGTCTGCGCAAGGCGGGATAGGGGGGGCGATGATCCGTGGTGCGTTGCTGGCGCTGGTGCTGGCGCTCCCGGCGGTGGCGGGCGAAGAGCGGGTGGCGCTGAGCGTCGCCGGCGCCGAGATGGCGGGCACGCTGGCCCTGCCCGAGGCGGCGGCGGGGCCGGTGCCGGCGGTGCTGCTGCTGCACGGCTTTCTCGGCACGCGCGACGAACTTGCGGTGGCGGGCACCGGCGAGGGGGTGTTCGCGCGCACCGCGCGGGTGCTGGCCGAGGCCGGTTGGGCCAGCCTGCGGATCGACTTTCGCGGCTCGGGCGACAGCGGCGGGGCGTGGGCGGATACCACCTTCAGCGGCCAGGCGATCGACGCGGCGCGGGCGCTGGGCTGGCTGGCGGCGCATCCCGCCGTCGATCCGGCGCGGGTGGCGGTGCTGGGCTGGTCGCAGGGCGGGCTGGTGGCCGCCCATGTGGCCGCGGCAAGGCCCGATGCGGTGGCCGCGGTGGTGCTGTGGGCGCCGGTGAACGACGCCACCGACGTCTACGCCCGCCTGCTGGGCGCCGACACGCTCGCCCGGGCGCTGGCGATGCCGTCAAGCCTGCCGGTGACGGCAGCCCTGCCCTGGGGCGGCGAGACCACACTCAAGGCTTCGTTCTTCCACGAGATGCCGGCGACCGACCCGGTGGCCGCGCTCGCGCGCTACACTGGCCCGGCGCTGATCATGGTCGGAACCCGCGACACGCTGGTGGCGCCGCAGCCGGCGGCGGGCGAGGTGTTCGCGCGCTACCATCCCGGCCCCACCCGGGTGTCGGTCCGCGATACCGACCACATCTTCGGGGTCGACACCGGCCCGGAGGTGCTGGACGACATGCTGGCCGAAACCCTGGCCTGGCTGGCGGAACCCGGCTGGTAGGCAGCAAAAGGCCGCCGCACCCGGGGGCGCGGCGGCGAATTCGCGGTGTGTGCGCTTCAGGCCGCGGCGCGCGAAACCAGAACGTCGCCGACCTGGCGCTGGGCGCCGGCCTCGTCCATGCCCGAGACGGCCGCAACCTCACGCGTCAGCCGGTCGAGCGCGGCTTCGTAAAGCTGGCGCTCGGAATACGATTGTTCGCGCTGGTCGTCGCTGCGGTGCAGGTCGCGCACCACCTCGGCGATCGACAGAAGGTCGCCCGAGTTGATCTTCTGTTCGTATTCCTGCGCCCGGCGCGACCACATCGCGCGCTTGACCCGGGCCTTGCCCTTGAGCGTATCGAGCGCCTTCGACACGATGTCGGGGCTGGAGAGCGAGCGCATGCCGATCTCGGTGGCCTTGTGGGTGGGCACCCGCAGCGTCATCTTGTCCTTCTCGAACGAGATCACGAACAATTCGAGGTTGAGGCCGGCAATTTCCTGTTCCTCGATCGAGACGATCCGGCCGACGCCGTGCGCCGGGTAGACCACGAACTCGTTCGGGTGGAAGTCGATCTTCTTGGTTTTGGTCATGCAGGTGCTTCCTCGCAGCGGTTTCCCCTCCACCGGCGACACATCACCCGGCGGAAAGCCATGCCTTCCGTTCCGGGTTGAATTGCCGTGAATAAACGATCACACAGGCGAGCAGTCCTGCGGGCGCTTCCGGTGGGTCAGGTTCATTGTGTCAGCAACATAACAGATTCTGACGCCGATTCATAGCCGCACGTCAGCCCGCCAGGCCGGATTCTGCACCTGCGAAGCGGGTTTTCGCCTCAACTGCCCTCGCCGGGCGCCTCGGAGAAGTATTTTTCCAGCTTCCCGGTCTCGCCGTCGCGGTCTTCGGCGCCGGGCAGCGGGTCTTTCCGGGCGGTGATCACCGGCCATTTCTCGGAAAAGCGGCGGTTGAACTCGACCCACACGTCCATGTCGGGCTCGGTGTCGGGGCGGATGGCGTCGGCGGGGCACTCGGGCTCGCACACGCCGCAGTCGATGCATTCGTCGGGGTGGATGACAAGCATGTTCTCGCCCTCGTAGAAGCAATCCACCGGGCAGACCTCGACGCAGTCGGTATATTTGCAGGCGATGCAATTGTCGGTGACGACATAGGTCATGGGTGGGCTCCGCTGCGTGCGCATCGCGGAGGTAGACCAGCGGCCGGGATCATTCAAGGGGCAGGGTCCGGCGTGGCGTCGATGTCGTCGTAAAGCGCCTGCGCCTCGGGCGCGGGGCCGCGCCGAACCGCGATCTCCAGCACCCGGACGACGCGCACCCGGTCGCCCTGCATGAAGGTAAGGGTGTCGCCGGGGGCGATGGCGCGGCCGGGTTTGGTGACGCGGGTGCCGTTGACGCGCACGCGGCCCCGTTCGACCACCGTCGCCGCAAGGCTGCGGGTGCGAAAGAAGCGCGCGTGCCACAGCCACTTGTCGAGGCGCACGCGGCCGCCATCGTCGTCGTTGCCGGCCCCGGTGCGGGCCACGCCTCAGGTCCGGTCGCGCAGCGCGGCGAGGACGGCGAAGGGGTTGTCCGGGTCGATCTTGTCGGAGCGCGGGGGGCGCGATTCGTAGGTGCGGCGAGGGGCGTCGCCCTTCGCGCCGTCGCTGTCCTTGCGCGCGCCCCGGGGCTTGCCGCCCTTGCGCTTGTCCTTGCCGCCGTCGCCGCGCGGCTGATCGTCGCGCCGGGGGCCGCCGCCCTTGCCGCGCCGGCCTTCGCGCGGGGCGTCGGCCTCGGGGGCGGCCTCGGCATCGCGGCCGCCGCCGGCGCGGTTGCCACGGCCGCGCGGGCGGGCCGGTGCCCAGCGGAAGGTGAAGAACACCTCCATGGCCTCGGTTTCGGCGGAGGGCGCGGGCGCAGCGGTTTCGGCCTCGGCCTCGGCCTCGGCCTCGGCCTCGGCCTCGGCCACGGGTTCCGGGTCGGGGGTGGGTGCCTCGGCCCCGGGGGCGGTGGCGTCGGGCGCGGTGGCCGGCTCCTCCGGCGCGGTGTCGGCCCCGAGGGGCGTGGCCTCCGCCGCCTCGGGTGTCCCGGCGCTGTCGGCCGTCACCGGGGCGTCGGTGGCTGCGGGGGGCGTGGCCTCGGGCAGTGCGGCTTCGGACGGGTCGGGCACCCCGGCCCCGGGGGTGGCCTCGGGCACCGTGGCCTCGGCCGCGGCGGCGTCCCCATGGGCGGGCTGGGCTGCGGGTTGGGGCCGGTGCCTGGGCCGCTCGCCGCGCTCGGCGCGGTAGCCGATCCCGGCCATCAGGTCGGCGAATTGTTCCAGCGTGAGCCCGGTGATCGACAGCATGTCGGCGCTCGCCTCGAAGCCTGCGCGGCTGTCCTGGGCGCGCACCAGATCGGCGAGGCGTTCGAGCATGTCGATGCGGATCGCCCGCGCCCCGGCGGGCCGGTAGCCGCCCAGCAGGTAGTGCTCGGCCGGCACCTCGGGCAGGTGCGGGATGGTGACAAGGCCCGGCGGCGGGCTGGAGGGGAAATCGTCCAGCCCCTGCGCGAGCGACCACAGCACCAGCCGCAGCCGCGTCGGCGCCGGCTTGAGCAGCGCCGGCAGGAAGATGGTGTATTGCCCGAAGCGCACGCCGTGCCTGCGCAGGCTTCCGCGCGCCTCCTGGTCGAGGGCGCGCACCTCTTCGGCCACGCCCTCGCGCGCGATCAGGCCGAAATGCTCGGTCAGCCGAAAGGCGAAGCCGCGCGCCAGCGGCGGCAGCGTCTCGTCCCTGCCCAGTGCGATCAGCGGCTCGAACAGCGCCGCGACCTTGCGGTCGATGAAGTGCTGCAACCGGCGGCGGACCTTTTCGGCCACCTCCTCGCCCGCGGCCTCGTCGACGAAGGCGGTGACCTGCGGGCGCATCGGGTCGGGGCCGGCGACAAGGCGGCCGACCGCGGTATCGCCCCACATCAGCCCGCCCTGGTCGGTGAAATCCATCTCGGTGTCGGGGGCGTTGTAGAAGCGGTCGGCGCGCAGGTGGAACTGCGGCCTGAGCGACGCCTCGGCCGCCGCGCGCAGGGTGCGCGCCTCGTCGCTTGTCGCACCCTCGTCGGTGCGGAAGCGAAAGCCCTCGATGCGGCCGACGAATTCGCCCTCGACCGTCACCTCGCCCTTGTCGTTCACCTCGGCCACGAGGCTCTCCCTTTGCTTGAGCCGGCGCATCAGAACCGAGGTGCGCCGATCCACGAACCGCTGCGTCAGCCGCGCGTGCAGCGCGTCCGACAGGCGGTCTTCTACCGCGCGGGTTTCGCCGCGCCAATGATTTTCGTCCTCGACCCAGCCATGACGCTGGGCGACATAGGTCCAGGTGCGGATGAACGCCAGCCGCCGCGACAGCGCGTCGATGTCGCCGTCGGTGCGGTCGATGCGGGCGATCTGGCGCGCGAGCCAGTCGGGCGGCACCGAACCGCCGCCGTGCAGAAAGCCGAAAATTCGCGCCAGAAGGCCGGCGTGCTCGCTGGGCGAGATGCCGCGGAAATCGGGCACCGAGGCGACATCCCACAGCAGCCGCACGTCGCGCGGGCCGGACACGGTGCCGCCCACCTCGGGCATGTCGACCAGCGCCTTCAGCGCGCGCAGGTCGTCGGCCTCGCGCACCCGGGTCAGCCAGTCGTGGTGGGTGAACGCCTCGAGCGAGGCGACCAGCCGGGCGGGATTGGCGAAATCGAGCGCGGCGTTGCGCCAGTGCAGTTTCGTGACCGGCGCGAAGCGGTGTTCCTCAATCGCCTCGACCAGGTCGGGGGGCAGTGGGCGCGCCTCGCCGGTGACGCCGAAGGTTCCGGCGTTCAGGTGCCGCCCGGCACGGCCGGCGATCTGGGCAAGCTCGTTGGGGATCAGCGGCCGCATCCGGCGGCCGTCGAACTTGGAGGTGGACGAGAATGCGACATGGCGCACGTCGAGGTTCAGCCCCATGCCGATGGCGTCGGTGGCCACCAGGTAATCGACATCGCCGTTCTGGTAGAGCGCCACCTGCGCGTTGCGGGTGCGCGGCGAAAGCGCGCCCATCACCACCGCGCAGCCGCCCTTCTGGCGGCGGATCAACTCGGCGATGGCATAGACGTTCTCGACCGAAAAGCCGACGATGGCGGCGCGTTCGGGCAGGCGGCTGATCTTCTTCGCGCCGGCGTAGCTGAGTTCCGACAGCCGCGGCCGCGAGACGAAGCGCACCCCCGGCACCAGCGCCGCGATCGCCCCGCGCATGGTGTCGGCGCCCAGAAACAGCGTCTCGTGCCGGCCGCGCGCGTTCAGCAGCCGGTCGGTGAAGACGTGGCCGCGGTCGGGGTCGGCGCAAAGCTGGATCTCGTCGATGGCGACGAAATCGGCGCCGATGCCCAGCGGCATCGCCTCGACGGTGCACACCCAATAGGCCACCCGCTCGGGCACGATGCGCTCTTCGCCGGTGACCAGCGCCACCACCGAGGGGCCGCGCAGCGAAACGATTCGGTCGTAGACCTCGCGCGCAAGCAGGCGCAGCGGCAGGCCGATGACGCCGCTGCGGTGCCCGAGCATCCGCTCGATCGCGTAGTGGGTCTTGCCGGTGTTGGTCGGCCCCAGGACCGCCGTGACCCGGCCGCTGCCAGCCATGAGGGGTGTTCCGTGCCTGTTTCGTCGGGCCGCGTCAGAGGGCCTGTCCGCCCGTGCGCAGCTCGAGCCGCTCGATGCCCGCTTTTATGCCGGGTTGGTGGGGATGTATAGCGTGCGCCGCGCGGTAGGCGACCAGCGCCTGCTCCGGCTCGCCCAGTTCCTCGAGGATGCGGCCCAGCCCCGACAGCGCCCCGAAATGGCGCGGGTTCAGCGCCAGCGTCATGCGGATGTCGGCCAGCGAGGGGCCGTAGAGGCCGGCCTGGAAATAGGCGGTGGCGCGCGCGTTCCAGCCTTCGGCGAAATCCGGCGCATGATCGACCAGGGCGGTGAAATGGGCGATCGCCTCGTCCAGATCGCCGGCCTCCATCGCCTGCTGGCCGCGTTGCAGCAGCAGGTCCATCGCCGGCGAGCCCGATTTCGACCATTCCGACCAGATCTGACGCTCGACCATCTGCCAGCGGACGGTGTCGGGGGCCTGAAGCTCGGAGAACAATTCCTCGAGGCGCGGCGCGTTCTGGTCGGCCGCCGCCGCCCCCGCCCAGTTGAGGGCGACGGCGGCTGCCGCAACGACAGTGTTGAGATATCGACGTCGAGTGCCCATAACCCCAGTGTAGCGTTCCCGGAGCGAATTTCAAAAGCGATCCGGTCACATTCGGAGGAAGATATGAGCGACGTGATCGATGCGGCGGTGGAAGAGCTTTCGGGCCGCGTGCAGGGCGGCTTCGACGGCAGCGCGAAGTTCGTGATCGAGGGCGAGGGCGCGATCCTGATCGACGCCGAGGGCGTGCGCGCCGGCGACGACGACGCCGACGTGACGCTGACCGCCGACACCGAAACCTTCCGCGCGATTCTGGCCGGCGACATGAACCCCACCAGCGCGTTCATGTCGGGCAAGCTGACGGTGGACGGCGACATGGGGCTGGCGATGAAGCTGGGCGCCCTGCTCGGCTGAGCCATGGACGAGGCGCCCTTCCACGCCGATGTGCTGCGCGACGGCGGCGGGGCGCCGCTGGCGCCGGGCCGCGCGGTGTGGCTGCGCACCGACGACGGGGTGCGGGTGCGCGCGGCGCACTGGCCGGGCGCGGGCGCGGGCACGGTGCTGCTGTTCAACGGGCGCACCGAATATGTCGAGAAATACGGCGCCGTCGCCTCGGCGCTAAGTGCCGGCGGCTGGCATGTGGTGTCGCTCGACTGGCGCGGGCAGGGGCTTTCGGACCGCTTGCTGGCAGATCCGATGAAGGGCCACGTGGCACGATTCGCCGATTACCAGCGCGACGTGGCGGCGCTGGCGGGCTGGCTGGGGGTAATGGGCCTGCCCCGGCCGTGGCACCTGATCGGCCATTCCATGGGCGGGGCGATCGGGCTGGCCGCGATGCAGGCCGGGCTGCCCATCGCCTCGGCGATGTTCACCGGCCCGATGTGGGCGATCCGGTTTCCGCCCGGCGTGCGGCCGCTGGCGCGCGCCATCGCCGCGCTGCGCGGCATACCTGCGGTGGGCGAGGCCTATGCCCCCACCACCGGGCCGGAAAGCTATGTGCTGACGGCGCCGTTCGAGGGCAACGCCCTGACCACCGATCGCGAGATGTTCGCCATGATGCAGGAACAGGCGCGTGAGGTGGCGCGTTTCGCGCTGGGCGGGCCGACGATCGGCTGGCTGGGCGAGGCGCTGGCGGCGATGGCCACGCTGGCCGCCGCGCCGCCGCCCCCGGTGCCGGCGCTGTGCGTGCTGGGCTCGGACGAGGCCATCGTCGACGCGGCGCGGGTGCGGCGGCTGTTCGCGCGCTGGCCGGCGGGGCGGCTGCTGGTGCGCGAGGGGATGCGCCACGAGGTGCTGATGGAGGGCCTGGCCGAGCGCGAGCGGGTGCTGGGCGAGGCGATGGAGATGTTCGCGCGCGCCGGATAGAGCAATTTCAGAAAAAGTTGAAAGACTTTTTCGGTTCGAAATTGCGACAAAACAATATCCTGCAGCGATGTGGCGCTTCAACGAAAAGCCGAAACGCTGTAGGCCGCGCGCGTCTCTATTCGGCCGCGCGCAGCGGCAGGGTTTCGTGCGGTGCCGCGGCGTGGTCGTCGGCCACCGCCGGCGCGTCGTCGTCCCACACGATCTCGGGGGTGCGCACCCGCCGCGCGGCGCGGCGCAGCGCGCGGTCGCGGGCAACGCCGCTGTCGCGGCCACGGGTCAGCGCCGCAAGCCCGGCGAAGGTGCGGTAGGCCCCGGCCGTCACCCACACCCGCAGCGCCAGCAGCGCCGGCGTGAACACCAGCGTCAGCGCGGTGGCGATGCCGAGGCCGAACACCACCGCGGTGGCAAGCTGCTTCCACCACAGCGCCGTGGGGCTGTTGATCTCGAAGCCGCCGTTGATGAAATCGAGGCTGATGCCCAGCATCATCGGCGCCAGCCCGGCCATGGTGGTGACCGTGGTCAGCAGCACCGGGCGGATGCGCGATTCGGCGGTGCGCACGATGGCCTCGATCCGTGGCATGTAGCGGGCGTATTCCTGATAGGTGTCGATCAGCACGATGTTGTTGTTCACGACGATGCCGGCCAGCGCCATGATGCCCGTCCCGGTCATGATGATCGAGAAGCTCTGGTCCATCACCATCATCCCGATCAGCACCCCGGTGGTCGAAAGCACCACCGCCACCAGCACCAGAACCGCGTTGTAGAAGCTGTTGAACTGGGCCAGCAGGATCAGGAACATCAGCGCCAGCGCCGCGGCGAACCCCGTGATCAGGAAGGCGCCGGATTCCGCCTGGTCGGCCTGGTCGCCGGTCCATTCGTAGTCGACGCCCGCCGGCAGCGGCTGTTCGGAGTCAAGCCATTCGGTCATCAGCGCGATGCGTTCGTTGGCGTTGATCGGCGCGCCGTCGGCGTTGGTCAGCCCCGGCAGCACGTCGGCGCGGACGTCGTGGAAACGCTTCTGGTCGACGCGGTCGATGCGGCCAAGCTGCGGCACCGGCTTGCGGGTGACGAAGTTCGACAGCGGCACCAGCCCGTCGCGGGTGCGCAGCTTGAGGGTGTCGAGGGTCGACAGCACGCGGTCGGCCTCGGGCAGGCGCACGCGGATGTCGATCTCCTCGTCGGAGCTGTCCACGCGCATGGTGTCGAGCAGGATGCCGCGGGTGACAAGCTGCACCATGCCGCCGACGGTGGCGACGTCGGCGCCGAAGCGGCCGGCGGCCTCGACATCCACCGCGATCTCCCAGTCGATGCCGGGCAGCGGGCGGGTGTCGTCGATGTCGGTCACGCCGTCGAGGGTTTCGAGCCGGGCGGTCACCGTCTCGACCGCGGCGTCGAGGGCGTCGAAGCTGTCGCCCTTGAGGCGCAGGTTGATCGGCTTGCCCGAGCCCGGGCCCTGGGCCCGTTCGAGGATCTCCACCTTGATGCCCGGGATCCGGGACAGCCGTTCGTTGATGTCGGCGACGATCTCGCCGCCGTTCATGCCGGGAATGCCGACGCGGTCCTCCCAGGGCACCAGTTCGAACTGAACCTGGCCGATGGTGTCGAGCGGCGCGGACGCGCCGGCGGTGTTGGCATTCAGCCCGCCCGAACCGGCGAAGGCGAACGCGCTTTCGACGCCGGGGGTGGCAAGGATCACGTCCTCGGCCTCGCGCACCAGCGCGTCCTTCTGGCCGACCGACAGGTTGCCACGGGCACGCACGAAGGCGATCGCCTGCTCGGCCTCGGTCTCGACGAAGAATTCCACGCCGTTGTTGTTGCGCGCGTAGGTCGCGAAGGTCATCCCGACCACGGCGACAACCCCCACGATCGCGACCACCGGCATGATCGGGTTGCCGGCGATGAAGCCGATCGCCCGCCCGAACGGGGTGCGCCGGTAGCCGGCGCGCACCGGGCGTGGCCGGCGCGCGACCTTGGCCGCCTCGAGCATGACCGACGAGGCCATCATCCCCGCCACCACCATCGCCATGCCCACGCCCATGCGCGCCGCCTCGGGCAGCGCCGCGGGCAGGAACCCGAGGTAATCGGGGTTGATCGTCTGAAGCCCGCCCAGGAACACGAGGTAGAGCGTGGCCGCCGCCATCGCCGCGCGCACCGGCCACGGCAGCGGCTTGAGGTGCGCCGCGGCGCGGTCGAGGTTGCGCGACACCCGCCCGGCGACGCCGCCGATCACCGGCAGATAGACGATGGCGACGACGAACGACGCGCACAGCACGAAGATCAGCGTCACCGGCAGCATGCCCATGAACTCGCCCGCCACCCCGGGCCAGAACAGCAGCGGCAGGAACGCCGCCAGCGTCGTCGCGGTGGACGAGGCGATGGGCCAGAACATCCGCCGCGCGGCCTCGGTATAGGCCGACATCGGGCCGACCCCTTCGGCGATGCGCTTGTCGCCGTATTCGACCACCACGATGGCGCCGTCGACCAGCATCCCCACCGCCAGGATCAGCCCGAACATCACGATGTTCGAGATCGTGACGTCCAGAAGGCCGAACAGCACGAAGGTCAGCAGGAACGACGTCGGGATCGCGAAGCCGACCAGCAGCGCCGAACGCGAGCCGAGTGCGGCCAGCACCACCACCATCACCAGCGCGATCGCGGTCATGACCGAGCCTTCGAGCTGCGCGATCATGCTTTCCACGTTGGTCGACTGGTCGAGCGAGGTGGCGACGTTCACCGCCTCGCGCATTTCCGGCGGCCAGCTTGCCTGCGCCTCGGCGACCGCGTTGCGCACCGCCTCGGCGGTCTGGATCAGGTTGAAGCCCTTGCGCTTGACTACCTGCAACGCCACCGTCGTCTCGCCGTTGAAGCGGGCGGTGCCGGCGCGGTCCTCGAAGGTCAGGCGGATCTCGGCCAGGTCGCCCAGTGTCACCACCCGGTCGCCGTTCACCTTCACCGGCAGATCGTGGACATCCTGCGGCGTGTCGAACGACGACGGGATCTTGACCGAGAAGGCGCCGCTGGCGCTCTCGATCTCGCCCGCCGCGATCAACTGGTTGTTGTTGCGCACCACCGCGATCAGTTCGCCCGGGGTGACGTTGTAGGACTCGAGCCGCAGCGGGTCGATCACCACCTCGAGCATCTCGTCGCGCTCACCGGCCAGCCTGGCCTCGAGCACCGCGTCGATGGATTCGAGGCGGTCCTGCAGATCCTTGGCCACCCGCACCAGCGTGCGCTCGGGCACCTCGCCCGACAGCGCCACGACGATGATCGGAAACTCGGAAAAGTTGATCTCGTTGATCGAATAATTGTCGGCGCCGTCGGGAAACTTCGCGGCGGCGTCGTTCATCCGGTCGCGCACGTCCGCGAGCGTCTGGGACTTGTTCCAGCCGAACTCGAACTCCAGCGCCACCCCGGCATAGCCCTCCGAGGCGTTGGCGGTCAGCTTCTTCAACCCGTCGAGGTCGGCAAGCTCGGTCTCCATCACCCTGACAAGCATCTGCTCGGCGTCGGCGGCCGAGATGCCGGGGAACGGCACCGACACGAACAGCGCCGGGATCTCGATGTCGGGCTGGCCCTCCTTGGGCAGCGCGACATAGGCGAAGCCACCCGCGACCAGCGACAGGATCGCGAGCGCGACGATCATCCGCGCCCGGCTGGCGGCCCAGTCGACGATGCCCGTCACAGCGAAGCCCCTACCTCGGTCGCGACAACCGGCACCCCGTCGACGATGTATTCCTGTCCGACCACGATCACCAGCGCCTCGTCCGGCAGGCCGGCGACCCACACCCCCTCGGCGGTGTCGCGCAGCATCTGCACCGGCACGAAGCGCGCGGTGTCGCCCTCCGCCACCACCCGCACGCCCAGCGCCCCGCCGTCGTTCAGCGTCAGCGCCGACGCCGGCAGCAGATGCGCCGAGATGCCCTGCGCGGCGATGGCGATCTCGGCGGTCTGGCCGTCGCGGATGGCGAGGTCGGGGTTGGGCACCGTCACCTCGACGCGGAAGGTGCGGGTTTGCGGGTCGGCGGCGCGCGAGACGAAGGTGACTGCGCCCGCCACCTCGCGCCCCGACACCAGCCGCGCCCGGGCCATGGCGCCGATCCCGATCTTGTCGACCTCGGTCTCGGCGACGAAGCCGACCAGCAGGATCGGATCGAGCCGGATCACGGTCGCGCACAGCGCGCCGGGTTGCAGCAGCGTGCCAAGCTCGGCGCTGTCGGTTTCCAGGTTGCCGTCGAAGGGCGCGCGGATGGTCAGCCGCTCGATCTCGCGTTCGGCCGCGGCGACGGCGGCGCGCGCGGATTCCAACCCGGCCTGCGCCGCGACCCGCCGCATCTCGGAGCCGAACCCCTCCTGCGAAAGCTGGTCGGCGGCGCGATAGGTGATCCGGGCATCGGCCAGCCGCGCCCGTGCCTCGGCAAGCGTCGCCTCGCGGGTGCCGGGGGCAAGCGCGCACAGCACGTCGCCCGCTGTAACCGCGCTGCCGGCCTGGCGCGGCTCCGAGATCACCAGCGCCGAGGTTTCCGAGCGCACGTCGACGCGGCGCACCGCCGCGGTCACGCCGCGCACCAGCACGCCGTTGTCGATGGATTGCGCGTGGCTGTGCATCGCCGTCACCCGCAGCGGGCGCACCTCGCGGCCCTCTGCGGCCTCGGCCGGCGGCGGCGGCACCGCGGCGGGCGGCGGCGCGGCGCCCTCCGCGGCCGGAGGATCGCGCACCAGCGCGGCCAGCGACGGCTTTGCGGCGAACTGCACCAGCCGGTCGCGCTCGACGATGCCGAGATAGAGCAGGCCGGCGACCAGGGCCGCGATCATCAACGGAAAGGCGCGCATTCGTTCCTCGGGCAGGTTCGCGTCCGGTTCTCGCGGCCGGGCACCGCTTCTCATATGGCGCCTCGGGCGCCCGAATCCACTGGACCTCTTACGCTGAACCGACCGGGTTCGGATCAATCCCGCGTGCGGGAGGGATCGAGCGGGCGCACGAATCCGCTGCGAGGGTTTGCAAGACAGCCGCAGGCAGGCTATCACGAGCGCGGCTTTCACGGAGGGTGGGCGTGAGCAACCCCGACAGTTTCATCGACGAGGTGACCGAAGAGGTTCGCCGCGACCGCCTGTTCGGGTTGTGGCGCCGCTACGGCTGGATCGCGGTTGCGGTGGTGGTCGCGGTGGTCGGCACCGCGGCGGCGCTGGAATGGCAGAACGCCCGCGCGCGCGCGGTCGCGCAGGCGCTGGGCGACGCCATGCTCGCGGCGCTCGCCGCGCCCGATTCGGAGGCCCGCGCCGCCGCGCTGGCCGAGATCGGGGCCGACGGCCCCGCCGCGGCGATCGTCGATTTCCTGCGCGCGTCCGAATTGCAGGGCGCGGGCGAGACCGATGCCGCGCTCGCGATCCTGTCGCGGATCGCGGACGACAACGCGCTGCCGCAGGAATACCGCCAGCTTGCGATGCTCAAGCGCGCGATCGTCGGCGCCGGCACGCTGCCGCTGGACGCGCGGCGCGCGCAGATGGAGCAGCTTGCCGCGCCGGGGCAGCCGTTCCGCCCGCTGGCGCTTGAGCAACTGGCGCTGATCGCGGTCGAGGCCGGCGACACCGCCGCCGCGATCGCGCAGTTCCGCACGCTTCTGGACGAGGCCGACGCGACGCCGGCCTTGCGGGAGCGGGCTTCGCAGGCGATTGTGGCGCTGGGCGGCAATGTCCGGGAAAGCTGAGGCGGAACACGCCCGCGGCATCGCATGAACAGGGCGCGGGGGGCAGCATGAGCGTACGGGTCGGGGGCTGGCGGATTATCGCCGCGCTGCTCGGGGTGCTGGTGGTGGCCGGCTGCGGGCTTCAGCGCGACGAGCGGTTGCCGGGTGAGCGGCTGGACGTGCGCGCGCTTGACACCGCCGCCGAGGCCGAGGCCGCGCCGGCCGACGACACCGCCGCCGCGCTGCCGGCGTTGCGGCTGGCCGCACCCGTCGCCAACTCCGAGTGGACCCACCGCAACGGCACCCCCGCGCATCGCATCGCGCATCCCGCGCTGGGCACGTCGCTGGCGCCGGTGTGGAGCACCGAGATCGGCACGGGCAACGGCCGCCGCCGCCGCATGACCGCCGAGCCGGTGGTGGCCGGCGGGCGCATCTTCACGCTTGACGCCGCCGCGCGGGTGACGGCGGTGGCGCCCTCGGGCGCGGTGCTGTGGGCGCGCGATCTGGCCGCCGGCACCGGGCGCAGCGAGGCGGTTTCGGGTGGCGGGCTTGCCTTCGGCGAGGGGCGGCTGTTCGTGACCTCGGCGCTGCGGCTGCTGGCGGCGCTCGACCCGGCCACCGGCGCGGTGCTGTGGACGCAGGAATTCGACGCCCCGGTGACGGCCGCGCCGACGGTGGCCGATGGCGTCGTTTACGTCATCTCGGCCGACAGCAGCGCCTGGGCGATCGACGTGGAAACCGGCCGCGTGCGCTGGCAACTGCCCGGCGCGCCCTCGCAATCCGAGATGGTGGGCGGCGCCGGCCCGGCGGTGTCGGGGCGGCTGATCGTGCTGCCCTACGGCTCGGGCGAGGTGGCGGGCGCGCTGCGCCGTGCCGGGGTGCGGGTGTGGGGCACCACCGTCGCCGGGCAGCGGCGCGGCCGCGCCTGGGCCAACATCACCGACATCACCGGCGATCCGGTGATCGACGGCGGCACCGTCTATGTCGGCAACCAGAGCGGCCGCGTGGTGGCGCTCGACCTTCAGACCGGCGAGCGGCGCTGGACCGCGACCGAGGCCGCCTATTCCCCGGTGTGGCCGGCCGGCGGCGCGATCTTCCTGATCTCGGACGAGGGGCGGCTGGTGCGCCTCGACGCCGCCACCGGCGAGACGCAATGGGCGGTGCAACTGCCCTCGTTCATCGAGCGGCGGGGGTTCCGGCTGAACCCGTTCGCGCGCCCGACCGACCGGCGCGGCGCGGTCCACGCCCATTACGGGCCGGTGCTGGCGGGCGGGCGGCTGATCGTCGCCTCGGGCGACGGGCTGGTGCGCAGCTTCGATCCCGCCACCGGCGCGCTGGTGGGCACGCTGCCGCTGCCGGCCGGCGCCGCGGCCAACCCGGTGGTGGCCGGCCAGACGCTTTATGTGCTGACCGGCGATGGCCGGCTGAACGCCTTCCGGTAGGCCACGGCCCTCGCGCGGGGGGCCTTGCGGCGGCGCCCGATTCGGCGCAATGGCGCGGCAGGAGGTGCGCGATGTCACTCACCCTGGCCATCATCGGCCGCCCGAACGTCGGCAAGTCGACCCTGTTCAACCGCCTCGTCGGCCGCCGCCTGGCGCTGGTCGACGACCGTCCCGGCGTCACCCGCGACCTGCGCGAGGGCGAGGGGCGGCTGGCCGACCTGCGGCTGCGGGTGATCGACACCGCCGGGCTGGAAGAGGCGACCGACGACAGCCTGCCCGCGCGGATGCGCCGACTGACCGAACGCGCGATCGACCTGGCCGATGTCTGCCTGTTCCTGATCGACGGCCGCGCCGGGGTGCTGGCCGCCGACCGCACCCTGGCCGACCTGCTGCGCAAGCGCGGCGCGACGGTGATCCTGGGCGTCAACAAGGCCGAGGGGCGGGCGGGCGAGGCCGGCGCGCTCGACGCCTGGGGGCTGGGCCTGGGCGAGCCGGTGGCGCTGTCGGCCGAGCATGGCGAGGGGATGGAAGACCTCTATCGCCTGCTGCGCCCCTACGCCGACGCCGCCGACGAGGCCGACCGCGCCGCCGAGGCCGCCGCCCCCGCCACCGACGTGGCGCTGACCGACGGCGAGGCGCCGTCGCACGCGCCCACCCCCTCGCGGCCGTTGCAGGTGGCGGTGATCGGCCGGCCCAACGCCGGCAAGTCGACCCTGATCAACCGCATCCTGGGCGAGGACCGGCTGCTGACCGGCCCCGAGGCCGGGATCACCCGCGACGCGATCTCGCTGCGCAGCGACTGGAACGGCACGCCGATGCGGCTGTTCGACACCGCCGGCATGCGCAAGCGCGCCAAGGTGCAGGACAAGCTGGAAAAGCTGTCGGTCGCCGACGGCTTGCGCGCGGTCCGCTTCGCCGAGGTGGTGGTGGTGCTGCTCGACGCCGCGATCCCGTTCGAGCAGCAGGATCTGCGCCTTGCCGACCTTGCCGAGACCGAGGGCCGCGCGGTGGTGATCGCGGTCAACAAATGGGACGCGGTGACCGAGAAGCAGGCGCGCCTGAAGGCGCTTCAGGAGGAATTCGCCCGGCTTCTGCCGCAACTCAAGGGCGCGCCGCTGGTCGCGGTGTCGGCGCTGACGGGGCAGGGCCTCGACCGGCTGCACGACGCCATCGTGCGCGCGCACGACGTCTGGAACCGCCGGGTGACGACCGCGAAGCTCAACCAGTGGCTGGCCGCGATGACCGAGGCGCACCCGCCCCCGGCGCCCGGCGGCCGGCGCATCCGGCTGCGCTACATGACCCAGGTCAAGACCCGGCCACCGGCGTTCGTGCTGATGTGCTCGGTCCCCGAAAAGCTGCCCGACAGCTATCGTCGCTACCTGATGAACGGCCTGCGCGAGGCGTTCGACATGCCCGGCACGCCGCTGCGCCTGACCCTGCGCAGCCAGTCCGACAAGAACCCCTACGCCGGCCGCACCAAGCCCGGCCCCTCGAAGCTGCGCAAGCATGTCGGGGGCGAGCGGAAGGGGCGGTAGGGCTTCGGGCGGCGCGCCCCGCCCCTACCGCAGCACCGCCGGCAGCCACAGTGCCAGCGCCGGGAAGGCAAGCAGCAGCGCCACCCGCACGATCTCGGCGGCGAAGAAGGGCGCCACGCCCTTGAACGTCTCGACCATCGGCACGTTGCGCGCCAGAGCCGAGATCACGAACACGTTCATCCCCACCGGCGGGGTGATCAGCCCCAGTTCCACCACAACCAGCGCAAGGATGCCGAACCAGATCTTGAGGTCTTCGGTCGACATGCCGAAGCCCGCCCCCTCGGCGCCCTGGAAAAGGCCGCCGTTGATCGTCACCAGCACCGGCCAGAAGAACGGGATCACCAGCAGGATCATCGACAGGCTGTCCATGAACATGCCCAGCACGATCAGCCCCAGCAGCAGCAGCACCATCACCATCATCGGCGCAAGGCCCGAGGCGCCGATCCACTCGGCGATCTGCTGCGGCAGCCCGATGCGCGACATGAAGATCTTGAGGAGTTCGGCGCCCAGCAGGATCAGGTAGATCATGCCGGCGGTGCCGGCGGTCTCGAACAGCGCCTCGCGCAGGTCGCGCAGGGATATGTCGCCGCGCAGGGTGCCGTAGACCCAGACCAGGAACACCCCCACCGCCGCCGCCGGGGTGGGGTTGTAGAAGCCGCCGTAGATGCCGCCCAGCACCAGCCCGAAGATGATCACCACCGGCACCACGCCCAGCGTGGCGGCCACGAACTCGGCCCGGTCGGCGGCACCGCCCGAAGGCCCGGCCTCGGGGAAGACGCGGACATAGATCGCGATGGTGATCAGGAAGAACAGCACCGCAAGGACGCCGGGGATCATCGCGGCGGCGAACATCGTCACGATGTTGGCCTCGACCAGGATGGCGTAGACCACCAGCACCACCGAGGGCGGGATCAGGATGCCCAGCACCCCGCCGGCGGCCAGCGCGCCGGTGGCCAGCGCGCCGGAGTAGTTGTAGCGTTCCAGCTCGGGCAGGGCCACGCGCCCCATGGTCGAGGCGGTGGCCAGCGACGAGCCCGCGACCGCGCCGAACCCCGCGCAGCCGGCGATGGCGGCCATCGCGGTGCCGCCGCGCATCCACCCCAGCCAGGCGTTGCCGGCCCGGAACAGCGCCGCCGAAAGCCCCGCCTTGGACGCCAGCGCCCCCATCAGCACGAACATCGGCACCACCGACAGGTCGTAGATCGAGAATTGCCCGTAGGCGAGCGTCTTGAGCTGGCTGAACAACAGCGCGGTGCCGTTGACCGAGGCGATGCCGACCCCGCCCACCAGGATCATCGCATAGGCGATGGGCATGCGCAGCGCGATCAGCCCGACCAGCGCGACCAGCCCGACAAGGCCCTGTGCGATCGGGTCCATCACGCGGTCTCCCGCCCGGCAAGCACGCCGCGCGCGGCGCGCACCAGCGTCAGCAGCGAGGCCAGCACCAAGAGCCCGAGCGAGATCAGCACCGGCACATAGGCCCACCAGATCGGCACCTGAAGGATCGTGGTGGTGTAATTGTAGGTCTTCTGGTCGGCGGCGCCGGCCTGCATCCGCCACAGCAGGATCGCCGCGAAGATCGCCGCCACCACCGACGCCACGAGCCGGAACCCCGCCTGCCAGCGCGGCCCGGCCCGCGCGGTGAAGATGTCGGCGGTGACGTTGGCGCCGGTCAACTGGCAATAGGGCAGGAAGGCGAAGGCGGCGATCGCCACCCCCATCTCGGTCAGTTCGAAATCGCCGGGAAAGGGGCGCCAGACGACGCCCCCCACCACCGAGATCACGTTGATCAGCACCACCGCCAGCAGCATCGCCCCGCCAAGCGCCGCCCAGCCGCGGATCGCGAATTCCACCGCCCCGACCAGCGGGCCGGGGCGGGAACCGGCGGTGGTGCCGTCGCTCACTGCGTCGGGGTCGCGTGCCGGGCGATCAGCGTGCGCGCGGCCTCGACCAGTGCGGCGCCGTCGATGCCCTGGCCCGCCACCTCGTCGATCCAGCGCTGCACCACCGGCTCGAGCGCGGTTCGGAAGGCCGCGGTTTCCTCGGCCGTCAGGGTGATGTGCTCGTTGCCGGCGGCGACCGCGACGGCGATCCCGTCCTCGTCGTTCTGGCGCCAGATCCGGCCGACCTCGGCCCTCCATTCCGGCCCCGAGGCATCGCGGAACGCCTGCTGGATATCGGCGGGCAGGCTGTCCCAGCGCGCCTGGTTCATCGACACCTGGAAGGCGGTGGTGCCGAAGCGGGCCTTGTCGGCGCCCTCGATCTGATACTGGGTCTGGTCCTGGATCTTCAGCGCGGGGATGATCTCCCACGGGATGAAGGCACCGTCGACCACGCCCTTCTGCAGCGATTGCGGCAGGTCGGGCACCGGCATGGCGACGGGGTTGGCGCCCAGCGCCTCGATGATCCACGCGCCGGTGCGGCTGGGGGTGCGGATGTCGGCGCCGGCAAGGTCGGCCGGGCTGCGCACCAGCCGGTCGGCCATCTGAAGGCCCTGCCCGGCGTGGACGTGCAGGAACATCACCTCCATGCCGGGGTAATCGTCGGCAAGGTATTCGTCGAACATGTCGTACATCGCCATGTTGGTGGCGCCCGGGTCGTTGACGAACACGAACGGCAGTTCGAACACCTCGGTGCGCGGGAACAGGCCCGGGGTGTAGCCGTTCACCGTCCAGATCAGGTCGACCACGCCGTCGCGCACCTGCTGCACCAGTTCCGGCGGCCGGCCGCCCAGCGACATCGCCGGATAGATCTCGATCCTGACGCGCCCGCCCGAGTTCTCCTCGACCGCGCGGGCCCAGGGTTCGAGCATCCGCGTCTGCACCGGCGCCTGCGCACCGAGCATGTGGTGCAGCTTGAACACATGTTCCTGCGCTTGCGCGCCAGCGCCGGCGGCCAGCGTGAGCGCCGCCGCGCCAAGCGCCGCCCGAAGAAGGGTCCGTTTCAGCATGATATCCTCCCTGATGCCGAAATGCCGGGGTTTCCCCGTTGGTAGCATCCCGCGTTGCGCGGTGCAGTTAATTTCTTGCGCGCGGGCTCAGCCCCCGTTGTCCGCCAGCTTTCGACGCGGCGCGCGCGGCCGCGTCGCGCGGTGGCCCGCGCCTGCGCGCCTATCCGGCGTCGCCGCGCGCTGGCGTCCGAGCCGACGAGCGCCGGGCGCGGGCGGATGCGCCCCGCGTCGGCCATCCGCAGCGGCCCGACCCGGCGCCTGTCGCCACTGTTTTTTCTTTCGCGCGGCGCGGTTTCGGCTATGAGATCGGGCCATACAGATAAAGCGAAAGGGACAGGACATGAACGCATTGGACTTTCTGGGCGGCAACGCGGTAACGCTGTTTCTGGCCGCGGTCGTCATCCTTGGCGTGTTTCTGGGCGTGCGCATCGTGCCGCAGTCCGAAAAACACGTGGTCGAGCGCTTCGGGCGGCTGCGGGCGGTGCTGGGGCCGGGGATCAATTTCATCGTGCCCTACCTCGACCGGGTGCGGCACCGCATCTCGATCCTCGAGCGGCAGTTGCCCACCGCCGAGCAGGACGCCATCACCGCCGACAACGTGCTGGTGAAGGTCGAAACCTCGGTCTTCTACCGCATCACCGAGCCGGAAAAGACGGTCTACCGCATCCGCGACGTCGACGGCGCCATCGCCACCACGGTGGCCGGCATCGTGCGCTCCGAGATCGGCAAGATGGAGCTGGACGAGGTGCAGTCGAACCGCGCCGAGCTGGTCGCCATGATCCGCGAGGCGGTGCGCGCGCTGGTCGACGACTGGGGCATCGAGGTGACGCGGGCCGAGATCCTCGACGTCAACCTCGACGAGGCGACGCGCTCGGCGATGCTGCAGCAGCTCAACGCCGAACGCGCGCGGCGTGCGCTGGTCACCGAGGCCGAGGGCAAGAAGCGCGCGGTGGAACTGGCCGCCGACGCCGACCTTTATGCCGCCGAGCAGGAGGCGAAGGCCCGCCGCATCGGCGCCGAGGCCGAGGCTTTCGCCACCCAGGTGGTGGCCAAGGCGATCAACGAGAACGGGCTCGAGGCGGCGCAATACCAGATCGCGCTGAAGCAGGTCGAGGCGCTGACCGCGGTTGGCCAGGGCGCCGGCAAGCAGACGGTGATCGTGCCGGCGCAGGCGCTTGACGCGTTCGCGAACGCCTTCGGGATGCTGAAGGGGCGCGGCTGATGACGGCGCTGTGGTGGGTCTGGGTCGCGGCCGGGCTGGCGCTGGCGCTGGGCGAACTGGTGGTGCCGGGCTATGTGCTGCTGGGCACCGCTGCGGGCGCGATGATCACCGGGGTGGTGCTGTGGGCAGGGATCTGGCCGGCGGGCTGGATCGCCGCCGGGTTGCCCAACGCGCTGCTGTTCACCGCCGTCGTGTCGCTGGCCGTGTGGTTCGCGTTGCGCCGGCTGGTGGGCATCCGCAAGGGTCAGGTGAAATACTGGGACCGCGACATCAACGAGGATTGAGCCCCGTGGCGGGCCTCGTTGAAGTGAGTATTTGGGCCAAGGTGAAGGGGCGGGTTCAGGGCAGGCTGGCGACGATCGCGCGGGCGGCGGCGGCGGGATCGGACGCTTGCCACACCGGGCGGCCGACGACGATGTGATCGGCGCCGGCGGCGATGGCGGCGGCCGGGGTGGCGATGCGCTTCTGGTCGCCCGCGGCGCTGCCTGCGGGGCGGATGCCCGGGGTCACGATCAGCTTGCCCGCGGCCTCGGGCAGGGCGCGGATCGCCGCCGCCTCGTGCGGCGAGGCGATGACCCCGTCGGCGCCGGCGGCGAAGGCGCGGGCGGCGCGTTCGAGCGCCAGCTCGGCCACCGTGCCCGGCCGCAGCAGCGCGGCATCGAGGTCGGCGCGGTCGAGCGCGGTCAGCAGCGTCACCGCGAGGATGCGGGTGGGGGCCGCGCCGCGCCCCTCGACCGCCGCGCGCACCACGTTGGGATCGCCATGCACGGTCAGGAAATCGTGGCCGAACCGGGCGAGGCCGCGCACCGCCGCCTCGATCGTGGCGGGGATGTCGAACAGCTTGAGGTCGAGGAAGATGCGCTTGGCGTGGTCGTCCCTGAGTTCGTTGGCCAGCGCCAGCCCGCCCCCCGTCAGCATCCCGAGGCCGATCTTGTAGAACGACACCGCGTCGCCCAGGGTGCGGGCCAGCGCGAGGCCGGCCAGCGCGTCGGGCAGGTCGAGGGCGACGATCAGCCTGTTGTCGGCGGGTTGTTGCGGCATGGCGGCTCCGGGGGTGGCGGCGGTGTCCCGAGGGGCTGACACCGACGGCGCGGCCATGTCAAGCTTTGGCCCGGCGATGGCGGCGATGGAGGCGGGCGATGCGGGCGACGATGTGGGCGGTGCTGGCGGTGGCGGCGGCGTGTTCGGGGCCCGGCGCGGGGCCGGGGCCGGGGCCCGGGCCGGGCGGGGCCGGCCCGGCCACGCGGGGGTGCCAGGCGGTGCCGGCGGGCTCGGTGGTGGCGGGCCACAACGCCGAGCGCGCGCGCGCGGGGCTCGCGCCGCTGGCCGCCGATCCGGTGCTGGCGCGGGTGGCGGCGGAGCATGCGTGCGACATGGCCAGGGGCGATTATTTCGCCCACCGCGACCGCGCCGGTCGCAGCCCCGGCGACCGGGTGCGCGCGGCCGGGATCGAGCATTGCGCGACCGCCGAGAACATCGCCTTCGGGCAGCCCGATGCGGCCGCCGTGCAGGCCGACTGGATGGCCTCGTCCGGGCACCGGGCCAACATCCTGCGCCACGGCGCCCGCCGTGTCGGGGTGGCAGCGGCGGTGGCGCCGGGCGGCGACGGCCTCGTGCGCTGGGTGGCGGTGTTCGCGGGCCCCTGCCTGTGACGCGTCAGAACGGCCAGAAGAACGGGATCACGACCGCCGACGCCAGCGCCATCACGATATTGAGGGGAATGCCGATGCGCAGGAAGTCGGTGAAGGCATAGCCGCCTGGCCCGTAGACCAGCGTGTTGGTCTGGTAGCCGATGGGCGTGGCGAAGCTGGCCGAGGCCGCGACCATCACCGCCACCACCAGCGGGCGCGGATCGACCCCGAGGTTCAGCCCGAGCTGGATGGCGATGGGCGTCACCACGACGGCGACGGCGTTGTTGGTGACAAGCTCGGTCAGCACCGAGGTCAGCGCGTAGACGGCGAGGATCAGCAGCCACGGCGGCAGGTCGGTCAGCAGCGGGGCGGCGGAATTGGCGATCAGCACGACGCTGCCGGCATGATCCAGCCCGGCGCCGACCCCGAGCATGCCGAAGATCAGCGCCAGAAGCCTTCCGTCGACGAAGCCGAAGGCCTCGTCGGCGTCGATGCAGCGGGTGACCAGCACCGCCGCCAGCCCCACGAAGGCCAGCGCCACGATGGGCGCGACGCCGAGGGCCGCCAGCCCGACGATGGCCACCAGAACCCCGACCACGATCGGGGCATGGCGGCGGCGGTAGGGCCGCTCGGACGGGGCCGAGACCGAGGCAAGGTCCATGTCGGCGGCCAGCCGCTGGATGTCGTCCGGCGTGCCCTCCAGCAGCAGCGTGTCGCCGACCCGCACCACCACGTCGTCAAGCTGGCGGCCGATGTTCTGGTTGCGCCGGTGCACCGCCAGCGGATAGACGCCGTAGCGCCGCCGCAGCCGCAGCGCGCCGAGCGAGCGGCCGACCAACCGGCAATCGGGGGTGATCAGCACCTCGACCGTGGTCGTCTCGACCGACGACAGCTTGTCGACCACGCGCAGGTCGCGGTTCTGTTGCAGGCCCAGCACCTCGGCCATCTGGGTGCGCAGCACCACCCGGTCGCCGGCCGCCAGCCGCACCGAGGCGAGATCGCGCCGCAGCGAGGCGTCGCCGCGCAGCACGTCGATCACCCGTGCGCCGCCGCGGCGGAACAGTTCCACCTCGGCCGGGTCGCGGCCGATCAGCGACGAGTCTTCGGGCACCGCCACCTCGGTGAAGAACTTCATCGGCCCGCGCCCGGTCAGAAGCGCGCTCATCGAGGTGCGCTCGGGCAGCAGGCGGGGGCCGGCGAGAGTGAGATAGGCGATGCCCACGGCGGCCAGCACCAGGCCCACCGGCGTGATCTCGAAGATGCCGAAGGGCGCGAGCCCGGCGTCGCGCGCGACCCCGTCGACAAGCAGGTTGGTCGAGGTGCCGATCAGCGTTACCGTGCCGCCGAAGATCGCCAGATAGCTGAGCGGGATCAGCAGTTTCGACGGCGCGATGTCAAGCTCGCGCGCGATCTGCATGAAGATCGGGATCATCACCACGACCAGCGGGGTGTTGTTCACGAACGCCGACAGGCAGACGACGATCACTGCCAGCGACGCCAGGGCACGGCGGGGGCGGGTGCGGACGCTGCGCGCGGCGCGCCGGGCGATCCATTCCAGCGCCCCGGTGCGCACCAGCCCGCCGACGATGGCGAACAGTGCCGCGATCGTCCACGGCGCGGCGTTCGAGAACACCTCGAGCGCGCGGTCGACCGGCAGGATGCCGGTCAGCAGCATCGCCACCGCGCCGGTGATCGCCACCACCTCGACCGGATAGGTCTCGCGCAGGAAGGCCACGAACATCAGCGCGACGATGACCAGCGCGGCCCCCGGCTCGGTGCCGGCGGGCAGCAGCGGGGCAAGCATCACGCAACCGTCCGTGGCCGGAGGGCGGCCCGGCGCCGGCCGGCGGCGCCCGCGGCGCGGCGGGTCATGGCGCGGCCTCGGCCAGCAACCCGTCGCGGCGCAGCGGCGCGATGCGGGTGGCGCGGCCGCTGCGGTCGTCGGTCTCGACCAGTACGCCGCACAGCGTTGCGGGGCCGGCGGCGGGGGTGAACCGCTCGCGTCCCATGCCGGTGATGAAGCGGCGCATCGGCTCGGTCTTGTCCATGCCGATCACCGAATCGTAGTCGCCGCACATGCCGGCGTCGGTCTGGTAGCCGGTGCCGCCCGACAGGATGCGGGCGTCGGCGGTGGGCACATGGGTATGGGTGCCGACGACAAGGCTGGCGCGGCCGTCGCACCAATGGCCCATCGCCATCTTTTCGGATGTCGCCTCGGCGTGGATGTCGACCACGATCGCCTGCGCCTGGCCACCCAGCGGATAGGCCTTGAGCACGGTTTCCAGCGCCGAGAACGGATCGTCGAACGGGCGGCGCATGAACACCTGCCCCAGCGCCTGGGCGACGACCACCCGCCGCCCGCCGCGGGCCTCGAACACGCCGGCGCCGCGCCCGGGCGCCGTCCTGGCGTAGTTGAGCGGCCGCAGCACCCGCGGTTCGGTGGCGACGAAGGACAGCATGTCCTTCTGGTCGAAGGCATGGTCGCCCAGCGTCACCACGTCGGCGCCGGCGGCGAGCAGCGCTTGCGCGTGGGCGGCCGACAGGCCCATCCCGCCCGAGGCGTTCTCGCCGTTGACGACGACGAAATCGAGGCCGAGTTCGGTGCGCAGCGCCGGCAGCCGCGCGGTAATCGCGGCACGGCCGGTGCGGCCCATGACATCGCCGAGAAAGAGCAGTTTCATGATTTCCGCTTACGCCCGGTCGGGCCGCGGGGCAAGGGCGCGCGCCGCCGCGACGGGGCGCGGGTGGCGCGGTTGCGCCGTGAGTATTTGCGCCAAGGTGAAGGGGATCACGACGGCACCATCGGGCCGGCCTCGGTCACGATCAGATCGAGGCGGGCGTCGGTGGCATCGCGCGGCACCGCTTCCACCTGTTGCGCGGCGAAGGCAAGGCCGATGGCGGTGACCGGAGCGCCGGCGGCGGCGGCGCGCAGGGCCGCCAGCGTGCGGTCGTAGTAGCCGCCGCCATAGCCCAGCCGGTAGCCGGCGGCATCGAACGCCAGCAGCGGCACGATCAGCACCATCGGGGTCAGCCACTCGCCCCGCGCGGGCACCGCGACGCCGAACGGGCCGGGCACCAGCGCCGCGTCGGGGTGCCAGGCGCGAAACCGCAAAGGCTGGCCGCGCGGCGGGGTCACCGGCACGCACACCGGCCCGCCGGCCGCGAGATGGGCGGCCATCGCCGGGCGCGGGTCGGCCTCGGCGCCGATCGGCAGGTAGCCCGACAGCACCACGCCGGCGCGCCCGGGCAGGCGCGCGGCCAGCGCCTCGGCCAGCGCCGCGGCGGCGGCGCGGCGGGCGGCGTCGGGCACCGCGTCGCGCCGCGCGGCGGCGGTGCGGCGCAGGGCCGCCTTGGCCTCGGACACTGTCACAACAGCACCACGGTCGCCAGCCCGAGGAAGGCGAAGAAGCCGATGATGTCGGTAACGGTGGTCACGAACGGGCCCGAGGCCAGCGCCGGGTCGACGCCCGCGCGATCGAGCAGGATCGGGATCGCGATCCCGCCCAGCGCGGCGGCGACCAGTGTCAGCAGCATCGCCACCCCGATCACCACCGCCAGCATCGGCACCCCGAACCACACCCCCGCGACCAGCGCCAGCAGGAGGCCGAACACCATCCCGTTGAGCGCCCCCACCGCCACCTCGCGCCGGGCGACGCGCAGCGCGTTGCCGGCCGTCAGGTCACGCGTGGCGATGGCGCGCACCGCGACCGCCACGGTCTGGATGCCGGCATTGCCGCCCATCGAGGTGACGATCGGCATCAGCACCGCCAGTGCCACCAGCGCGTCGATCGACGCCGCGAACAGGTCGATCACCACCGAGGCCAGGATCGCGGTGCCGAGGTTGACGAGCAGCCACACCGCGCGGCCCTTCGCGGCCTCGAGCACGCTGTCCGACAGGCTGGCCTCGTCGCTGACGCCGGCCATGCGCAGCACGTCCTCCTCGTGTTCCTCGTCGAGCACGGCCATCGCGTCGTCGATGGTGATCACCCCCACGAGGCGGCCGGATTCGTCCACCACCGGGGCCGAGATCAGGTGATACTGGTTGAACAGGTAGGCGACGTCGCCCTCGGCGTCGCGCACGTTGACGGTGCGAAAGCTGTCCTCGGCAAGCTCGGCCAGCGGCACCTCGCGGCGCGACGACAGCAGCTTGCCCAGGGTGACGTAGCCCACGGGATGCATCGCCGGGTCGATCAGGATGACGTGGTAGAACTGGTCGGGCAGCCATTCCTCGGCGCGCAAAAAGTCGATCATCTCGCCCACCCGCCAGTGTTCGGGGGCGACCACCACCTCGCGCTGCATCAGGCGGCCAGCGGAATATTCCGGCCAGCTCAGCGCCTGTTCCACCGCCGCCCTGTCGGCATCCTCGAGCGCCGACAGGATCACCGATTGCTGCGGTTCCTCGAGATCCTCGATCAGGTCGACGACGTCGTCGGAATCGAGCTCGCGCACCGCGTCTTCGAGCACGTTGCGCGGCAGCCGGGCGATCACCTCGTCGCGGATCGCCTCGTCGAGTTCCGACAGGATCTCGCCGTCGATCTCGCCCGACCACAGCGCCAGCAGCGCGTCGCGTTCGTCGGGCGAGATCTGTTCGATCAGGTCGGCGATGTCGGCGGCGTGCAGCGGTTCGAGCAACTCGGTCAGGCGCGCGGCGTCGCCGGCCGCGATCGCCTCGCGCAGGGTCGCCATCCAGCGCCGGCCGCGGGCCTCGTCGTCGTCGTGAAGCTCGGGGGGATCGTTGTCGAAGCTCATCCGCGCCTCCGTCCGGTTTGCGCCCGGACCCTAGACGAAACCGCGTCGTCGCAACAGGTGCGGCGGCCGGCGATGCGGTGTTTACCGCCCCCGCGCGGCCCGCTAGGCTCGTGCGCCGGTGGCAGGCAGCGGGGTGCGGCGCGATGGCGGAGCTTCTACTCGGGCAGACCCTGAGTTTCGCGGGCGATCCCTTCGTCGAGGGCCCCGGCGCCGCCCGCCACGAGGGCCGCGGCGGGGTGCTGGTCGAGGGCGGGCGGATCGTGGCCACCGGCCCGGCCGAGGCGCTGCGCGCCGCCCATCCCCGCGCCGCCGTGACCGATTACGGCAAGGCGCTGATCTCGGCCGGGTTCGTCGATGCCCATGCCCATTATCCCCAGACCGCGATCATCGCGAGCTGGGGCAAGCGGCTGATCGACTGGCTGAACACCTACACCTTCCCCGAGGAGATGCGGCTGGCCGACCCGGCCTATGCCGGCGCCATCGCCGCGCGCTATTTCGACCTGGTGCTGGCCCATGGCACCACCACTGTGTGCAGCTTTGCCACCATCCACCCCGAAAGTGTCGAGGCGTTCTTCGCCGAGGCGCGGGCGCGCGGCCTGCGCGCGCTGGCGGGCAAGACCTGCATGGACCGCAACGCCCCCGCGGGGCTGCGCGACAATGCGCAGACGGCCTACGACGACAGCGCAAGGCTGCTGGCGAAATGGCACGGGGCGGGGCGGCTTTCCTATGTCATCACGCCGCGCTTCTCGCCCACGTCCAGCCGCGAACAGCTCGAGGCGCTGGGGGCGCTGTGGGCGGCGCATCCCGATTGCCTGATGCAGACCCACCTGTCGGAGCAGGTGGACGAGATCGCCTGGGTGCGGCGGCTGTTCCCCGAGGCGCGCGACTACCTCGACACCTACGAGGCGCACGGGCTGCTGGGCCCCGGGGGGGTTTACGGCCACGCCATCCACCTGGAGCCGCGCGAGCGTGAGCGGCTGGCCGAGGCCGGCGCGGCGGTGGTCCATTGCCCGACCTCGAACACCTTCATCGGCTCGGGCCTGTTCGACATGGACGGGCTGACGCGGGCCGGCCTGCGGGTGGGGCTGGCGACCGACACCGGCGGCGGCTCGTCGTTCTCGATGCTGCGCACGATGGCCGCGGCCTACGAGGTGGCGCAATTGCGCGGCCGGGCGCTGCACCCGGCGGAATTGTGGTGGCTGGCGACCGCGGGCTCGGCGCGGGCGCTGCGGCTGGACGACCGGATCGGGCGGCTGGCGCCGGGGATGGAGGCCGACCTGGTGGTGATCGACCTGGCCTCGACGCCGGCCATTGCGCAGGCGGCGGCGCGGGCCGGGGATATCTGGCAGGCGCTGTTTCCCACCATCATGATGGGCGACGACCGCGCGGTGCGGGCGGTGCATGTGGCCGGCCGGCTTGTGGCGGGCGGCGGGCTCAGCCCAGCCGGCGGGGGATCGTGAAGGCGCGCAGGGTGGCGGTGCCGGGGCGGATCGCGGCCCAGCCGGGGGCGTCGAAATCGGCCACCAGCGTGGCGCCGGTCGGGTAGCGGGCGAAGTCGGGGTCGGCCGGCGCGGCCTTGGGCAGCATCTCGGCGAAGGCGGCGATGCCGGGGTTGTGGGCCAGCATCAGCACGGTGCCGCCGGTGGCGGTGCGCAACACCTCCAGAAGCGTATCGGGCGCGGCCCGGTAGAGCGCGGGCACAAGGCGCAGCGCCGCGCCCGGCGCCGGCATCGCGGCGGCGATCCCCGATGCGATCCCTGCCCACGTCTCGCGGGTCCGGCGCGCGGGCGAGCACAGCACCTCGTCCGGCACGAAGCCCGCGGTCGCCATCCAGCGGCCCAGCGCCGCCGCCGCCGCCTGCCCGCGCGGGGCCAGCGGGCGGTCGATGTCGTCCTGCGTGGGGTCGTCCCAGTCGGACTTGGCGTGGCGGGTCAGGATCAGGCGCGGGCTCATGGGTGGAACTGCCTCATGTGATAGGCCGATTGCGCCGGCGTGCGCGCCGCCCCGGCCGAGATCGGGCAGGCGGCGCGCACCCGGCAGCCGGCGGTCATGCACGCGGGGCCGGTGGCCAGGTGGGCGTGGCAGGCGGCAAGGTCATAGCCCGCCGCCCCCAGCGCGCCCACCGGGCAGGCCGACAGGCACGGCCGCGCGGCGCAGGTGGCGCAGGGGCTGGCGGCCGGTTCGGGCAGGGCGAGCCGGCCGGGCAGCGCCAGCGCACCCCGAAACGACAGCCACAGACCGTGGGAGGCGTGCACCAGCAGCCCCACCGGCGAGGCGAAGGCCTGGCCGCCGCGCAGCGCCCAGGTGTGGAACGGAGGGTGCGGCGGCCCGCCGAAGGGAAAAAGCGCGGCGCCGCCGAGGCCCGCCGCCACCCCGCCCAGCACCCGCGCCGACCAGCGGTCGAGCGGGTCGGGTGCGCCGTCGGCGAACTCGGGCGCGGCCGAGGCATGGGGCCAGAATCCCGCCCCGGGCGAGGCCAGCACCAGCGTGCCGGTGCCGTCCGGCGCGCCGTCGTCCGCGCCGGGATGGAACGCGCCGGTCACCGCCAGCCGGTGCGGGGCCAGCGCCGCGGCGACGGCGTCGAGGCTCATGGGCGGATGCGCGGCTTGAAGCGCGGTTCGGACGAGCGGATGAGGGTGCCGGCGCCATGTTCGGTGAACAGCTCCAGCAGGCAGGCGTTGGGCGCGCGGCCGTCGAGGATCACCACCGCGCGCACCCCGCCCTCGATCGCGGCCAGCGCGGTTTCGGTCTTGGGGATCATCCCGCCGCCGATCACGCCCGCGTCGGTCATCGCGCGCACCTCGTCGGGGGTGAGCTGGGTGACGACGTTGCCCTCGGCATCCTTGACGCCGGCGACGTCGGTGAGCAGCAGCAGCCGGTCGGCGGTCAGCGCCGCGGCGATGGCACCGGCGGCGGTGTCGCCGTTGACGTTGAAGGTTTCGTTGTCGGCCATGCCGGTGGCGACGGGGGCGACGACGGGGATGATCCCGGCCACGAAAAGATCGCGCAGCACCTGCACGTTCATCTCGACCGGGCGGCCGACGAAGCCGAGCTCGGGGTCGTCGGCCTCGCACACCATCAGGTCGTCGTCCTTGCCCGACAGGCCCACGGCGCGGCCGCCCTGGTCGTTGATCGCCTGCACGATGCGCTTGTTGACAAGGCCCGACAGCACCATCTCGACCACCTCGACGGTGGCCTTGTCGGTCACCCGCTTGCCGCGCACGAAGCGGCTTTCGATCCCGAGGCGGCCCAGCAGGTCGTTGATCATCGGCCCGCCGCCGTGCACCACCACCGGGTTCACGCCGACCTGGCGCATCAGCACGATGTCGCGGGCGAACTCGGCCATCGCGACGTCGTCGCCCATGGCGTTGCCGCCGAACTTGATGACCACGGTCGCGCCGGTATAGCGCTGCAAATAGGGCAGCGCCTCGGCGAGGGTGCGGGCGGTGGCGATCCAGTCTCGGTTCATGGTCTGCTTCTTCATCTCGGGGCCCCCGGGCTGCGGACCCGGTTTAGGGCCTTGGCACGGCGCTGCCAAGCGGGGTGCGTGCGGAGGGGATGGAGGGGGGCTCTGCCCCGTCCCCCCGGAGGGGGGCTCTGCCCCGTCCCCCCGGAGGGGGGCTCTGCCCCGTCCCCCCGGAGGGGGGCTCTGCCCCCCGCGCTTCGCGCCCCCCCGGAGTATTTGGGCCAAGATGAAATCGGGGCGGTCAGCTCATGCCGGCGATGGTGGCGCGCAAGGTGGGGATGCCGGCGCCGGTTTCCGACGAGGTCAGCAGCATCTCGGGGAACGCCGCCGGGTGGCGGGCAAGCGCCGCGCCGACGCGGTCGGGCAGGGTGGCCAGTTCGGGCGCCTTGACCTTGTCGGCCTTGGTCAGCACCACCTGGAAGGTGACGGCGGCGCGGTCGAGCAGGGCCATGATCTCGTGGTCGACATCCTTCACGCCATGGCGGGCGTCGATCAGCACGAAGGCGCGGCGCAGCGTCGCGCGCCCCGAGAGGTAGTCGCGCAGGAGTGCCTGCCACTTCGCCACCACCGCTTTCGGCGCCTCGGCGAAGCCGTAGCCCGGCAGGTCGACGAGGTAGCGGCCATCGGCCAGCGTGAAGAAGTTGATTTCCTGCGTGCGGCCGGGCGTGTTGGAGGCCCGCGCCAGCGCCTTGCGCCCGGTCAGCGCGTTGATCAGGCTCGACTTGCCGACGTTCGAGCGGCCGGCGAAGCAGACCTCGAGGCGGTCGGCCGGGGGCAGGCCGTCGAGCGCCACGACGCCCTTCAGGAACGTCACCTCGCCGGCGAAGAGGCGCCGGCCGGCCTCTTCCGTCGCGGCATCGGGGGCGGGGGCGAGGGTGTAGGCAAGGGTCATGGCGCGGCCTTGTGCGGGGGGGCGAGGTTGGCGGGCCGGTCCCACCACATCGGCGCGTGCGAGGCGACGACTGCACGGGGGGCGACATCGCCCGGGAAGAACGTGGCCGGGTGCGCGGGCGGGAACATCTCGCGGCCGTCCGCGCCATGGGCGCGGGCCGGGGCCGGCTTGGGCAGGCGCACGACGCGCGGAAAGCCCGGCATCGGGCGCGCGGCGGGGGCGGGGCCGGTCACGGCGAAACCGGGTCGCCGACGGCGATGGGGCCGCCCGCGATCACGGTGGCGTAGACGCCGAAATCCTGGTGGCCGAACCCGTCGCGCAGCGCACCCAGGGTGTCGGCGTCGGCGCGGCCGGTGTCGGGGTTGACGGTGGTGGCGGCGCAGCGGGTGATGGGCCGCTCGACGCGCAGCCGCACCGGGCCCAGCGCGATCTCGCGGCCAACGAGGCCGAATTCCGCCCACGGCGCCAGCCCGTCGAGCCACAGGTTGCCGCGGAAGCGGTGGATCGACAGCGCCCGCCCCAGCCGCTGGCCGAGCGCGTCGAGCGAGGCGAGGTTCAGCACCGACACGAACGGATCGGGCCAGTCGGTCATCGCCTGGCCCGGCACGTGGACGATGCGCGCCGGCGCCGGACGGTCGGCGGGCCACAGCGGGGCGAGCCAGTCGATCAGGCGCGCGGCGTCGGCGGGATCGTCGGGCGCGGCGGCGATGGTGCCGGCCTCGGGGTGGGCGAGGGTGACGCGGCGCGCGCCCTCGTCGAGGCTCGCGCGCACCGCCATCAGCCCATGCCCGGTGACGCCGCGCAGGAAGTTGGCCTTGACCCCCCAGGCGCCGGGCTTCAGCCGGGCGCCTTCGTGGGCCACCGCCCAGTGGCGGTCGAAGGGCAGGGCGGCACCGGGCGCCAGCGCCACGCGGGCCAGTTCCTCGACCCCGGCCGCCTTGATCGGGTGGCGGCAGATATGGGCGAGGTGGCCGGCCACGGCGCTACTTGCCGCCGCGGCCGCTGCCCTTGCGCGGCGGGGCGGGCGGCGGCTTGGGCGAATTCGCGGCCTTGGCCTCGGCCCCGTCCTTGCCGCCCCTGCGGAACCCGGCGCGGATGTTGCCGAAGATGTCGGGCTTGTGGCCGTGGCTGCGCATGATCGCGTATTGCTGCACGAAGGTGACGACGTTGTTGGTGATCCAGTACAGCACCAGCCCCGAGGCGAACCGCCCGAGCATGAACATGAACACCCACGGCATCCACGCGAAGATCATCTTCTGGGTCGGGTCGGTGGGGGCGGGGTTGAGCTTTTGCTGCAGCCACATCGAGATCCCGAGCAGGATCGGCAGCACCCCGAGCGAGACGATCGAAAGGAAGCTGTCGGGGCCCGGCGGCGCATAGGGCAGCAGGCCGAACAGGTTCAGGATCGAGCTGGGATCGGGCGCCGAAAGGTCGCGGATCCAGCCCAGCCACGGCGCGTGGCGCAGCTCGATGGTGACGAAGATCACCTTGTAGAGCGAGAAGAAGATCGGGATCTGGATCAGGATCGGCAGGCAGCCGGCCGCCGGATTCACCTTCTTCTCCTTGTAGAGCTTCATCATCTCCTGCTGAAGCTTCTGGCGGTCGTCGCCGGCGCGTTCCTTGAGCGCCTCCATCTCGGGCTGAAGCTCTTTCATCCGTGCCATCGACACGTAGGACTTGTAGGCAAGCGGCAGCACCAGCGCCTTGAGGAACAGCGTCAGCGCCATGATCGACCAGCCCATGTTGCCGATCAGGCCGTTGAGGAAGTGCAGAACCGTGAAGATCGGCTTGGTGAAGAAGAAGAACCAGCCCCAGTCGATGGCGTCGACGAAGCGGTCGATGCCGGCGCGCTGGTAGGCGCGGATCGTTTCCCATTCCTTGGCACCGGCGAAGACCGAGGTGGTGACGCTGGCGTCCGCGCCGGGGGCGACCTCGAGCGTGGGCAGCCGCGCCTCGGTCTGGTAGATTTCGGGGCCCGGCACGTATTTCGAGACCGCGGTGAAGGCCGCGCCCGGCGACGGCACCAGCGTCGTCATCCAGTACTTGTCGGTGAAGCCGATCCAGCCGCCCGAGGCGGCCTCGGCCACTTGCGCCGGCGCCCCCTCGCGGGGGAGCACCGGGGCGTCTTCCATGTCGGCGTATTTGATTTCCGTGAGGGTGCCGTCGGCCATCTGCACGACGCCCTCGTGCAGGATGAAGAAGCGTTGCAGGTTGTCGGGCATGCCGTGGCGCGCGATCAGCCCGTAGGGGGCAAGGCGCACCGGCGCGTCGGTGTCGTTGCGCACGGATTGGGTGACCGTGAACAGGTAGTCGTCGTCGACCGACAGGGTGCGGGTGAAGACCAGGCCCTTGCCGTTGTCCCAGCTCAGCGTGACCGGGGTTTGCGGCGTCAGCCGCGCGCCCGCGGGGGCGCTCCACAGGGTGTTGGCGCCGGGCACGTCTTCGTAGGCCAGGGTGCCGGCCGGTGTCCAGCCGTGCAGCGCGTAATAGGCGCCGTCCTGGCCCACCGGCGACAGCAGACGCACCACCGGCGAGCCGGGGTCGAGGGTTTCGCGGTAGTCCGCCAGCGACAGATCGTCGAGCCGCCCGCCGCGGAGCGAGATCGAGCCCGAAAGCCGGTCGGTCTCGATCGTCAGCCGCGGCGCGGCAGTGGCCGGGTCGGCGGAGGGCGCGGCGGCAGTGCCGCCGGCCCCGGCCTCGCCCGTCGCCGGCGGCGGGATCAGCGCCGCACCGTCGCCGCCCTCGGCGACGATGGTCGCGGGATCCTGCGGCGCCGTCTCGGGCGGGGGGAACAGCACGAACCACACCAGAATCACGAGAAAGCTGAGCGCTGTCGCGAGGATGAGGTTCTTGTTCTGGTCGTCCATGAGGCGTCACCGCAAGTTGGGCCGGGTGGCGCCGGTTCAACAGGTCGACACCCCAAAGGTCAAGCCCAATCGGGGCGGCGTGCCGCCCTGTCTTCGCCGCCTTCGGCGGCCGCGCACGCGGCCGCCGTGCCGGGGCGTCAGGCCGAGGGTTCGGGCTCCATCCCGCCGCCGTCCTTGGACAGCCGGCCGCGGGTCTTGGGAATGGCGGTGACGCTGGGCTTCTCGCCGCCCGAGGGGGCGTCGTCGCCGTCGTCGCCGCGGTTCAGCGGCTCGCCCGCGATCACCCGGCCGATCTCGGGGCCGGTGAGGGTTTCGTATTCGAGCAGCCCCTGCGCGAGGCGATGCAGGTCGTCCATCTTCTCGGTGAGGATGCGTTTCGCGGTCTCGTAGCCCTCGTCGACGATGCGGCGCACCTCTTCGTCGATCTTCTGCTGGGTCTCGGGGCTGATCGGCGAGGCGTTCTGGTAGGGGCCGAGGAAACTTTGCTGTTCGTTGGCGTAGTCGATGTTGCCCAAGGTGTCGGAAAAGCCGAACTGGGTGACCATCGCGCGTGCGATCTTCGAGACCTGCTGGATGTCGGAGGCGGCGCCCGAGGTCACGTTTTCCTTGCCGAAGATCAGTTCCTCGGCCACCTTGCCGCCCATCGCCATGGCGATCTTGGACTTGTACTTGGTGAAGGTCACCGAAAGCTGGTCACGCTCGGGCAGCGACAGCACGAGGCCCAGCGCCCGGCCGCGGGGAATGATCGTGGCCTTGTGGATCGGGTCGTGCTGCGGCACGTTCAGCCCGACGATGGCGTGGCCGGCCTCGTGGTAGGCGGTCAGCTTCTTCTCGTCCTCCGACATCACCATGCTGCGCCGCTCGGCGCCCATCATGACCTTGTCCTTGGCGTTCTCGAAATCTTCCATGGTCACGAAACGCCGCCCGATCCGGGCCGCGGCCAGCGCCGCCTCGTTCACGAGGTTGGCCAGATCGGCGCCCGAAAACCCCGGCGTGCCGCGCGCGATGATGCGCAGGTCGACGTTGGGGCCCAGCGGCACCTTGCGGGCGTGCACGCCCAGGATCTTTTCGCGGCCCTTGATGTCGGGGTTGGGCACCTGCACCTGCCGGTCGAACCGGCCGGGGCGCAGCAGCGCGGGGTCAAGCACGTCGGGCCGGTTGGTGGCGGCGACGATGATGATGCCCTCGTTGGCCTCGAACCCGTCCATCTCCACCAGCAACTGGTTCAGCGTCTGCTCGCGTTCGTCGTTGCCGCCGCCATAGCCCACGCCGCGCGACCGGCCCACGGCGTCGATCTCGTCGATGAAGACGATGCAGGGCGCGTTCTTCTTCGCCTGTTCGAACATGTCGCGCACGCGGGACGCGCCGACGCCCACGAACATCTCGACGAAATCCGAGCCCGAGATGGTGAAGAACGGCACCCCGGCCTCGCCAGCGATGGCGCGCGCGAGCAGCGTCTTGCCGGTGCCCGGCGGGCCGACCAGCAGCGCGCCCTTGGGGATCTTGCCGCCCAGGCGGCTGAATTTCTGCGGGTTGCGCAGGAATTCCACGATTTCCTCAAGCTCGTCCTTGGCCTCGTCGATGCCGGCGACGTCGTCGAACGTCACCCGGCCGTGCTTTTCGGTCAGCAGCTTGGCGCGCGACTTGCCGAAGCCCATCGCGCCGCCGCGCCCGCCGCCCTGCATCCGGTTCATGAAGAAGATCCAGATGCCGATCAGCACCAGGAACGGCAGCCACAGCGACAGCGCCGAGAAGAAGCCCGAGGTTTCCTGCGGCTCGACCTCGACGGTGACGTCGGCGTCCAGCAGCCGATCGGTCACGTCGACGCCGTCGGGGCGGATGGTGGAATATTGCTGGCCGTCGGAACTGCGCACCAGGATCCGCTCGCCATCCAGCCGCACGGCCGAAACCTCGCCCGATTCCACGCGGCTGATGAATTCGGAATAGCTGACGGTGCGCGTGGAGGTGGTGCTCTGTCCGCCGCTGAACAGGTTGAACAGCGCCAGGATAAGCAGAAACAGAACCACCCAGAAGGCGACGTTGCGCGCGTTGTTCACGAAGTTCTCCCACCAAAGCGGCCGGCGCGGGCCATGGCGTCAAGATAGACATTCGCGGGCGGGGTTCAATGCGATAGTGCCATCGTGAACAGCGCATCCGGTCCGGGGACCGGCCGTGCGCGCCATCCCGCCGCCCGATCGGGCACCAGCGGCGCGGCGACAAGGCGCGCGCCGTGCCAGATCGCGGGCGAGGCCAGAAGGCTTTCGCGCGGCAACCCGGTGGCGCGCCAGCCGGGGCAGGCGGCCAGCCCCCCGACCCCGAGCGCGCCGATCTCGAGCCCGGGGGCGGCGGTGCCGGGATCGGGCGTCGCGGGCCCTTCCAGGTGCCAGCGGCCGTCCCAGAGCGTGCCCACCGGCGCCCGCAGCCCGGCCACCGCGGCAGGCTCGCGCGCGATCCGCAGACAGGGCCCGGCGGGACGCAGCAGGCAGCCGTGCAGGCTGCCGCCCCGCCCCGCCAGCGCCGCGTCGAGGCTGGCCGCCAGCGCCGCGTGGCGCGGCCGGTATTCGGCCGTGGCCACCCAGCACAGCGCCTGCGCCAGCACCCGCTCGGCGGTTTCGCGCGGGGCGGCGGCCAGCGCGGCACGGTCGATCAGCACGTCGCCGGCCTCGACGCGCAACGCCTGTGCCGCAAGGGCGCGCGCGGCCGCCACCAGCGCCGTCTGGGCGCGCGCCATCCGGGCGGCGGTGGCCACCAGCCCGGCGGCGTCGATCCCGAGGGGGGCAAGGGCCGCCAGCGCCGCGCGCGCGCGCGCGCGACCGAAGCGGGGATCGTCGTTCGAGGGGTCATCGACCCAGCCAAGGCCGCGGGCGACAAGATGCGCGCGCAGCGCCGCGCGCCTCAGCCCCAGCAGCGGGCGGACAAAGCGGGTGCCGTGCGCCATCCGCTCGGCCGCCATCCCCGCCAGCCCGTCCACGCCCGAGCCGCGGGCAAGCCGAAGCAGCACCGTCTCGGCCTGATCGTCGCTGGTGTGGCCAAGCGCGACGGCCGCCAGCCCGTGGCGCTGCGCCCAGTCCGCCAGCAGCCGGTAGCGCGCGCGCCGGGCGGCATCCTGCAGGTTGCCGTGCGCGGCGGCGCCGTCCCAGCGCAGCACGGCATGGGGCAGCCCGCGCGCGGCGGCCAGCCGCGCCACCGCCTCGGCCTCGGCCGCGGCGTCGGGTCGCAGGCCGTGATCGACGGTGGCGACGTGCAGCGGCGTGGCCCGCGCCGCCGCCCAGCCCTGCGCGAGATCGAGCAGCGCCACCGAATCGCCCCCGCCCGACACCGCCAGCCCCAGCCCCGCGGGCGCGCCGCCGGGCAGGGCCGCGTCAAGCGCCGCCGCGACCGCCGCCTGCGGGGTCAGAGACAGTTCAGATCCTGCCGCGCCGCTGCCGCCTCGGTGGCGGCCGGGCTGAGGGGAAAGCGCAGGTCGATCTCGCCCAGGGTCAGGCAGGCCTCCTGGGTCTGGCCCAGGCTGGCAAGGCTGAGCCCGAGGCGCAGCAGCGCATCGGCCGCCCGCGCGCCCGCCGGCGCCCCGGAAAAGCTGTCGAGATAGGCGCGCGCGGCGTCGGCGGTGCGGCCGTCGGCCGACAGCGCCTCGCCGCGCAGGAAATGCGCCTCGCCCGCCAGCGGGCTGCCGGGGTAGGTGGCGGTGAAGTCGGCGAAGCGCTCGGCCGCGGCGGCGTAATCGCCGCCCTCGAGCGCGCTGCGGGCGGCGTCGAAATCCTCCTGCTCGGCGGAGGCAAGCTGGGCGCCGGCGCCGGTGTCGGGCCCGGTGTCGGGCAGCGCGCCCACCGGGCGCACGCCCGCAGCCTGCGCGCCGCCCAGCGTCGTCGTCTCGCGCAGTCGGCTGACGTCGCCGCCTTCGAGTTCGACCAGCCGGAACTCGAGATCGGCGATGCGGTTGGTGCCGTCCTCGACGATGCGCTCGATGCGGAACTGAAGCTCTTCGGTGCGCGCGGTCAGCCGCGCCAGCGCCTGTTCGATCGCGTCGACCCGCGCCAGCGTGTCGCCGCCGACGCCGGCGGCGGCGGGCAGGCCGGTGGTGTTCAGCTCGCCCTTGAGTCGCTGCACCTCGACGTGCAGCGCCGACAATTCCTGGCGGATGTCGGCCAGCGTCTGCGCGCGGTCCTGCCCCGCCGCCGCCATCGGCAGCAGCATCAGCAGAAGTGCCAGCACTCGTGCCATCGCGTGCCCCCGTGTTGCGATCACACCCCGGTCCCGGCCGAGATCACCGTGACCGCGCGGCGGTTGATCGAATAGCACGATTCGTCCGAGCACAATTCGACCGGCCGCTCCTTGCCGTAGCTGACGGTGCGGATGCGCCCCGGCGACACCCCGCGCGAGACGAGGTATTCCTGCACCGCGTTGGCCCGCCGCGCCCCGAGCGCGAGGTTGTATTCGCGCGTTCCCTGTTCGTCGGCGTGGCCCTCGACGATCACGTCGAAGCCGCTGCCCTGGTTCATCAGCCAGTCCGCCTGCCCGTCGAGCGTCGCGCGCGCGGACGCCGAAAGGGTGCTTTCGTCGACCGCGAAGAACACCCGGTCGCCCACCGAGGCCTGGAAATAGGCCGGCGACGACGGGTCCGACGCGCTGCCGGCGGCCCCGCCGGCGCCGGGCCCGCCCGCGCCCGGGGCGCCGAAGCGGTCGGGGTTGTTGCACGCGGCCAGCGTCAGGGCGGCCAGCACCATCAGGGCGGGAAGGCGGAGGGTCATCGCAAGATCCTTTTGTCGGGGGTGTCGGGCGCGCGGGGCGCCTGGTGTCGGTCTGCTCGGGCGCGAGTCTAGCAGGCGCGGCCGGGTTTGGGAATCGGCCCCGCTCGGGCCCGCGCTCATGGCTGGAGCGGCGACCACGCCGGGTCGGACGCCGGCCCCGGCGTCGGCACCTGGCGCAGGTTGCGCCCCGAGATGTCGACCGAGTAAAGCCGCGCCTCGCCCGCCGCGCCGGCGGTTTCGCGGGTGAACATGATCACCCGCCCGTTGGGCGACCACGTCGGCCCCTCGTCGAGGAACGAGGCGGTCAGAAGCCGCTCCTCGCTGCCGTCGGTGCGCATCACCCCGATGTGGAAGCGCCCGGCGTTCTGCTTGGTGAAGGCGATCAGGTCGCCCCGCGGCGACCAGACCGGGGTGCCGTAGCGGCCCTGCCCGAAGCTGATCCGCCGCGCCTCGCCGCCGGTCGCGGCCATGATGTAAAGCTGCTGGGTGCCCGAGCGGTCGCTTTCGAACACGATCTGGCTGCCGTCGGGCGAGTAACTCGGCGCGGTCTCGATCGAGGGCGCGTCGGTCAGCCGGCTGCGCCGGCCCGACCCGAGGTCGAGCGCGAAGATATCGGTGTTCGAGCCCTGCGAGAGCGAGAACACCACCGTGCGCCCGTCGGGCGAGAAGCGCGGTGCGAAGGTCATGGTGCCGGGCTGGTCGTCGAGCCCGCGGCGCGACAGGGTGCGGGTGTCCATCAGGTAGATGCGGGGAAATCCGCTCTCGTAGCTGGTGAACAGGATGCGGTCGCCGGCGGGCGAGAAGCGCGGCGCCAGCACCAGCGCCTCGCCCCCGGTCAGGAACTGCACGTTGGCGCCGTCCTGGTCCATCACCGCAAGGCGCTTGACGCGGGCGTTCTTGGGCCCGGATTCGGACACGAACACCACCCGGCTGTCGAAATAGCCGCCCTCGCCGGTGATCCGGCCATAGACCGCGTCGGCGACCTTGTGCGCGATCCGCCGCCAGCCGTCGCGGCTGCCGGCGAATTGCAGCCCCTCGCCCAGCGGGCGGTCGGAGAACACGTCGTAAAGCCGGAACTTGACGGTCAGCCGGTCGCCCGACAGCGCCACCGCGCCGGTGATCAGCGCCTGCGCGTTGATCGCCTTCCAGTCGGGGTAGGACACCGGCGCGTCGAACGAGGTTACCCGCGCGATATGGGCCGAGGCCGGGATCTCGCGGAACAGGCCGGAATTGGCGAGGTCGGCGGCGATCACCCGGCCGATCTCGGCGGAAAGGCCGGCGGCGTTCGCGGTTTCGGCCACGAAATCGGGCAGCGCGAAGGGCAGCGGCTCGATCACCCCTTCGGTGATCTCGATGCGCAGCGGGCCGGGCGATTGCGCGGCGGCGGGCTGGGGCGCGAGCGCGAGCAGCGCGGCGAACGCGGCCGCAAGCGCGGGGGCAAGGCGGGGCAATTGGGCGAACATGGCGGACAGGCGCTCCTTCTCGGGGGCGTGGGGAACGGCGCAGGGTTTAGCACGCGGCCGGCGTGGCCGCGCGCAAGATCGGCGGAAACCCGCCGTTTGGGGCCGGCGGGCGCTCATCTCAGGCGCATCCCGTCAGGGTTGAACACCATCTCGATCTCGGCCCAGGTGGCGTATTTGTCGGCCGGCAGGTTGGCGTCGGCGATGCAGCGCTGGATCGCCCGGCGCGCGGCGTCGAAGGCGGTGGCGGTGGCGGCCTCGGTCGCGCCGTCCGACGAGATCAGCCGCACCGATTGCGGCCGGCCGTCGGCGGCCATGCTGACGCCCACCACCACGGTGGTGCGCAGCGCCTCGGACGAGGCCGAGCCGAGGTTCCAGCACGAACTGATCGCGCGCCGCAGCCCGTCGGTTTCGGCCCCGCTCAGCGGCGGGCCGACGGGGGCCGCGGGCGACGGGGTGCCGCCGCCGGCGAGTGCCGCCGCCAGCGCCTGGGCCATCGCGTCGGGGGGCGCCGGGGCTGGCGCGGGCGGAGTTTCGCGCGTCGTGGGCGTGGGCGTGGGTTCGGGCGCGGGCGCGGGCGGCGGCACGGGCGCCTCGGGCGGCGGCGCGGCGGCGGCGGTGCGCGCGGGGCGTGCCTGGGGCCGGGGCGAGGCGGTGGGCGCCGCCGGCTGCGGCGCGCCGCCATCGCCGGTTTCGGTGGCCTCGGTGACGATCTCGGTGGTGGCGGCTTCCGGGGCGGTGGCGGTCTCGGGCTCGGGCGGGGCGGGTTCGGCCACCGCCTCGTCGCGGCGCACC
>Ga0209346_1000364_pt1 | contig 44692 bp, 45 predicted proteins | sample AutmiccommunBRH9_FD_187381 | JGI IMG/M metagenome (GOLD analysis project Ga0209346, IMG submission 187381) | Deep subsurface microbial communities from Mt. Terri, Switzerland - Autotrophic microbial communities BRH/9 (SPAdes) (version 2) | ecosystem: Environmental > Aquatic > Deep subsurface >...
AATCCCCCGATGATGATCGCGGCCAGCGGCGCATAGAGTGCGCCGCCCCAGATTGCGAGAGGGGTCAGGCCGCCGATCGCGGTAATAGAGGTGAGCAGAACCGGCAGGAATCGAACCTCGCCCGCCTTCTCGATCGCTTCGCGCAGGCCCATTCCCTGAGCTCGTAGTTGCGCGGTAAAGTCGACCAGCAAGATCGAATTCTTGATCTCGATGCCGATCAGCGCAATGAACCCGATAATCGCCATGACACTGAGCGAATTGCCGGTGACGAACAGCGCCAGCAGTCCGCCAAAGGTCCCCAGAGGAATGACCCCCGCGACCACGATGGTTTCCCGGAACCGCCGGAACTCGGCGACAAGAATGGCAAAGATCAACATGATCGCGGTAATGATCAACGGCCCGAAATTGCCAAATGTATCGCCTATCGCTTCCGATTCCCCGCCGATTGACCATTCATAGCCCTCGGGAAAATCGATCTTCTCCAGCTTCTCGACGGCGCGATCGTTGATCGTCGAGGGGACTTCGCCAAAATCGACCTGGGCGGTCACCAGCACCGTGCGCTGCAGCTGATAGCGCTGGATTTGCGGTGGCACGTTGATCAATCTGGGATCGGTTATCTGCGCGAGCGGCACCGGGTCGCCGGCACGCGTGGCCACATAGACCTTGTCCAGAACCGATATCGGCAGGTTATTCTCGAACGGAAAGCGAACGACGACCGGATAATCGTCGCCTTCCTGATCGCGAAAGGACGCGGCCCGTTCGCCGCTGAGCGCCAGCCGGATGGCACGGCGGGGTTCACCCGAGGCTATGTTGAGGAGCGCGGCCTTCCTTTCGTCCAGGCCAATATCCAGATCAACCTTGTCGGTCTCCACCGGATTGACGATATCGCGTGCGCCTGCGGTTTCCCGCAACACGGTGGCAACCTTGCCCGACAATTGCTTGAGCTGGTCCAGTTCGGGACCCGCGACGCGGATCACGATCGGCGCTTCCACCGGCGCTCCGTTCTGGAACAGTTCGATCTTCACACGGGCACCGGCGATCTGGTCCAGTTGCCTGCGCAGCCGGTCGATCATCTTCGGCCCTTCCTCGGTGTCCCATTCGTCCAGCACGGCCAGGACCTCGCCATAATTCACACGCTCGGCGCGGGGCCCCACATTGTAGAAAACCTGCGGATTGCCGTTGCCGATATTCTCGGCCCGCACCTTTATGCTCGGTTCGGTTTTCAGGATCTGGGTGGCCTCAGCCACTAGCCGGTCGGTGCGGTCCAGGCTGCTGCCCTGTTCGGATTCGACCGATACCCGGAAATAGGGCGCATCGGCGAACGGGAAGAGCGAGAAGCCGAGCACCGGGACAAGCGCGAAGGCAGACAGGCACAGGACCATGGCCAGCCCCACAGTCTTGGCCGGTGCTTCCAGCGCAATATGCAGAAAAGGCCGGTAGAAGCGCTGAATCTTGTCGTTGACCCAGCGCAGCGCGGCATTGCCTTCCGGGTCCTCATCCCGCCGCAGGATGCGGCTGGCAAGAAACGGGATAAGCGAAAGGGAAATCACCAGCGAGGCGATCACCGTCGCGATGATAGCGATGAAAAAGGACCGGGTATAGGATCCGGCGCCGCCAGGCAGGAACAGCAACGGCACGAAGGCAAATACCAGCACGAATGTGGAGCCGATGACCGCTGCCCTTATCTCGAGAGTCGCATCGATTGCCGCCTGAGTCCGGGTCTTGCCCATCCGCAAATGCCGCGCAATATTCTCTGTCACCACAATACTGTCGTCTACCAGCAGGCCGAGGGCGACAATGAAGCCGGCTATCGACAGCTGGCTGAGGTTGAAGCCGGCCGCATAGAGCACCAGCAAACCGGAGGCCAGGGACAGCGGGATCGATATCATCACGATCGCCGAGGACCGCAGACCCAGCGGCAGTAGCGTGAAAATCACCAATACGATTGCAATCGTGAAATCGCGTGTCAGCTCGTTCAGCCGCCGCTGGACATCGCGGCTCTGGTCAAACTGCATCACCAGCTTGATATCGGGCGGCAGGATCGATTGCTGTCGCTCCAGTTCAATGTCCAGCTGGCTTTTCAATCGGGTTACATCAACCCCGTCCTTTTGTGTGACAGTCAGAAACACGGCGCGCTGCCCGTTATGGCGGGCGCGGTAAATCTGCTCTTCAGCACCCCATTTGACCTGCGTAACATCGCCGACGGTCAACAGCGATCCGTCGGATGCCCGCAGCGGCAAGCCCCGTATCGCCTCAAGCTCCCGATAGGCACCCCCTGCCTCGACGTTCAGCCGTCGTTCGCCGCTCTGGACGGCACCACCGGGCAATTCGGTGCCGCCCTGCCGCACGGCATCGGCCACGGCGCTTGCCGGAACTCGCAACTCGGAGAGTCGCTCCGCCTTGACTTCCACGCTGACTTCCGGCTGCGGCAGGCCGAAAATTCGCGATTCCCGCACCCCCGTGTTGCGCATGAAAACGTCTGCCATGTCATCCGCATATTTTTCCATCCGCCGCCAGGAAGCGGTTTCGCTGACCAGAGCCACCTGCATGACGGCCGCTTCCGTGGTCCGGATCTTGCGATATTCAAGCCGCTGCAAGCCTTCCGGAAGCTGGTCGCGGATAGCCGAAACCGCGCGCACCACGTCGTCGTAATAGCCGTCGACATCGCCCGACCATTCGCTGAATTCGACGTTGATGATCGTGCCGCCATCGGTGCTGGTGGATTGCACTTCGACAATATCATCGAGGCCCTGAACAACCTCTTCGATCGGCTTGGCAATCGTCTCTTCCATTTCCTGGGCATCGGCGCCCGGCTGGATCGCAATAATATTGACTGCAGGGATGGGAAAATGGGCGTCCACGGCCTTGGGGATATTGGCGAGCGCGGATATGCCCAGCATGACCAGCAGGATGAAAAGAACCAGACTGAGTTGCCAGCGGGAGATTACGAACCGGGCAAGCATATCAGCGCGGACAATCCTCTGGCTTGGCTGCTGTGGTCACCTTGCGACCCGGATCGGCTTTATCAGATCGCCATCACGAAGCTTCTCGATACCGCGAGTCACAATTATCTCTCCTTCGGACAGTCCGGCCAGGATTTCGAGGCTCTTGTCGTTCAGCTTTCCGATCTGCACATTGCGCTGCTTCACACGATTTTTCCCATCGACGACATATACCAGGCCTTCTCCTGCCCGGATGCCGAAAATCGCATTGGCCGGGACGGCAAAGCTGTCCGAGGCATTGCGCGATACTTCAACCTCGACACTGCCCAACTGCCCGGAACGAAGCCGGTCACTGGCCGGAAGCCGGAAGCTCACCTCGAATGTACCGGTTTGCTGATCCGCCCGACCGTCCTTTTCGCTGACCACCGCGCGCATCGGATCGCGGGCAGAGCTGCCAATCCGGACCACAGCGGGCATGCCGACCCGCAAGCGGGAGGCATCGCTGTCCGTCATCGGCACCCGCAAGACAAAGCCCTTGTCGATTTCTCCCAGCACCAGCGCTGTCTCGCCTGCTGCCACGATCTGCCCGGCATCGATATTGCGTGACAGCAGGATCCCGTTGCTGGGTGCGTGGATAAGCGCTGTGCGGTTGGCAAATCCGGCGGACTCGACGCTTGATCGTGCCGCTCGTGCAGCGGCCTCCGCCTGCTCCAGCCGGGATTTCGTCACCCAGCCGTCCTTGTACAATTTCTCCATCCGGGCATATTCCGCTTCGGCGCGATCGCGCTCGGCGCGCGCGGCATTGAGATCCGCGGCCACCGTGCTGGAGTCGAGAGCGGCGAGCAGCGCACCGCGCTTCACTCGGTCGCCCTCTTCATAGCGTACCGAAGCGACTTGGCCGGAAGTGGTGAAACCCAGCGCGGTTTCGCGGCGCAGACGCACCGTGCCCGCGGCAGTGAGCATTTCCTTGTCTCCGGCAGGCTGAACCACGGCAACCGCAGCGGGAATGGGACCATTGGAACTGGGCTTGGATTTCTGTTCGCTCGCCCCGCATCCGGTCAAAAAAGCCAGACCGGTCAAAACCGATATCATCGTTCTGCCAAGCGTCATGTCGCGCGTTTCCACCCCTGTTGGCTTCGTCTTAAGTCGCTATCCTGCCCTGACCAATAGAAAATTGCGATCTGAATCCAAAATGGACCGGATTGTTAAAGCCTACCCCGTGATTGTGTTATTAAAGTGTCAGTTTCAACGGCCGCACCGACAATCACTTCTACCATTTGGCGCATGGACGGAATGTCGCGGTCGGGCACATTTTCCCTCGCCAGACAGACTATTTCGGCGTGGCTGCGCGCCGCAAGCGGTCATTCAGTGCCAGCCCGATCCCGGTGTCGGGCACGGGCGCCACAGCAATTTTCGGCTTTTCGCTCGCGTCCGCCTGATGAAGCGCAGCAAACAACCTGCTGGCAGCCTCGGCAAGGTCAGAACCTTCGGACATGTTCATATCACCCGCAACCACACCAAAACCGATATGATATTCATCAGCAAGAGCGGAATGCGCGTCGAGACGAACCGGTTTCGACGGGGCATAATGCGATGCCAGCTGACCGGGCGCTTCAATCTTGTTGTCGTCCACGATGTTCGCAACCTTGCCAGCAATCTCTTCCAGCTCGACCACGGTTACCGGACCCGGTCGCAATATCCGGTAATTGGCGCCGTCGATCGCAACGATCGTCGATTCGATTCCCCGTTCGCAGGGGCCACCGTCAAGGATCAATGGTGCCGCCTTCCCCAGACTGCGGGAGACATGGTCTGCAGTAGTCGGGCTGATAGCGCCGCTGCGATTGGCGGACGGGGCGGCCAGAAACAGGCCGGAAGCGCCGAGCAATTCGCGCATCACCGGATGCGCAGGCACCCGCAAGGCGATCGTGTCGAGCCCGGCGGTAACTGCTGCAACAACCGGGCAATTTTTGGTTTTCGGTACCACCAGCGTCAACGGCCCGGGCCAGAACGCATCGGCGAAATGAGCCGCGAGTTCGTTGAATTCTCCCAGTTTCCTGGCCGCTTCCAGGTCCGGTACATGAACGATCAGGGGATTGAAGTCTGGCCGCCCCTTGGCTCGGTAAATCTCCGCCACCGCAGCTGCGTTGGTCGAGTCGGCGGCCAGTCCATAGACGGTTTCCGTCGGCACCGCGACCAGCCCGCCACCGCACAACCGCGCGACCGCTTCGTCAATCGTCGCCTTGCCGTAGCGACGGGATGCTGCGCCAATATGATCATTTGAGCCGGACATGACCCTGCGCTATAGCCCGGCGTAAATTCAGGCAACAACGGATAGCAATTTCATGAGCTTTACAGCCCCCGGTCGCGAACAGAATTTTGTCCTCAAGCATATCGCCGGAATCGGCGAACTGGCCAGCCATGACCGATTTGCCGGTGCCAGCGACGACATGGTCGAGGCGATTGTCGAGGGCATCGGCCAGTTTGCCGAGGGCGAATTTGCGCCGCTCAACCGGATCGGCGACACCGAGGGCGCGCAATGGCATGACGGCAAGGTAACGCTGCCGGCGGGATATAAGCAGGCCTATGCGAATTTCGTCGAGGGCGGCTGGGCGTCGATCGACGGACCGGAGGAATTTGGCGGCCAGGGTCTGCCCTATTCTCTGTCTGCGCTGATCCTGGAAACCTGCGGCGCGGCCAATTTCGCCTTCACGCTCTGCCCGATGCTCAGCTTTGGCGCGATCGAGGCGATCCATGTCCACGGCTCCGACGACCAGAAGGCGAAATATCTGCCCAATCTGATCTCCGGCACCTGGACCGGCACCATGAACCTGACCGAGCCGCAGGCCGGTTCCGACGTCGGCGCGCTGCGCTCGACAGCCGAGCCGATCACCGAGGGCGAACATGCTGGCAAATACCGGATCAGGGGCCAGAAAATCTACATCACCTTCGGCGAACATGATCTGACCGACAATATCATCCATCTGGTGCTCGCCCGCACCCCGGGCGCGCCGGAAGGGACGCGCGGCATTTCGCTGTTCATCGTTCCGAAATTTCACTTGGAAGCCGACGGCAAGGCCGGCGCGCCCAATGACGTGACCTGCGTATCGATCGAGCACAAGATCGGTATCCATGCCTCGCCGACCTGCGTCATGGCCTATGGCGAGCAGGGAGAATGTATCGGCGAGATGATCGGCGGCGAATTTGGCGGCATGAAGGCGATGTTCACAATGATGAACAATGCCCGCATCAACGTCGGGTCGCAAGGCGTGCAAATCGCCGAGCGCGCCACCCAGCAGGCCAGCCGCTTCGCCCTGGAGCGCATCCAGTCGGCCCGCGCCGGCAGCGGCGACAAGGCACCGGTAGCGATCATCGAGCATCCCGACGTGCGCCGGATGCTGCTGCGGTCGAAGGCGCTGACCCAGGCCGCCAGGGCCCTGCTCTATTATGCCTCGTCAAGCGTCGATCGCGCTAGTTTGGGGATTCAGGGTGCGAAGGCGCGCGCCGAAATCCTGACGCCGCTGATCAAGGGCTATGGCACCGACATCGGCAATGAGATCGCCTCGATCGGCATCCAGGTCCATGGCGGCATGGGCTTTATCGAGGAAACCGGCGCCGGCCAGCATTTCCGCGATGCCCGGATCGCACCGATTTACGAAGGCACCAACGGCATTCAGGCCGCCGATCTGGTCGGACGCAAATTGGGGCTGGATGGCGGCGAGGCGATGCAGGCCTTTGTCGCCGAAATCCGGACCGAAGCTGGCGACGATGACAGCCTGATGGCGCTGGCCCAAGCCTGCGAAGATGTCCGGCAGTGGATGGCCAGCGGCGATGCGTCGATCGACGACAGGCTGGCGGGAAGCTATCCGTTCATGACCATGCTGGCGACCGCGACCTGCGGCATGCTGATGCAGAAGCAGCACCGGATCGCCAGCGCCGAGCTGGCCGATGGCGAGGATACCTTTCTCAAGGCGAAACTGGTCACCACCCGCTATTATCTCGACCATCTGGTGCCGGAAGCGCTGGGCCTCAAGGCCGCCGCCATGGCCGGTGCGGATATCCTGTACCAGCTGGATAGCGCGGCTCTGGCCGGCTGACCATGCCGGATGCGGACAACAGGGATGTACTGAACCGGATCGCCGATGCGCTGGAACGCCTTGCTCCGCCAGTTGCCGGACCGATGGATTGGGGGTCGGCAGACGCCTTTGTCTGGGACGGGTGCAGCGCCCGGCCGATTGCACCGTTTGACCCGGTCGATATCGATCTGCTCACCGGCATTGATTCGCAAAAGGCCCGCTTGCTCGACAATAGCAGTCGGCACGCCCGTGGCCATGCGGCGCATGATGTCCTACTCTGGGGTTCCCGGGGGATGGGAAAATCGGCGCTCGCCAAGTCCGTTGTCCGGGCAGTGCAGGCGGCCGGGGAAGATATCGTCCTGGTCGAAACGCCTTCGGACCAGCTGGAAAATCTGTCTGCGCTATTTGGTCTGCTTGCTGCCGTCGACCGCCATTTCATTCTCTTCATCGACGATATCGGCTTTGCCGAAGGCAGCGCCGAACCGCGTCTGCTGCGCTCGATGCTGGAGGGCGGCGCGAGCCAGCGACCAGCCAATGTCCGCCTCTATGTCACCTCGAACCGCCGCCACATCCTGTCGCGGCAGATGAGCGAGCAGGACGACCCGATCAACCCGCGCGATGCGGTCGATGACCAGCTGGCACTGTCCGATCGCTTCGGTCTGCGACTGGGCTTTCATGCCGCCTCGCAGGACGATTATCTGGCGATCATTGCCCGCTATGCCTATGCCTATGAACTGGTCTTCGAGCGCGAGGACGCCCTGCTCTGGGCCAAGCAGCGCGGCAGCCGGTCTGGCCGGGTGGCGTGGCAATATATCGTCGAACTGGCCGGTCGCGCCGGCCGGGCGCTCGGTTAGGCTATTTCGCCGCCGCTGCAGCAGGCTTGACTGTGCCGGGACGGGAAACCCGCCAGACGATCCCGCCGACATCGTCGCTGACCAGCAGGGCTCCCGTCTGGTCAAAGCCGACCATCGTGGGCCGACCGCGGGCATTGCCCTCTTTGTCGACAAAGCCGCTCAGGATGGTGACCGGCTTGCCTTCCGGCTCTCCCCGCATGTTGAAATTGACATAGACCACGTCATAGCCGGCCAGCGGCTGGCGGTTCCACGAGCCGTGGCGTGCCACCACCGCGCCGGATGCAAAGGGTTTGCCGAGCGCCTGGCCGTGGGTGAAGGCCAGGCCCAGCGGGGCCACGTGCGCGCCCAGCGCATAATCCGGGCGCCGCTCATATTGCCGATGGTCAAGATTTTTCGGCTCGACCCGCGGATCGACATGGCCGCCCCAAAAGTGCCACGGCCAGCCATAATGCGCGCCCCAGCGGACTTCGGTCAGATAGTCCGGCACCATGTCGCTGCCCAGCATGTCGCGTTCGTTGACCACCGCATAGAATTTGTCGGTACCCGGCAGATAGGCCATGCCCACCGGATTGCGCATGCCGTCGGCGTAGATGGTCTTCTTGTTGGTCGCGAGTTCGATCTGCAATATCGCCGCCCGCTGCTTTTCGATGTCCATGCCGTTTTCGCCGATATTGCTGTTCGATCCGACCGAGACGTAGAGATATGTTCCGTCCTTGCTGGCAAGCAAATCGCGGGTCCAGTGATTATTGGGTGCCTTGGCATTGAGATTTGCAACCTTGCGGCCCTCGGCAGTGATCATTGTATCACCCTCCGTATAGGGATAGGCATAGATCGCATCGGTATTGGCGAGGTAGAATGTGTCGTCGATCAGTTCCATGCCGAACGGGGAGTTGAGATTCTCGAGAAAGGTGAATTTTTCGTCCACCGTGCCGTCCTTGTCGCTGTCGCGCAGCAGGCTGATCCGGTTGGCGGATTCACCTCCCGCCCCGGCCTTGCTCATCAGATTGCGCATGATCCAGCCTTCGATGCCCGAATTGGTCCGCGGCGGACTGTTGGTTTCGGCGACCAGAATATCGCCATTGGGCAGCCGGAACATGCTCCGCGGATGGTCCAGTCCTTCGGCAAAGCGTTCGACCACCAGACCTTCGGCGGCAACCGGGCCTTCGCCCTCGCCCCAGGGCTCCGCCTTGGCAATGTTGATCGTCGGGAAACTTTCCTTGCGGACATTGGTCAGCGCCGGCTCGACGCCCTCGGTGGCCTCGAGCGGCAGCTGGGCGGTATCGCCGCGGGTAAAATAATATCCTGCGGCCACCCCGAGGATGATCAGCAGAATCGCAACATTTCTAATATGTTTTAGCATGGGCCGATAATAGGTGGCGTCAGAGGCCCTGACAAGCGCGGTTTGAAATAGTCAGCGACCTTGCCACCAGACAAGCAGAGCCATCAGCGCGCCGAGCCCCAGTCCGGCCAGCAAGCCGGCCGAAGGCTGGCCCATCAAGCCACCCCCGATCGCACCGACGATCGCGCCGATGGCGATAAATACGCCGCCGCCGTTACGATTTTGCGCTCCATCGCTGGAAGAATTGGAAGCATCTTTGGGTGTTTCGGGCATCATGGTCGAAGCCCTAAACCACAACGCACCCGATGACCAGACTTCCTGTCGGACTTATGATTAACCCACTGCTAACCTTAGCTTTTGAAGATATTTCCACCGGTCGCCTTTAGACATCCAGGCAAGGTTGGAAGCGAAGCTGCTTCCCGAAACAGGAGCCATAAATGCAATTACCCGTGTTCATTGACTCCACCCATTATAGCGACGCCGAACTGCTGATTTCCAACTATGGCGAAGAGGCGGGGCTGGAAGCGGCCAATCGCGCCGACAAGAGCCGGTCGCTGGGCAACCATCTCCATTATTGCAAATGGCGGCAGGTGGAACGGCTATGTATTTTGCTGTCGATCGAGCAGTCGATCGGCACGGTGCACTGAGCTAGCGGTCCGGATTGCAGATGATTTGGGCGGAACCGTCGGTCCGCACCGTGCAATTGGGGCGACCGTCGATCTGGATGCGGCCGGTTCCGAAATTGCTGATATTCGCGTCCCGCTCGACCGCGAGATGGGTGCTGACCGGTCCGCGCTGGACCAGATTCAGTTTTTCGACGGCCAGATCGGGACTTTCAAAAATGCTGGCGCCCTGGAGCTCGATCCGCGCCGCGACCGCTTCCCCCGCCATCTTCAGCTGGCCACCGCCAGTCATCGCGACATCAAGCCGGTCGGCTTCGACCGCATCGATCTGGACGGTACCGAAGCCGCCGAGGCGCACCTTGGGTGTTCGTCCGGATAATTTGTCCAGCGTCACCCGGCCAGAGCCGAGATGCGAGAGATTCTCGATCGCATAGCTGCTGAGATAGAGAGTGACCGGCGCATCCTCCTCATAATTGTTTCGATCGAGCGACCTGGGCCGAACCGATACGACCAGCTGCTTGCCGTTTTTCTGCAGCGAGACCCGGTCGAGTATCTCCCGGGTAGCCCCTTCCGCACGCGCCGAGGGTCCCTTGCCGGAGGTCAGCACCACATCCACGCCATTGCCGATACGGATATCGTCAAAGCCGAAAATGGAAAATTTGCGTTCGGCGGCGTGGCCTGCCGACGACAACAGCAGCATGGCGAGGATCGGGAGGCTCGATAAAAATCTCATAACGGTCGGGCCTCCCCTGATTCCATCCAGCCCAGCCAGCGCGGGGTTTTCGGAGCATAATGGCCGCGATTTCCGGTCACCGCAAAATCCTGCGCTTCAAACAATTTGGTGACCGGGCGATGCAAATGGCACCCCCCGGCGATATGTTTCCACACCGGTTCGATCCGCTGCTGCCATTTCTCGGGACCCTTGTCGGGCGCGCGGCCATGTTCGAGAAACAGGATCTTGCCGCCCGGTTTCAAAACCCGCCGCATTTCTGACAGCACCTGCCCCCCGTCCTGCACCGAACAGAGAGTGAAGGTCGTCAGCACGGTGTCAAAACGGGCATCGGCAAAGGGCATGGCCTCGCCAATACCGTCCAGTATCTCCATGTCGAAGCCGCGTTCGCGGGCTTCCCGCCGGGTATAGTCGAGCAATTCCGCCGACGGATCGAGGCCGGTCAGCCTGGTCACCCGGCTCCGGTCATAAAATTGCAGGTTGATGCCGCCGCCGCAGCCAAGCTCCAGCACCTCGCCATCGGCCCTGGGCACGATCTCGCTGCGGTCTTTCATCACCGCCGGCTGCGAGCAGGCGAAGCGGATCAGCCTTGGAACCGCATATTTTTCCCATAGATTTGGCATCGCCAGCGAATCTGCCACAGGCGCGGCAGATCGCCAAGCTATTTCAGCCGGTTGCCGGACCGGTTTCCGCCAAGCAGGAACAACCGCCCGGCAATCCCCATCCCTTCTCCCTCACGGGAAAAGAGAGAATTGGACCCTGAACATAAGCCCCCTCCTCGTCTGAGAAGTGTGTCCGATAAGGAATAGATCCTCCTCGCTTGCGGGGAGGGGGACCGCGCGCAGCGTGGTGGAGGGGGCGTGCGTCCAAGCGCAGCGTCCGGGTCAGAACCCCCTCCGTCAGCCCTGCGGGCTGCCACCTCCCCGCGAGCGGGGAGGATTTACCAGGCGTGATTCGACAGGTTCACCCCTTCACCGACACAGGGTCTGTGCGCTCAGCCGCAGGTAATATCACCCGATCCCATCGCTCGTGACTTGCACGTCGCGTTGCCGTGAATGCGGACATCCCCGGATCCCATGACCTTGGCATTGACCGATCCGTCCGAGGAGAGCTCGACATCGCCGCTGCCGGCAATCGAAATGCTGGCAGTGTCGGCCTTCATATCCTTGCCGCTGACATCGCCCGACCCGGCGATCGATATATCGATCGAATCCGCGGTGCCCGCCAGGGACAGATTGCCCGATCCGGCGATTTTTGAATCGAGCGAGGCGGTGCTGATCCTGGCTACGCGGATATCGCCCGACCCGGCGATACTCAATTTCGTCGATTCTGTCGTCATCGCATCGACGTCCAGATTTCCCGATCCAGCGAGCTTGGCGCTTTTCAGCGAGGGTGCGCTCAGGTAGATCGTGGCCCTCTTGCTGTCGCCAACAGTGAAACGGCTGTTTTCCCGCCCGATCTTTATCTGGTCGCCGGATATCTTGTAGCGCAGCTGTTCGACAGCGTCGGCGTCGCCTTCGGCCCGGATCGAAAACTCGCCCGTGGTGAAGACGATATTGTCCGGCCCGGCCAGCGTCACACCGACGAATTCGCCCGGGTTGCTGGCACTGCTGCCGATCGGAATGCCATCAGAAAAACTGCTGCTTCCGGCGGTGGATGCAGCATCGCCGACAGCTTCGGCGATCGAACCTTCGCAAGCCGCGAGCATCAGTAGCGGCGCCAAAAACACAATTTTCTTCATCTATTCCTCCATAGCTGTATTAGATTAGTAATACGCCTGCCATTCCGGGAGATCAACCAAAAAATCGTGCGGCCCGAACCGGCAAAGAAAAAGGGGCTGCCACATCTCTGTGACAACCCCTTTCCGATTTCGACGAAGGACGATGGTCTGTCGATCAATCGTCCTTGTTTTCATAATATTGCGGCGCAGCAATATTGAGTATCTCGAGAATCTTCGCGAGAGCCGTCGGCTCGTCGGTTTCTTCCATCGCCGCCAGTTCGCGCGCGAGACGGCTGGACGCCGCTTCGAAAATCTGCCGTTCGGAATAGCTTTGTTCCGGCTGGTCATCGGCACGGAACAGGTCGCGGGTCACTTCGGCAATCGATACCAGATCGCCGGAATTGATCTTCGCTTCATATTCCTGGGCCCGGCGCGACCACATCGAGCGCTTGACCTTGGGCTTGGCTTTCAGCGTCTCCATGGCTTCCTTGAGCGTCTTGTCCGAGGACAATTTGCGCATGCCGACGCCTTCGGCCTTGTTGGTCGGAACCCGCAAGGTCATCCGTTCTTTCTCGAAGCGCAAAACATAGAGTTCGAGTTGCATGCCGGCAATTTCTTCATTTTGCAGCTCGACAACCCGGCCAACGCCATGTTTCGGATAAACAACATAATCGCCCACATCAAAGGACAGCACATTCGCAGCCATAAAAAGCCTTTCTTGATTCAATGGAAAAGAACGCTGCTAACGTTCGATTTTCGTAATCACGTGACGAAAAAACCCTTTCGTACATATGTTTAACGACCGAACACCACCCGCTATCTCAGGTGTCCAGCCGCCAACTGCCATTCTCTTAACAGATTCGTCACAAAAAAGCAATTTATCGTTGCACTGCACAACGGATCATGGGCCGAAAATGCCGGTCAGCGACATCCGGTTAAGGCATATTTCAGCATTTTTCCGGTTTGGTGCGACCATTTCGGATACCGGATGCGACTTTGTCCCGCCGCTCGGGATTAATCGCCCTCGCCGGGCTTTTCGGAGAAAAAGGCTTCGAACTTGCCTTCCATGCCCTTGAACTTGTCGGCATCCTCAGGCGGTTCGCGGCTGACCGTGATATTAGGCCATTCTTCGGAGAATTTGGTATTCACCTCCAGCCATTTTTCGAGACCGTCTTCGGTGTCCGGAAGAATGGCCTCGGCAGGACATTCCGGTTCACAGACGCCGCAATCAATGCATTCGCTGGGGTTAATGACCAGCATATTCTCGCCCTCGTAAAAGCAATCGACGGGGCAGACTTCCACGCAGTCCATATATTTGCATTTGATGCAGGCTTCGGTAACAACATAAGTCATATGGTCGTGAACTCCCCTATTCCGGTTCGCCATTCGAGGTCAGAAATTTCATCCTAGCTATTGCGCAATTTCTGACACGTCAACAGTTGGTTTGGCCGCTATTTCAATTACCAGTCTGCAATATCTCGTAACAGGATTGCGCCTGCAACGCGCTGCTGCGGCGTTCCGGCAGCGAGATGATCCGCACCACATGCACAAGCTGGCCCTGCGGGATGGTGAGGATGTCGCCCTGCCGCACCTTGACATGGCCACGCTCGATCCGGCGCCCGTTCATCCGGACATGTCCCTGTTCCGCCAGCTTGCGTGCCATCACCCGATTGTGGGCAAAGCGCAGGTACCAGAGCAGCTTGTCGATCCGCAGCGCGGGAAGCGCTGCGGGGACCGGGTCCGCTGCTCTGCCGTTCAAGCCTGCATCCTATTTTTTCATGCTGTCCCTGAGCGCCGCCAGTTCGGCAAAGGCACCGCCGGCGGCCGCGAGCACGGGGGCCACCTTGCGCTGGGCCGGTGCATTGCCGGGCTTTTTCGTGCGGGTGTCACCGGATTTGAACTGGTTCCGCTTCCGGGCGCGTGCCATGCCTTTCCAGCGCCAATATTGGACGGCTGCCACTGGCGTTTCGGTATCGGGAACAAGGTCGGCAGGGGCGGCATCCGGCTCCACCGCGGCCGGCCGTGCGTCCTCCGGGGCAGCTGCCTTTTCGGGCTTGCCCGCTTCGATCACGGCTTCCACCGCGGCCGCCTCGCCAGTGTCAGCCCCGGGCGAAGGAACATCCCCGACAGCCGGCCTTTCGATCGCGGCGGGCGGACCATCGCTTTTGACAAAGCCCGCCAGAGCGAGCAGCGCCTCGTGACAGGCTTTCGACAGACCCAGTGACGTGGCGAGGGCAGGATCAATGGCAAATATGTCGCCTTGCTTGCGCGCCTCATGCGCTTGCTTGATCAGTCGCTCGACCATGTCGACCCGGACATAATCATCGCCAATCTTGCGAAAGCCGAGCCGGTCGGCATGATCCGCAGCGGCAAAGCTGCCCTGTCTGAGATGCACGGCATTGTCCGGTGCCTGACCGATCATCGGCTCTGCGTCAAAGGCCGCGAACAGCCCGGTCCGCCAGAGCACCGCGCCCGGTTTCATCAGCGCATGATGGAAAATGTCGAGCGCCCCGAACACCAGACCGGCCCGGCGCGCATGGCCGCGCATGTCATTGTCCAGCGCGCGGACCGCCTGGTCGATTTCGCGCCGTGACAATATGCCGCCGGCATCGACAATCTGCGCGAACAGCGCGCGCACCGCTGGCGGCGTTTCCGGATCATTGGCGAGCGCGTCAATCTTCACCAGTCCCTGCAGATGCTTGGCCTTCATCGATTCGACCCAGGCCTTGACCCGGTCGATCACCTTCTGGCTGTCTTCAGCCGCCATGTCCTTGATCGACCGTTCGAACCTGATTTCGGGTTGCAGGAGAGTCTTGCCCTTGGCGAGAACCGCCAGCCGGCTGTCGCCCCACATTATCGCGGGCTGCCCGGCTGCATCGGGGACCAGCGCCAGCACCGAGTCCGGTGCCTTGGCAAGAGCGTCTGCATTATCTGTCATAATTCGTCCCAAATATCTTTCTGCTGCCGCAAGCAGCATCTTGCGATCTTCCCTCCGGCTATCGGATGGCACGAGAAATTGGAAGCCCTTGAGTGTTCCCAATTCCTGCCCCTCGACCAGGACCCTGCCCTCGTCATCGACAAGGACATCCTGCGGCAGTGTATCTTTCAGCAGACCCCGCAGCAACACCCGTGTGCGCTTGTCGACGAAACGCTGGGTCAGCAGGCCGTGCATGGCGTCGCTGAGCCGCGATTCCAGTGCGCGGGTGCGATCCATCATCGCCTCTGGCTGCTCCACCCAATGGGGTTTCTGCGCAATGTAGCTCCAGCTGCGCGCGGCAGCGATCCGCGCGCCGAGCGTGGCGATATCGCCCTGGACATTTTCCAGGCGCGCAATTTCCTGCGCCATCCGGGCATGGGGAATGCGGCCGGACCCGGCGGCGAGATGCGGCCAGAGCGAGGCAATGAAGCGGGCCTGGTGATCCGCGCCGACCTTGCGGAAATCGGGAATGGACGCCGCCTCCCACAGCAGCCGCACCTTGTCCGGCGAAACGGCCAGTGCCGATAGCGCCGGATCCTGTGCCATCCGTTTCAGCACGGCCAGATCGACCGCTTCCGGCGCCGCGTGCAGTCTCTGGACCTGCGGCTTTTCTTCCAGCGAACGGATCAGGCTCTCGACCGAGCCAAAATCCGGTCGGGCGTTGCGCCAGTACAGCCATTCCAGCCTCGGGAAGCGATGCGATTCCAGATTCTCGATTTCCTCCGGCTGCAAGGCATCGGAAGAGGCCAGTCCGGAGAGCACGCCAAAGCTGCCATCCTTCTGGTGACGCCCGGCGCGCCCGGCAATCTGGCCGATTTCCGACAGCGTCAGCCGGCGCCGGCGATGGCCGTCAAATTTCTTCAGGGCGGCAAAGGCGACATGGCTGACATCGAGATTCAGTCCCATGCCGATCGCGTCGGTAGCGACCAGATAGTCGACCTCGCCATCCTGGTACATCTTTACCTGAGCATTGCGGGTCTGCGGCGACAGCGAGCCCATGACGATCGCCGCACCGCCGTGCTGCCGCCGCAGCATCTCGGCGATCGCGTAGACATCCTCGACCGAAAAGGCGACGATCGCCGATCGCCGGGGAAGCCGGGACAATTTGCGGGGACCGGCGTAGCTCAGCGTCGAGAAGCGCGGCCGGGTGACGATTTCGGCATCGGGCAGCAGCGCCTCGATGAGCGGCCGCAGGCTTTCCGAGCCGAGGATCATGGTTTCGTCGCGGCCACGCGCATGCAGCATCCGGTCGGTGAAAATATGGCCGCGCTCGGGATCGATGCCGATCTGCGCCTCGTCGATGGCGACAAAGGCAAAGTCGCGGTCCATCGGCATCGCTTCCGCGGTGCACAGGAACCACTGTGCATCCCTGGGAATGATTTTTTCCTCGCCGGTCACCAGCGCCACCCGGTTGGCGCCCTTCAGCGCCACCACCCGGTCATAGACTTCCCGGGCCAGCAGGCGCAGCGGAAAGCCGATCATGCCGCTGGAATGGGCACACATGCGTTCGATGGCAAGATGGGTTTTGCCGGTATTGGTCGGGCCGAGAACGGCGACAAGGGACGACTGGGAATACCGGGACATTGTCCGCACAACAGCCGATCGGGCGGCGAGTTGCAAGGGGCTTGGTACAAAAACCTAGCGCGCCGACCGGATAGCCTTGATTTTACACGGCTCGCCGCATGCAAAGGAACTGAACCGCGGCTTAATTTGACTTTAACCAACTTCCTGCACAGAGGTTGCCAGATTATCGGATGCACGGCCATAAACCTGCATCACCGAGGGGTGCGTTTGTTCAAGAGTATCGATGATATCGACTTGCATGGTCAGGGGGCTGCAATCGCGGCGACAAATCCCCTGCGGTCGTCTTTACCCGAAACCCCTTCCTTCGAGGACAGGTTCGCCGAATGGCGGGACTATTTTGCCGAGGTCGACTGGGTTCCCGATCTGGGCGTCGATATCGGCAGCCCGACCTGGTTCCGCGGCCTGGTGACATTGACCGCGCTGTGCGGCTTCGCGATCAGCTGCCTGCCCGATTTTGGTCCGATCGTCGGCCACAGCGCCGATCCGCTGAGCGGTTATCGGGCCGATCAGGCACGTTCGCAAATGATCGCGCCGCTGGCTTATGGCTCCGACACCGGCATCCGGATGGCCGCCACCGACGCGGTGCGGGCGCTGGCGGAAAGCCCCGAACGGCCATCGATCGAACTGGTCGCCACGCTGGGTCGCGGCGACAGCCTGCGGCGGGTGCTGCAACGCGCCGGGGTCGCCAGCGACGAGGCCGGACAGGTCAATGACCTGGTGAGTGCCGCCGTCTCCCTCGGCGATATCAAGCCCGGCACCAAGATCGATGTCGTCCTTGGCCGCCGGCCGGCGAAGAACCAGGCACGGCCGCTCGATCAGCTGGCGTTTCGTGCGCGCTTTGACCTCAATCTGGAAATTTTGCGTGACGGTGACCGGCTGAAACTCAATCGCAAACCGATCCTGGTGGATGATACGCCGCTGCGGATCACGGGGACGGTCGGCTCCAGCCTCTACCGGTCCGCGCGGGCTGCCGGGGCGCCCTCCGAAGCGGTCCAGAAATATCTGCAGGTGATCGGTTCAAAAATGTCCGTCTCCCGCGACATCCGCAGCACCGATCAATTTGACATCATCCTGTCCTATCGCCGCGCCGAAACCGGCGAAGTCGAAGTCGGCGAACTGATCTATGCCGGGCTGGAACGCGACGGCAAGCCGGCGGCGCAAATGCTGAAATGGCAGAGCGGCGGCCGCACCAACTGGTTCGAGGCGTCGGGCGTCGGCCAGTCGAACGGCGAGCTGGCCCGGCCGACCAACGGACGGATCACCTCCGGCTATGGCCAGCGGCGGCATCCGATCCTGCGCTATATGCGCATGCACAGCGGCATGGATTTCGGCGGCGGCTATGGCGCGCCAATCTATGCGGTCACCGACGGCACCGTCGTCCACGCCGGCCGCAAGGGCGGCTTCGGCAATTATGTCAAATTGCAGCATGGCGGGGGCCTCGCTTCCGGCTATGGCCATATGAGCCGGATCGCGGTGAGCAGCGGTCGCCGCGTGCGCCGGGGACAGATCATCGGCTATATCGGCTCGACCGGCCTGTCGACCGGGCCGCATCTCCATTATGAACTCTATCGCGGCGGTCGGGCGATCGATCCCCGCTCGGTCAAATTTGTCGAGCGGGCGCAGCTCGGCGGTCAGGAATTGCGCCGCTTCAAGGGCGAGCTGCAGAAATTGCAGCGGGTCGAAGCCGGCGCCGCCCTGAGCGCGCTGAAAAGCGCTTCGATGCAGGTCGAACCCGAACGCGAGATCAACCGGCTCAACAAGCCGCTGAAAAGCTAAGGTCAAAGCTGACATCGCCCAACGGGTGCACAGAAGAGTTGAGCGGCGCTGCCTGCTCGGCTAAGCCTCTCCCATGACACAGCAAGCCTCTTTCCCGCACACGAGATTGCGCCGCACGCGCACCCATGGCTGGAGCCGGGAAATGGTCCGGGAGCACCGCCTGTCTCCCGCCGACCTGATCTGGCCCCTGTTCATCACCGAGGGCGAAGCTGTGCAAGAGCCGATCCCTTCGCTGCCCGGGGTTTCGCGCTGGTCGGTCGACGGCATCGTCGAGCGCGCCCGCGAAGCCCGCGATCTCGGCATCCCCTGCATCGCCCTGTTCCCCAATACCCAGGCGGAAAAGCGCAGCGAGGACGGCAAGGAAGCGCTGAACCCCGACAATCTGATGTGCCGCGCGACCCGCGCGGTCAAGGATGCGCTGGGCGATGATATCGGCATATTGACCGATGTCGCGCTCGATCCCTACACCAGCCACGGCCAGGACGGGCTGATCGACGAGCATGGCTATGTCGAAAATGACCGGACGCTCGACATATTGACCAAGCAGGCGCTCAATCAGGCCAATGCGGGCGCCGATATCATCGCCCCGTCCGACATGATGGATGGCAGGGTCGGCGCGATCCGCAACGTTCTCGAGCTCGCCAATCATCACAATGTCCAGATCATGGCCTATGCCGCCAAATATGCCAGCGCCTTTTACGGCCCGTTCCGCGATGCTGTGGGTTCGGGCGGCCTGCTAAAGGGCGACAAGAAGACCTACCAGATGGATCCGGCCAACAGCGACGAAGCGATTCGCGAGATCGCCCTCGATATTGCCGAGGGCGCTGACAGCGTCATGGTCAAGCCGGGCCTCGCCTATCTCGACATCATCTATCGCGCCAAGGCGGAATTCAACGTGCCGATCTTCGCCTATCAGGTGTCCGGCGAATATGCGCTGGTCAAGGTCGGGGCCGCTGCCGGCGTTGGCGACCATGACGCGCTAATGATGGAAAAGCTGATCGCGTTCAAGCGCGCAGGATGCAGCGGTATCCTCACCTATTTTGCCGCCGATGCGGCTCGCTTGCTCCATGCTTGAGGAAGCTGCGGATACAGTTCTCGAGACCGAGCGGCTGTACCTGCGCAAATGGCGCAGCAGCGACATCGAACCGTTCATGGAGCATCTCAACACCCGCAACGTGATGCGCTGGCTGGGCGGCGTGCAAAGCCGGGAGACATTTGACGCGGCGGTGGCGCGGCTGGCCGGCTATGATCGCGACTTCGGTCACACATTCTGGATCGTCGAGCGCAAGTCGGACGGCGAAATATTGGGCTTTTGCGGGCTGAAGCGGGTCAATGCGCCGCAACCGAAACTGACGGGGGCGCATGAAATCGGCTGGCGCCTGCGCGAGGATGCCTGGGGCAAGGGCTATGCCAAGGAAGCCGCCACCGCCTGCATGGACGCTGCCTTTTCCCGCTGGCACGCGCCGTTCGTGGTGGCCCTGACGGTCGCCGGCAACGAACCGAGCTGGGGATTGATGAAACGGCTGGGCATGACCCACTGTCCCGAACTGGATTTTCACGACCCCAGTTATGGCGACGATCTGAACCCGTCGATCGTCTATAAAATCACCGCAGATGAATGGAATTCGAGAATATGACCGCTCCGCTGATCCTGCCGTTCAACGGCAAGAGCCCCAAAATCCACCCGAGCGCCTTTATCGCACCGGGCTGCAAGATCATCGGCGACGTCGAGATCGGTCCCGAATCGAGCGTCTGGTATAATTGCGTGATCCGGGCCGATGTAAATTTCATAAGGATCGGCGCGCGCAGCAATATCCAGGATGGCACCACCATCCACTGCGACAGCGCCACGCCAGCCACGCCCAACGGCAATCCGACGATCATCGGCGATGACGTGCTGGTCGGCCATATGGTAATGCTGCACGGAGCGACGCTGGAAGACCGGGCCTTTGTCGGGCTGAGCACGACGGTCATGGACGGCTGCGTGATCGAGGGCGATGCGATGCTCGCCGCCGGCGCGATATTGACTCCGAACAAGCGCATTCCGTCGGGACAGCTGTGGGCCGGATCGCCGGCCAAGTTCATGCGCGACCTGCCGGAACAGGCGATTGCCGGCATGCGCATGGGGGTCGCCCATTATGTCGAAAATGCCAAGGCCCACAAGGCAGCGATCGAAGAGCTGGGCTAGCGCAGCCGGTCCTTCATCGCTTCGATTGCGCTCTGCTGCCGGTCAATCTGGACCTTTACGGCGTCGCGCTCTTCGGCAATGACAAGCGTTCCGCCAGACTGGTCTTCGGCTATCTCGCGCTCGAGCTGCTCCCGGTACAGGGCATCGATATCGGCCAGTGCCTCGACCGAGGGACTGCGCTGTATCTCCAGCGCGGCCAGTTCCATATGCGCCACCACCCATGATTCGCTAGATACCGCAGCACCGCGCGCTGCGGCGACTCGGCTTTCGACGGCTGGCAATCTGGCCAGAAATTGCTCGTGCGCCGACCGGCTTTGCGCCACCGCCGCATCGAGCTTGCTCCTCATGGCTACCGGCAGCGAGGAAAGAACGGGAAGGGCAGCCGCCGGCTCGTCCATCACCGGCTCGCTCTCATAGGGGCGCTTCTGAAGGGACGGAAAATCGCCCTGCTGCATCGCGCAACCAGAGAGCGGAAAGGCGAACATGGTCAGCAAAACAGGGAGCTTTTTCATTGCCCTGTCTTTAGGAGAGGCTTATGCCGTCTGCAACGTCGAATATGAAGCGGCAATTTGGCCCGTGGCAGGAAAGGCGGGAATAGCCAAAATCGCCTTAAGCTGGTTGACAGCACCAGTGTCATCGGTTAGCTGCCCACTCTTTCCAGCGTGAGCCGAAAGACTCGCGTTAACGGTCTTGTGCGCTGGAACCATAATTTTGAAACGGAAACATAGCCATGTTCGCAATTGTGCGCACCGGCGGCAAACAATATCGGGTTGCCGCAGGAGATATTATCGCAGTCGAAAAACTAGCCGGTGAAGCTGGTGATTCGATTACCCTGGACGACGTTCTGCTGGCCGGCGACGGCGACGACATCAAGGACGTCAAGGGCCTGACCGTCTCGGCTGAGATACTCGGACAGGAAAAAGGCGAGAAGGTCATCATCTTCAAGAAGCGCCGCCGGCACAATTATCGCCGCAAGAATGGCCATCGCCAGCAGCACACTGTGCTGAAGATCAGCGCGATCGGTTCCGAAAAGGCTCCGAAGAAGGCCGCTCCGAAGAAGGAAGCCGCTCCCGCCGAGGACAAGCCGGCCGCGAAAGCCAAGGCGGCTCCCGCTGACAAGGCTCCGGCCGAAAAAGCACCAGCGAAAAAGGCTGCTGCCAAAACCGAAACCAAACCTGCTGCTGCCAAGAAGGCACCAGCGAAGAAGCCAGCCGCCAAGAAGCCGGCTGCGAAGAAAGAGGACTAAACCATGGCACATAAAAAAGCAGGTGGTTCATCCCGCAACGGTCGCGACTCGGAAGGTCGTCGCCTGGGCGTCAAGAAATTCGGCAGCGAAGCCGTTGTCGCAGGCAATATCATCATCCGCCAACGCGGAACCAAGACCCATCCGGGTCGCAATGTCGGTATGGGCAAGGACCATACCCTGTTTGCGCTCGTCGATGGCAAGGTGGAATTCCACAAGGGCAAGCTCGGACGCAAATATGTGTCCGTCGACCTGATGGCGGAAGCCGCCGAATAACCGGATAATCGATAAAGGGTTATCCACCAGAGGGATGACCCGACAGGTTCAACAGAACCGTCAATTTCAGGGAGAGGGTCATCCTCTCCCTTTTTTTGTCTCTCCCTGTCGTAACGTCACGGTCTTGTAACGGTCACCCGCTAGCGGGCTAACAGTCAAGACAGGGGCGTCACAAATTGGCAATGGCCAAGAAAATGGAGAGTCCCGATGTTTGCCGTTACCCCGAGATTATTATTGAGACCCGGCTGGCCCGAAGATGCCGGGGCCCTGTTCGCCGCGATCAACGATCAGGCGATCGTCCGCAATCTTGCGAAAGCGCCTTGGCCCTACCGGCTGGACGACGCCCGGCAGTTCCTGTCCCTGCCCAACGATCCGGCCAGTCCCCGCTGGCTGATATTCAGCCGGACCGACGGTGCCCCGCAACTGGCGGGTTGCATCGGCCTTGATGCGCTGGAAAATGGCGATGTCGAGCTCGGCTACTGGATCAGCCGCCGGCATTGGGGCCGCGGCTATGCCAGCGAAGCTGGTCGGGCAGCGCTGGAGAATGCGCGGACCCTGGGACACAGGCGCCTGGTTGCCAGCCACTTTGTCGACAATCCGGCCTCGGGCACGGTCTTGCGGAAATTGGGATTCACACCGACCGGACAGACCATCGGGCTGTTCAGCCGGGGCAGGAACAGGGAAGTGCAGGCGGTGGAATTTTCCTGCCTGCTGGAGGACGAGCAAACAAGCGAGGTCATGCGACCCCTGGCGGCCTGATCAGGCGACTTTGCGAAGCCGATCGGTCTCGCGGTCGCCGAGCGCCGGGTGTGCGGCTGCCTCCGCCAGCTCGGCCATGATCGCTGCTTCATATTCGCTCTCGGCCAGCCGGATGAGCGGGCGATCGTCGATATCCCAGGGATGGAAGCCCGGCTTGAAAAACTGCAGCAGCGGCCAAAGGGTCCGGCGGAAGGGCGCCTTGCCGAGCAGCGCATAGTGGGCCAGCCCGAACCAGGCGCGCGGCCCTGAAATGCCATCCTGCCGCAACAGATCGAGCACGCCCCGGGCGCGGTTCTTGGTGAAGCCGAAAGCAATCTTGGCCATGAAACTGCACCGCACCAGCCAGCATTTCAGCGGGCTCCAGTCCCTCGTCACATGCAGCCAGGTATCAAAGGCCACGCCCTTATGCTCGATTTCTTCGGAGGCATGCCATAGCCAGAGCTTGCGCTGCTGTTCGTCGGCATGTTCGAAATGCGCCGGATTGGCAATCACTTCTGCGGCCAGAATCGCGGTAATATGCTCGATGCACATGGTTGCCACGAGATGCGCATGTTCGGGCCGGGCGCGGATGCCGTCGACCACACGGGCGATCGCCTCTTCCAGCCGGCTGATGTCAAAGTCGCAATCCTTCAGATGCTCGTTGAAGCAATGATGCTCCCGGCTGTGGATGGCTTCCTGCTGGATGAAGGCGCGGATTTCGCGCTGCAATTTGGCAGGTACGCGCTTGCGGAATTTCTTGAGCGAATCGATGAAGAACAGCTCGCCCTTCGGAAAGGTGACGGACAGGGCGTTGAAAAAGGCGGATGCAAAGGGGTCGCCGCCCACCCAGCGGCGCCGGTCGATCACGGCGCTGGCAAAATTCCGGTTGCGGGGTCTTATCTGAAGGTCGGCGGGTGTCGCACTTTTATTCCGTCCATGGAAATCGGTCGCTGCGATAGCGTTTGCTGGAGCTATGTCCATATCTGCCTATGTACCTCCCAGTACTGTCATCAAATTGCGCGACCAATTTTTTGGTTAAGCGTCGGATAGACAAGGAAGGTTAAGGTTCGGCATCGCAGCATGCTTAACAAACAGGGTAAAAAAAGGGTTTATCTGGCTGGAAGCCGACAGATTCACAAAGATTCAAATATGAATCATTTGCCCGCCAACTGGTTTATTTGCGCCGGTAGCGGAAATACCAGACATCATGGCCCTGCCTGCGGGCCTTGGCTTCGTAGCGCGTTTCCGGCCAGCCGCCGGGACGGTTCGTCCAGTCCTGCGGGCTGGCGCAAAGCCATTCGAACTCGTCGCGCTGACTCATGATCATGCAGGCCCATTCCAGATAGACCGGATGGTCGGTACCGAACCGGAATTCCCCGCCCGGTTTCAGCTTGGCCGCGATCAGGTCGACCGGTCCGTGATTCATGAAGCGCCGTTTCGCATGACGCGCCTTCGGCCAGGGATCGGGATGGAGCAGATAGACGAAGCTCAGTGTGCCGTCGGGAATCCGCTCCAGCACATCCAGCGCATTGCCCATGTGCAGCCGGACATTGCCGAGATGGCGGTCGCGGACATGCTGCAGCGCGCCGACCACGCCATTGAGATAGGGCTCGCAGCCGATGAAGCCGTGGTCAGGCAGCATGTCGGCGCGGGTCGCCAGATGCTCGCCGGCACCAAAGCCGATCTCGAAATGGAGCGGACGGTCGCTCCCGAACAGCGACCCTGCCGTCACCGGCCCTTCCGTGGGCACGGCAATTTGCGGCAGCAATTTTTCCACCAGTTCCACTTGCTGATCGCGCAGCGCATGGCCCTGCCGCCGCCCATAGAGCTGGCGGATAGTGGTCGGATCGCCGTCCTTGTAGGCGGTCATGGTCCTGACACGATAGCCGGCATGTTCCGATTCAGAGTGCGGCTTTCAGCGCGTCCACCAGGTCGGTCTCTTCCCAGGTGAAGAAATCGCCGTCCGCCTTGCGGCCGAAATGGCCGTAAGCGGCGGTGGGGCCGTAGATCGGCTTGTTCAGGCCGAGATGGGTGCGGATACCCTTGGGGGTCAGCCGCACCAGCTTTGGCAAGATTTCTTCCAGCTTCTCTTCGCTCACCGTGCCGGTGCCGTGCAGGTCGACATTGATCGACAGCGGTTCGGCAACACCAATGGCATAGGACAGCTGGATCGCGCAGCGCTTGGCGAGACCGGCCGCGACGATATTCTTGGCCAGATAGCGTGTGATATAGGCGGCCGAGCGATCGACCTTGGTCGGATCCTTGCCGGAAAAGGCACCGCCGCCATGCGGGCTGGCACCGCCGTAGGTATCGACGATGATCTTGCGTCCAGTGAGACCGGCGTCGCCGTCGGGGCCGCCAATTTCGAACCGTCCGGTCGGGTTGACATGAAACACCGTCTTGTCGGTAATGAAGCCTTCCGGCAGCACCTTATGGAATACGCCCATCACATAGTCGCGCAATTCCTCATAGAGGACCGGATTGTCGCTGTCCTTGTAATAGCCGGGGGCATGCTGGGTCGATACGACCAGCGCGACCGCCTCGACCGGCACTTCGTTGACGTAACGCAGGGTCACCTGGCTCTTGCTGTCGGGCTCCAGGAACGGTGCCTTGCCGCTGTGGCGATCATTGGCCATCTGTTTCAGGATCTGGTGCGAATAGTGCAGGGTCGCCGGCATCAGTTCCGGCGTTTCGTCGCTGGCATAGCCGAACATGATCCCCTGGTCGCCGGCGCCCTCGTCCTTGTTGCCGCTTTCATCGACGCCTTGCGCGATATGTGCGGATTGCGGGTGGAGATAATTTTCGAAGGTCAGGTTCTGCCAGTGAAACCCGTCCTGCTCATAGCCGATTTTCTTCACCGTTTCGCGGACCGCGGTCTGGATTTCTTCCTGCGCGCCGGGGGCCCAGTTGCCATCGGTATCGATCATGCCCTTGCCGCGAACCTCGCCGGCCAATATCACCCGGTCGGTGGTGGTCAACGTTTCGCAGGCCACCCGCGCTTCCGGATCCTTGGACAGGAACAGATCGACGATGGCATCGGAAATCTGGTCTGAGACCTTGTCGGGATGGCCCTCGGAGACTGATTCGGAGGTAAAAATAAATTCTGAACGCATGATAAATTCCTGATTTTTGGTCAGAAAGGCACTGACCGATGTGACATAAGGAAATGTTTATATGCGCTTTAACGGGCGCGGGTGCGGATGGCAATGGCAGAAAGCAGCAATACCAGCGCCAGACCAAGCGGCAGGATGTTGCCGTAACGGGCGAACAATGTCGGCGACTTAGCCGGTGGCAGGCGACTATCAATCCGGCCCGCTTCGCCCATCGGCACGCTGGCCCTGACCGTTCCGTTTGCGTCGATCACCGCCGAAATGCCGGTCGGGGTGGACCGGATCACCGGAAGCCCCTCCTCGATCGCCCGCAGGCGCGCCTGGGCGAGGTGCTGCGGCGGACCCCAGCTGCCGAACCAGGCGTCATTGGACGGGTTGAAGATGAAGTCCGGGCGGTTGTCGCGGTCGACCACCCGGCCGGAAAAAATGATCTCGTAGCAGACCTGCAGCCCGACCTTGCCGAAGCGACCGAGGTCGATCGAGCTTGCGCCCGGCCCCGGCCAGAAGTCGAAATCGCCGGGCGCAAGGCGGGACAGGCCGATCGCCGACAGTAGTGGCCGCATCGGCAGATATTCGCCATAAGGCACCAGATGGGACTTGTCGTAGCGCCCGATCAGTTCCCGCTCGGCATCCATCGCAAACACGCTGTTGCGCGCACCCGTCGCCCGGCCTCCGGCCTCGTCAAATTCCAGCTTGAGCGCGCCGAGCACCAGCATGTCGCCCGGCTTCATCAGCGACGCGAGCTGCTGGCGGACAAATTCCGGTGGCCGGCCGTAATAATAGCGCGAAGGATAGCCGGTCTCGAGATAGTCGGGGATCGCCGCTTCGGGCCAGAAGATGAGTCGCGGACGAGCGTCTTTCCGCATCGTCAGCTGCGCCAGCTTGGCCAGATTCTTGTCTTCATAGCCGGCCTGCCATTTGTCCTGCTGGCCGATATTCGGCTGGACCACGGTGATCAGCGGCTGGTCCGCGGGAACCGGTGCCACCGGGTGACGGGGCCAAAGCGAGAGTGCCGCGAAAAGAATGACCAGCGGCAATCCGGCCCGCCAGCTTTTTCGTCCCAGCAGCCACAGGCCACCGGCTCCGGCAAACAGCAGCGCCGACAGGCCGTAGGAGCCGACAAACATGCTGAGATCGGGCAGCCGGCCCAGCGGCAGCGCGGCCGCACCCAGCGGATTCCAGATAAAGCCGCTGAACACCCAGCTGCGCAGCCATTCGGTGACGATCCACATCCCGGCCATGGCAATGACCAGAACCAGCGGCCGATTCCGGCCGATCCACCAGCCGCCCAGCGCCGCCAGCGCGGGATAGACCGCCAGATAAAGCGACAGCAGCAGCACCGCCACATAGCCCAGCCATTCCGGCATCGCCGCCTGAAAGGTGAAGGCCTTGGCGATCCAGTTCAGGCCAACCACAAAATGACCGACACCAAACAGCCAGCCGCTGAAAAAGGCAGCCTTGCGGCTCTCCGCCCGCATCACGATCGCCATCCACAGGGCGAGCATCCCTATCGTCAGAGGCCACAGGTTGAGCGGCGCAAAGCCGGTCGCGCTGAGCCCGCCCGCCAGCAGCGACAGGGCGGAGGGATGGCGAGCGATTATTTGCTGGAATCTTGACACCGGCGGCTTTTGCCGTGTTCGACGATGCCATTCAATTGCTAATTGCCCAAAGCGCGATTTGCTTGCTATTATCCAACGATGAACATTCTGTCCCTGCTGATGCTGATGCTGTCCCTGTCGCAACCGACATCCACACCGCCCGCACCGCTCGGCGAAAGCCAGCGGCGCGACCTGTCCTGCGTTGCGGTGCTGGCGATTGTCGCCTCGGAACAGGAGCGCGGCGTCGAAAGCGCGCTCGCCTATCCCCTGCTCTCCGAACGCGGGGCGACCTATGCCGGGCAGGTCGGCGAACGGATCATGGCCGAAAGCGGGCGGACCAGGGAACAGGTCCGGGAAGATATATTGTCGGCGGTGGCAGACCAGCAGGCAATGGCGAAAAATGCCGCCGATTCGGACGCCCTGCTGCGCAGCGAAATGGCGACCTGCCTGCCCTTGCTCGACGCCGCAGTTCCGCCCAGGCCAAAACCCGACCTGACCCAATGCGCCGGCATGCTGCAACTGGCCTATGAGCAGGTCCATGATCGCGAAGGCCTGTCGAAGACCGCGCAGGATTTGAAAACGCTGGCCGCCGTATTGGACAGCCGCGCCCGCGACCAGTTGCGGGCCGAAGGACTCAGCGGGTCGGAAAGCGACATCCTATTGACGCAAGGCCGCGAGGCCATGCTGGCCGACGCCAGGCGCCGGGAAGCGCTGGGCCAGGGATCCGATCTGGATTTCGACTATTGTTTCCTTCTCGCCGCGCCAGAGGAAAAGCAGCCTCGCAATGAACATTGAATCGCAAGCTCCGCTCCGCCCCTTCCATCTCGCCTTTCCGGTCGATGACCTGGAGAACGCGCGCCAGTTTTATGGCGGGCTGATGGGCTGCCCCGAAGGGCGCAGCGACAGCCACTGGATCGATTTCAGCCTGTACGGCCACCAGATCGTCACCCATCTCGATCCGGATTTTGCGGCCCGGCCGCTGGTCAACCCGGTCGATGGCGAGCAGGTGCCGGTGCCGCATTTCGGCGTCGTGCTGACAATGGCCGACTGGCAGGCGCTGGCCGACCGGCTGAGCGCAGCCGGCGTCAGCTTCGTCATCCCGCCGACGGTCCGCTTCCGCGGCCAAGTCGGCGAACAGGCGACGATGTTCTTTCAGGACCCGAGCGGCAATTCGCTGGAATTCAAGGCCTTTGCCAGCGACGATCAACTGTTCGCCAAGGCCTGATCGGCCACCTTCGTCGCAAGTTTCAAATCCTCCCACTAGCGGGGAAGGGGACCGCGCGCAGCGTGGTGGAGGGGGCGTGCGTCTGAACGCAGCGCCCGGACCTGAGCCCCCTCCGTCAGCCCTGCGGGCTGCCACCTCCCCGCAAGCGGGGAGGATTGGGACAATCGCCGTGAATATTTCCGTTAGTGGTGAGCCTGTCGAACCACGCCTCTCGGCTTTAGCCGCCCTGCGACAAGCTCAGGACAAACGGATCGCTGCATCAGATCTCGGTTTCGACCGATTGCGTTCCCGATGATGTCAGGCTTCATGCTCGCTTTTCCAGCGATCGAGAGCGCCCTGCAATTGTCGTTCGGCCATGTCGCGGGCGGAATCGCGGGACAGTTCCAGCGAGGCGGACAGCCGCTCGCCGATCAGCGCATCGCCCAGCGCCATTAGCACCAGCGTCAGCGTGTCCTCGTGCATTTCGCGGTCTTCGTGGCCACCTTCGCCGATATCGTCCACCAGCGCGTGGATTGCATCGACGATCGGGTCGAGCGCGTCCTCGTTGCCGGTCAGCATCATCCACGACCAGAGCGCCGCCGCCCCCTGCTTGTCAAATGCGTCGAAGGTCAGGTCGACGATATCGCGCACCGATCCCTCGCCGGTCCGCGACTTGAGGATCGCCTGGCCGATGGTCCCGCAAACCTCGTTCGACAGATAGGCGGCCAGTGCCTTCTGCAGGCCGGAAGCGGAACCGAAATGGTGCAGCAGATTGGCATGGGTTCGCCCGATCCGCCCGGCCACGGCCTTCAGCGTGACCGACTGCGGACCGGTTTCGATCAGCAGGTCGCGAGCCGCGGCCAGCGCCATGGCGCGGCTTTCTTCGGGAGAGAGACGACGCTTCGCTATTGACATTTATGTAAGCAACCTTATTGTCATTGATGTTAGCTATAGTCCGCATTTCGCAAAATGGAAACATCTGATGAACATGCTCAGCTCCGTCAGCACCGAACCGGACACCATTGAAACCCCGACGCCTGCGGACCATCACATCACACCCCGCGACCGCCGCTTCGGACGGGACGCAGACCATCACCCGGCAAAATATTGGCAGAATGGCGATCCGGTTGCGACCGCCTTCTACAATTGCCTGTCACTCACCTTCCCGCGCGGCGAGGCTTTCTTCATCGAGAGCGTGAAGGAATTTCGCGATCAGACACCGGCAAAGCTGCAAAAGGAAATTCGCGCCTTTGTCCAGCAGGAGGTGATCCACAGCCGCGAACATCTGGCGCTGAATCGCCGGGTCGAAGAACAGGGCTATGACACCAGCCGAATCGAGCAGCGGATCACCGACTCGCTGGCCATGACCAAGGGTCGGCCCCGGATCGCCAATCTCGCCGCGACCATGATCCTTGAGCATTTTACCGCGATCATGGCCCAGCAATTTCTCGCCAATCCCCGGCACTGGCAGGATTCCGATCCGGAAACCGCTGACCTGTGGCGCTGGCACGCGCTGGAGGAGATCGAGCACAAGGGCGTCGCCTATGACACCTGGCTTTATGCGACCAGGGACTGGAGTCGTTGGCAACGCTGGAAGGTGAAGGCGCTGATGATGCTGGTCATTACCAGGAATTTCTGGGGCAACCGCTGGAACGATTCGCTCGACCTGCTGGCACAGGACGGCTTGACGGGCTGGCGGGTGAAGCTGAGACTGCTGAAATTCCTGCTGGTCGAGCCGGGCATCGCGAGAGCGATCATCATCCCCTGGTGCAAATTCTTCCTGCCCGGATTTCATCCGTGGAACGAGGATGACCGGCATCTGATCCAGCGGGCCGAGAGCGACTATGAAGCGGCACTGACCGGACGGCCAGCAAGCGCCTAGCCGACTGCGTTCAATGCGCCGCCCGGCTCATGTCGACCTTTTCGATCCATTCCGGAAAGAAGCTCGGTTCGCGCGTCGACCAGCCCGGCGCAGTCGCGGCCGCCTCGCTGATCGACTGCAGCAGGCCCTTGCGGGTCTTGGGATGAAGATGCGGAAGCGCCGCCGCCGCGCAAAAGGCGCCAGGCAGCCAGGGACGGGAGTCCGGGCCGAGCAGCCGCTCGTAAAGAAATCGGAACGCCGGAAAGCTCTTGATGCGGCCCTGCCCGAGATCATAGGCGGCCAGCGAAATCAGCGACGGCATGAAGGCTTCGATGCTGTCGATCGCGCAATCCTCGGGGATCGCCTTGCGAATATCGGCCAGCCGCCGATACAGGGACATCTGCACCTTGATCCCGGCTTCCTCGACCTTGTCGCGCGACCAGGTTTCCACCGCATCGGACCGCTCGAGGCCGACATCCAGCGAACGGCGGATATAGCGCTGGGCCGCGGAACTGAAGCCTGCAAATTCCTTCATTTCGGTCAGCGTCATGGCACCGGGAACGGGGCGAATTTCCTTGGTCATATCATCGCAACTCCTCGTGGACCTTTCCCACAGCGACATTTGACCCAAACATGGTTAGCAATTGGTTAAACTTAACCCGAATATTTGATTTTCGGGCCTGTGAATTCGGAAAATTGCGTGCCGAGCTTAGAAAGTTTCGACCAACAGCAAGCCTGTTTCGACCGGGCACGATTAGCCTAGAGACAATCGATACCATATTGCCCTAAGCTGCCTCGAAATGATGAATTGAATCCATATGAGAAAATTTGAACTCGGAAATCACAAGCCGTCGGTCGGCCATCAGGTTGCGGTCCTCTCGATCCTCGGATTCTGGCTATTCTATGTGATCGTCCTGACGCTGCGGGCGTCGATCGGCGACTGGCCGGCGCAGGGCGAAATGGCGTTGCGGCGGATCGTGGTGACGATTGTCGGAATCGGTATTACCTATCTGCTGTACCTGGTGCTGCGGCAGTTCGAGGACAAGGCGCTCTCCACCCGGATCATCACCGCATTCGCTGCCGCCATTCCCTGCGCGATCGCCATCGCCTGGTTCAATCACATCGTGTTCAATGTCTATTATCCGGAAAATCTCTGGGACGAGGCGCATGTCGAGGAAATGCGCAAATATATGGAACAGGAAAATTTCGCCCTCAAGGCGATTTCCGAAGACGCGACCTCGCGCTTTTTCTTCATCGTCAGCTGGGCCTCGCTCTATCTGACCCTGAGCTATGCCGGAGAGGTCCGCCAGGTCGAGCGCAAGGCCGCCCGCTTCGCCCAGGCCGCGCAGGACGCGGAATTGCGTTCGCTGCGCTATCAGGTCAATCCCCATTTCCTGTTCAACACGCTCAACAGCCTCAGCACCCTGGTGATGCGCAGCCAGCCGGAAGAGGCGGAGGAAATGATCCTCAACCTGTCGAAATTCTATCGCACCAGCCTGTCGGGCGATCCACTGGAAGACGTGCCGCTGTCGGAAGAGGTGCATCTGCAGAATCTCTACCTCGATATCGAGGCGGTTCGCTTTCCCGAACGGCTGCGGACCAAAGTGAATATTCCCGACGATCTGCTAGGTGTGCTGGTGCCCGGACTGATCCTGCAGCCGCTGGTCGAGAATGCGATCAAGCATAGTGTCGCGCACAGCAAGCGGCCTGTCACGATCACGATCAGCGCGCGGTCGGACGGCGACAATCTGATTCTCACCGTTGCCGATGACGGCGATCCACGTCCGGTCGATCTGCACGACAACGGGACCAGCAGCGGCATTGGTCTCGCCAATGTCCGCGACCGGCTGGAAACCCGCTTTGGCCGGCGCGCCAGTCTGCAGACTGTACGCCCGGAAGAAGGCGGCTATATTGCGCAACTGACCTTGCCCTTGATGCTGGATAACCCATGACCGAAGACCCCGAACGCAAACCGCTGACCACGCTGATCGTCGACGATGAACCGCTGGCGATCGAGCGCCTGCAACTGCTCTGCGCGCGGCAACCCGATGTCATTCTGATCGGCACCGCCAGCGATGGCGAGGCGGCTTTGCGGCTGACCGAACAGCTGAAACCCGACCTGCTGCTGCTTGATATCGCCATGCCCGGCAAGGACGGGCTGGATGTCGCCCGGGCGCTATCCGGCAAGGCCGATGCTCCGGCTATCATCTTTGTCACCGCGTTCGACCGTTTTGCGGTCGAGGCCTTTGACGTGGCGGCGATCGACTATGTCCTGAAACCGGTCGAGAATGCCCGGCTGACCCTGGCCATTTCCCGGGTACGGGAACGCACCGCGGAACCGCGCACCAGCGAGGGCGAAGATTCGCCCTGGGCGGAAGAATTCTGGGTGCCCTATAAATCCGAGCTGCGCCGTATCGTTGCAACCGAGATCGACCGGGTCGAGGCGGAGCGCGACTATATGCGACTGCACGTCGGCAGCGTCAGCTATCTGCTGCACCAGACGATCACCGGCCTCGAGGAACGGCTCAACCCCGAACAGTTCATCCGCCTGCACCGTTCGCATCTGGTCCGCCGCGACTGGATCGCCGGCCTGCGCCATGACGGCGGCGGCGTGTGGATCGCCTGCCTCAAATGCGGCACCGAAATCCGGATCGGCCGCACCCATCTGGCGGAAGCAAAGAAGCTCGCCGGCAAATAGCCTTACCCTTCTGCGCTAGCTGTCCGGCAGCTGCGCCAGCAACTTGTCCAGCGTCGCCGGATAATCCCGCACCCGGATCCCCGTGGCGTTGTAGATCGCGTTGGTGACCGCAGCGGCCGCGCCGCATATGCCCAGCTCGCCGATCCCCTTGGCCTGGATCGGGCTGGCCCATTCGTCCCGCTCCTCGAGCAGCACCACCTCGATCTGCGGCACATCGAGATTGACCGGCACATGATATTCGGCGAGGTCATGGTTGACGATATGGCCGTCGCGATTGTCGAACACCAGCTCCTCGGTCAGGGCGCTGCCGATCCCCCAGATCATCCCGCCATAGCATTGCGAGGTTGCGGTCTTCTCGTTCAGGATCCGGCCCGCGCCAAAGACGCCGAGCATCCGCCTCACCCGTGTTTCGCCGGTCACCGCGTTGACCGCAACCTCGGCAAAATAGGAGCCATAGCTTGCCTGCTGCATGTCCTCCAGCGTCTGGCCGGGTTCGATATACCCCTCGGCCGACAGCGGTTCGCCGTCCAGAATGTCGCTGAGCGAACGGGCCTTGTCGCCGCCCCTCGCCTCGCCGTCGCCCAGGATCAGGTCCGTTTCCTCGATGCCCAGCTTGCCGGCGATCACCCTGCGGATCTCCTCGCAGGCCAGGAACACCGCCGAACCGCTCGATGATGCGCCCCAGGAACCGCCCGAGCCGGGACCCGCCGGCAAATCGCTGTCGCCCAGCCTGGTCTCGACCTGGTCCGCCGGCAGGCCGAGCATGTCGCACGCGATCTGCGTCAATATCGCATAGGTGCCGGTACCGATATCGGTCATGTCGGTCTCGACCAGCGCGCTGCCATCCGCGTGCAGCGTGACCCGCGCCTTGGCTTCCGACAGGATGTTTACCCGCGCCGCGCCGGCCATGCCGTGGCCGATCAGCCAGTCGCCCTCGCGCAGCGATCCGGGCTTCCGGTTGCGCTTGTCCCATTCGAATATCTTGGCGCCCTCGTCGAGCGCCTCGGTGAACCGGCGGGAGGAATAGGGAATATCCTGCTCCGGGTGCCGGTCGGGGACATTGCGCTTGCGCAGCTCCACCGGATCGATGCCGGCGGCTTCCGCCAGTTCGTCCAGCGCATTTTCCAGCACCTGCATGCCGACCGCCTCGCCCGGTGCGCGGACCGAGCCGCCGCAGGTCCGGTTGATCCGCGCCACCTCGATGCCGAGCTTGCGATGCTTGCCGCCATAGAGAAAATGCGTCGCCTGCGTCACCGGCTCGTAGAAGCTTTCGCCGGGCAGGTTGGACACCAAGCATTCGTGGCCGATGCCTGTCAGCACGCCGTCAGCATCGCAGGCCAGCCGCACCTGCTGCCGCGTCTCCGACCGGCGCATCGTGGTTTCGAACACCTGCGGCCGCGACAGCGCCACGCACACCGGCTGGCCGACTTCCTTGGCCGCGATCGCCGCCGAGACCGCCTCCGGCGAAATCCCGAGCTTCGAGCCAAAGCCGCCGCCGACATAGGGCGACAGCATCCGGATATTGTCCGGCACGATATGCAGCGCGTCGGCCAGTTCGTTGATATTATAATTGAGCATCTGGTAGCTGCCGCGCAGCGTCAGCTTGTCGCCGTCCCAGCTGGCGATCGCGCAATGCGGCTCCATCGCCGCGCTGTTGTGGCCCGGGGTGCGGTAGACCTGGTCGACGGTGAAGGCGGCGTCGTGCATCGCCCGGTCGAGATCGCCTTGCTCGAACTGGTCATCCTCCGGCAGATCGGTGTCGGTATCCTCCGCCTCCGGATCGAACGCGGCATTGCCCTCGGGTTCGTAGCTGATCTTCAGCCTGTTCGCCCCGTGCCGCGCCTGTTCGAAGGTCTCCGCCACCACCAGCGCGATCGGCTGGCCGAAATAGTCGACCTGTTTCGATCCCTGCGGCGGCGCTTCGTCGGCACCGCCCTGTGCTGGCCGGCGCAGCAGCCGGTCGTCGGTGATCACCGCGCGCACCCCGTTCTGGCCGACTATGGCGTCGCTCGCCACATCGGTCACCCGCCCCTTGGAAATCGTCGCGCGCACCAGCACGCCGTAGAGCATGCCGGGCACATCCCATTCATGGGCGTAGGTGGCCTGGCCGGAAACCTTGAGCGGACCATCCGGCCGGTCCATCGGCGTGCCGACCAGCCCCTGGACCATGTCGTCGAGCCGGTTGCGGTCATCCGCCTTGTCCATTTTCTGATGCGCGGTCATGCGGCTGCTCCTGTATCCGTGGCTTCCTGAAGAACCGACATCAGCACGCGTCTGGTCAGCGGTATCTTGAAATCATTGCTGCCATGGCCCTTGGCTTGGGCCAGCAATTGATCGGCGGCCTTGCCAAACAGCTCCGCAGACGGCTTCTTGCCGACGAGCAGGGCCTCGACGTCCTCGTCGCGCCATGGCTTGTGCGCCAGTCCGCCAAAGGCCAGCGCTGCTGAAGCAATGGTCCCGCCATCCATCTCGACGACCGCTGCAACCGAGCACAGCGCAAAGGCATAGGAAGCGCGGTCACGCACCTTGCGGTAAATCTGTTTGCCCGCGACCGGTGGCGGCAGGATCACCGCGGTGATCAGATCTCCGGCGGTCAGGATATTGTCTTTCTCCGGACTGTCGCCGGGCAGGACGTGAAATTCCTGGATAGGAACGAGCCTGGTCTCGCCATCAGCGCCCTCGATCTCGACTTCGGCATCCAGCGCCGTCATCGCCACCGCCATGTCGCCGGGATAGGTGGCGATACACGAGTCGCTCGCCCCCAGAATCGCGTGAATCCGGTTGAAGCCGTTCATCGCCTGGCAGCCGGACCCCGGCTCGCGCTTGTTGCACGGCATCGCCGTGTCGTAGAAATAATAGCAGCGCGTCCGCTGGCACAGATTGCCGCCGGTCGTCGCCTTGTTGCGCAACTGGCCGCTCGCCCCCGCCAGGATCGCCCGCGACAGCAGCGGATAGCGCTGCCGCACGCGCACGTCGGCGGCGCAGTCGCTGTTGGTGACCAGCGCGCCGATCCGCAGCCCGCCGTCGTCCGTCTCGGTTATCTCGGCCAGATCGAGCCGGCTGATGTCGACCAGCCGGTCGGGCGCCATCACCTCCAGCTTCATCAGGTCAAGCAGGTTGGTGCCGCCGGCGATGAAGGTGGCATCGGCCGCCGCCTGCGCGGTGGCATCGGCGGGGTCACTGGCTCTGGCATAGGCAAAGGGCTTCATGATTGGCCTCCCGCAACCTGGCGAATCGCGTTGATGATATTGGGATAGGCGGCGCAGCGGCACAGGTTACCGCTCATCCGCTCGGAAATTTCCTCGTCGCTCAGCGCGTCGGGACCGGCGAGATCGTCCGAGACAAAGCTCGGCCATCCCGCCTTCGCTTCCTCGATCATCGCCGTCGCCGAACAGATCTGGCCCGGCGTGCAATAGCCGCACTGGAATCCGTCATGCGCGACAAAGGCGGCCTGCAGGTCGGAGAGGTTGCCCGGTTCGCCCAGCCCCTCGATCGTGGTGATGGCGTCGCCGTCGTGCATGCAGGCCAGCGTCAGGCAGCTGTTGATCCGCCGCCCCTCGACGATTACCGTGCAGGCGCCGCACTGGCCGTGGTCGCAGCCCTTCTTGGTCCCGGTCAGCCCGAGATGGTTGCGCAGCGCGTCGAGCAGCGTCACCCGGCTGTCGGCCTCCAGACGGTGGCTCTTGCCGTTGACGGTCAGTTCTGTGGTTTCCATGGTGACGGCGTCCTTCCCTAAAGGCGATTGATGACGGCGGCTCGACCGGCGAAGACAGCCGCGGATCGGCACCGGCGGTGCGAAGCCGCCGGCTGATGGTCCTTTTACGTCCGGACGTACCGATGGTTCCCGACGTCAGGCTTAAATCCGGCATCATCTCGCGCGGCGCTTAAACATTGCCCGATGGCCCCATTGTCTGTAGTGGCAGCTGCTTTCGGGTCACATCCGATCCCGAAACCGCATCACCAGCAAGGAATTGTCAACGCATATGCCGCCATTTTCAGAACCAGGTTTCCAGGAACGCACCCGTATGGCCGCCAAGGCCAAGCAGGACGCGCTCAAGAAACTGAAGGCCAAAAAGCCCCTCAGCCCGGAAGTCCTGGCCGAGCGCAAGGCCGCCGAGCAGGCCCGCGAAGAGAAGCAGGCCAAGGCCAGCGAAGAGAAGCGCGCCGCCTTCGAGCAGGCGAAGGCCGAGCGCAAGGCCGCGAAGGAGCAGGCCAAGCCAAAGCTCGCCCTCGGCCTCACCGAAACCGAGAAAAAGGCTGCCCGCGACGAACGCTACGCAGCACGCAAGAAGCGCAAGCGCTAGGGGCGACGACGACAGGCCCGAGCGGTGAGCGGGCCTGTCCGGCCTACCCAGGCCGCCCTCGACTCTTTCGCCGACCTCCAGCGGGTTAGACGCGCTACGCTGTGGCGACTGCGGCTGCACCGTTGGACATGCTCGTGAACTGATCCTATCTCGCTATCGGTCCCGCGGTTATCGGCAATGAAAGCGCTCTGGCCGCTGCGGGAGCAACCTGCCGAGACAGGACGGGCGGCACGTCATGGGAACTGCACCACGGACATTCTCGCAAAAGAGAATATCAGACCCCCAACCTTACAAGCGCGCGCTGGCAGTATGATTTGAGCTTGTTATTCTCCGGATAGATAGCGGTTGGGCGCGGCCAAACGCCGATCCGGCGCAGGCGACGATTAAAACGGCAGGCGTCGGCATGGTGAAAGCTCCACTCGCTGCGCCAGGTCAGGGATAGAGAGACCGAAACCTGGTCATGGGTTTGCACCCAATGTGGTGCCAGCAAGGGCACGTAAATCGCCTCGCCCGACAGTAGCGAAATCGGATTTGCACGAGCGGACCATTCTTCCTGCCAAGGAAGATTGCGCGGGCCACCAGCAAAATATTGTTCGAAGAACTGCGGACTGATGATGTCCGGATCGGCGACCGGGAACAGGGTCATCGTCTTTGATCCGCGCGCCTGAAACAGGATGTTATATTCTGGATCGAAATGCAGGGAAGTGACCGCCCTGGGACTGGATATGAAGATAAATCCTTCCATGCGCAGCATGGGCCCTGTCATCGGGGCAACCAAGGGAGCTATTTCGGCCAACACATCGCGCATCAGAGACGCATAAGCTGGGTCCTGTTCGATCGACTTGAGCAAGACCCAGGATCCGCATTCATCGATCCGTGCGATCGTATCATGCACGGACAGCCCATTGGCGGGCGTGTCAGCGTTGCTGATCCCCAAAGGCAAATCGACCGCGGCATTGTGTTCCAGAGTCTCGGGCCGCATTCGCGTGGCCAGTTCCGCCAGTGCTTCGATCTCGAGCAAGGGGTGGCCCGCGAGGCTATGGGCAAGATGTGCCGGCGAGGCAGGATAATTTACCACAAGGGCATCGCGTGCAGCATCATTGAATACCGTATCCACCATCTTACACGCCCTTCTTCCCCCGGATCGTTTTCAGCGAAGACCAGCAAAGGATTATTAAAGACCTATAAGAAGCATGCTTCTCGGGTTTAATAGCTCACCTCCCATTTTGAAAACATCAAACCGGCGACTGGTCCCCCTAGTTGGTCTCAATACAGGTATCAGCGGAAGAATGCGCGCCATTCTTGCGGTTTGTCTCAATATCGTACACTTCCCGCACAATGCCTTTAGAAATCTGATTTCTGGTAGCTATACATGCAATTTCGGTCTGAATGGGCTGGCAGGGGCCGGAAAGCCCATCGGTTAAGGTTACCCTGGTTGAACGAAAGCGAATATCCGGCCTATGGCTATTGTGATCGTCAATATTTGTCATCCTGATTACCGCCAAGCAGAGTGCCAAATATCGAAGGGAATGTTCAAACGAAAAAGGATCAGGGCATGGGCCTCGATGTAGACCAGCAGAATTTCCCGATTGGCAAAAGCGATCGTTCCACCGATATCATTGCCTATGAGACTTTGAAGAGATGGGCGATCATTTCGCCGATTGTCATCGTGATATTGGGCTGTCTGCGCGAATGGCTGTTGCTGGGATACGGCATTGGCGGGACAAGCATCATAAGCCTGAACCGCGAGCAAAATGTCGGCGCGTGGTATTCCACGCTGCTGATATTCTCGTGTGCCTTCCTATTGATGGTGGCTGGTCGCCGGGCCTCCCAGGCACAGGATCGCGATGCTCGCTACTGGTATATATTGGCTCTGGTGTTTGTCGCCTTGTCGTTTGACGAAGCCAGCAGCGTCCATGAAATGTTGATGGACCATATTCAATCGGCTCTCAACACGAGCGGACCGCTGCTTTATGCTTGGGTGATTCCAGCCCTCGTTTTGGTCCCGGTTTTTGGACTCCTGTATATACCTTTTTTGCTTAGACTGAGGAGCCCGTACGGATTTTGGTTCTTTGCCTCAGGGGCAATATTTGTCGCAGGAGCCTTGGGAATGGAAATGATCGGAGGGGTTTTCGAAGACAATGAATTGGCGTTCACCTTATCCTTCTTGGTCGAAGAAACCTTGGAGCTGGCAGGCATGACCTCCTTTTTCCTGGCCATCGTCAATTATCTGAATTTGGATGGAAACGGCCACCGCATGGGCTAGATCAAGTTTGCAGAAGATCTTGATGAGTCCAAATCGCATAAGACAGCCTGGATCTGATCTGGGGACAAATCTGCCCGGAAAAATTTGCTGACGGCCTGCTATAGGGAGGCCTCTGCATGAAGGAAGAGCCGGATGCCAGCGATTTTCCCCTCAAGGAGTGTGACCCTGAAAGCTGGCGGCGCAGCACCAGGAGCTTTGCCTGCCGGCGGCGCTGGCATCGCGCCGAGCGGCTGCAGAAAGGCTAGTCGATGACCGTTCGGGGCCGCGCCTGCCGATAGGTGCCGAGGATCCGCACGCTGTTGCAGTGAAAGCCGAGTTCGGCCAGCGCCCGGTCAATCGCCGCATCGCCTGGAGCCCCCTCGATATCGGCAAAAAATTCGGTCGCCGCGAAGCTGCTGCCCTGCTGGTAGCTTTCCAGCTTGGTCATGTTGACGCCATTGGTCGCAAAGCCGCCCATCGCCTTGTAGAGAGCGGCCGGGATATTTTTGACCTCGAACACGAAAGTCGTCATCACCGGGCCATTGGGTTCGGGAATCGATGCTTCCGGGGCCAGCACCACGAAACGGGTGATATTGTCCGGCGAATCCTCGATCGCTTCCTCAATCGGCTGCAGGCCGTAAATCTGCGCCGCCAGCCGGGGCGCTATCGCGGCGGCGTGCGGATCGTCGGACTGAGCAACAAAGGCCGCCGCCGCAGCGGTATCGGCATAGGCGACCGGAATGATCCCGCGATTGCGCAGATAATGGCGACATTGGCCTAGCGCCTGCGGATGGCTCATCGCCGTGTGGATGACCGCATCAACCGACTGCGCCATCAGGCAATGGCGGATCGGCATGAAATATTCGTCGACAATATGCAGGCCCGATTCGGGCAGCAGGAAATGGATATCCGCGACCCGGCCGTGCAGCGAATTCTCGATCGGGATGATCGCGCAGCCGGCTGAGCCGTGCTTGACCGCGTCGATCGCGTCCTCGAACGAGAAACAGGGCACGGGCAGGCCCTCGGGGGCATAGTCGAGCGCGGCCAGGTGCGAATTGGCCCCCGGTGCGCCCTGAAAAGCAATAGCCTTTTCCGGCGATTCGGCGGCTTTATCGGTCATTTTCCTGACCATGCCCAATGCGTTTTTCGGAAAACTGTCCATCTCGTCCCTCTTTTGCGCTGCTGCGATAGTCGAACGCCGTGCGGCGGGGCAAGAGGGAAGTGGCTTGCCAGTCGGGACCTTGTGCATTTCCTGTCGGACCGAGTAGAATTTACGCCAATTGAGGCCTTGCGTTGCTCCCTCGCCCTCTTTACAGACAGCACAAATTTGGCAGGCCCGTGGCCGCCGCTCACTCAGGGGTTTGAGACAATTTATGAGCAACAACAACACCATTGCAGGTTGGGTACTGGCTGGCGGCATTGCCGCTCTCGGATTTTCGATCCTCAGCAGCAAATATTTTCATGCCGACCAGCACGAGCGTCCCGAAGTGATGGGCTATGTCATCGAAGGCGTCGAAGCCTCGGGCGGTGCTGCGGACAGCGGCCCGGCGATCGAGACACTGCTGCAAACCGCTGACGCCGCTGCCGGTGAAAAGGTTTTTGGCAAATGCGCCGCCTGCCACACGATCAACCAGGGCGGTGCCAACGGCATCGGTCCGAACCTGTGGGCCACCATGGGCAAGCCGCACGGCCATGTCGCCGGATTCGCCTATAGCGATGCGCTGAAAAGCATCCCGGGCAACTGGGACTGGACGAGCATGGACGCCTGGCTAACCTCGCCACGCAAATATGCCCCAGGCACGAAGATGACCTTCGCGGGACTCGGCAAGGCGGAAGACCGGGCCAATCTGATGGTCTATCTGAATTCGCAGGGTTCGAATCTGCCGCTGCCGGCTGCGCCGGTGGCCGAAGAGGTTCCGGTAGAAGGCAGTGAAGTCCCGGCCGCGGCGGAAGACGATGTGGCTGAAGATGTGGCGCCGACCGTTGCCGCAGAAATCGCGCCAGCCGAATAGGCTGCCCGGGGGCTGCTAGTCGCAGCTGAGGTCGTAAAAATCCTCGATGATGGCCCAGGCTTGGTCAGCGGTTTCGACGAACTGGAACAGGTCAAGATCGGCGCGGCTGATCGTGCCTTCCTCGGCCAGCGCCTCGAAGTTGATCACCCGCTTCCAGAAGGCTTCGCCGAACAGCAGGATCGGCAGTTTTTCCATCTTGCCGGTCTGCACCAGGGTTACCAGTTCCAGAAATTCGTCGAGTGTGCCGAAGCCGCCCGGGAACACCGCCACAGCTCGCGCCCTTAGCAGGAAGTGCATCTTGCGTAGCGCGAAATAGTGGAACTGGAAACTCAGCGACGGGGTGACATATTGGTTCGGCGCCTGTTCGTGCGGCAACACGATATTGAGTCCGATCGATTCCTGGCCAGCATCGGCGGCACCACGGTTGGCCGCTTCCATGATTGAAGGGCCGCCACCTGAGCAGACCACGAAGTCGCGCTTGCCGTCGGCCGACAGGCCGCAGGCACTGGCCAGACGCGCCAGCTTGCGAGCTTCGTCATAATATTTGGCCTTCTCCTTCAGCCGTTCGGCAATCCTGCGCGATTCCTCGTCGACTGCGGCCTCGATCAGCGCATCCGCCTTGCCAGGCTCGGGTATGCGGGCCGACCCGTACATGACCAGCGTCGAGCCGATCCCGGCTTCGTCGAGCAGCATCTCTGGCTTGAGCAGTTCGAGCTGGAACCGCACCGGGCGCAGTTCTTCCCGAAGCAGGAACTCGGTGTCCTGAAAGGCCAGTCGATAGGCCGGGTCGCGGGTCTGGGGGGTGCCGACGTCCGCCTTCTCGGCAAATTCGGCTTCCTGCTTGGCGCGGTAGAAACGGCGGTCGTGGAGATCTTTGTTGGTCATGACGTCGCCCTAGAGCAAAGATATGGGACTGACCAGAGAGGTTGTCCGCCTATCGGCAATATCCGTTTCCGCTCATATCCAGATGCAAATGATCGCGATGGGCAGCGTTGTAATTGGGGCTGAGAACGGTGCCGAAACGCTTGCAGGCACTGTCGTGGATGGCGGTCAGGAACTGCATCTCCCGGCGGCCGCTCTTCCAGTTGTTCTCGACCGTTATCCGGCGACCGTCGGTGAGCACGAAGGCTGACACATCGATCGCATTGGCATGGGCATGCTGTGACAGTTTTCCCGACCCCGCAATATTGCGGCAGCTGTAGCTGCCCATGGTTTCGATCCGCAGGAGATCGCTGCCAAGATACTGTCGGGCTGCCCGTTTCACGGCAAATTCGGTCCAAGCCGCAAACTTGCCGGCCAGTTCGCATTTGACCGGTCCCAGATTGGTCACGTCTGCACCCACATCCAGCAGCTTGATGCTGTCGATCTGGCTGCAACCGCCAGTGAACTGTCGGTTAGGCAAAGGTGAAAAGCGGACATTTGCCTTGCCGAGATCGCTGAAGCATTGGCGAACGGAAGGGCTTGGATCAAATACGCCGAGTCCGGCGGAAGTTGCGGGACGCTGGGCCTGGCCGCTGCGTCCGTCCGGTATGGCACCGCAGGCACTCAGCAGCATCGACAATATGCCCAGCGCAACCAAATCGCGCATCGACCGTCCCTTATTGTTCCCTATTTCCATATAACTCGTTTTAAGCCGAAGATGGTTAAGAAACGACTAAGAAGCCCGGCAAACGAAAGCGTGCGAGCCGCCCCGGCAAGGAGAATGACAAGTTTGTGCTGGACCATCGGGCATAGCATATCCATGACAATGGCATGTCGATCTTGCGCATATTGAACAGCCTGCCGGTTTTCTGGATCTTGTTGAGCATACCGGCCCTCCTGCTGGTCGGCGAATATTGGGCCGGCGATATAATCGCGATGGACATGCTGCACCCGACCGGCGAATTTTCCGCCCGATTCATGATCATTGCGCTGACGGTCACGCCGCTTTCGGTGATTTTCGGGCATCGCCGGTGGATCGGGTGGCTGATGAAACGGCGCCGGTCTTTCGGGCTAGCCGCCTTTGGCTATGCCATGTTGCATCTCCTCTTCTACCTGATAGACATGGAGGCTCTGGAGCCGATATTGGCCGAGTTCTGGGCACCCGGTATCTGGACCGGATGGGCGGCCCTGCTGGTTTTCCTGCCGCTGGCCCTTACCAGCAATAACGCATCCATGCGCCGTCTCAAGCAGGGCTGGAAGCGATTGCAGCAGCTCGCATATGTTGCTGCCTTGCTGACCTTGGCACACTGGCTGTTGATCCATGACGGGTTCGAAGGAGCTCTGGCACATTTCATCCCGCTTTTGCTTCTGGAATTATTGCGAGTCATTATCATATATGCCAGAAGAAAGAATATGATCACGCAGCACGATTCGCTGCAAACCGAATGAATCGAAGGAAATGAAAATGAAATATTCCGCATTTGCCGCCGCGACCGCTGCCCTTCTGGCCACGGCAGGCCTGTCTGCCCCTGCGTTGGCGACCGGCAAGATGAGCTGCGAGGCTGGTCCGCAATCGGGATGGAAAACGCGGGCAGAACTGGAAGCCAGCCTGGTCAAGCAGGGCTGGACGATCAAGAAGTCCAAGGTCGATGGCGGCTGTTACGAAGTCTATGGCA
>Ga0209346_1000367_pt1 | contig 44346 bp, 38 predicted proteins | sample AutmiccommunBRH9_FD_187381 | JGI IMG/M metagenome (GOLD analysis project Ga0209346, IMG submission 187381) | Deep subsurface microbial communities from Mt. Terri, Switzerland - Autotrophic microbial communities BRH/9 (SPAdes) (version 2) | ecosystem: Environmental > Aquatic > Deep subsurface >...
TCTGCAGACTCAAATCATACCGCCGCGTGGCTACCCGCTATGACCAACTGCCCCAAACCTACATCGGTTTCGTAACTCTCGCTGCCATAATCGATTGGATCAAATTTGAATTTGTCCACGCCGCCTAGTGATGTGGTCAATCCATCAGCGACCAAGGCAGTTAGCCGCAACTAATAAACGTCTATCGAAGAGCCGGGATAGCCTCTCCCAGTGCGCACACCACCGGGCGCGCAAAAAGAAGAGCGGGCAGATTTTTCTGCCCGCTCGAAACGTAACTCTCTAACGCACTAACAACCATGGCGTCAGACCCAATCTTATGAACATCAAAGGAAACCCGCGCCCGTATCCTAAGTTTCAGGAACTCTAAAAAATATTGACGAAATCCCCCGCAGCGCTGATGGCGGCATTTTCACAGAGGAAGATGCCATGGATGACGGCTTGCACGTGTCGCTCCGAACACTATGAGTAGGCCGCGCATGGGAAATCAATTTGGGACTCTCTTTCGGATAGCCACTTGGGGTGAAAGCCACGGAGGCGGTGTTGGCGTGGTTGTGGATGGTTGTCCACCCGGCCTTCCGCTCACCGAAGAAGAAGTTCAGTTCGAGCTGGATCGACGCCGCCCCGGTCAAAGCGATATCAGTACGCCGCGCAAGGAGACCGATACGGTCAGCTTTCTCAGCGGGGTCGATCGGGGTTTTACGCTCGGCACCCCCATTGCGATGAATGTCACCAACCGGGACGCCCGCCCCTCCGCTTATGATGAGATGCGGGAAAAATTTCGGCCCAGCCACGCCGACTTCACCTACGAAATGAAGTATGGCCGGCGAATGGCAGAAGGCGGAGGCCGGTCCAGTGCACGTGAAACAATTGGCCGGGTGGCCGCGGGAGCGATTGCCCGCAAAATCCTGCGATCGGTTGGCATTGAGGTTGTTGCCTATGTCTCCCGTGTGCATGACATTACGATGCCTCCGCTGCCGCAGGCACCGCGCATTGAGGCAGTCGAGGCAACGGCTGTCCGTTGTCCGGACCCCGAAACCGCTGCCCGCATGATCGAACGCATCAAAGCAGTGCGCAGTGAAGGAAACAGCGTCGGAGGAATCATTCAGTGCCACCTGACTGGAGTGCCAGCCGGTCTGGGCGTCCCCGTTTTTGATCGACTCGAGGCGGATCTTGCCAAGGCAATGCTCTCCTTGCCGGCCACCAAAGGTTTTGAAGTCGGGAGCGGATTTGAGGGAACCTTGCTCACCGGAGCCGAGCATAACGATCTGTTTGAATCACACAATGGCCGGATCCGGACGCGGACCAACCGTTCAGGTGGTGTGCAAGGCGGCATTTCGAATGGAGAAGAGATCTTTTTCCGCGTCGCCTTCAAACCTACTGCCACCATCATTCGGTCCCAGGAAACCGTCACCCGCGAGGGAGAGCCCACCGAACTGATGGGTAAGGGACGTCATGATCCCTGTGTATTGCCGCGGGCTGTGCCGATCGTTGAAGCGATGGCAGCGCTCGTCCTCGTCGATCATTGGATGCGGCAGCACGCGCAAAACAAGGCGTTTGCTTTTTCCCAGGCCGGTTCGTAATTCTGTCACCTAATATGGCGGGTATTTCCTACATTCTCCTCGGATGGGGCGATAGCGAGCGTCCCGATCTCTGTGCACACTTTCTCAGATCCGGGATTGATCTCAAAGCGCAACCAGTGGCGGTGGTGACGGCACCCGAACACCTTGAAACGGTGCAAATGGCTCTTTCAGAAGAACAGCTCGCTGTTCCATTGCACACGTTTACGGTGGACACGCTGCCGGCAGTTGAGCTTCCGCCGGAAACTCACGTCTTCTGGATTCCGGATGGGTTTAACGACCCGCGTGACTTCCTCGAAGCCATTCGTGGCTGGATTGAAGGGCGTGGAGATGAGCTCGGCCGAATCATCACGGTGGTCGATTGTGAGTTGCAGGACAGCAATCCGAGCTCTCACGGATTCTACGAACTCTGCCTCCATTTCAGCGACGTTGTGCTTCTGGGTAATCGGCAAAATGTAAGCAAAAAGGCGATCCAAGCCTACCGGGATCACCTCCGCAAATCTGCCATTCCGAGCCGTGTTGAATTCCTCCGCGCCGGCGGCAAAACCGCAGCGCCCCACGAGCTGCTTTTCCCTGAAGCCCGTCGTCTCAGCCTCTACTTCGACGCCGAAGAATCCTATGCTACCAGCGGCTACGAGATGGAGGGCCTCAGCTTGAAAGCAGATGAAGCAGAACCGGATCCCCGCGATCCTCAGAGCGATCCTTTCCTCGCACGCACCCCTGAGGGCCGACGGCGCAAAGTGCTCCACCTGCCGACGTAGTTTGGGAAAAATCTGCGCTTAGGCCTCCGCAACTTTCAGATTTCTCATTGCGGAAACTTCAGCCCGCAAGTCATTGCGGCAGGACTGTTTTCCATCTAAGGTCGCACGGCTTTCTGACCGACAACCTTCATGCCCCTTCTGGAAGAACAATTCCGCAGTATTGCGCTGGAAAACGAGCGGACCATCTGGCTGCGCATTCCCGCCAACCCGACCCAAGAGGCGTTACCGTTACTCCTCTTTCCAGATGGAGAAATTTACCGCGAGCAGCTGGACGCAGAAGCAGTGCTTGACCGTTTGGTGGCGCAAGGCGAGATCGAGGAGTGTCTCGCCGTTTTTGTCTCCCACATCTCTCCGGACCACCGTTTCCGGGAATTGCCTGCGTTTCCGCCGTTCGCGACCTTTGTTCTCGATGAGCTCCTTCCATGGATTGAGAAGTGTTTTGCCGTTGATCAGGATCCGTTGCGGCGAACCATGCTTGGCCTCAGTTACAGCGGCCTTGCCGCCGCTTACGTCGCCTTTCAAAGTGCTGGCCGGATCGGCCAAGTCATTGCGCAATCAGGCTCTTTCTGGTCCGAAGGCGGCCACCTCATCGATTTGTTTTCCCAATGCAACCCTGTGCCCATCCGCTTTTACTTGGAGGTGGGATCGGAAGAGACACAGGACTACCTCAAACACCGACCGGACCTCATTCAACAGGAGTCCCAACTCCTCGCAAACCGTCGTTTTCGAACGGCACTTCTGCGCCAAGGCTACGCCGTTGAATACCGTGAGATCCCCGGCGGCACCCACCACCCCAATTCTTGGCGCAACACCCTTCCCCATGCGCTAATGTGGGCGCTTTCCCCGGACTGCCGAAGCGGCGAAGGGCTCTAAAGCTGGGGCTTGGTTCCCCCGAAACCATTGAAGTCTCTTCACTTACCCCCTTTTCGGGGAGTCGGGCCAGTGCCCGTGTAAATTATTCCGCGCTTTTTGCCTTGATATAAAGGTATTTCCTGTTTGCTTGAGCAGCTTACTTCACACACGCACATACTATGAAATCCGTCTGCAAATTCTTCTTCCTGAGCAATCCGCTCGCCCCGGGCCTGCAGGACTTTGGTCTGCTCATTCTCCGGCTTTTCCTCGGTCTCGCATTGGCCATCAATCACGGATGGGGAAAACTGCCTCCCTCGCAGGGCTTCATCGATATGGTGGGTTCACTCGGCTTCCCGGCCCCGGTCGTTTTTGCCTGGCTCGCGGCCATTGCTGAATTCGGTGGTGGCGCTTTGGTGGTGATCGGCTTGGCCACCCGTTTTGGCGCAACCTTGATCATTCTGGTGATGGCATCGGCCATTTTGACCGCCCATTCCGGCGATCCTTTCGGCAAGATTGAACTGCCCCTCTTCTTCCTCACCGGCGCGGCCGCCCTCTTCTTCACCGGCCCGGGCCGTTTCAGTATCGACCGCATTATCAGGCGCTAAATTTCGGGGGATGTAACCGAGACGTTCGCAACGCTCCACCATTGCACCTGTCATGAACAATTACCTTCAAGGAATTCATCATGTCACGACAATGACGGGGCCTCCACAGCCCAATGTGGATTTCTATACGCAGGTTCTCGGACTTCGACTGATTAAGGTAACCGTCAACTTCGACGATCCCACCACCTATCATCTCTACTATGGTGATGGCCGCGGCACTCCGGGCTCGGCCATCACCTTTTTTCCTTGGCCACACCTGCCTCCGAGACGCCCAGGATCCGGGGAAATCGAAGTCACGGCTTATACCATTCCCTCGGGAAGTCTCAACTGGTGGCGGGGCCATTTGCAGGCCGCACACGTCCCGCAGGTGACTGAGTTTAGCCGCTTTGGTGCCCCCGGACTAGGTTTTCAGGACACCAGCGGTAGCAGCATTGAATTGATTGAAGGCGAATCCAATCAAACTCATTTTCCTTGGCATACTTCGCCGGTTTCCGCCGATCACCAGATCCGCGGCTTTCATGGAGCAACCGCTTGGGTGCGCGACGCCGCTCCGACAGTTCGGCTCCTCACTGAAGTCCTCGGACTGGAGCCATTGCAGCAAGACGCTAATCGAACCCGTTATGGTCTGCCGGACCAGCGCAACGGCACACATCTGGATCTGGTGGAAGATCCTTCTTTGCCCACAGCACAACCCGGCAGGGGCTCCGTCCACCATCTGGCATGGCGTGTGCCAGACGATGCGGCACAAGTCGCCATTCGTGAACGTATCCTGCAAGCGGGTTTTCCGATCACTCCCGTGATCGATCGTCACTATTTCCATTCCCTCTATTTCCGCGACGGGAATGGACTGCTTTTTGAAATCGCCACCGACCTACCGGGTTTCACCGCTGACGGCGAAACGCTTGAAACGCTGGGGACACGGCTGCAACTTCCCCCGCAACACGAGCCGCGTCGTCGGCAGATCGAGGCAACCCTGCCTTCGCTCCGCTACACCGCTGCACCAGATAAATCCTGACGCGTGAGATCGCTCCAATTCTCTCCTTAACTTCCAGCGTTCTCAACTGACGCGGCGAGGCATAGCCGCGGAGGATCAAAAAACAGGCTTGGGAGCTTTGACATTGAACTGAGGTATCGGCCTCACCTTAGTGGAATTCATGTCTCTCAAACAGTGGCGAAACCTCGTTATCCTTCCCTTCATGATCGCAGGGTTGGCGGCAATCCACACCTCCGCACAATCTGGCACAGAGGAACAAAGTTCCCAAGGTTGGCACCACGCGCCGTGGCTGGGCCACTATTATGTACTCAGCGAATTCCCCGGATGGATGGCGCGGGAAGGGCTCGGCTGGCTGTTTGCTTACTCAGATCCGGCGGATGATGCGGTCTGGTTCTACGGAGAAGGTTTTGGCTATCTCTGGACAAGCTCACACTGGTTTCCCTGGCTCTATCTGGAGGAAACCAAAGAGTGGGTTTACTATCATCCTCAAACGGCTGATCCCGCATTTTTTTATTTCCTGAACAGCGAAACCTGGCAGGTGGATCCAACCCGGATGCTGACCGCGCGGACCCGCTCGGAAATGACGTTTACGCCGTTTAGCGAGGCACCTTTTTTCTCCACCATCGGCAACCTCATCCGGGTTTCACCGTTTCTCGAGTATCGGGAGCTGAAGTATACCATGAACGGCGGCATCCAGGTACGCGGACTTCCATTGCAAAAGGAGGCCAATATTCGCCGGGGTGAGCTGGTGCAAATTCGCACCGCAATGAACGCGGGCGCTTTTAACAGTTTGGTCGGCTCCCCGGCTTTTCTGAATATCACGACCGAACATGCCACCTACAACGTCGGCGTCACTGCCGACAAGGATACCCTCGACGTCCGCCGCTGGAACGGCGACTTCAGGTATTTATACCCTCAGACTCAGACCGTCTCCGTATTCGCAGATGGCACACCTCTGGGTTTGGTGGATGCTTACCACGGGTCATTCCTCAACCCCGGAAATTACAAGCTGCGCGTGGGGCTGTTGAATGACGGCCGCATTTATACACCGTTCGACATGCTAAACCTCACGGTCAATCGTCAGGATCCTCCTCAGCTTCGCGGAAACATTGTCGCGGACAGCGGTTTTCGCCCCAATCCCCACGGCTTCGGGTTCCCCAATTTTGGAGACATCGAACCGAACGATCTTCCCGACGAGGCAATTCATTACCTTCTCGGGCCATCGGCGAGCTGGACGGACCCGGACGGTAATCTGGTGCTCAAAGCGACCTCACGGTTCATTTCCCGCCCAATCCTTGACGGAATGACGGGAGGACATTGCTTCGGCATGGCCTTGGCCGCAACCCGACTGTTCGAAGCGGCACGTCATGATGCGAATGTTCCTCTCACTCTGGAAAACATCGACCCCACCGCAAAAGACGTCATCGAGCTCCAAAAATTCCAAGTGCGGCAACCCATCTCCGTCGATATGGCAATGCAGTTCACCAGCCCGTTTATCCTCAACGACATCGTCGCCACTGGAGCCCAAGGTCCCACTCAGGTTCTTCAGGATATCATTGAGATCTTTAATCGCGACGAAACGGTTCCCCTCCTCGCCATGCTGGATCGAGAGGCTACCATGGGTCACGCAGTCACGCCTTATGCGATCAGCGATGCGGGCGAAGGGGTCTTTCAGATCCACTGCTGGGACAACAACTTCCCCGACAATTACACCCTCGCTGCGATTGTGGATACCACCACGGATACGTGGACTTTTGAATCCACCAATCCTCAGATCGGTGTTCCTTACCCCGGATTTGAGGGAGATGCTCTCAGCGGAAATCTCAGCTATCTCGACTGGGAAATGGTCAATGATTACCAGCCCGGATTCGTGCCCGGCTACATGTACATCAGCTCCACTGCCGGAACCCATCTGCTCGTAGAAAATGTCCACGGGGAGCAAGTTGGATATGATTTTGAAACAGGCACATTCGTCGACACCTACCCTGACGCCCGCATCATTCCCATCTTTGAAGTCGACAAGGAACCGCGCTACCTCGTCCCTATTCCCGAAGGTAGCGAGCATCTTCCGCCCGATTTCGATGTGGAGGTCCTCTTCTCGCAGCTCATCGGAGTCGAAGTGGGCCTACCCATCGATTCGGAAACAGATTCCACCGCCCTCACCCTCTCATTCCAGAGCGACACCTTCGTCAAAACGGTCAAAGGCATCACCGCAGTTGAGGGCGAAACCTTCGTCATCTTCACCCACCCCTCCGGACGCATTTTTGCCGCGGATGGCGAAGACGTGGACATCGAGCGGATTGTCTTTGAGTTCGCAATCAACGATGATGCCAACGAGCGCGGCTACATCTTCAAAATCGATAACTTCAACATTCCGGATACAAGCGGCATCATGGTGATTATTGATGACGATTTTAATCCGCTCGTCCTCAATCTGGCCGCAGGGGATGCCGTCATTCTCACGCCCGATCGCTACACCGTCACCCGCACCATGGTAGGTGTCAGCGTGGACTGATCCCAAGGCAAGGGCTCCACAATGATCCGCCGTCGGCTCTGGGGGCACCCATTCAAGCCTTCACAAAGAGACCGTCCAGCTCGGGAACGCCGTTATAGCCAAACTGACGCATTGCCGTGCTGAACACTTCAAAGCGCGCCTCCTTGCCCCACTCTTGAACCAAGACGAACTTACTGTCGGGGAATTCAGTGAAACCAGCCGTCGGGTAGACGAGCACGTCCGCCTGCGAATGGGTTCCGGGAGCTTGATAGGCAATTTGATCCGCGACGCCTGCGGCTGCGAACAGCGTTCGATCGGCATCGTCTGACACCCTTACCTTATGCCTCGGGAGGTCGACCAGATCACAGGCGTAAGCCGGATCGCACTCGGGTTGAAACAGGATGTCCAAGGACTGATTCCTCCGGTGCATTTCCTGAAACCATTCGTAGATGCAAACTCGTCGGAACAGGTCGGTCTTCTTTCGTTCGGCGAAGACGCGTCCCCGCGGATCCAGAGGCAGGTCGAACGAGCCCCAACCTTTGCCTGCAGAGATGCTTTGCAGAAAATCCGCCCGCTTTTGGTCCGGAGTATGGGCAGCCGTGAACGCTTGATGCCCGCTGCGGGCGATCTCGATCGCGCGGGCAGGTGAGCGTTTGAGGTCGTCGAGGATCGTGACCAATTCTTCGAGACTTGTGTAAGAGAGGAAATCGCTCCCGTCCCGGAAAAGCAGGTCCAGCCCCGACTGGGGGCTCAGTCGGTCCGTGACGAGACAACCGGCAGCCGCGAGCACTTCAAAGACCCGCAGGTTGAGGTCGCCATTGAGACTGAAATTCAAGCTGGCAAGCGCGCTGTTGTAGATTTTGGCGGCCTCATGCTGCGGAGCCCGTACAACTTTCAAGTTGCCCATTCGCTGCGCCAATGCCTCGAGCATCTGATTGCGATACGGGTGGTATTGTCCCCCTGCCTGGCCAACAAAAGAAACGGTGTCGTTACGGGATGCAGTGAACCCCAGGCCAAAGTCTTTGACGAACAATCCGGGCGTCCACGCCGTGGCTCCGACCCCGAGCGCTTCGAACCAGTGGAGGTGGTGCCGTTTATGATCCGTGACATAGAGGTCGAATTTTTCGGCCTTTGCATACGCGAGCATCGTTCTGAGTGGATGCTTGAGATGCATCGTATCGCCGAGGATCAGGACGGTGGGAATTCCCAGTGCACTGATGTTACGCGGGAAATTATTCCGTGCGGCGTCTGCCTTGACGACGAGGAGGTCCGGCTTTTGCCAGTCCGGCAAGCGGTTCACCACCTCGACGATGTCATACTCGCCAGCCACAGTTTTAAGTCCCTTGACGGCACCTTCTTCCACGCAGTCTCCGACAAAGGGACCGCAAATCACCTGATTATCCGACAACTGCGGCGGTGCCATGTAATCCACAGGGTTCTGTGAGCTGAAGAGAACGGATTTTTCCGCGGATCGCTTCTGCCGGTTCTTCGATTTGACCGCAATTGTGTTGTATTTTCGGTGCCCATGAAGGCTGTCGATAGCCTGTCCGCATGAAGGCCCCAGATGAGAGTCATGATCCTGTGGGAGCGGCAGGTTCTTCAGGATGTCGGAATTGTTAAAGAAAATCGAGGTGCAGTTCCGGTAGGTATAAGAAGGGATCAATCCGTAATAGTCGACCCGAAACATCCCTGAGGCATTGAGATAACTCACCCCTCTGCGGTGTTTTTCTTCATCACTATTATCAAATACAATGATGCCGTTTGGCTTTAAACATTCCTTGCACACTTCCGCACAATCACTGCGGTACAATCCGTCAATAACAATGACATCAAAGCGCCTTCCGTCACGGCAAACGTCCAGAATTTCACGAACATAAGCCTCCTGATCAGAACGTTGACGGATCGTTGCATTAGAAGGCAGACTGCGACTTACCTCCCGATACCAAGCAGCATCGCTTTCCACCGCATAGACACTTTTGCATTTTTCAGCCCACCAAAGCGTGGAGTTTCCCGATCCCCACTCAAAAACTTCCCACTCTGGATCGAGCACTGTTTCGATGAAGTCGATGGCTGGGTAGGTGAACCACGGAATCGGTTTTCCCACTTTGTTCACCGGACGGCCGGATTTAACGGAATTTAACCAACCTGTGGACTCCAGGCTGTTGGTGTTTACGGGCAGCAGTTTGGTAATGTCCTCCCACGGGGCGGCCTCAAGCAGAACATGCGCGCACAATACGTGTTTCCCATCAAATTTCAGTCCCTGCTGAATGCCGGCCTGTATCAGGGCCCGCGCTTCTTCCAGTCGCCCACCTTGAAGGGCCTCGCTTATGGACTGCAAACTCACTGATTCATGCGTAATCATTAGAACAACTTTGTTTTGGTTTTATCAAGGATGCATCTCGGTGCGGCTATCATCAGATTACGCTATTGAGACCCTTTTATTGACAGTTGCGAAAACGAATGAGCGTTTTACTACGGCTTTTGAAGCACGACAAGAATACCGTTATTGGAAAAATGCCGATTATGTGGATGGACCGCCTTTAACTTTGACTCGAGCTCGCGGGGTAGTCGGCTTGGGAAGGTCAAGATCAACTCCTTTATCGCAAACTTGCTGCGTTGAAAATAGCGGATATAATCATCGGTGAAAAGGCGGTTGATATGAGGGCTGTGGTAGACCTGATACACGATATGGGCAGCGGTCTGCTCATCGGTATGGCTTTGCAGCATCTCATACATCTCAGCCGGGCGCATTAACAGGTGCCCCCATGGAGGAATCGGTGCGTTATGAAAATCAAAGACTTTTCCCGAAGCATCTGAAACACGAGGGAGGTGATGACCATCGGGCGAGGACCACAAAGGGGAGAACATACTGAATACCAATCCTCCTGGCTTGAGAGCCTGATACATCCGCTCAAGCGCCAGTCCCAAGGTGTGAATATGCTCGAAGCAGGCGATGGAGAACACCCGGTCAAAGTAGCCGACAACGTCAGGATCCAGATCCTCTACTTTTCCGTTCACCACTGAAAAAACGTTATTCGGAAGGAGTGCTCCCAATTTTCCAACGTCGGGGCAGTCACGCTGGCGTGGCTGGGTCCCACCACCATTGGGCGTTAGCTCTTCCCAATAGCTCATCTCCTCAACACCAAACCACTGTTGTGCGCCGAGGTCATCGATTACGAGTTCTCGTGGCAAGCTCCCCCCGACTTCGAGAACCTTCATGCCAGCAAGGCCACACCTCCGTTGCGCTTCGCTGAGGTATTCGATGTGGTATGAAAGGTTGAAGCGTTTTTTCAGAGCTTCCCGAATGTCCCGACTCCATTCAGCTTGATTGACATTCATTATAGGTACATCCACAGCGCCCATCGTATTGCTTGGTTTTTGAAAATGGAGAATCGGTTAAAGGACGGCGTGCATGGCTGACCCGAAACACCGAAGTGCTGAGCAGCGCTGCATCCGCTCCAACAGCTCAACTGGCAACGGCTGCGGTTGCCGCCATTTCGTGTCCGAGGCTGGCGGCACGGGAGAAGAGCTCCTGCGCTGCGGTTTCGTTTTCGTCGAGTCCTCCGAGACCGGCCTGCGTATAGACACCAAGGTTATAGGTGGCGGCGGGGTGATTCTGGGCGGCGGCTTTTTGATACCAGACCACGGCTTGATCGTCGTCGAAATCGACCCCTTCGCCATTACTGTGGCAAAGACCGAGGGCATACTGGGCTTCGGGGAGACCCGCTTCAGCCGCCTGGCGGAAACATTTGGCCGCTTCCTCATGATTGGGGCCACCGTTAATGGCGCCGTTGTAGTAAATCAGGCCCAGATTGTAAGCTGCGTCCGGCACCCCGGCATCTGCGGCCCGGGCATAACATTCCGCCGCTTTCATCATGTCGGCGTCGAGCCCAATACCCGCAGCGTAGAAGCGGCCGAGATTGGCGTTGGCTTGACCGTGGCCTTGCGCCGCCGCTTGCATGAAGTAGCGGGCCGCCGCTTCGGTGTCTTGAGCAACTCCTTCTCCCGTAGCAAGATAGAACCCGAGATTACACTGTGCGTCGGCATGTCCGTTTTCTGCCGCGAGGGAAAACCAGTGTGCGGCAGTTGTCGGATTACGCGGTGTTCCCCGTCCCAGTGCGTGGAGCAGGCCGATGTTGTATTGGGCGTTGGCGTCGCCAGCGTTGGCGGCTTGGATCAGTTCTTTGACGGTGGTCATTTTATTGATTGCGGTTGGATTGCGTTGGGGGTGGACGGAGACGGGACGGGGCCTGCGGCGTGTTCGTGTTGGTGCCACATGGCGTGAAAGGCATGGTCAAGATCAACTGCGAGGGCTGCGGGGCGACCGAGCGGCGATTCGCAAAAGCGTTGTCGCAGGGAGGCGCGCAGCGCAGCGAGGGCTTCGAGATCAGCAGCTTTTTCTTGGGCGATCTGGACATATTCCGCTTCATCCCCTGCCACCCAGTCGTCGAGGCCAAGACGCCGCATGAATGAGGCCGAAACCCGCGCAGCATGGCGATCGCCTTCGAGGCAGATTACAGGAACGCCCATGTAGAGCGCTTCGCAGGTCGTGGTGGTTCCGTTGTAGGGAAAGGGATCGAGCGCGATATCCAGCCAATTATAAGAGCCCACATGTTTGGCGAGGGTATCGGTTCGCCCCTTGAGGTGGATGCGGCTGTCGTCGATATCCAGCATGCGGAAGCTATCCCGAATCCAGTTTCGATTCTGGGGCAAAGCAAGGTTGTCGTGCTTGAGGAGCAGGCGCGAGTTGGGAACCGCATTGAGCAGCGCCGCCCAAAGTGCGATGACCCGAGCATTGACCTTGTGCAGGTTGTTGAAGCAACCGAAAGTCACGACCTTTTCACGGAGCGCCGGCAAGGGCATGACCCGCGGATAGGGAAAGGGCGGACGAAAGGCATGAAATCCGTTGGACAGACGGAAAATAGTTTCGGTGGAGAGGCGATCCGCCGCTCCTGGAGGATCCACCATCGCATCCGAAATCCGGTAGTCGATCCGGGTCAGTCCCGTGCTCCCGGGATAGCCGAGCCACGAAGCCTGGACCGGTGCCGGGCGCAACGCAAAGAGCGGCAGGCGGTGATCCGCGGTAAAGCCCGCCAAGTCGACCAGGATGTGAATGCCATCCGCACGGATGCAGTCCGCCGCGGCTCGATCGGACAAAGTGGTGATGTCGCGCCAGCCTGAACGATCGCGGAATCGTTGGGCGACTTCGCTCTTCTCAATTTTCGATGCATAAAAATAGGGTTCGATGCGGCTTTCGTCGAAGTTTTCACAAATAGCATCGAGGAAGTAACCAACCGGGTGATTGCGAAAATCCGGCGAGACAAATCCCACCCGGAGCGGCTTGCAGGCATCGAGTGAAACCTCCGCGGGAGGAAGCAGAGGCATCGCATCCTCGAATGCGCGTCCGAGATCGCGGTGTCGTTCCGCCAGTTCTTCGACGCTCAGGGTTTCGTCGTAGTTCGAATGAAAGAGATAGACGCTCTTTTGGACCCAATCGCGTTTACCCGGACAAAATCCCGAGCGCAGGTAATTCAGGCCTTCACGAATCCGGTTGTAGTAGAAAAGCACATTTCCGAGGGCAAAGGCGGCTTCACTGTAGTCCGGATAACGCGCATGCAGGTCGAAGGCAGCCCGAAGGGCGTTATCAAGAGCGGTCGGGTCCTTGCCGTTGCGAAACAGACGGCACCCGTTGTAGATGCTTTCGGCCTTGATGCTGCGCTCTTCCCCTCCCCGCTTCAGCGCCGCATCGAGCCATTTTTCGGAGATGTCACACCGTATGACGACCCACTGCCGGGAAGTGCGCGCCGCGGTGAGCGCAAACTCAAGCCGTCCCCCGGTTACCTGATCGCCGGTTTCAAGGACGGTGATTGCCTGCTCTTCACCCCCGGCAACTTCCCCCAGAAACAGGGCATAACGATTCCAGAAAGTAGGAATAGGACAGGAATACGCCGCTGCTTGGGCAAAAAACCGCGAGGCTTCGTCGCGCGCGTCGAGTGCGCGGTAACAGTCGCCAAGCAGCCATTCCCGTTCGCCGGGTGCCGCCACTTCAGGCGGGAGCGCATGGAGCAAAGTCAATGCCTCGGTCCAACGAGCACCGCTCATCCGAATACGGGCGAGACAGAAAGCAGCCGGGGCAAAATGATCCCGGTCCTCGGCCAAAGACCGTAGCGTCGCAACAGCTTCCGAGGCCTGTCCGGCCTCCATATAGAACAAACCGAGGTGCAATTGTGCAAGACAGTGCTCCGGGTAACGCTTGAGAAAACGCTGGAGCAATAGCATGGCAGACATTTTCTGGCCGCGCATCCACCGTTCGAGCGCTTGCAAGAAGGCATTGGAACCTGCTTGACGCTCCCCAACGGCCGCCCAGTTCGATTCCCTTCCAAATCGCATGCCCAAGCTCGCACGCAATTCAACCCATTCAAGTGCATCGCCTTCCTCGCTGGGTTGCAGCCGCATACGCTCCCAAGCCGTCCACGAGAGACCCCTCGCATCCATCGCAGACAGTTCTGCCGCGCGCTTGTGACGCTCGAGATCAGGCTGCGTTACGTTTTCCACTTCCATTAACCGAGGAGTTGAAGAACCGATTGGGATTGTTGATTTGCCAGCGAAAGGGCCTGTGTTCCGAGCTGGTTGGCTGTCTGCAGGGCAAGCAGGTTGGCCGCTTCCTCATTGAGGTCAGCGAGCACCAGCCGATCTCCCCCGGTTTGCAGCACGTTGATCAGACCCGTGGTAAATTCTTCTCGATTGGTGATTACGGCGAGATTGTTGGCGAGGGCCCCGGCCTGGGCTTTCAAGGCACTGTCGAAACGTTCGATCTGCGATACCAACTGAGTGAGACTCACTTTGTAATCTGCGGCCGTCCAATCGACATTATGAGCACCCACGGAATCGCCGGCGGCACCATAAATGGTGGCGGCCCCACCCGCGCTGGTAAACCCAAAGGACTTGATCCCGGCGGCTACATTGCTCGTCCCGGAGTAAGCGGTCGTGAGGTAGAGCGCATATTCCGCGCCTGCGGCCAAATTCACCCGGGTGTTGTCACTGGCGCTGACAATTGCACCGTCCGCCGGATTGGCCGCACGCAAAAAGCCAAATCCGTCGACACGGTAATCCTTGGCACTGTCGCCGCCAAATCGCTGAACATTAAAGCCGAGCACATCGAGCTTTGAGTCGTCGAATGTTTCGTTAAACTGAACACTGTCGCGCTCATTTCCCGCCAGAAGGTTGAGTCCGGCATAACCGGAGTCCTTTACGATTTCCGACATCTGGACAATCAGCGAGTTGAATTGCTTCCCCAGCTCTGCCCGCAATCCAGAGTCCACTTCACCCAACGCCCCGTTGACCACCCCTTTCATCTGCGAAACGACATTGCGCAGGCGGGAGATCCCAGTGTCGGCAGCTTGGATGCGCTGGATCGACTGCCCCATGGAATCCAAGCGAGCGCTGAGTCCGGCCGCCCGGTCCTTGAGGTTTACATCCGCGAAATAGTTGGTCGGATTGTCGACCGCAGAGTTGACTCGCTTTCCGCTCGCCAAGCGGGAATTGACCAAGTCAAACAGCTCAGTATTCCGCTGGAGCGCCAGCAGATTATTGCGAATTCCGGAGCTGAGGGAAATGTTGGACATGATGCGGAAAGGATAATCGGATTACGACCTCCCTCCCCAAAGCACGTGCAGAACCATCTTCCTTCATAAATGCATTAGCTGTTAACCATCAGCTAAATAAAAAACCTGAGGCACGCACCTGCGGCGGAAGCAATGCGACTCAGGAGGAAAAAAAGGACGCCCTGTTGGGGGCGTCCTTTGCCGGGTGGAAAAAACGGGAAGTGTTTTATCCGAGGAGTTGCAGAACCGACTGCGACTGCTGGTTGGACAAGGACAGGGCCTGTGTTCCGAGCGAGTTCGCGGTTTGCAGGGCGAGGAGGTTCGCCGCTTCTTCGTTGAGGTCAGCCAACACAAGCTTATCCCCACCCTCAGTCAGGGTGTTGATCATGTCGTTGGTGAACTCTTCGCGGTTCGTGATGATCGCGAGGTTGTTCGACAGACCGCTGGCTTGGGCCTTCAGTGAGTTGTCGAAGTCTTCGATCTGCTTCACAACGTCCTTCAGGGTCGCCTTATAGTCATCGGCAGTCCAGTCGACGTTGTGCGCACCGGTTGATGTGCCAGCTGCGCCGTAACTGGTGGCGGCACCGGCAGCGCTCGTCGCACCGAAGGACTGGATACCGGCGGCTACGTTGGAGGTGCCGGAGTACTGAGTCGTCATGAAGACGGCGAAACCGGTGCCTTCCCCGATGTCACTCTTGCTGCCTGCGGTGGCACTGGCGATGGCACCGCCGCCGCTGGCGGCGGCCTTGAGGAAACCGTCACCATCGAGACGGAAACCAGACGCATCTTCATCGTTTTCGAAGCGCTGGATGTTGAAACCGAGCACATCGAGTTTCGAATCGTCGAAGGATTCGTTGAACTGGACTTCGTCACGCTCGTTGCCGCGCAAGAGGTTGGAACCGGCGTAGGACGAGTCCTTGATCACTTCCGACATTTGCACGATCAGCGAGTTGAACTGCTTGCCGAGCGCCGCGCGTTGGTCGGCGTCGGTTTGTCCAATGGCGTCGTTAACAACACCGCTCATCTGCGAGAGGAAGGTGCGCACGCGGGTGATGCCGGTATCGGCAGCCTGGATACGCTGAATCGACTGACCCATGGCGTCGAGACGGCCGCTGAGGCCCGATGCACGGTCCTTCAGGTTGACGTCTGCGAAATAGCTCGTGGGGTTATCAACGGCCGAGCCCACTTTTTTACCGGAGGACAAACGGGCGTTGACGGTTTGGAACGTACTGGAATTGCGTTGCAATGAAAGAAGATTGCTACGGATTCCTGAGCCGAGGGAGATGTCTGACATAATAACTACCTTTCTGGTTTTGTTCTTTTGCTTTTGTTGAGAACAGCCTTTCTGGCTGTGCCCTCACTACACGGCGGTTGAAGGAATTCCTTTAGTCGCCGTTGAGAGATTTTTCAGAAATTTTTGCGGCGTGCATCCAGACTGTCCGCAGATGACGAACAGCCTGCAGCACTTCGGGCAATCCACCCACTACGGACAGGCGGGCCGTAAATCCGGCATAGAGACTTGCCAAGCCCGCGGCCAAGCCCGGCATCGCATCGAAAGCCAATGAACGGCTCAACCCATCGAGGATCATCCGGGCACGCTCCGGCTCTTCCTGCTCCAGAGCTGCAATCAGCTCGTCATAAGTATGGATAATCAGGCGGCTCCGCGTGGCAGCCTCGGAAGGAGCACTCGCGGCCGGGCCATAAGTCGAATGAATGCGGTGATCCATGGCGTCCGTTCAACCAAACAAGGTTCCGCTCTGACCTTGATTCCCGAGCATCGTAAACAGGGAAACCGGCCCCTGGCCTCCACCCGTCTGGGTGGCGAATGCGCTGTTGGTGTTTTGAAAGATGGAACTGCTGACCGCCTTCATCTGGGCATCGAAATCGCTGGCTCCCGGAAGCAGAGAACTGCTGCCCGAAAGGATGCTGGCTGCACCGAGTGACAGCAAAGCGGCCGGGGGCATTGTAATCCCGTTGGCGACCGAATTTTTAAGCAGGAAACGATCCTCAATCGTGATGGAAGCCTCTTGGAGAACGCCCCGTTGCTCGTCAATCACGCCCAAGGCTTCCTCCAGTTGACTGGCAAATTTCCGGAAATCAAAGTCTTCGACAAACGATCGGCCGCGTTCGATTTCAACCAGTCCGTTGGCTCGACCGGTCTTTCCGTCGAAATCGCGGTTGTTGAGTTCGATCCGCAATCCGGCGTCCAGTCCCACCGTCACTGGCCCATTTCCCCGCAGATCAACCTGGGTTGAGGAGACCGTACGCCCGGCCAGATCTTTCAATACCACCGTCGATTCAGCATCCTTGTAATTAACCTCGAGCAGGTAGGTTCCGGCGCTGAGCGGTTCTCGGTCCGCATGCGGCGCATTGAGGGAGACGTCGCGAATCGTCAGGCTGGCGTCCCCCCGCTGTGCAGGCAGAGAGCTGAAGAGCCGTGCGCTGTCGGCGCTCCGAGGCGCGTCGTCAGCAACGCCCAGTTCCTGCGCCGCTACCCGCTCGTAGCCAAACGAAAAGCGGTGGGAGGCCGGCCCACGCGTCTCGAAATCGTATTTGTCGAAGGTCGTAAAGAGACTGACTTTGTCTACCTGCAAGCGGACACCCACGTCGAAATCGACCCACTCTTTGCCGGATCCGGCCAGATTGACGTTTTTGGCCCGAGTCACCTCAAGACCTTCTTCATTGCGCAGAATGACAGTGGATTTGGCACCCTCGTAAATGATCTCGCCTTTATAGATACCGTCTTCCAGTTCGGGATAACCCTCTTTCGGCGGAATGAAGCGCCCTTCTTCCACTGTCAGCCCAAACAAACCGGAAGATGCATTGCGGGCGTTATCGCCGTCGTCCATGTAAACGCTGACTTCCGCATGGTCCACTTGGCGCGAAAAACTGCCCGCCCCATCGCGATACGTCCGCAGGTCAGGAAGATCGAGCACAAGGGGGGTCCCTGATTCGAGCCCCAGCCGTGCCTTACCTCCGGCGAACAACTTCTGATCCTCAAACCGGGTCTGCTCGACAATTTCATCCATCCCGGCGGTCAGACTGCGCATCAAGCCAATCAATTCATTGCGCCGGCGCGATCCTGTGCTCCCGCGAATCCCTTGACGCGCATAAGAGAGCAGGTCCACCAGATTACTTTCGAGGGTATCGAGGCGTTTGAGCGCTCCGGTGACCAAACGATACGATTGGTCAAGGTCCTTCGTTGCCACCGTCTGAGGGCGGCTTTTCACCGCCGCCGCGCCGTAGGGACGCGGACGCAACACACTGAACGCCAGCGGGTCCGTGTAATCAGCGATCTGGGTGGTAGTGAGCCGTTGCATTGAGCCGTAAGGAAGGGCGTTCTCTCCCCGTCTACGGCAGGCCCGGCGCTTTCTTGAATAAAATTCTCACCGAGGATCCGCATGGATGCCCAAACGGCGGAAGAACTTTCTCCCTCACCCCGGAAAATCTTGCCATTTTTAGGGGTTTTTACTCTGCTTTGACACATCCTCCTGAACAGTCCAGAGACTAAACTTAAAGTTTCGAAATCATAATCAATTATCTATCAATTAATTGCATCATTGGTTTGAGCTCGAAACCTGATCTGGTCAAAAACCTGCTAAATCGCGCACTGATGAAGGAAAGCACCCAAAGCCCCCTTTCGCCCAAGCATCGTTTTTGCCGGCTGGGCGCATGGGTTTTCTCCTGCGGAATTTTCCTCCTGCTCCCCCTTCGGGACCTGTCGGCCAATCCCCATCTACGGCCACCGGAACCGCAGCCGAAAATCGTGCGTTCGCCAACCCCAGTTCCCCCCCGCGCCCCGGCTCTCCAACTGGAAACCCGGGAACACTACCTTGCGGTCTCACGCCCACTCGAGTTGCAGGTGGACGTTCTGCCTCAAGCAGCTCCAAATCCGGCCCGAACCGCGCCGAGCCTTGAAGCATTTCTCGCCCGAAAAGACAGGAACGAACCGAGGAATGCCGAGGTCTCAGCACCAAAGAGCGAAGCCCATTCCAGCGCTGAAGCAAAGGAAGGAACTTCCCCCACCGATTTGGCAAAGCCGGACTCAAAGCAGCAGGAAACGGCCCGCACGCTCAGCAGCAATCGTTCGGAGGGATTGTTTCAGGATGATTACACTCATCAACTGGCCGGGCTGAGCGAAATTCTTTACTTTTTAGAAACCCACAAGGGAAGCGTGCTGATCAAGCCGACGAGCGAGGGATCCAATCCGGATTACATCCCGCCCAATGGGGATGAAACATTGCGCAGCCGTGCGGAGTACCGGAGGGAGATCAAGCGGTGATGGGGTCCTTCTTTACCCGCACCTCCTGCGGATTCGCGATGCTCGTATGGAGTCTGGGCCTCCTGTGTGTTCAGGCCACGCCTTCTCAGGATGGCAAGCAGACGGCCTCCCCCGCTGAAGTTCAGGAAGAGCTGCTTTCTATTCAGGAAACAATCGACTGGGAGCGCCCGGATTCGGTTGAAGAGCGTCTGCACACGCTTCTCGCGCTGACCGTGCGTGGCAGCGAGGAAGAACGCACGGTGCTCCTGACCCTCACTGATCACTACAAGAAGCACAAACGTCTGGTCAGCGCCATCGCCACACTTCAGGAGGCGACCAATCGCTTTAAGGACGATCCAGACCGTCCGCGCTGGTTTTTTGAACTCGGGCTTCTTTATCGGGAACTGGGAACAGTGGAAACGGCCGTGGCTCGCTTCTACCAAGTGCTCAATCCCTCCACCATCCGCGGCGAGGATGAAGCGGCTTACCGGGAGCTTTCCCAGCAGGCGCAGTTTGAGATTGCCCGCACCTATTTTCAACAAGGCCGCCATTCCCTTGCGCGGGAGCTTTTTGAACGGATCCAGCGGCTCGACATCGCTGACGCGGATCAGGAAACCGTGCTTTACTACCTGATCCGTTGCCAGTTTTCGGAAGGCTTACTCGAAGAAGTGGCAACCTCTGCGGAACAATTTTCCGCTCTTTACCCCCAAAGCGTCCGCCGGACGGAGATCCGGTTTATGCAGGCACAGGCCATGGAATGGACAGGGCGCTCTGACGAGGCGCTGGAAGTCGTAATGGAGCTGCTGCGCGAGGAGCACCCCCAAGGCACCCACGATCCGGAGCGCTGGCGCCAGTGGCAGCAAAAAGCAGGCAACTTCTTTGCCAATCATTATTACACGCTTGGAGATGCCTCCACCGCGCTGACCATTTATCAAGCTTTGGCCGAACTCAGCGACGAGCCTCGCTGGCTGTGGCCCGTTGTATATCAAATCGGCATTTGCGCTGAACGCTTGGGTGCCAACGAGCGTGCCCGCGATGCCTATCTCTGGCTGCGCACCCAAGCCACCGAACAGCAGGCCGACAAGGCTACCCTGCCCCTCTCCCTGCAACTGGTCTTGGAAGGTGCGGCTTGGCGAGAACAACATCTCAATCGCGTTTTCAAAGTGGAATCCAAAACCCGCGCCCTGAACGAGGGTAGCAAAAAAAATCTTTAGGTATGAAATCCGCTCCCACTATTCGCGAAATCATCGAGAGTTTTACCTCTCTGATTGATGCCTCGCACGCCCTTCTCAACGAGGAAAACCGCGTCCTCAAGGAAGGACAAGGGCACACGGCACCCGCGCTGCTCGATCGCAAGCGCGTATTAATTGCGGAAATGGAGTCCCTTCTGGAAGCATGCTCCGCACGGGTTGATGAAGCTTCGCAGGAGGAACGCAGTCGGATCAGCCGATTGCAAGCGCGGCTCATGAATCTCCTGGTGCTCGATCGCGAGAACGAACGCATGTTACTGCAATCAACCCTTCCCCGTCAGCGCATGACTCCCGGCAACCCGCTTCGCATGGCTAACAGCTATCGCAAAGCCTGTGCCGGTCGGTCCTGACACAGGATACTTGCGATGCGCGAATCCCGGCATGTCACCTCTTCCAGAACCGCTCCCTCGGCGGCGGACCATAATCTGTCCGACAGCGACTTTGCTTTTTTGCAGGCACTGATCTACCAACACAGCCGCATTTCGCTAAACGAGAACAAGCGCGAACTCGTCTTCTCCCGTATAGCCAAACGCCTACGAGCGACCGGCCTTGGTGACATCTCCAGTTATTGCGCACACCTCCGCACCGAGGCAGGGAGCCAAGAGCTTCCGCGGTTGATTGATGCGATCTCCACCAACCACACGCACTTTTTCCGGGAGATCGAGCACTTCACGTTCGTGCAGGATGAAATTCTGCCCGCCTGGAGCGAAGGCCGCTCCGGCACGTCAACTCCATTTCGCGCCTGGAGTGCTGCATGTTCCTCCGGAGAAGAGCCTTACACGCTGGCGATGACCCTCGACGATGCGCTCTTGAAAACTCCGGCCGCCGGTCGCTGGTCGATTCTCGCAACCGATATTTCTCACCGGATTCTCGAAAAAGCGCGCGTCGCGAACTATCCGGAAACAGCGCTCGAAAAGGTGCCTGCTTCGTGGATGCGCCGCTACTTCGTTCGTGAGTCCGGCACGCAAGCGGACAGCTGGACGGTACGGCCCGAAGTCCGCGCCAAACTCTTGTTTCACCAACTAAATCTGCTCGGACCCCAAATCCCAAGGGAGTCGGTTTTTGACCTGATCTTTTGTCGAAATGTCATGATCTATTTCGACAAATCCACGCAGGAGGAGCTGATCCAGCGGCTCTACGCGGCACTCAAGCCCGGGGCCTACCTGATGGTCGGCCACTCGGAAAGCCTCAGCGGTATTCACCACCAAATGCGGGCCGTTCGCCCTGCCATCTACCAACGGATGCCATGAAGACGAGCGGCGCGCGCACACCACCAGTTCGGGTTCTCGTTGTAGACGACTCGGCCGTTATCCGGAGCCTCTTGAAACGCCGACTCGATGAGCATCCGGATATCTGCGTAGTGGGCACCGCTACAGATCCCTTTGATGCCCACGACAAGATCCGCGCCCTCAAACCAGAGGTAATCACGCTCGATATTGAGATGCCCAAGATGGACGGGCTCACCTTTCTCAATATTCTGATGACGCGCCATCCCTTGCCGACGTTGGTGATGAGTTCGATCTCGACTCAAGGTTCGGCCCATGCCCTCGAGGCCCTGCGGCTGGGAGCGGTCGATGTCCTCGCAAAGCCATCGGGTGCGGAGGAACTTAAAATTTTGCTTGAGGAGCTTCCGGCAAAGGTCCTTGCCGCGGCCGGTTCCCGCGTGCACAAACCCACGGTACCCGGTCCGGAAGATTCAGGCGTTTTGCCCCCGGTTCACTGGCGGGAAGTCGATCCTCAGCGTCTGATTTTGTTGGGAGCCTCCACGGGTGGCACCGAGGCGCTGCGAGCTGTGCTCTCCCGATTGCCCGCGGATGTGCCCCCCATCCTTGTGGTACAGCATATTCCGGCACATTTCTCCCGCACCTTCGCCGAACGCCTGAACGAGGAGTGTGTCGTCGATGTGAAGGAAGCAGAAGCCAATGACCCCGTCCTTCCCGGCCGCGTATTGATTGCACCGGGAAACATGCACATGACCCTGCGCAGCCTTCCCGGTGGCCACCGGCGCGTCCTGCTCGATGAGGGTCCAAAAATCTTTTTTCAACGGCCGGCAGTGGATCGGCTCTTTCAAAGCGCCCTTTCCGAAGCACCCCATGCCGTGGCCGGGATCATGACCGGCATGGGCCGGGATGGCGCAGAAGCGTTGCTCTCCTTACGGAAGGCCGGAGCGCGTACGCTCGGCCAAGAAGCGGAATCATGCGTCGTCTATGGCATGCCCCGCGCAGCTCACGAAATCGGTGCCTGCGAGTCGATGGTACCCCTCAACCAATTTTCCCGATCAATCCTTAATCTTCTGGCAGCACAATGATGTCCGCAGTAATGCCCCAACTGAAGCACCTTGTTAATCCAGACCCTCAAGCCGGATTGGCCGCGGTATTGGGAGAAGTTCAGCTTCCCGAGTCAGAGCTTCGTTTTGTCACCGATCAGGAAGGAACAATCATCGATTACGACCGTCAGCGCATCTTCGACTGGTTGAAAACCGATGTTGATCTCGAAGGATTTAACCTCCGCAGCCTCCTCGTCTGCTGCCGTCCCCATTGGGAATTCAGATTGCTGAGGGATTCGTTTGCCGCACTGCCGTCATCAATGCTTTTGCCATGGCTGAACGAGGGCGATGAACTGCCCGGGCTCGAATGGCAGGTGCTCTCCCACAACGGCGTCTACTTTGTCACTTTGAGTGCTCAGGGAATCCCAGCCCAAAGCAACCGTTTGGCCGGGGTCTGCTGGTCCAATCTGCTCGAGCATTTTGCCGGCGGCTCCTACCGCCAGCGCCCCGACCTTTCCTTTCTTTTCGTCTCCAGCAGTTTACGCGGCCATCTCGGACTTGATATGCACGATCCGCGGTCCAGCGGGGAACCGTTCATCAACTGCATTCATCCTTATGATCGCCGCGAACTGAATACAAAGCTCAAGGCGGTCGAAACAGAACGTCAGGACGCGGTCACCTGGCAATACCGCTTCCGCAATCCCATCACCAAAAAGCTCCATTTCCTGACCGATGTGCGCATGCCCATTTACGACAATGCGGGCATCTTGGTCGGCTTTGAGGGCGTGCTGATGGACGTCACCCGGCAAGCCACAGTGGAAAATAAGGCCACAGGCACGGACTGGCAGGAAAATCTTTCGCTGTTGATCACCGGATTGGCTCACGATTTCGGCAACGTTATTTCCGGATTATCCGTACTCGCCGAGACCCATGGGGAGGAAAGCACAGGGCAGACGTTTCAAAAAGAAACGGTGGAACACATCCGCGATTACAGCCGGCAGGCCAACCACCTTATTCGCCGCATCCTGGATGTCAGTTCGGCCCGCCAGGGAACCAAACATAAAGCCCTCCATAACTTCGAATCGCTGATGCTCGAAGCGGCGGACCTCGTCATGCTGGTGGTCGGTCGCCGGTCAAAGGTCCACATTGAAACAGATGAAGTGGAACTCCCGGTTTACCTTGATGCGCCCGGCTTTCAACAAATGGTCCTCAACTTTGCGGCCAACGCCCGGGACGCCCGAAACGGCGGAGTCGAAGTGTGGATGACCGCTCGCCGCTGCCACCGCGATGAACTGGTGAACTTTGATGAAAACACCTGCGACAGCGCTTACGAGGAGTGGGTGGAATTCACGTTCGGAGACAACGGCAGCGGTGTCCCGGAAGGTAACCTTGAGCGGATTTTTGACCCGTTCTTCACGACAAAAGCCACGACAAGCGGTTCAGGCTTGGGACTTTACAACGCCCGGGTTTTCTGTGAAGAGCAAGGAGGAAGCGTCTTTGCCCAACAGCGTGACCCCCATGGATTAAAGGTCGTGGTGCGTTTCCCACTGCTCAACGAAGAGCAAATCATCCAGCACATCGAAGCCCTACACCAGCAATCATGACCCTGCCCCGCGTGATGGTTGTCGAAGACGACAACATGGTCCGCATGCTCCTTCGCCACACGCTGGAAGAAGAAGGCTACCCCGTTGAGGCATTCCGCCACTCTGAAGAAGCACTCCAGGCGCTCAAGACCACGCGCTTTCCCATTATCCTCAGTGACCTGAGGTTGCCGGGCATGGATGGCCTGGCGCTGCTCGAGCGCGTTCGCGCCAATTTTCCGGATACGGTTCGTATCCTGATCACTGCATACGGCAATACCGCTACGCTCGCCACGGCGATTAACCGCGGTCTGCTGTTTCGCTATCTTTCGAAACCGTGGACCCACGAGGAGCTTCTCGCCACGCTCAAATCCGCGGCGGAGCACTACGAGCTCGAACAGTCAAATGCACGGTTGCGCCGCGAAAAGGAGGAACTCACCCAAAGCCTGAGGATTGCTAAAAACGAGCTTCAGATCCTCAACCATGAGCTTCAGGCTCAAGTGGCGCATAAACAGGCACAGGTCGAGTCTCTCGAACGGATGCGTGCGGAGTTGGGCAGCCAAATCGAGCGCACCTTGGCACTGTGTTATCAGCTGCAGGAGAAGAACGACCCGGTCCTCGCGATTCACACCAAAGCGCGCGTCGACATCTGCCGGCGGCTGAGCCGCGCAGCGCCTCTGTCCGAAGCGGATGCCCATTGCCTCCTCACGAGCGCTTGGCTGTGCGATCTGGGCCTGTTCGGGATTCCCCCCCGGATTCTGGACGTCAGCCGAAAATCGATGGAGAGCCTGAACAACGATGAACGCGCACGGATTGAAAGCCATCCGATGGTGAGCCAACAGCTTGCAGGTCTGATCGATAGCAATCCCGCCATCAGTGCCTGCATCCGTGCGCATCATGAGCGGCATGACGGCAGCGGCTATCCTGACAAGTTAGCCGGCGAACGGATTCCGGAAATGGCTCGGGTACTGAGCATTGTGACTTTTCTCACGGAAAATCCCCAACCCCACGCCAACACGCTGCGGGCAATTGAACGCGGGGCAGGAAATCTTTTTCATCCCGATGCCGTGCGTTTTGTTTTCCGCTATGGCGACGTCACTGATCCGCCCCAACTACTCAGTGAAGTTGTGTTTGATGAACTTCGGCCGGGGATGAAACTCGCCAATAGCCTCTACGGACCGACAGGACTGTTGTTGGTGGCCAAGGATCGGGTGCTCGATGCCGCAACGATCGAGCATATTCATACCTACAACCGGCTGAATCCGCTCCATCAACGAATCTTTATCTACAGATAACGCGGTTACGGCCGTTCTTCTGTTGTAAATGGGGACCTCTTTTCAGCACGATCCAACGCTCCAGCAGCGTGTGGTGGTGGGTGTCGGCGAATTTGCCGCCTCCAACAATGGTCACGTTGTACTCAGTACCTTTGCGCTCGGATCCTGTGTGGGCCTGATCGCTCACGATTCAGAACAACATGCGGTCGGCCTGCTCCATTGCATGCTTCCCGACTCTACGGCGGCCCGAGATAAAGCACAGGAGCGACCCGCCATGTACGCAGATACCGGTTTCAATCTGCTGATGCGCAATATGATGAGCTTGGGAGCCCGGATTCACCGCATCCGGTTCATCGTGGCCGGAGGCGCGGGAAATCACGGAGCCAATGACTTTTTTAAGATTGGGGTGCGCAATCTGGAAACCGTCGAGCACCTTTTGAATCGCCATCAGCTGCGTGTTCAACACCGGTTTGTCGGTGGCTCGATTAACCGCACTATTCACTTTTCTGTCGGTGCCGGCACCTTGGTATTGCGCACCCCGCTCGGGACCGAAACGTTTGCCTGCTATGATTAGGATGGGTTGCGTTCATGTGCGGCATCGCCGGTAGTTTCAGTCTCGATCCCACACATGGGCTCCCGGCGCATGCCCGACGGGAAGCACTCCGGGAACTCGCGCCGCGGGGCCCGGATGATGAAGGCGCTTATGAAGCTGCGGGGGTCTGGCTGGGGCATCGCCGCCTTGCTATTCTTGATCCCGCACACGGCAAGCAGCCTTGGGTCGAGCCGTATTCCCGACAGGTGCTCGTTTACAACGGAGAGATCTACAATTTCCGGGAACTGCGGCACAAATTCCTGCCCGAGGAATCCCTCCATGGATCCACCGGAGATACCGCTGTCCTTAGTGCACTTTTGCGCCGGCTGGGAGTTGAGGCGTTTTCCCACATCCGCGGCATGTTCGCTTTCGCCTGGTTTGATCCTGAACGCGAACAGATCCTTCTGGCGCGCGATCGCCTCGGAGTAAAACCGCTTTACTACAGCTGGCAAAACGGCGTCCTGTCCTTCGCCTCCTGCATCCCGGCTCTCCTTCAGCTCATGGAGGGGCCCCGACGGGTGGACGGAGTGGCGCTAACGCATTATCTGGCCACGGCCCGAACCAGTTTTGGCAACCGCACCCTGTTTGAAGGAGTCTACAGCCTTGAGCCCGGTCAGTGCCTCTCGCTGCAGCGCGGCTCCGGCAACGAACCACACCTGTGGCGCTACTGGTCTCCGCCGATTGTCGCGGAGTCCGAGAAGGATCCCGGGTCATGGGAATCCGCCCTCGCTACTTGCCGGAGCAGGGTCGAAGAATCTGTGCGCGAGCAGATGGTCAGCGATGTGCCGTTGGGCGTCTTTCTCAGCGGCGGCCTCGATTCAGCGATCATTGCCAGTGCCCTTCCCGCTTCGTCTCACAGCCCCCCCTTTGCCTTCAACGTAGGCTATGAACAGTCCCATTATAATGAATGGGAACATGCGCGGGAAGTTGCCGCGACGCGGGGAATGGACTGTACCCATGTTTCACTCGGACGCGCTGATGCATGGCCGGATCTCGCCGACCTGATCCACCACAAGGGGATGCCGCTCTCCACCCCCAACGAAATTGCGATCCGGAAGCTTGCCCAAGCGTTTGCCGGCCGTGGAAAGGTGGCCCTCACTGGGGAGGGAGCAGACGAGATTTTTGCAGGCTATCCCCTGCCCTGCCTTGGCGCACTTGACTACGATCGGTCCCAGGACCCTGCGCAACAAGCGGCAATCGGTTCGGCATTAAACGCCTTTTACGGACGCTCGCAGTTTCACTCCCGAGCTGATCATTACCTCGCCCTCAACAGCTGGACGCGCCCGGCGAAACGAAACCAATGGCTGAAAGACGAGTGGCGCGGGCAATGGCAGGCAGAGGCTGTCATCGCCGACCAGTACCAATCGTGGTTTGCACCCTTGGCCCATTGCTCGACCCTCGAGGCTTACCTACACCTCCATGTGCGGATCAATCTTGAAGGGCTCCTCTCCCGCGTCGATAGCTCCACCATGGCGGCCTCAGTCGAGGCACGTGTTCCCTTTACGGATCACCGGCTCGTCGAATGGGCGTTCCAGATTCCTGACTCCTGGAAAATTGCCCTTCGGGGCGAAACGCCCGCTCCCCGAGAAATCGCACGGGACTGGTTGGGCAATGGTCGTATCAATGGGAAACGGATCTTGCGTGAGGCTTTTCAAGGCACAGTGCCCGATGCGGTTTATAAACGTCCCAAGATGAGTTTTCCTTCCCCCTTTGTCGAAAGCCTCAACGGAGTATGGAAACCACAGGTCGAATCCCTCCTTCACGAAAGCACCTTTTTGAAAGACCACTTGGCGATGCCCGCGCACCTGCTTTTCGGTGAAGGCATTGCCCTGTGGCTCTGGGTCAATATTGCCCTCTGGGCCGAGATTTGGCAGGTGGAATAACCATACGCCGATTGACGGCGGAAGACGCGGTGTCTAGATCCTATATTCCTAACAGCCAAGCCTATGCGATTTGATAGTATTCTGGTAGTCGACGACGAATTGATTGTGCGCAAGAGCTTGGAACAAAGCCTTCGTGCCAAACGTTGCCGGGTTCAAAGCGTCGGCTCGTTACGTGAGGCCGAAGCATGCATGGACGAGGGTCAATACGACATGGTCTTTTGTGACCTCGGCCTGCCAGACGGCTCCGGAATGGAGTTTCTTCAGCGCCATTCCAGTGGCCGGGAAGGGCCGATCATCGTGATGATCACCGCCCACAATTCAGTCGAAACAGCCGTAGAATGCATGCGCCTGGGCGCATTTGACTATGTGCTCAAACCCTTTGAGCCCAATCACGTTAACGTCATTATCGAAAAGGCCGAGAAGTATGACCAACTCATCAAGGTCAACGAATACTACTCTCGGGACGGGAACAACGGACGGGATTTCCTCGGAGAATCACGACCGATGATGGCCCTCAAGCAGTTGATAGAACGGGTGGCCCGGACCGATGCGACGGTTTTGATCCAAGGCGAAACCGGCACCGGCAAGGAACTGATCGCCCAGGAAATTTTTCGATGCAGCCGTCGAAGCACGGGCCCCTTCATCAAAGTCAACTGCGCCGCAGTCTCAGAGACACTGATTGAGAGCGAGTTTTTCGGACACGAAAAGGGTGCCTTTACCGGTGCCTTACAACGGCGAAAAGGCCGCTTTGAACTGGCCGACGGCGGCACGCTCCTACTCGATGAAATCAGCGAAATCTCGCTGCCCCTCCAGGCAAAGCTGCTCCGGGTCCTTCAGGAAAAAGAATTTGAACGCGTCGGCGGCCAAGGAACGCTCAAAGTGGACGTCCGGGTGATAGCGACCACTAACCGCGATCTGCTCAAATCAGTCGAAAAAGGCGAATTCCGCGAAGACCTTTATTATCGCTTAAACGTGTTTCCACTCCAGTCCCCGCCCCTGAGGGAACGGCGGAGCGACATTCCATTGCTGGTGGACCACTTTCTGCACGAGTTCAGCCGCAAGCACGGAATCCGCGCCACCGGTTGTTCTGCGGAAGCCATGGAAGTGCTTATGCGCCACGATTGGCCTGGAAATGTACGCGAGCTTCAAAACCGGATCGAACATTCCGTCATCATGACCCCGGATGGTTCTCCGATCGCGCCCAATACCTTCTCCTTGCCCCATCCTGGTTGCGCTCCAACCGCAAATCTAGACACTGCGCCGGCCAACCCGAGCCCAAGGACCGGGTCCGAAGGCACAGCCACCCCGGATCGCCCAGCCGCCCCGGACGCCGAAGCCTCCATTGCCGACATCGAGCGGGCTCATATCCACCGGATCCTTCTGCGCACAGGGGGTAACCGAACCCAAGCAGCCCAGATACTCGACGTCAGCGTGCGCACCCTCCGCAATAAGCTCAGCACCTACCGCGACGCCGGATACTCCGAGTTCAGCGCCTTCGACTAATCTCCTCCACCTCCGGACCCTGAAATAAAACCCTGCAAATGCACAGAAACGGCTCGGGTTTCGGTGAGCTTATTTGAAGCGTTCAGGGCGGGATTGTGTGGTAATCGATGAAGACCCTGCTTCGGGCGCAACGGAGAACCGACCGCTGTTATTTTGATTTCCAATCACCCTACAACACAGTACCGCCGGCGGATGGAGGCGGCGTCTGCGGGGGAATGTCGGCAGCAGGTGTCGGATCGGCCCTCTGCGCAATGATGGAAACGTTTTCTGCGATTCGGAAGACGACAATGATCAGCTCCAGCCAGATCCGGGCGGCGATGACGTAAACAAAGAAGAGCAGCACCGCCATGATGATGCCGCCGATACCGGCTAAAAATCCGTTGGCAAAGCTGCTTACTATCAGGACAAGCCCACCAATCGCGGAGAGCACAATCGCCAACGCAAAGAGCACTTTCACCACCTTGGTTGTAATGAAATTGCTGAACGACAGATCGAAGAGCGAAGCAAGAAGGCTTTTATCAGACGTCATAATGGAAACCTTGGTTTGGAAGGATTAAACGCCCGCCGAAGGGTTCGTAAAAACGAGCAGGCGCTGCCAGCTTAAGGCACCATTGGTCAGCACGCAAATGGCTCCGGTTGATGATGCTTAAACCGCGGTAGAGGCAATTCATCGAGAAGCGTTCCTTACTTCTTCGCCCACTCAGCCAAAAGGTCGAAATGGCGTTCCAGTTGGGCTTGCGAGCTGGCGCACAACGCGGCCGCCCGCTCGGGATCCCGGCGGCGCAACATCTGGAAGCGCCCTTCGTTGGCCATGAAATCCAACAGACTGACTGTCGGTTTCTTTGAATCGAGGCGCAGCATAGGTTCCCCATTCTCCTGCTTGCGGGGGTCGAATCGGTAAAGGGGATGGATACCCGCATCGACCGCCGCCTTTTGGTGCGCAAGGCCGTCGCTCATTCCAAACCCGTGTGAAATGCAGTGGGCATAAGCAATGATCAGTGAGGGCCCCTCGTAGGATGCCGCTTCGACGAATGCCTGCACGGTCTGACTGTCTTTGGCTCCGAGGGCAACCTGCGCCACATAAACGTGCCCGTACATCATCGCCTGCATGCCAAGGTCTTTCTTCGGATGTGCTTTACCCGCTGCGGCAAACTTGGCAATCGCGCCCATCGGGGTTGCCTTGGATTGCTGACCACCCGTGTTCGAATAGGTGCCGGTGTCGAGAACGAGGATGTTCACATTAGCCCCGGATGCGATCACGTGGTCGAGACCTCCGAATCCGATGTCGTAAGCCCAGCCGTCGCCACCCACAATCCAAACGGCTTTGGTCACCAGACCGTCTGCCAATTCATCGAGCTCCCGGGCAACCTGGGAATCCATCTCCTTTAACTTCTGACGCAGTTGAGTGACCCGTATGCGCTGGAGTTCGATTTCCGTGTCGCTGGTTTGCGGGGCGTGAAGGATTTCATCGACCAAAGGCGAACCCACCTGCGGTGCCAGTTCCCGAAGCAAGCGCCGGGCAATCGCGGCCCGTTGATCCGCAGCCAGTCGCAAACCGAGCCCAAATTCGGCGTTGTCTTCAAAGAGGGAATTCGCCCAAGCGGGACCACGCCCATCAGCATTCGTCGTGTAGGGGGTGGTCGGCAGGTTCGCTCCGAAAATGGACGAGCAGCCAGTCGCATTGGCAATTGTCAGCCGATCACCAAAGAGTTGGGTCAGCAATTTGATGTAGGGCGTCTCACCACAACCCGCACAGGCACCACTGAATTCAAACAGCGGCTGGCGAAATTGACTGTCCTTCAAGTTTACACCCAGTTCAGCGGCTTTAGGCTGAGGTAGGTTGAGGAAATACTGAAAATTGGCCCGTTCACGATCCCGGATCGACAGCTGCGGCACCATGGCAAGCGCCTTGCGCGTGGGGTCGTTGCGATCTTTCGCCGGGCAGGCTTCGACGCAAATGTTGCATCCGGTACAGTCTTCCGGCGCGACCTGAATGGTGTAGGCGTGGCCAGGGCGCTCACGAGATTTGAACGGCGTGGAAAGGAAGCCTTCCGGCGCACCTGTTAATACTTCCTCGGGGTAATACTTCGCCCGAATCGCAGCATGAGGGCAGACAAATACGCACTTGTTGCACTGAATACACAAATCGCTGTCCCATTGGGGAATCTCCTGCGCGATGTTCCGCTTTTCATATTGGGTCGTACCGCTGGGCCAGACGCCGTCGACGGGAAATGCACTGACCGGCAGGCGATCTCCTTCATTACGCAACATTACCCGGGTAACGCGTTCAACAAATTCAGGCACGGTACTATCCGTGATCTCGATCGGAAATGGCGCAGTCGGTGCATCCGGATAGTTCACTTGATGCAGGTGGGCCATGGCTGCATCGATCGCTTCGAAGTTACTCTTCACGACCTTTTCGCCCTTGGCACCGTAAGTTTTGACCACCGCAGCCTTGATCTTTTCGATCGCCTCTTCCGCAGGCAGCACGCCGGAAATGGCAAAAAAGCAGGTCTGCATGATCGTGTTGATCCGCGCGCCCAATCCCAGCTTGCGAGCCACTGCATAAGCATCGATCACGTAGAGACGCAGGTTTTTCCCAATCAGCGTCTCCTGCACATTCCGCGGAAGATGATTCCAGATCGTATCCGGATCAAAAGCAGCGTTGAGCAAGACGATTCCGCCCGGTTCCGCCAATCCCAGCAGGTCATAACGCTCAAGGAAGCTGAACTGGTGAATGCCGACAAAGCGCGCGTTTTTGACCAGATAAGGCGCCGAAACCGGGGTAGGTCCAAACCGCAAGTGCGAGGTGGTCATCGTGCCCGACTTCTTCGAATCGTAAACGAAGTAGGCTTGGGCATATGAGCCGGTCTCTTCGCCGATGATCTTGATCGTGTTCTTGTTTGCGCCGACCGTCCCATCGGACCCGAGGCCATAAAACACTGCCCGGAATACTGACGGAGCCTCCAGATCAAACCGTGCATTGACCGTCAGGGATAGTCCGGTTCGGTCATCTTCGATCCCCACCGTGAAACGGCGTTTGGGGGCTTCTTTCAAGAGTTCGTCAAAAACAGCACAGGCCATCGCCGGATCAAATTCCTTGGAGCCCAGTCCATAACGGCCACCGATCATCCGCGGAACGAAGGAACTGGGCAGAGCGCCCGTCTGGCGGGCTTCTTCGATCGCCGTGACCACATCCTGAAACAAAGGCTCGCCGATCGCGCCGGGCTCTTTGGTGCGGTCGAGAACGGCAATCGCGCGCACGCTTTTTGGCAAGGCGGCCACAAAATCCTCCAGTGACCAAGGCCGAAATAAGCGCACCTTGAGCACACCAACCTGCCGTCCCTCAGCATTGAGATGGCGCGCCGTCGCCTCCAATGTCTCACAAGACGATCCCATCGCCACGATGACTTCTTTCGCCTCAGGATGGCCGACATACTCGAACAATTGGTATTTCCGGCCCGTGACCGCCTCAAATCGGGTCATGACTGCCTTCACCGTCTCGGGCGTGGCGTCGTAAAAGGGGTTGATTGCTTCCCGGGCCTGGAAAAAGACATCGGGATTCTGCGCGGTTCCGCGAATGGAAGGCGCATCGGGCGTCAGTGCCCGTGAACGAAACGCGCTGATGTCGGCAGAATCGACCAGCGTGCGCAATTCTTCATCGGTCAGCGGAACGATGGTATTGATTTCGTGCGAAGTCCGGAATCCGTCAAAAAAATGCATGAACGGCACCCAGGTCTTCAAGGTGGCCAGATGGGCGATTGCCGCCAGATCCTGTGCCTCTTGGACACTGTTGGAAGCCAACATCGCAAAGCCCGTTTGCCGGCAGGCCATCACGTCCGAATGATCGCCAAAAATCGACAGCGCATGCGTCGCCAACGCGCGGGCAGTCACATGCATGCAAAACGGATGCAGCTCCCCTGCGATTTTGTACATGTTTGGGATCATCAGCAGAAGGCCCTGCGACGCCGTAAAGGTGGTCGTGAGGGTTCCTCCCATCAGCATGCCATGCACGGTTCCCGCTGCCCCCGCCTCACTCTGCATTTCCGTTACCGAAGGCACGGTACCAAAGAGGTTGGGTTTTTCCTCTGCTGCCCACTCATCGGCGGATTCCGCCATCGCCGACGAGGGCGTAATTGGATAAATTGCAATCGTTTCGCTCAAGCGGTAGGCCACCCGGGCCGTCGCCTCGTTTCCATCAAGAAGGGCAAAGGAACTTTTTTTCATTAGGCGGGCAATCGTTCAATAAGATTTACTGAACACGCACAAAAGATAGACAACCTTTGCTTATGGAAACCCCCAGGCTAGAAGCACACCTTCTTGCCCTGCAAACGCACGCTATCGCCTGATGGCTCTCTTCTTCAGCCGTTTTTCAAACGTGAAAAAAAAACAGATCTCCACAACCGGAAATCATTACAAATAAGAAACTTAGCTATGCTTGTTTCGCCGCCGGAAAGCAGTGGGCGATTCCCCGATAATCGCAAGGAAGCGCCGATTGAAGTGGGAGATGCTTTGAAAGCCGCAAGCCAAGGCGATCTCAGTAACCGTCCGGTCTGACTCGCGCAATAAAACCCCTGCCCGCTCAATCCGAAGCCGGGTCAGGTAATCGATAAATGTCAGGCCGGTGCCTTTGTGAAACATGGTGCAGAAGTGTTCGCGGCTCATTCCGACTTCACGCGCGACTGCTCCCAAACTCAGCGGCTCATCAAAGTGACTCCGAATGTAGGCAGCGGCTTTGCGGATTGGCGGACTCAACTGTTCCACTGGAGCCGCAAGCTGATCTTCCATTTGCCCCGCAATCTGGGCGGCTGACCATTCCAATAGGCGAACCACCGCCGCGAACCGTTCCTCCGTCATCACCTCGACCGAGGCAGCCAATGCTTCCAGTTGCTCCGGCGGCACTCGCTGTCCCACACGGTCGAGCGCGTGACGCCAACGATTCAACCCGGCGAGATCCAGCGGTCGGACCGCAATCTGGCCTACTAACAAATAGCCAAAAATCTCGCCGCCCAACCGGAGCGGAACCGCCGCCTCACGCAATCCGGCTGCACATAAGCCGCCACATCCCGATGCTCTCGCCGAGGCCAGAACACCCTCTTGAATCGTCTGATTGCACAACCGACTCCGTTCGGGGTTACTCCGCATCCATTGACAGATCGCTGGTTCAGGCTGGGATCCGGTAATGGGAACTTCTTGCCCCAAGAGCGTGGCAAAACGGACGGGAATCCCGCTCGCCGCTGAAAAATCACGCAAAAAAGCCGCCGCACGCGGGGATTTGAGAAGACGCTCTACCAGCGCCTGACGGATGATTCTCGGCATGGAACAGAGCAGAAACAATCTACTCGGCCGCAGAAATCAATTTGATTTTTATTGATCTTAATTTCTGCATACCATGCGCAACATTCACGCAGACACTTCTTTCGATCTCTGGCATACTGGCCGGGATGAATAAAAAAGCGCCCTTAAGCGAAATAGCCTCCGACCTAGGCTATCAAGTCCCGGTGGAAGTCGCCGAAATCCTCGCCGCGTGCCCCGGCTTTTCGCAGGCGGACAACGAAGCAGTTCTGATGGAACTGGCGATGCGGGATGCCAATGATCTGGGCTACCATGAAGTTGCCTATGAAGTAGCCGGTCGGGGCTCTGTAATCGAAGCCTCAGTCTGCCGCGTCACCAATGGACTCGCCGCCAACTATCCGGAACCCTACATGCGCCGCCGCGATCCCGACTGCATGTATATCGGCGATAGGCAGCCCACCAACAAACCCAAGTTTGACGACACGTTTGGGCAGGATTTCGAGAAGGTGCGTCAGGAGACCTTTGAATGGCTGAAAACACAGGAGCTGGCCGTCTTTCCCTTTGTCGCCGGGATGCCGGGCAAAGGCACCGACGCGCTTGTGATTGCCCCGGCCAATGCAGGTTTTTTTGCGCTTGGGCTGGCCATGCTTCAAGGGATTCTCTCGCGCGATGAGATACCGGCGAACTTCAATCCAAAGGCGGTCATTTACGTGGCCCCCCCCTTCCGCCACACTCACTTTGAAGGCAAGCAAGTAGTCGTCCATAACCGCCGGAAGAACCTGCACGAGCTGTTCAGCTACAATCTCTATCCCGGCCCCAGTGCCAAAAAAGGCATCTACGGTGTCCTTCTCAACATTGGTGAATCCGAAAACTGGATCACCATGCACTGCTCGACGGTTCAGGTGGTGACGCCTTACGACAACAAGATTGTCATTTCCCACGAGGGTGCCAGCGGTGGCGGCAAGAGCGAGATGCTTGAACAGGCTCATCGCGAACGCGACGGCAGCCTTCTTCTCGGCAAGAACCTGCAAACCGGGGAAAAACGGCACGTCACCCTTCCTCGGAGCTGTGAACTGCGGCCGGTTACCGACGACATGGCTTTATGCCATCCGTCGCTCGACAAGGGTAAAGGCAAGCTATCCTTGATGGACGCAGAGTCGGCTTGGTTTGTCCGTGTGAACCACATCCACCACTACGGGATCGATCCTTATCTCGAAGAGATGACGATCCACCCGAAAAAGCCGCTGCTTTTCCTCAGCATTGACGCCAAGCCCGAAAGCACAGCGCTGATCTGGAACCACATTGAGGACAGCCCGGGTAATCCCTGCCCCAACCCGCGGGTGATTGTCCCGCGCTCGATAGTGCCGGGCATCATCAACGGTCCGGTTGATGTCGACGTACGCAGCTTTGGCGTTCGCACACCACCGTGCAGCCGCGAAAACCCGAGTTATGGCATCATTGGTTTACTTCACGTCTTACCACCGGCCCTCGCATGGCTCTGGCGTCTGGTCGCACCCCGTGGTCATGCAAACCCAAGCATCGTGCAAACGGAAGGCATGTCCTCGGAAGGGGTTGGCTCCTACTGGCCGTTCGCGACCGGCCGTCGGGTGGATCAAGCCAATCTCCTGCTGACACAGATCCTTGATACGCCAGAAGTGCGCTATATTCTCACCCCGAATCAGCACATCGGGGTTTGGAAAGTGGATTTCATGCCACAATGGATCGCCCGCGAGTTCATCGCCCGGCGCGGCAGTGCCCGCTTTAGCAAGGACCAAACCAGCCCGGCACGTTGCCCTCTTCTTGGATACAGCCTCAAACCGATCATGGTGGAAGGCCGCTTAATCGGGCCTTGGTTCCTCGAAGTCGACAAGCAACCGGAAGTTGGGGAAGCCGCTTACGACGCCGGCGCGGAGATTCTGGCCGAATTTTTCCACCGTGAATTACGGGGCTTCCTCGATGACGATCTTCACCCCTTGGGTCGCAAGATTATCGAATGCTGCCTCAACGGCGGAACCCTTGCCGACTATGAGGCATTGACCGAGATGGAAACGCTGGTCGAAGAGTGAGTTTAGTGAGATAGCACAAGACAGAGAGACAGGAGAGAAACTGAACCGCGCCCACCCGGCGCGGTTCACCTGTTTTTAAACCCGGCTCTTCCTGTTCCAGCTATCGGCCGATCAACTCGTGCACGTTCTTCAAATTCGGCAAATGCCCGCTGACCACTTTGAAAACAACGAGAATCGGAACCGCAAGCAGCGCGCCCGGCACCCCCCAAAGCCATCCCCAAAAAAGCAGTCCAACGATGATGATGATCGGATTGATCGTGAACGAGCGCCCATGGATGGTCGGTGTAATGAAGCTACCCTCCAACGTGCTGCACGTTGCATAAACAGCCGGAAAAACAAGCGCTTGGGCCAAGCTGTCGTAATTGATCACTGCGGTAAGCGCAATCAACCCAACACCGATCATCGATCCAAGGTATGGGAGGAAATTGAAAGTCCCGGCAATCACCCCCCAAAACACAGGATTCGGGAATCCAAGAAGCGCGAGAAGTCCTCCCACGGTCACTCCCAGCAAGGTATTGATCACAAAGATGGTCAGGAGATAGGTGGACACGCTGTCCTCAATCGAACGGAAAATTTCCACCGCACGTTTTTTGTCTTCAAGCCGGGGAGTAATCTGGATGAAGCGCAAAAAGAGCACCGATTTATAAGCCAGAAAGAAATAGAGGAGAATCAAAGTTGTCACGATCGCGCCGATAAACATCGGCGTCAGCGTGAAGAGATAACTGGTGAATTCCTCTTCCTCCACCACCACGGAGACCGAATCTCCGTCGCGCGTCATTTCTTGGATTTCTTCACCAGCCCGACTCAGGACAAACATCAGCTGTTGCAATGGCTCGAAAACCTTTTGTCTCAACGCTTCAAGGTTTTCCGGCATTTCCACCACGACTTCCACCAGCGGTCGCCATGTCACCCGCACCAAAGCGGCGACACACAACAGCACCGCAATCAAAACCACCGCAGCGCCCCAAGCCGGAGGAATGCGCCAACGCTCCAACCGTCGGACCATCGGCGAAAGCAGATAGCTCAGCAGCAATGCAAAAACGATGGGGAGCAACAGACTCCGCGTCAGGTAGACGGTATAGAACACCGCCAGGATGAGCAGGCCGGTCGAAGCGCGCGGCAAATGCAAGGCGTGCCGCATGCTGAGAGTGGGCTCCCCCTCCGGGGGTTGCGTGGAATTTTCTGAATGAGCCATGATCACTGCACAAGCCCCGCAAGGTAGCACCCCTTCCCATGAAAAGCTCGTCAAACCCCATAACAGCAGCACCCGCGGCAATCTTGTCCCCCTCCCCTCGTTCCACATACGCGCTCAGATTCGCTACCGCCAAGGCCCGTAAACCACGCCGTCCTTGACGTGCCAGCATGGTATAAGGATAAGGCCGCATGCTCGCCGCGCGACAACTCATTCTGGTCGTCGAAGATGACCGTGCCATCGCCGATCCGCTGCTCTATGCCTTACGCACCGACGGATTTGCCACCGAATGGGTTACCACCGGTCACGATGCCCATAACCGCGTACAAGGGGGAGGCATTCATTTGGTCCTTCTCGATCTCGGGTTGCCGGATGTATTTGGTTTTGATCTCCTGCGCGAGCTCCGCCGCATAGCCGACATCCCCGTGATCATTGCCACGGCGCGCGACGACACGACAGATCGTATCGCAGGCTTGGAAATGGGCGCGGATGATTACGTGACCAAGCCCTTCAGCCCTCGCGAAGTCACAGCACGCGTCCGGGCCGTACTCCGCCGCTGTGGTGAGCGCGTCAATGCCCACCCGGAACCCCCACCCGAGGGCAAGCGCTGGCAGCATGATCCCGACAGGAAGTGGATCGCCTACAAAGGAGAACGGCTGGCGTTGACCCGTTACGAATATCGGCTGCTGGCTTGTTTGCTTCAACAACCTGGCCGCGTATTTTCCCGTGACCAGTTGATGGAGCAGGCTTGGGAAGATCCCGGAGCGAGCCTCGATCGGACAATTGATGCTCACATCAAAACCCTCCGGGCAAAACTCAAACAGATCGATGCGGGCGCTGACGAAATCCTGACCCATCGTGGAATGGGCTACGCGCTCCGCGAAAATCAACCATGAGCCTTCGCCTCAGGCTCGTTCTGCTGCTTCTGACGATCTACTGTTTCGGTGGATGGGTGATTGCTCGGTGGTCTCTGAGCCAAGTGCAGCCACGTTACTTTGAGGCGATGGAAGATTCGATGGTGGAAACGGCACTCCTGCTTGCCGGAATGCTCGAAGAGGAGCTGCCTCCTTTAACCATTGCCTCCACGGACCGACTGGCCCGAGTAATTACCAACTCCGCTCGCGAACCTTACGCTGCAAAGATCTTTAGCCTGCAACGCGATGCATTTGGGCTGCGGGTCTATGTCGCGGATAGGCAAGGAATCGTTCTTTACGATTCAGCTAACCGGATCGAGGGCGAGAACCGGATCGGATGGGCGGATATTCATCGGACTTTGGCGGGCGGCTACGGTGCGCGGATCGAAACGACGACAGACAGCGCTGAGTCCGATGCAGGCTGGGTTGGTGAATCAAAGCCCCGCCTCTCATGGATCTTCGTTGCGGCACCCGTCATCTCCAATGGGGACATTATCGGAGTGGTCTCAGTGGGCAAAGCAACCGCATCCATTGAAACCCTCGTCCGTTCCGCCAAATGGAAAATCCTGCTGGGAACCGCCGCAGGTGGGTTGGCGCTTCTGGTGGGTCTACTCGTCACCGCAAACTGGGTTGTAGCACCGATTGAAGGCCTTGCAAACTGGGCGCGGGAGGTCCGCGACGGGCGTCCTTCCCAGAACCCTAAAGCGCCAGGTCGTACCCTGCGTCAATTACGAGATGCGCTCGTCGGGATGCGTGACAGCCTCGAAGGTCGGGAAGCAATCGAACGCTATACCCGTACGCTGGCTCACGAAATCAAAGCGCCTTTGACCGCCGTGCGCTCGGCAGCGGAACTGCTGCAAGAAGATCTTCCCGCCGCCGAACGGGAACGCTTTATTCAAACGGTCCAAGATGGGGCTGGGCGCATTCAGCGATTGGTGGATGAAATGTTGGCCCTTTCCCGACTGGAGCGCGATCGCTCCGCATTTCGCCTCGCGCCGGTAGACCTCCAGCAAGTTGTCTCCGCCGCAACAGTCGCGATCGAACGCGCTTTCGAAGCGAGTGGCGTCGCCCTTATCTCCGGGACAAGCCGTTCCATCTCAATAGAAGGAGACCACCGTTTGCTCACGCGCGCGGTCCTCAATCTTCTGCAAAATGCACTGGAATTCTCTGCTCCCGGAGATGCGGTTGTCGTTTCATTGATCGTGGAGGCGCCAAGGATCATCATCCGCGTTGAAGATTCCGGGGCGGGGATTCCCGACTATGCGCAAGACCGCATCTTCGAGCGCTTTTACTCATTGCCCCGCCCCCGCCTCCAGACGCGAAGCACCGGTCTCGGTCTGAGCATGGTCCGCGAAATTATGGACCTGCATGAGGCAGCGGTCTCTGTTCAAAATCGACCGGAAGGCGGCGTCCGGGCGGAGCTGTCTTGGCATGTGCGGCCCTAGACCGCACATTTCTCCGAATCTTCATCTTCGCATCACAATCGCTTCATCCAAGGGGAGCAAACTGCCGGGATGGAATCAAACACCCCTCCGTCATCCGCATCAGCCGACCAGGCGCGTCTTCAACTCGTCATCGGCAAAGCCATCGCCCTGTTGGTTGTCTTTGGCCTCCTGATCCTCGGTCTCGCCAAAACCCAGGGAGTGCTCGCGGAAAGGCAACAACTGCGGGCGGAAGCAATTGAGGAAATCAGCGCCTCCTGGGGCAAACCCCAGACGATAGTGGGTCCCGTCTTGGAAATTCCGGTCACCATTGAGGATCGGGTGGAGGTTCGCTATCAAGAGGGTCAAACGTGGGCCAAGCGCTGGGAATCCCGGCCCGTTCGGCGTTCAGTCTGGGTGATGCCGGATTCCCTGAATTATACCGGAACGCTCGCCCCGGAACGCCGCTTTCGCGGTATGTACGAAGCAGTGGTCTATCGCTTCGAAACAATCGCTGAGGCCTCATTTGAGCTGCGAGACGAAGATTTTTCCGACGCACTTGAAGTACATTGGACGGATTCCCGAATCGTGGTCGGCCTGAGTGATGCACGAAGCCTCCGAACAAACCCAGCTCTTACGATCAACGGAAAAGCGACAAAGCTGGAGCCAGCCATCGCAGATCCGCGGTGGGAAGGTACGGTGTTTGGACGGTTAACAGGATTGAGCGACGTCATATCCCATAAGCTCCATGTCCGACTCGAGCTCAATGGTCACGGAACCAGTCATCTGAATATCGCCCCGCTCGGTGAAGATTCTCACATCGCCTTGACCGGCGCATGGACGCATCCGTCCTTTCAAGGTCCCCCACTTCCCACGGCACGTGAGGTTTCAGAGGACCACTTCTCGGCACAGTGGGACACGACAGGATTTGCCCGCGGGTTCCCTCAGGTCACCATCGACCGTGAAGGAGCGTTTCTGTCGCTGGAACAATTGGAAAAGACCACCATCGGCGTGCGTCTGCTCCAACCACTCGACAGCTATCGGCTGGTAGAACGCTCCCTCAAATATGGCATCCTCTTCATCGTGCTGGTCTTCACTGTCTTCCTCCTCTTCGAGATTCTAGCGGGGCTGCGGTTACATCCCGTCCAATATCTCTTGGTAGGGGCGGCGTTGACGCTCTTTTTCCTCGGGTTTTTAGCCCTTTCCGAAGTGATTGCTCCCGCCGTCGCCTATTTCATACCGGCCCTCGCCACCACGCTTCTGATCACGGTCTATGTCCGTGCGGTGCTCGGTGCCGGAAAACGATCCTGGTCCATCTTCTCAGGACTGATCGGGATCTACAGTTACCTCTATTTCGTGTTACAGTCCGAATCTTACGCCCTGCTCGCCGGGACCTTTCTACTCTTCGCCGTACTCGGTGGAGTCATGTGGAGCACGCGCAACCTGAACTGGTATCGGCTCAAAAATCAGAGCAGAGGATGTAACCACTCGTTGAACACGTAACCCTTCTCCGGATCACGGCAGGCTAAGATGCGGCCTGATCCTTGTTTCCAGCCGCTTTTTCGAAATTATCCTCGATTCAATGGAAGCGCTCACCAGTTGTGCTAGAATGAGCCACGACCACAGATCCCCTTGGCTGACTGGGGCCGGACCAAGGTGTTTATCATGACAAAACCAAGGCGAGAGGAGGCAGAGGAATCTGCACATATGCGTGGGGGAACCACCGATTCCGAGGAAGAATCCATAACGACTCTCGCCGACCTCTATCGTGACCAGTTGCGAGACATCTACAGTGTGGAATGTCAGCTGGTTCCGGCACTGTCCGAACTTGTTTCGATGGCAACTTCAGAACCTCTTCAACGCTGCCTTCAGCAACACATTGAGGAAACGCACCGGCAGAAGGAACGGCTCGAGGCCATTGGTCGGGAACACGGCTGGAAGCTCGATGGCGATCCTTCAAAGGGAATGAAGGGTCTGATCGACGGCGGACACGCGCATATTTCCGAAATCGCTCACCCGCCCGCTCGCGATTTCCTCATCGTGGCTCATACCCATCGCGTGGAGCATTATGAACGCGCGGCTTACGCCGTACTACTGACATTGGCCGCCAGACTCGGGCTTCACGAGGACAGCATACACTTACACAGTTCGATGTCTGAGGAACAAACCATGGACACTTCCCTCAACCAGCTGGCAGCGAACGAACTCTTAGTCCTTATCTCCGCAAAGTAATTCGGGTTTCAACAGCTTCTCCCCCAGTGCCTTGATTTGGTGCGGGCGGCGGGTTTAGAACCCATGGGTTCTAAACCCGCCTCCGAACGTCAAGCCCGCCCGCTAACCCGTCTTCCAGCCGAGAGCACCGAGGCATGGAGCAAGGCGCGAGAAGCTGCGAATCAATCAAAACCGGCCGCCTCAAGTACCTTCTCGGGGTCCCGCGCTGCCAATCGAAAGAGAATCCGGGCGGTTTTGTGGGGTTGACGCCGACCTTGCTCCCAGCCTCGAACGGTTCCCACTGGCGTCTCCAGAAGTGCTGCGAATTGCGCCTGTGTCATCTGGAGACGCTTGCGCGCCGCCGTCACTTCATTCTCGGGATCGTGCAGGCGGATGCGCCCAGGGGGCATCTCGCCCGCTCGGATCTTTTTCATCTGACGAATTGATTCCTGAAGTTCGTTGAAAAGCTCTTTTTCCATTTCTGCCTCCTGTGTCCTTGGGTGTCCTACTCGATCAGTTTTCTCAAAGTAATGATTTCATCTTTGCTGAGGTTGTCTTTCCGGCCTTTCGCGTAAGCCAAAAGCAGAAAGACGGCATCGGCGGAAGCTAGGTAGTAAATGACCCGGAAGCCGCCGCTTTTTCCCTTTCCCCCCGCCCGCAACTCGGACCTTGCGGAGGCCGCCGCTGCCGACGATCAGACTCCCTCGGGTTGGATCGTCTATCAGGTCCGTTTGAAGCTGCCTCAACTCGGTATCAGTGAAGAGACCACCGCACGCCTGCTTGGTGAAGATCGGTGTCTCGATGAATATCACGACGCAAAACATGCGTCATTGACGCATATAAGCAAGCGGGAACGATTGGACGGGGCACAAAAAAGCCCGCGAGCTTGTGGCAGACGGGCGGTGGAAGGGATGGGGGACGGGGTTCAGTCGCTTTTGATTCCCGTCTCCGTGAATCGGATCCGGGCTTCCTTTTCGAGGTGTTCCAGTTCCGGCTGAAGCCATTCGATTACCCAGCGGTGGCCTTCGGTTCCGTGCCGCCGTTGAAACTTCGTCAGGCCGTGCAGAGTTTCGGAAACGGCGGTGATGTCTGCCGGGGATGCCTTCACTTCGCCACCCCCTCGCCAGCCGTCAACACCGCCTCAAGGCGTCCGTCGCTATGGGACGGGACAAGATCCTCAAGGAACGCCCGGGACGCTTCAGCGAGCGTTTTAAGGGCAAGCTGTTCCGGGGTCATGTCGCCATCGAACGCCGCCTCGAAGCGAATGGCCGCTGCCAACTTCGGAGGGACAACAAGGAGCATGGGCTCAGGCTCAGGTGAGGACGGGGCGGCTTCTTCGTTGAGTAAGACGGCTTCCAGTTCGTCCTCAGTGCCGAAACCACCGAAGTTGGTTCCGAGATCCGAGAAGTCATAGACCGCTTGCTTCATGATGGAGTCGACAGACTCGCCGATCATGGCCGCTTTGAGGCGCAGGCGTGCCGAGAGTTTCGGGGGCAGCGTAGATTGTGGTGCAGTCGCTCATTTCGCCACCTCCTTCTCAATACCCGGAGCGTCACGCAACCGAGCTTCAACCCGTCCGTAGGCGCGGAATTTAGCGGTGTCACGCTATCTAGAGCACATTGCATTAAAATAGTCGCATTTTTAGCTGTACATCGTATTCTGTTTCTGAGATAGGATTGGGATGCGACCAATCAGCGAAGATTTACGAGAACGCATTGTTGCTCGGCGGGAGGCTGGCGAGAGTGCGGAAG
>Ga0209346_1000373_pt1 | contig 43792 bp, 63 predicted proteins | sample AutmiccommunBRH9_FD_187381 | JGI IMG/M metagenome (GOLD analysis project Ga0209346, IMG submission 187381) | Deep subsurface microbial communities from Mt. Terri, Switzerland - Autotrophic microbial communities BRH/9 (SPAdes) (version 2) | ecosystem: Environmental > Aquatic > Deep subsurface >...
ATGCCGTTTATCTCGCCGGAGAGGCGGGCGGGATCTCCGCCACGGTCACCCGCACCGGCACGGCCGGAGATCGCCAGGCCCCGATGGTCACCAGCAAACTCATCACTGCAGTTGAACCGGCTAGAGCGCTCGGCATCGCCACCCTGGGCGCATCAGGAAAGTGGTCGAAACACCGGATAGAACTGCCCGTGTTCGCGCCTCCGGCAACTCCCGGCATCATCCTGCCGGGCAGTATTATCGAATACAACCTCGGGACATCTTCCTGGAAGGGATTCGTCGCCGCTGTGTCGGTCTCTGCGCCGAGAACGCGCGAGGGACTCAAGGTCCGGCAGACTATCGACGTGGAGCGCTACCATGGCAACTAATTTATGGGCAAGATTTCGTAAACTGCTGCCCGGCAGTCCCCTGGTCGTCGTCACCATCGTCACGGTAAACACGGACGGAACCAGCACGGTGACGACATCGAGCGGAGGCGCAATGCGAGTACTCGGCACAAGCGTCGAGGCAACAAAAAAGGCGTATATCAAAGACGGGGCGATCATTGGTGAAGCCCCAAACCTGCAACATTTTGAGATTGAGGTGTGAAATGATCAGATCGTTATTCGTGTGTCTGTTGTCTGTTTTCTTTTTGGCTGGCTGTGGGAGTAAAGGCGGAATGATCCCTCTCACTAATACTATGGTGAACGAGGCCGGAGAGGTGGTGAAAACAGCTGCAGGTTATACAGCCGACGCTTCGGTTGCCAAGGAGCATGAGGTCCACGATACCCTGCGTAACCGAGACGCCATGATCGCCAAGGCGCAAATAAACAACGGGTTCAGCCTGGAGTGGAAGTCCGTTGAAAAAACGGTGTTCTATCCGGGAATGTCCGGACCGATCACGGTCAAGGAGCCGATGCCTGAGGTGAGCTACTCGCCGCCTGCTGATTTCAGCCAGCCGTTGCCGACTGCACCGAGCGAACATCCGGTGTGGAAGACGGTCCGCAGTGTCGCAAAGGACGTTAAGGATGGAACTGTTATCGGTCTCGGAATCAATGCCGCCGACAATGTTTTCTCGGCTGCTGTGGGCAAACCGGATAACCGCTACAGCGGTGACGTGCAGTTTAACCAGAGCCACAACCAGGGCGACGGCACTGGCCCTGTGACCAATACCACCTATCCACCGGCAGAGTCCGTTAAATGAAATATTATCGCGGCTATAAATTCGTCTGTGCTGAAACATTTTCGGTACAGACGGACATCCTCGGTTTTACAATCAAGGACACGCTCACCGACCTGCAACCGGACGGTAAACTCACAATCCAAAGATGGTATCCTTGGGACGGCAACAGCGGTCCGTGTGTCGATTGCAAGTCATCAATCGAGGCAAGCGGCGTCCATGATGTCCTCTGTGACTATATAAATATGGGTTGGCTGCCGGACTACCTGCAGCCGATCGTAGACCAGGAATATTATAGGATAGCCGTGAGCAAAGGCATGTGGTGGCAGAGAGCGAGGGCCAGAATGTTGGCGATCCGGTGGTACATGACCGGTAAAGGCGCAAAGCGATATACAAGGAAAATTCTCGAAGCGTAGAAAAACGGACGGGACGGGGATGTTGATGCATCCCCCAACCACTCGACCGTGTAAAGGCACGGAAGGGGTCGACAGGGTTCACCTGCTTAGTCCCGATGCTGGGTAGCACGCGGGGAGTTGTAGCAGATGAAGCTGTAAATTAAAAGGCAAAAGATGAAAGGAGTTATCCCCTATTTCGGCGGCAAATCTCGACTGGCAAAAACCATTATCAATAAAATCCCTGAGCACACCTGCTATGTAGAGGTATTTGCCGGGGGAGCGAGTGTATTCTTTTCAAAAGAACCATCACAAGCAGAAGTTTTAAATGATCTCGACAGGGACTTGGTTACCTTGTATCGAGTGATCAAGCATCATCCCGAGGAACTTTACAGGCAGTATAAATTCAGTCTAGTTTCCCGGTCTGAATTCGACAGAGAACAACAGGTCAACCCCGAGACCCTCACCGATGTACAAAGAGCGGCCCGTTACCTGTTTCTGCAGAAGTGCGCCTTCGGTGGCCATATAACAGGACAGACTTTCGGAGTGTCTACAACTGGCAGACCTCGGTTTAATCTCCTCACTTTGGAGTCCACTATAGAAAAAGCATGGCAGCGCCTTGTACACGTCCAGGTCGAATGTAAGGACTTCCGTGACCTCATCCCCAGGTATGACCGACCACACTCTTTCTTTTTCCTTGATCCGCCGTATTGGAAGATCCCAGGCTATAAGCATGATTTTGCCGAACAGGATTTTTATGACCTCTGTGATATTTTAAAAGGCATCAAAGGCAAGTTCCTCATGACCATCAACGATACGCCTCGAGTCAGAGAAATATTCAGTGGCTTTTTGATTAAGGAGGCTACCCTGAAATACTCATGCTCCTCATCAAAAGAAAGCAGGGCGAAGGTAAGGACTGAGCTTCTAATTTCGAATTACAATTAGCCGTCAGTGGACTATACGGTAGGCCGGGAATGTCGCAGCGCAGCCATTGGGAAGTTTCTACGTTTACATGCAAAAGTTTCTACGTTTACGCGAAAGCTTACAATAGCGGGGGGCGTCAAGTGGTGGGGGACAGTGTGGGGGAAACCAAACAGGCACTTACCTCAAAATGAAGTAAGTGGCTGTTATTATTGGTACGCCCGACTGGATTCGAACCAGTGACCTACGGCTTAGAAGTTACTCGTTTATCATTATATCTATCTATATTTGCGACATATTTTGATCTTATAAAACGACTACTGTAGTCACGCGACTATTTCTTCTTTGGTGTTTTTTTCGGGTTAATTTCAGCAGCATCAAGGGTTGAATTGCTTTTTGTTTGCGCTTCAATCAAACCAATTTTATTTACCCCCAACATAACCCCAGGGACTTTAGAGTCGTCTGTGGGCCCCACTGCCCCAAAACCGAAGCTAAACTCAACGGCAAGATCATAAAGTCCTTCGTTTAGGCCATAATGTTTTACTAGCAATTCACCTATTTCTGCCAAGGTCAGGGGTTCTTTGACATGCTGCATGCTATTTAAATTAGTTGGTTGCATTGGCTGTCCTTATGGCTGAAAAAACTGGAGCCTGAACCCCTGTTGCGAGTCCCGTACCCATTCCTTGATTCTCTGCAGTAACAAGAGTGTAGTGGTAATGGTTGGTCACTCCTGCGGAGGTGACGTATGCGGTTAGTGCCCTGACTGCGATGTCATTAAGATAAACCCCTTCCGTCTTTGCCCTCAATATACACTTCTTGTGGAGATCTGGGCTAACTCGCACGTTAAAAACACCTTTGAGGGGCTTTTGAGGTTCTTTCCCTATTTCCTTACATGTCTCCAGGTAATCATCAACAGCCTCCTCAAAAGCATGTTGAAGTTCTTCCGGAGTTCGGGCTTCGTATATTATCAAGTCGTTGACAAAAAGAATTTTCCCCCTACACACGCACCTATCCATATCGATTTCTGCGGTTCCTTCATATTCTTTGTATCGTAAAATATTCATCATGGTGATCACCTATTTTAATCCGTACATTTTAAGATGTTCGACCAAATCAACAGCGCACCCCTTGTCAATACATGGGCTTGGGTGTGGCTGATGGCATAAAAACAACGCGCCTGTCTCTTGATGGTAAAACTTCCTGCTCGATCCGCCTCGGCTTTTTAGCATTTTGTAGCCAATAGACTCGAGGTAATTTTTTAGCTCAGACCATGTAATATTCGCCGGAGGTGGATGGGAAAATAGCTTATCCCTCGTTTTCTTGTGTTTAGCCATATTAGCAGAAACTCACCGAGAAGTGTAACTAAAAAATAGTTACGATTAACATTGTTTTCAATACACGACATATGGTGTATTGGCTATCTGATGACATACAATAGAAAGCTATTTCGATGTTTCTCGTATCCGCCGCATCTCCTCCCCAACAAAATCCTGCCGGACATGCACGTAAATTCTCTGAGTGGTCATCATTGACGCATGTCCGGCAAAATTCTGCAGGGCGTTCGGCGACATCCCCTTCATTGCCAAAGCCGTGAGCCCGCTGTGTCTGAGCAAATGAGGGTTGATTTTCCGCTTGATCCCTGCCCTTCTTGCCGCCCTGTTGATCAGCGCCCGGGTGTCGACAAACTTCTCCCCTGTTTTATTACTAAGGGTCAAAAGACCTGACGGCCTGGCGTCCAGAGTCTTGCGCAGCTCCACCGCAAACCGTTCAGACGCCCATGGCAATATGCGCTCCTTATTGCCCTTGCCGAGCACGGTGATCGTCTCATGATACTCGTCGATATCCTCGGCCGTCAGGCTGATCGCCTCAGCCACCCGCAAGGCCATGTCGCACAGGAGCAGGATGAGTAGTTTATATTCGGGATCGGCATGTTCGTAAAGCAGAGTCATCTGTCGGGGAGTGAGGACCATCACTGCCGGCGGGCGGGTCAGCTTCGCCGGGAAAAGCGGGATGGTATAATTCAGTTCTTCACAGTGGCTATGTTCCGCCGCCCACTTGAGCAGCGATGACAGATAGCTCAATTCTTTGTTGATCGTTCGCTTTTTGACATACCGTGGAGGTTGGCCACGGCCTACTGCCGCTTTGTTGGCGATATCAAGCACCCTGCGGGCCTTATAGTTGTTGATTGCCGTGCGGGTGATATTGGCAGGCCGGAAGTTGCCAAAGTACGGTAGCCACGATTTCAGACAGTTTACCGCGTCCTTGTAGGTAGTGGCGGAAACCTCGTTGTGATAATACTCAAGCCAGGGCGCGACAAGATCTTTAACGGTCGGCGAAACGGCATTGACCACCTCACCCGGCGCCCTCCTGAGATCCTGTTCGATGGCGAGCGCCTCGCCTTTAGTCCCCTGGAAGATCTGCCGGACTCGCTTGCCCTTTCGCCCCTGGGGGTAAAAGTCAATGATCCACCAAGACGGTCCTTTTGTTGGATGTAATCTTACTGACATGTTTTAATGTTGCGTTCTAAGCAACTGCCATGATATCTATATTCCACAAAATGCAATATTCACAAAATGGAGAAAAAATAATGGATCTTGAAAAATTGAGATGCGAAAAAATTGAGCTGCGACATGGTCTGCTTTTGTTAGTGGCAGAGTCATTCTACATGAAGGCCTCCAGGTCTGAAGAAGATATGTTGGCCAAAAAGCTTTTCTCCTTAAAAGCCAATCTCGCAAGGATAAAAGCAGATCGCCACGCCTAATCCGCTGGTGCTATAGCTTCTCCTCCTCAAGGCAAAAAGCAAGGTCCTCCATGTTCATCGAGCGTACCTGAGAAGGAGTCCAGTTGTGTTTTTGCACCAAATAATAATAAACGGCTTCAATCCCGTTCAAATTCTTGTATTGCCTTTTTTTAGCGATTTTGTTGCCGATAAGATAAAGACTTTGCATGATCGTTGTTTGCAGTTGACCATGGGCATCTGCCATTTTTTCTTCTAATTTTTGTGCCTTATCCATTTTTTATCCTCGTGGTTTTTTTTTGATCGTTAGTTTGCCCTTTCGCCCCTGGGGGTAAAAGTCAATGATCCACCAGCCTGGGTCTTTTGTTGGGTGTTGGCGGACTGACATGACACTTATAGGGTAATTGACAAAGAGTATTGCATATTAGTCAATGTTAGTGGTAGAACATTTCGATAAGTGAAATAATAAATCAACCATTCTTTTTTGGAGGCATATGTAATGATTCCACAGAATACACCCCAGGGCGCGCCTTCTTTGGCCAAGCTTCAAAACAAGCAGATATGCCGTCTGCTTCGGCTTTCCGATAAACCGATTTTGATAGTGTATCCATCTCAGCAAGCTGCTCGGATGTCAGCTCTAAAAAGGCTTCAAGCCTTTCTGCCGCCCAGCCGTATTCGGTAATGTATTTTAGTGATTTTCCTTTTCGCCCCTGGAGGTAAAAATCGATGATCCACCAGTTTGGGTCTTTTGTTGGATGTGGGCGGACTGACATTGCTGACCTTATGTGGTCTCTTTGAGCCCGGCATTTATCTTTGGCTCAACCTTTGGCATAAAAGCCAGGATCAGCGTAACTATCCATGAAAAGATCAGAGTTAATAAGATCATCAGGGCTACATTTTTACCCCGGCTCACAGCAAGATTGGCGTTTATAATAAAAGGCAAGATGAAACCGATTAAAAAAATAATTACGACAGTAGCACCAAATGTATCGAGACCGAACATTACAACCTCCTTATTTCTTCATCGTTTAGTTTGGACCAGTTTAAAGTTTTCGGATCATATTTTTTTTCTTCACTAAGAAACATCTCCCATGCAAAATCGAATTCCGTAAAAATGTTTCTTTGGAATGTCCAGTACGTTTTTACTTCCCACATATTTTTTTTAATTTGATCTCCCAAGGAAACGAGTCGGCAGTAATTCAAGGAAACGATAATTTTTTTTCTGGGTGTGAGATTATCACTGCCCTTACGTTTTTCATATCCTGTCAGTCCAACGTAATAATCATGATGTGACAGGTACCAGCCTTTTTCTTCAAAATGTGGTTTTAAACGCTCAAAGTGTGTTTTAAGTTGATTCATGATCTTTTTTATAAAAAAACGTAGCGAGCCCAATGGTCTTCATGAATTATCGATATTTTCCGTTTTTCTGGCTCAAATGAATGTTCGTCTTGCATAGCCATTGCTTTTTCAATCTTTCTTCCATAAGTCGTGTGAATCCATTCTGAACTGCATAGACTACCGATCACAAGGTAATCAAGGTTTTTATATACTCCGTCTATTACTATCCCGCCCCGCTCAATAATTGCTGTACTGCAAATCTTGCGAGGACCATAAGCAAATTTACCAGTCAAACAGAAAACCGACCCGGCTACCTCGACCGATGGTGGCGGCTTGTCGAGAGGAAATACCGCTGCCGTCGCTTCGACCTGCGCAGATGGACACTGCTCACCAGAAATGCTTTTTAGAATTTTAAAAAGTTCACTCTGTTCTTGTTTGTCGAGAACTTTGTCAACCAGCATCTCTTTTATTCGTGAGTACAGCGTGTTGACAATCCTGTCTTCACAATACTTTGTGTTTCTTTTCATCCAGTTAAATAAAAATTCAGCCTCTCCTTGATTAACAATTCCGTCAGCGGTTATACCTTTGACCATTCCAATAAGTTCATCAATGGTCCGGTCGTTAAGCCTTTTTCGGCCATACATTCTATTTAATGGTTGTCCATCATCGTCAATATAAGTGTTTGTCATAGTGGCCTCTTTTTGTAAAAGCTACAATGTGGTACAAAAAATAATTTATTTAGATGTTGATATTTATGAATTATTTTTTGCTATTAACCGATTTGATACCCATAGGTTTAAACTCACCACTTTCATCTGCTCGTTTTTTTTGCAGTTCTGCAGCTTGCTCCCTTTTTCGATACGTCCATAGCCGATAATCTGGATCATTTATTAAAAAATCCCGTTCCATTTTCGATAGAAAATCGTTTATCGCTATGGAGTTTTCACCGTAAGATTCAATCAAAAAATCAAAAAGATGTTGAAACTTCCACATAATCTGCTCGTACTTCTGAATGCTTTTCATTGGTGGTGGCTCTGAAACAGTCTGTAAGTGCTGCTGATTAAATTCTTCTTTTTCAAGTCCAAGAATCCATTCGACGCTCATCCCCGTTGCTTTCGAAATTTTTGCAAGTATTGGTTGACCTGGGATTTTTCCTTCAAGAGCGCTTCTGACAGTTTTTGCGTCTATGCCACATTTTTTTCCGAATGCCGTTGGACTGCTTTCTTTTAAAAGGATTTTTATCCTTGAAATAAAAATATTTTCTATAGACATGTCAGTGTGTTGCCTGTTTTTTCCCATAGCAATGGAATTATTTCCGGATAAATGGGAAAATATTCCTTGCAACCGGGAATATTTTCAGATATTTTTGTATCCATGACTAAGACACAAATCATAGGCGCGATAAGACTGATGACCGGCAAACCGGTGGCGGACGTAGCCGTAGAGAATGGCTACTCGAAGCACACTTTTTACCGTGTCATAAAAGGAGAGAGGAATATCCCCGAGGTTCGGGAGATCATCTCTTCAATAGTCCATAAAAGCGCAAACGAAATATGGCCGGAACGGCCCGCAGGAGAGGAATAAAAAAGTCCTCATCCCCTGGACGCAATTCCGGTTGTCGAGCTGGCACTTGGCAACCTAACAGGGGGTGGGGCATTTTCGCAAGTAGAAAGTAGGTTGCGGGAATGGATATTTCATCCTAAGCCCGTAAGTTTCAATGATAATCTCACCGATTGATTTTCAACCAGGGCGAGATCTTAAGATCAGTCAAATAAAATGGAGGTTCCGAGAATGACGAAAGAAAAGGTTTCACGGGTTTCCATATGTGACGGAGCAGCAAAACTACTGCAGGAAATGGCAGAGCAGCAAGGCGTGACGCCGCGTGAGTATCTCGAGGCGCTTCTTCATTACGCGGGCAGCTGCCATAAACGGCCTGGCTCATGGGAAGCATGCCAGCCCTTCGATTTTGCAAGCTATGACAATCGCACCAAGAATGGGCAATTTGCCGATAGATGGTTTTGAAAATTTCGACGGAAAATTATCAACATGAAATCAATTTATTACAAACAGGTTAAAACATTAAAGCAGGCTCTTTACGATACCATTCATCATCACGACACATTGTCGGTCGCGGCCATCGCCGAGCAGATCGACATGGCGCCCTCATATCTATACCGCGCTGCTACCCTCGATCCTGATACAGAAGGGCCCGAGGTAAGCGGTGTTCGTTTCCCATTGAAGTATCTCATGCCTTTGATTCGCGTGACCGGGGACTTCCAGATCCTTGACCTGATCGAGTTTTCTTTAGGCCGGGTTGCTATCCCAATTCCAAAGCCTGAAAAGGATTGCACTGCAGATCTGCAGACAAAAGCGCTCAACGCAGTTATCGAGTTCGGCGATTTTATAAAGGCGGTCACAGCTTCCATTAAAGACGGCACCATCACTGACGAAGAACAGAAAAAGCTGGAGCGCGAAGGCAACGACGCTATCCAGGCCATTATGATATTGCTTTCAGCAAAGAGCAAATAACATGGGCCTTGCTGAAGAGGTAGCCGAGCTTCGCCGCGAGATAGCGGAACTGACGCGCCTTATAACCAACATGGTGGCACCTGCGACCAGCCTTTCGATAGCCGAAAAGTCGCGACTGATCCGCGAGGCCCATGCCTCGGGCAACAAGGCCACCATTCGCAAAACAACCAAGTTCATCAACAGTAAGGGGTAAAGACTATGAAAGACGTAACGTACAAACGTATCGGTGTTTCCCTGGTTGTGTCGTCAGCAGTTGCAGTCGTGTGCCTCACCTATCTCACTGTAGTAAACCTCATCCCGCCAGCTATAGACGCGATACTGGATCATCAGATCGCAGTGGCGATAACTGCTCAAGGTTCAGAGCGTCCATAGTCTGCGCTCTCATGCCAGCCCTTTCCAGCTGCCCCTTTGCCCCCTATGGAGACCTCGGGCCGACAGGACAAGATCTTGAAGATCAGCCAGAGAAATCGTGGGTCCTCCCTGGAAGGGGCAGAAACACGGTTTCGGGGCCCTCGAGTTCCGGCTGGCTTGAAAGATTTGGTTTGGTTGGAAAATTGGAAAATGAGTTTTGCTGCATGTCGAGCGGTGTTTTTGTTAGGTTTTCGGCGTGAATTTTTTGGCGCAAAATTATCAATTTAATTTATGAACGAGCAAGAGATAGCACGGCAGGTTGAGGAGCGGGCGGCAGGGTTATTGCCGGAGGTGGTGCGCGAGCCGCTCGATCCTCTGTTTGTCAAAAGCTGCCTAGACGGCAACGAGCGCGGTGATGGCTGCATGGCTGCTTCGCTTTTAAAGGACCGTTTCTTGCTTAACGTTACCGTCAACAAGGATCCAGAGTGGTACTCCTGGGAGGGTAATGTCTGGCAGCGAGATATCTTTCGAAAATCTATCGATGCGGTCGAGGAGTGTGCCGTTGAATATTCCCGAATGGCTATCGATCTCTCTGAAAAAATTGAAGAGCGCGGGATCAAGAAAAAAGACGATGACGGTTGGATGATCGCTCTGCGCGATAAGTATATCTCTCGGGTATCTAGGCTGCGGTCTGAGAACGGCGCGAAGAAGGCATTGTCGATGGCAGCTGTTGTCGATCGACAAATGGCATGCGAGGAAGCTGAATTTAATCAGAATCCTTGGTTACTGCCGGTGGCGAATGGTGTCATCGACCTCGAGACCGGCGCCTTAACCAGAGGGAGGCCTGCTGATCGGATGACCAAGGCGCTCGATATTGAGTACGATCCGCGTGCCGAATACGAGCCATGGGTTGATTTTGTCCGGGAGGTTTCCGACTCGGAAGAGATGGAGCAGTTCCAAAAACGGTCGGCAGGTTATGCCGCCACCGGCTTTACTCATGAGCAATATATCTGGATCTACATTGGCCCTGGGCGTAATGGTAAAGGAATTTTCTTCAATGCTTTGTCCGATGTCCTTGGGCCGTATTACCACGAGATCGACAAAGGCATGATCCTTGAGCAACGTAACGAACCAGGGCCTGCCGCCGCGTCAGAGCATAAATACAGTCTGCTGCATAAACGGTTCATCGTCGCCGCCGAGACGAACAAGGGCCAGCGGATCGACGCCAGTGCGCTCAAATCTTTGACTGGTATGAACATGGTTAAGTGCCGGCCGAACTTCCGAAGTGAAATCATTTTTGCTCCTTCTCATTCCATTTTTTGCCAGACCAATAATTTCCCGATAGGCCTGACTCGCGAGCTGTCGCTGATCGAGCGGATCCTGATCATCGAATATCCGTTTATTTATGTCGACGATGTTGAGGAAAAAAAGAAGAAGTTTCCCGCCCTGGCTGAAAAATTTAGAAAGAAAGACCCGAAGCTACACGAAAAACTGGCCAAGTACAGACCGGGAATTCTGCGCTGGATCGTCGAGGGGTGCCAGGACTGGAAGCAGAATGGCCTAAAGCCGCCACAACAGGTGCTCGATCATGTCAGCAGGCTGGTTAAAGAAAACGATTATATCGGTCTGTTTATCGAGGATTGCTGCGATCAGTGGCCTGATCGGCCAGAGGTCCGGATCACCACTAAGACGATGTACGAGGTTTTCAAATATTGGTGGACCCAGAGCAACGATGATAACGACAAAAATATTTTGAAGATAAAGCAAGTCACGGCTGCTCTACGCGAAAAAGGTTTCGAAGTTAAACCGTCTGGTGGATCTACATGGGTTCACCGCTTGACCATCAAGGATGATGTTTCGGACAGCATCAGGGGCAAACAGCGGGGTGAATCATGACATCTACTCATGGCATTTCGGTTCTCAGTACGCTGCCCTCTATCAACTCATGGCTTTTAACTATAGATAAACACAAAGGAAAAGGGTCTTGCCATGAGGACCATGAGCAAATTGCAGACGCGCGTACGGAAGATAATATTACTCTGTTTTTTTACTTTCCATGTCACGTATACATTTTACTCATGTTACTCATGGTAAGTAATATTATATATATATATCAATATGTTATTTACCATGAGTTAGTAGAGGGCAGCGTATTGAGAGGCCAAAAGCCATGAGGAGGGCTTTTTTATGAGCAACATTTTATCGATAGTTCAGGAAATCGCCGCTCGTTATTCCCTGTTGAAGAAGGGTGGCCGGTATGCCGGAGCGTGTCCGGAGTGCGGTGGCTCGCAGAAGTCGGACAAATTTTCCTTTTATACCGACGGCGGTTTCATGTGTTTTGCCTGTTCGTTTCGTGGCGACATCATCACCTGGCTGCGCAAGAAGGAAGGAAAGACCTGTCCAGAGGCCCACGAGTACGCCGGGTTGGACTGCAGGGCGGTAGCGTGCTCGGTGCGCGGGACCTGCCGTATGGGTGACGGATCCGGTAAGAAAATTGCCAGACAGCCAAAAACCATCTCACCAATGGCTCCTTTGCCAGGCAACGATTTGCCGCTGACCATCGTCAAGACGCCGCAGGCTGTGTGGCGTGAGTGGGCTGAGTCTATTATCGATAAAGCCGTGTCTCGCCTGCAGGCAAATGATGAGGTTCTGGCGTGGCTGGCCAAGCGAGGGATTACCCGTGAAGCTGCCGACCGCTTTGGCCTTGGCTGGCTCGGGCACGATCAGAGGGTCAAGCGAGACAGAATAGGCCTGGCGCCCAGATCAGGAAAAACTGAATTGTGGATTCCGGGAGGCCTGCTTATCTCGATTTATGATGATAACCGAATCCACCGTCTGCGCGTTCGCCGTACCGATGAAACCAGGGCTAAGTTTTTGTCCGATCTTAAATACGTCTGGCTGGAAGGTTCGGGAAATGAGCCGATGGTCCTTCGTCCTGCCGGCAAGATCCGCGGGGCGGTGATCGTCGAGGCAGAGCTTGACGGTATGGCCGTGGCGGCTGCTCACGATCAGGTACTTGTTGTAGCAGTCGGGTCGGTTTCTACCGGAGTCCCGCAAAATTTACGGCATGAGCTTGCGCAGCTGCCGGTGATCATGGTGTCGCTGGATGCCGATCAAGGCAAGGACGGAAAGCAAGGAGCCGGCCAGGTTGCCTGCACGCGGTGGTTCTCTGCTTTTCGGCGGGCGAAATTCTGGCCGGTACCGCAGGGCAAGGACCCAGGACACTACGCTGAGTTGGGCGGCAATCTTCGACCATGGATCGAGGCAGGCCTCGTTCCAGAACTGTCGACATTTAACGCTAGCCATGAGCTGCCCTTATCACCTGTGAGCTTCACGCCGGGGGGAGGGGGTGAGTCGGAAAAGTGTGTCGAGAAAAACAACGATGTCGAGATTGAAGATAAATTGCCTGAAGCTATTCCCGGGTTGCGATGGTGCAGTATCTGTTTTGGGGATCGGTTCTTGGCCAGCGATGCCGGTGGCTATTTCTGTACGGAGTGCCAGCCTATGGACGTGGCCGGCCGGATTGTCCGGGCGAACGTGCCACGTGCTGAATACGTAGTCGATTAAGTGGCGGCTTGCAGCCGCAAAAGCAAAAGGAGGAAAAGCGAATGGAACAGCCTATTTTTAAACTTCCCCGTGTCGGGCTGGTTGGTGGGCGTCCGGTTGACCGGACTTATATGGCTGCAATGGAAGAAAAAGCAAAGCGGGTTGAGGCCGCCTGCAGATGGGTGGGGCCGGTCGGCGGCAGTAATGAGGATAAGCGGCAGTTGACGCTGCCATTTGGCAAGGTTGGAAAAAAAGGTAAGGGAGAGATCAAATGACAGGTCTAATCGTTAATGGCGCGACTCAGTCTTTCGCCTATCCTGTTCTGCCGGCGCGGGGCCGCGATAGGTGCAGTCGTCGCAAGTGCAAGTGGTCCGGAACGGACAATGAAAAAGAAACAAAGCAAAGCGCTGATCTGTCTACTGAATTTGGCATAGCTGTCAACGTTCTCTGCTGTCCGCGCTGTGGCTCTGAAACGTTTTACCCGTGTAAATAGTCGATGGTAAAAAACACCGCCACCAGCGGCCCAGATTGGGCGAGCTACCAAGAGACCAAAAAGAAAAGTGAGGTCCTTGCTTTCCTGACCGGATCGGGTTGGCCTGTTAAGCGGCAGACGTTTTACAACCATTGCACCGACGGTAAACTCCGCACAAATCGTGCCGGGGTTTACTCCCGGGCGGCGGTAAGAAAATATGCCAGGACCTGTCTCGTGCATGAGTCGGCCAATGGAATGATGGAAGGCGACCTGGCGGTCAACCTGGCGGCGCAAAAAACACAGAAGGAGATCCGGCGGATTGACGTCGCGACCAAGCGCGAGGAGTTCAAATTTCTCATTGAAAGAAAACTTTACGTGCTGAAAAGCGATGTCGCTGCCGAGTTGGCAGCACGGGCGGTGGTGCTCGACAGCGGTCTTGAATACATGTTCCAGACCTCGCTTGCCGAGATCATAGCAGTCGTCCGCGGCGACCAGACCCGGGCGTCAGAGCTGCTCGAATTTTTGATTGAAAGAAAAGACCGGCAAATGAACGAATACGCGGCCATGGGCGAATTCATGGTTGAACTGGAAATAGACGGAGATGGCAGTGGAGACCATTTATCAGGATTCGATGAGTTCAGAGATTTCGAGGGAAGTGGTGGCGACGCGGACGGTGATGGTTTTTGAGGCTGGTTCTGAACTGCTCTATCTACCCCACCGCGACAGTTATGTGTGGCAGCGTCCGGCAAATGGCAGGTCACCTGAAGAGGTGGCGATTGTCGCCGGTAGCGATGGTGAGGCGCTTCGCGAAGTGCTGATCGTCTTTCTCTGTGAGTTGCTCGGGCTGAGTTTGGATGACGAATTTTCTTTTATGTTGGTTAACGCTCTGGTTGATCGGAAATCTACTGATCTTTTGAGGTGTCAACATGGGCAGGCGTAAATTTGATTTAACCGGTCGCACCTTTACCCGCCTTCATGTAATCGAGGAAGATGTCACGCTTCGCCCGGGTAAGTCGAACGGTATCCGCTGGAAATGCCGATGCGACTGCGGCAATGAACTCACGGTCTATGCCGGAAGCCTGCTGGCTGGGGCAACAAGGTCCTGTGGTTGCATCCGGAGAAGTGTTCGGCTGGTAACTGGTCTTGCCGCAGAAATAACACGTGAGGAGGCAAGTAAGGCCGTTCTGCCGGTGGCGGATCCCCCAGCTGCCGCGCAAAAAAAATCTGAGACGGTTCGCTGGGCCATGCCTGTTTCACTTGGTATTCCCGCTCACAACCTTACAGCTCCACGGCCAAAGCGAAAAGTTACAGATAAGCAGGAGCAGGGTTTGCTCGAAGCAAAGCAGTACCTGGCAAGTCGCGGCTCGTTTAAAATTAATTATTGAGGCGCAGTCGATAGTATAATCTGGCTTTTGCCAGGTATCAAAAAGGGGGCAGAAACCGTGAAAAAGAAACTTGTTAAAAGCATAAATAGGGTGGTGGACGAGTTGCATTTTTTGGGCGCTGACAATATTGCCGATGGGATACTTTCAGATATTCCGGAGATTGCCGATATTGCACTCAACAAAGCCGAGCAACAACTCTTTGGGTGGCATTGTGCACACCAGGGTGAAAGGCTCCCCTCAATGATTCGCGGCATGGGGTTGTCTGTCGAGGAGTGGAATAAACTCAAAAAATCAGGAGATGTTCACTATCTCACAGAATCAGAAATAGAGGACATCGAGGACTGCCTTGGCCTCAGAGTTGATAGGAGCCACGAGGAATGCTGCGAGTGTGCGCTCGAGGAAGTGGATCCGGCGCAATGTAAAGGGCATGTTGCTGGCCCAAGTCCGTGCAGTCTTTTTGTTAAGGTTGCCGATGAAAAATATTATGAAATAATCGGCAAACACACCGGTAGTGTTATCGGTGTTTGTTCTGGCGATGGCGTTGCAGACGCAAAGAAAGAAGATCCTGGGGCGACGTTCAGAGAAATAACCAAACAGAAGTTTGAGCAGTTTCAATAATGCTAATGCTAGGGCAAGATACTAACTGACGCACAGTCGAAAGTAGTATCTGGCTTCGGCCAGATCAAAAAAGGAGCAGGGAAATGAAGACCGGAACCAAAAGCCTGTTGTTCGGTGTGCATCAATTTTTGTGGCACCCAATCACGGTATGGATGGCGTGGGTGTGGTTATTCCGCAAGCTGCCTACATGGAGGGAAACCGTCTGCATCATTGTCCATGATTGGGGCTATTGGGGTAAGGCCAATATGGACGACGAGGAGGGGGAAAAGCATCCCGAGCTTGGCGCAAAAATAGCCGGGTGGTTGTTTGACGGTCATGAGCACTGCCGAGCGAATAGTGACCCCCCACGGTGTGGATGTGCTGAATATTACAGATTGTGCCTACTACATTCCAGGCACTACGCGCGGAACGCCGGGATAGAGCCGTCGAGTTTATGCTGGCCAGATAAGTTAAGCATTATCTTTGAGCCGTGGTGGTTGTACCTCCCCCGCGCATGGGCGAGCGGCGAACTCGCAGAGTATCGAAAAATTGCGGCAGTAGCTGGTTTCATCCCTCTGACTGCCACCCATCGTGAGTGGTACAGGTGGATACAGGACAGGTTATCTACGCTTGGAAAAGAAAAGCGTGGCGATGTTGTCCCGTATATAAATCCATCTCGATAAAATTGATAGGCACAGTGCGAGACAATAACTGAGATTTTATCACAACTACCTGATATCAGGTATAATCGAAAGTACAGTCAATCATTTTAAAATTTTAACGATGGAGCAGAAAATGCCCACAATAGAAATCGATCAATCTGATTACGATTTGTTGATGGCAATGTCGAAAGAGTTGCAGATGCAAGAAAACGACAGCCAGGCATTCCCGTATTTTTGGGGACCGATGAGCAAAAAAGAAGGGATCGGGACCAACGACGACGAGCCGAGGATTTATGACGGAAATGCCGCAGAAACTTACACGCCTGATGACTTTGCAGACAACAACGAGGATAAATTTTCTCTGTTTTTGGCTGAGAACGAACTGCCAGAAGATACCGAATATATTGATATCGACGAGAGTGAGTGGATGTCTTGGGTTGAAGAAAACTGTCCTGATTGCAGTATCGTTTACAGCCGGGAAGAAGATGTTTCAGAACCAAACTTTTCCTTATTTAAATCTGACGTTCAAAACCACATCTCGGGAAACCGGCACCATCTTGGGAAGAATCCCCACACATACGCCAGAACATTCTTCCGCATGGAAAAGATGGAGGATCTTGTCAGGATTATCTACAGGATGAACCCCATCCCCGAGGAACAGGTAAATGAAGAGGCTCGTCGATATGTTGTAAAGGTAGGCTGACAGATTCTGACTGAATCACACCACATCAAAGGAAAATTTAAAATGCTCACCTCACCTGGCGCCGTAAAAACATACCGGTTGAAGTCCGCTCCACCCTGGCTGCACCATAGCCTGCGGTCGGGCTTCTCGCACCGGACCAGGTTTACTCAGGCCGAGCAGCAGATGTACCGGCGGCGCAAGAAGATATCGCCGTCACAGTGGGTGGAGCGGCACCGCTTTATTACCCAGGGGGCGCTTGCCGGGCATCTCATGCGGTTGGAGGTATCGCCACACATCGCCGGGCAGATCGACGCCGCCTTCTTTCCTTCGGTGCGGGTGATCGTTATCTGTGCCCCACCGCAGACCGGCAAATCGACCGCTGTCGATAGTTGCCACGCCTACGCCATGGATATGGCTCCTGGTCCTATCCTGTCCGTCTATCCCGACGAGACCACCGGTAAGGATAACTGCAAGGAGCGGATCCACGCGATGATCAACAAGTCGCCACGGCTGCGGGCGCTGAAGACCGGCAATAAAGACGACTTTGCCGCAGGTAAGGTCAAACTTAATAGCTGCACTTTTTATATCGGCTGGGCTGGATCTGCTTCCTCCACCTCGAACAAATCGATTCGCTACCTTGATCTGCAGGAGGTCGACAAATTCCCCGAGACCCCGAACAAACGGGAAGGTGACACGATTAAAAACGCCGAGGCCCGTGTAATCGATTATCCGCACAACCATAAAATTTTTATCAGCTCGACTCCGACCCTTGAGTCTGGTCCGATCTGGCAGGCGTTGACCAAGTACTGCCGAGTGATTTTTGATTATTACGTCCGCTGCCCTTTCTGTGGGCAGGAACAACTAATGGTCTTTGAGCGGATCAAGTGGCCGAAGGGTGAGGACGGCCATAGCCTTGATCCCCTCCTGATCGCCGAGCAAAAACTTGCCTGGTACGAGTGTGAACACTGCGACAGAAAATGGAACGACAGCGCCCGCGACCGTGCCATTCAAACACGAACTTGGCGAGAGCGTCGGGCCGACGGCACGCCGGGGTTGGAGTTGTTTCAATTTTTGAATCGTCACCGTCCGGCGAATATCGGTTTTCATCAATCGAGTTGGACCTCGTCTCGGGTATCGCTCTCTAAGGTAGCCGCCGATTTTCTCACGGCAAACAGCCCGAAACAGGACCCCGGCGACCGGCGCCGGATGTTAAAGGATTTTTTCAACAAACACAGGGCCGAGCCGTGGATGGAGGTAGAGGCGACCAGGCTTGAAGAGGGTCTCCTTGCCCTGCGAGATGACCGGCCTGAAGGGATCGTGCCGGGCAACGGTCGGGTGGCTCGGCTGGAGTTTGGCGTTGATACCCAGGATGACGGTTTTCACTATATGATTTATGCCTTCGGTTACGGTCGAACCCAGAATATGTGGCAGGTAAAAGATGGCTTTGTCGAGAGTTTTGAAGACCTTGAGACGGTTCTTTGGGATTTTGAATACTGCACTGCCGACGGCACTCGTATTCCGGTGCATTACGGTCTGATCGATGCCAGGGGGCACCGGACCAGTGAGGTGTATGACTGGTGCGCATTGCATCCTGGCAAGGTGCTGCCGGCTATGGGTGAGCAGAATATTCGCGGCGGTCAGCCGTACGATACCGCTGATGTCGAATTTTATCCAGGTTCGGAAAAGAAAAAGTTCCCAGGGGCTCTCAAGCGAGTACGGGTCAATACCACCTACTACAAGGATAAACTTGACGGCAAACTGAAGGTCGGCCGCAACGATCCCGGTGCTATCAATTTCCATTCCGAGGTTACCTCCGACACTCTCGCCCAACTCTGCGCCGAGGCCCGCGATGAAAAAGGAGTCTGGCAGCAGATCGGCAACCGGGCAAACCATAAACTGGACTGCACCGTCCTGGCGATGGTTGCCGCAGACATGAAAGGCCTCAGGTACCTTGCTGACCCGAGCACAACGGAATCACAGCCCAGGCCGCAGTCAAGGGCGAAACAAACCCAGAAAAGAGAGAGGTGGTAAATGGCCATGGCAAAAGGCAGTAAGGTTGCAAAAGAAAACGTTAAAGAACATGCGGCCCTGATCGGGATGAAAGCTATCTGCGAGCATATGAGTCGCAGTGAGGCGACAGTGTTAAAACTGATACAGACGGAGGGCCTGCCGGCAACGAAGATCGCGGGGATCTGGGAGTCTGACCGGGGTATGATCGACGAATGGCGGCGGGAAAAAATTGCTAACAGGGGGAAATATTGAACATTGACTTGAGAGAATTTTGTTCGGACAAAAATGGTGATCGACGAGATATTCCTATTATTCTCTCGATGCCGTGGTCGGGGGAAAATCACACCTATTACAGCGACGGTGTGATCATGATCAGGTGCAAAAAAAACGATGTTCCGGAAAACCTCAGCCAGGAGCAAACGTATGTACATGAAACCAAGTTTACGATAATGCTCGAGGCTGCTGCTAAAGAGTCTTATCTCGGTTTTCTGCCGTTGCCGGAGTTGCCGCCTGCCGTTCCATGTGCAATTTGCAAGGGCAAGGGCTGGGTTATTGTCGCTGTTTTCCCCGAGTGTGGTGGTAAAGGGGACCTGCTGTTTCAAAACCAATTTTCAGATTATGAAATCGAGTGCAAAAGTTGCTACGGAGACGGAGAGATTCGTGGAGTCGGTGTGGCGTCTTATCGGAAAATTTGTGGAAGGTGCTGCGGTTCAGGGTTTGGCGGCGATAAATATGCCGGGATTAAAATTGGCGACATAAGTTTCGCAATAAACCAGCTGCGGCGTATAGCAAAGCTGAGCGGTGTCATGATTAAACCGCATGAAGAAAGGCTTGGTCTGATCAGGTTCGATGGCGGCGACGGTATTATCATGCCGTTGAATGAGTAGCATGAAACCATTATTCATTCCGCTCAAAAAAGAATTCTTTCTCGATTTTAAGGATGGCTGGAAAGACGAAGAGTTTCGCCTCTATGGCCACCGATGGAATGAGAAGACGTGTTACCCTGGTCGGCCGGTTGTTTTGTCACTTGGATATGGCAAGGTAAGGCGATTGAGGGGAAAGGTTAAGGCCTTTAAAAAACAACGCGCCGACGAGATCTGGTCTGGTGATCAGGAGGATGTGCTTGCGTGTTATGGCACCCTTGATGTTGAGCTTGCCTGTATAAAAATTACCGATCTAGAAAATTTGCCGCTGATGCATGGAGGGAATAACCAATGATTATCGGAATATATGGAAAAGCGGGTTGCGGGAAATCTACCCTGGCTGAATTGCTGGTTTCCTTGCTTGGACCAGAGTGGCAAAAAATGTCACTTGGCGATGAGGTAAAAAAAGAGGCAGCGGAAATATTTGAATTTCCGTTGTGGATGGCGTATCGGCAGGAATCTAAAAATCTTACAGTGCCTGTGCCTTCCTGGATGAAAGACTCTGCCCCCGGTGACGGCTATCTGACTATCAGGGAAATCCTGCAGTACTGGGGTACCGATGTGCGAAGAGCGGAAGATCCGGAGTATTGGGTTCGGGCTCTGATAAGGATGCTTCCAGCTGGCAAGCATGTGGTCATCGACGATATCAGGTTTGTTACTGAGGTTGAATTTATAAAATCGAAGGGTGGCTTGGTGCTCAGGCTCGACCAGTATAACGGATATGAACCGGTGGCAAATGGGGCCGAGCATATCAGCGAGACCGAGCTTGACGATTATCCGTTTTTTGATCAGCGGTTTTGTCCAAAATTCGGTTTTCTTCGGCAGGTCGCTGAGCAGATCGCCGGGGTGATTGCCGCACGAAAACTCTTTCTGTCGACGATATCCCTCTCGATGCCATAGTTGCTGCCCGTGATGCTATGGCTGATGAGTATGTGGCAAAGACTTTGGCGCTCGAACAGTCATCATTACTTGTTCGCCTGCACGAGAAAAGAATCAAGGAAAGAATAATAATAATCGGACGATATCTGTCTCGGTTGGATGCATGGATAAAGGAGATTAAGACATGAGTGGTACGACTATCAGTGTGGACTTAGGCGTGAAATCATATATGGACTACCACCGGGCAAACTCACGGCCAAACACAATCCGTGGGTTTGAGTACACCCTTAATAAATTTAAAGAATTGTTTTCCGGAAATGATATTGGAGATATCCCTGATTCTGATGTTGCGACATTTTTGGAAATGCTGACCGATGGGTTGTCTCCTTCGACAAAAAGCAATAGGGCTGGCCAGATATCAGCATTTTTTAATTTTGTTGCTGACACGTTTGAACTGAATCTGATTAACCCGTGTGCGAAAGGGATTATAAAAAAACTTTACAAACAACCAAGGCACACTTCTCCTGAACTGTTGGATAAAGAAATTGTTGATGAGATCATATATCGGGCGCAGGGGCGGGACAGGCTTATTTTGGAGCTCATGGGCCGTACCGCAATGCGAGTTGGAGAGGTGTTGAATATGCGGGCTGCTCATCTGAATGTCGAAGTGAATACCATTCTGATTGAACAACCGAAATCTGGCCGGCAAGGGGAAGTTGTGTATTTGCCGCAGCGGTTAATGCGTCGGCTTGATGATTTTGTCAGAAAAAACAAGATAGGTAAAAATGATAAAATTTTTGATGTGTCGTACAGCACCGCATTTCGGATGGTAAAGACTCGCGGGGAAGCGGTCGGGGTAAGGATTCGCCCTCACGACCTCAGGCGTCATGCTGCGACACAGGCATCTCGATCCGGTATGGCACTGGAACTGGTAAGTAAAATTTTGTTGAGACACGCGGATATCGCGACAACTCAAAGATATCTCGGAAAAGTGTCTGTGGCTGAAGCGAGTCGGGTTATTGAAGATCTGCTTGGGTAAGCAACAATCGAAAGTACAATCGCGCAAAAGCAATTTTGCGCAAATGGAGCACAATCAATGAGAAAAGTGTTGTTAAGTTTCTCGGGCGGCGAGACATCCGGATATATGACTCACATGGCAAAAGAGGAGTTTCGCGGGTGTGAGGTCCACTGTGTTTTTGCAAACACTGGTCAAGAAAACGAGGAGACTTTGAGGTTTGTTGAGCGTTGCGATAACGAGTTTGGCCTTAACGTTGTGTGGGTTGAAGCCGTGATAGATCCCGAGATGCAAAAAGGCACTACTCATAAAATTGTAGACTTCAGGACAGCGCATCGCGGGTTGGATTTATTTGAAAGTATGTGTGCAAAATATGGGCTTCCGAACAAGTCTTACCCTCACTGTACAAGAGAATTAAAACTCGCAGCCATTAAGAGCTACATGTCAGATAAGGGCATCTATGAGACAGCTATTGGCATTAGGGCTGACGAATACCGCAGAGTTAACGGAAACCAGGAAAAGATAATATATCCACTTGTTGACCATTTTATAACCAAGGATGACGTAAAACATTTTTGGGCAAACCAACCCTTTGGCCTTGGGCTTAGGGATTATCAAGGCAACTGCGTTTGGTGCTGGAAGAAAAGTGATAAAAAACTGTTCCAGTTGATGAGCGATAACCCACGTGTCCTTGATGCGCCGAAAATACTTGAAAGCAAATACTCAACATCTGGGAATGGTTCCGACATTAGAGACACCGGGTGGAGGCAGATGTTCAGGGGTAACAGAACAACTGCAGATCTTTGGAGCGATAAGATTGCAAATTACCTTGGCATGAAACAAGCAAGATTCAACTTCGATCTTGGTTGTGGGGAGTCTTGCGAGATTTACCAAACATAATGCTAGGCAACAATAACGAAATTGACCGATAGTAACTGACGCACAGTCGAAAGTAGTATCTGGCTTTTGCCAGATATCAAAAAGGAGCGGTGAGACATGACAGACGGAAGAAGCAAAGCCTGCGAAGACATTATTGACAGGGCATGGGATGAAAAGAAAATGATTCCCCTGCAAGACTGGCTTAACAATAATCAGCCGGACGAAGAGGGGATGATTTACGGGAAGGCCGCGGTAAATCAAATCCTGTGGGTGCGCGACACTTTGAGCTATATGGTTTTAGGCGGTTTTATTTTTGATGAATCAAAAAAGATGCTGACAGTAGACGGCACCCATACCTCGAAATCAATATTATTACCTGTTTACAGGTTCGACATGCCTGGGATCAAAATTAAAATCCGTGGAAATTTTCACGATTGGTGCGTCCGGGTGTGGGCTGAACTTAAGCGGCCATTCCCTGAGTGGATGAATGTCAACCGATATGTTGGATACTTCGAGGGAATGAGTGAGGAAAAATCTCCTGTTTCATTTTGTGTCCGTTCAAAGGAAGAGTTGTACTCCGTGATTTGGTGGATGTTAAATGAAGGAATTAAAGCATGACGCCATGGATGGAGGAAGAAACTTTTTGGCACAAATGCTTTTACGGTAATTTCTCTAAACTGCCAGAGCACTATTTCCGTATAACAATTCAGGGAAGATATACGGGCGAGTTTGATTCTTTGCGCGAAATGAATATGTGTTAGGCGGCAATAACGAAATTGACCGATAATAACTGACGCACAGTCGAAAGTAAAACAAACCAAGTGAGGTTTTAGAAATGGAGCAAAATAAATACAAAAAAGGCGGATGGGTTGCTCAGGGCGATAGGATTGGCCGGATAATTGATGTTCACGATTACGATGGGGAGCTACTTATTGACGTTGTTCTGTATGCACCGACTGGAGAAAAAATTGGCAGAGAATCAGAATCGTTGGATGGTCCTAAGGGATTCGAGCCGTGTTGCGGAGCGGACGGGTGGAAGCCGATAGAAAAACCAGACTTTCCTCTGAAAAACTACTTCTACCCAAGAGACAAGTTTATCTACCTTTAGTCAGGCGGTCTGCTCAATATTAACTGAGGTGCACAACACATGCAATCAAACGACATCAAAAGGTGGCAGGATTATATTAATAGAAAAAACGGCAGACCCCTGCGTGTTGAGGATTATTTCGAGGGGCTTGTTGTGTACCACTATCTTGATAATCCCGGCAAAACTCAACAGGCCAGTGAACAGTATTTTTGTAAAAACATGGTTAGGCAGTCTGCAAGCTACTAACTGAGGGTCAATCTTTTTCTAAGGTAAAAAAATGGGCAAAGTTGAAGGTTTAAAACCGTGTCCGTGGTGCAAGGGGGACCAACTGATGCACTTGCGCGGGGAAGTCGGCAATCTGCATTGGGTGCATTGCTACACATGCAAGGCTGATGGTCCAGTAGGAATGGATTGGGACGAGGCTAAGGAGCTTTGGGATGACAGAGATGAGTAAATTATCAGAAACGACAAACCGTCATACCGAAAAAATAATTTGCCCCAACTGTTCTGAAATACAGTTGGCAACCGTTTACCATACATTCCCCTGGTATTCATATGTGCATGATTGCACGCGGTGCGGACAAACGATTATGGAAAGTGAGTGGCAATCGACAGATTAATAACTGATGATCAGTGATGAAAATCGAAAAAGGCATGAAAATTAAGGTGACGCGGCGGAGAGGCTCAAAAGGGTCTGTGTTTACCGTAGTCAAGATTTTGCGAGACCGAACTCGTGCTGGCATTGTCGATCTGTGGTGCACTTTTAACAACTCTCCGGATCTGCACTATTATAACAATATCGTCGAGGATGGCCTATTATCTCCGTTCGATGACGAAACTATTGAGTTGATGCCGGTGGATAAGCCTGTCCAGCGAACACTTTTTTAACTTAAAACAGGAGGCCTAGCTATGAAATAAAAACGCGCAGAAGCGCAAAATTCCCTTTTATCGGGGCTTCATGAAGTTGGATAACCCCAGGTGCCGGAAACCACCTGGGGTTTATTATTGGTTAAGGAATTTTTTTCCACTGCAACACCGAATAAAATTTCATGTCAACCCCAAACAACCCCCGTTTACCCGCAACAATACCCCGTTTACCCGCATACAACCCCATTTAAACACCATCTACCAAAAAGCCGAAAATCGTCGGTTACACTCACGTTCAGTTATTCATGAAAATATATTTTATTTTTTTTCAAGAAAGCGGAGTGGTGAGATGTAATGGCGTATACCCAGACAGACATTGATAACCTCGACCGGGCAATAGTAGAGATGGGCCTCGGTAATCGGATCGGGACCGTTACCGTCAAGGACGATACGGTCCGGTATGCCGATGTGACTCTCGACCAGCTGGTTAAGTTGCGGGGGATTGTCGCCGCTCATGTCGTTACGTCCAGCCCGCGATCCTATGCACGCAACGGAGGGCGCGGTTGATGGGTAAGGTTGTGCAGATGCCGAGGCGTGGCGAACGTTATGCTGCCGCCAAGACCGGCCGGTCTCATCATGGCTGGCATCCTACCGACCTTGCTGTCAACGATTTGATTTCCATGGCAGGGCCTGGAGTCCGGGCTAGGGTCAGGCAGCTGATCCGCGACTTTCCTTATTTTAAAAGGGCAATGGTTGTCCTCTCCGATTACACGGTGGGTGACGGCATCCAACTGCAGTCCAGGGCGCTCGGTCCAGACAATAAATATTCTCCTGTCATCTCGCAAAAAATAGAAGATGGTTTTAACCGGTGGGCTGAAAAGGCCGATATCGCCGGGCGGCTCCATCTTCAAGAAATGGTACGGCTCGCCAAAGATCAGGATACCGAGTGCGGCGAGTTTATTATTATCAAAACTAGATCTTCTCGCCCTGGCCGCTATCTTCCCCTGGCTTTGCAGATGTATGAGCCTGACTGGTTGACAAACTACGGCGCAACCAAATCCGGCAATAACGAAATCGAACAAGGTGTCGAGTACGACATCAAGACCGGCGAGGTGATCGCCCATCATTACAGCGACCCAAGGGGTTTTAAAAAGCCTCAGCGAATCCTTGCAGATCAGATTATCCACGGGTTTAAAACACTTCGTCCCGGCCAGCTGCGTGGCATCTCCGATTTTGTTTCGGGTGTGCTTGTCACCCGCGATCTGCAGGAATGCATGGAAGGCGAGATTGACGGATTTAAGTTTGCCTCCAAGTGGCTGGCGTTCGTCAAGTCGATGAATCCGGAAGGCCGCAAGGAAGGCGACGATAACGCCGACCGTATCCAAGACCTTGAAAACGGCATTATTGAATACCTCAACGCTGGAGAGGATATTGTCCTGGCCAGCAATCCCCGGCCGACACCGCAGCTCACACCTTTTGTCCGGCTGGTCCTGTCGATGATCTCGGTTGCGACCGGCGTACCTTACGAGTTGTTGTCCGGCGATTACACCGGTCTCAACTGGGCAGTGATCAAGGTTATCCGCGCCGATTTCAAGCACGCGATGAGACCAATTGTCGGGCGCCATATCCGTCAATGCTGCAAGCCGATTTTCGAAGCTTTCCTGGACGAGGCCGTTCTCCACGGCAAACTTGATTTGCCCGGTTACTGGTCGGACCCCATGCGTTACCGCAGAGCAACATGGCAACCGCCGGTCGCCGATCCGGTCGATCTTCTTCGCGATGCCAAAGCCCACACCGACGAAATGTCGAACCTGCTGCGCTCTCCCCAGGAGATCGCAGCCGCTCGTGGCCGGCAGCTTGAAGACATTTACGACGAGATTGCCGAGGCTGAAAAGATGGCTGAAAAAAAGGGAATCAGCCCGAGCAAAACAAGTACCGCCCTGGCCAATAATCCGGCGGCGATAACCAAGGAGTAGACGCATGAAAAAGAAATACGATCTTTACCGGGCAATGCCTCTGACCATGGCGGGCGGAAAGCCGTCTTCCCTGAATGAGGATGACCGTTCGGTCGAGGTCCTGGCCACCACCGAAAACCCTGCGGCAATTTACGACTGGGACCGGGGCTATATCGACGAGATCCTCCTGATGTCCGGCCTTGAGATGCCTGTAAATCTTCAGGTGCCGTTGCTCGATACTCATAGCCGCTATTCGACCGCGTCGGTGATCGGTTCGTTTCGTGGTATGCAGATTGTCGGCGACGGACTGGTCGGGCGTGCGCACTTCAGCACAGTCGCAGAAGCGGAAGGTCCCTACATTAAGGTGGCCGAGGGACATCTTACTGATTTCTCTGTCGGCTATCGGGTGCTTGAGTCGGTGTGGATCGATGCTGGAACAAAACAGGTTGTCTCCGGTCGCGAGTTCAGCGGGCCGGTCAAAGTAGTGACGAAGTGGAAGTTGAAGGAATTAAGCGTCTGTCCTATCGGGGCGGATGAACTGGCAAAGGCAAGGGCAGACAAAGGCGAGCCCGCGCCCCAACATAAGGAAAACCTCATGGACCCTAAATTGAGAGCCTTCCTTGAGCGGCACGGTCTGCGCAAGGATGCAACGGACGAAGAGGCAAATGTCTTCTTTGAGAAAATGAATCAAGATGTTGACTCGCAGCGAGCCGGGACCGGTGGTCCCGCAGGCGGACAAACCCAGGAGGATCTTGCCAGACAGGCGGCAGATCTTGCCGTCCGTGCCGAACGCGAGCGGACCGGAGAGATCAACGCCATGTGTGACAAGTTCGGCTGTCGCGATATCGCCGCAGGATTGTGCAATGACGGCAAGACAGTCGATCAGGCACGGCAGGCGGTTCTTGATTACATTGCCAAAAACAACAGCACGCCGGAAGGGTATGGCCACCGCTCACCGATTCAACTCGGGGCTGAGGATCGCGACAAGTTTCGCGGTGCTGGCCGAGACTCCCTCCTTCTTCGCGCCGGTAAACAGATTGAAAAACCTGCGCCCGGTTTTGATGAACTGGCCGGCCGCTCCATGGTTGAACTCTGCCGTATGGCACTTATCCGCTCGGGTCAATCCGATTCTGGCAGGCCTCTTGAGGTTGTCGGCCGGGCGCTGATGAGTTCGGACATGCCGACTATTCTCGGCGCTACCGCAAACCTCAGCCTGATGATGGGCTTCGATGCGGCGAATGAAACGTGGGCCGAGTGGTGTGAAGCCGGAGCAGTTTCCAACTTTCTTACCCATAAAGCGGCGCGGGCTTCCGAGGGCGAAGATCTTACCGAGATCCCCGAAGGTGGCGAGTACGATTACGAAGAGCGCAGCGAGACTTTTGAGAGCTACGCTATTGCCACCTACGGCAAGATTTTCGCCATCACCAGGCAGGCAATTATCAATGACGATATCGGTGCCCTGACTGACATCCCATTCTCGCACGGAGAAGCAGCCGCCCGCAAGGTCGGCGATGTGGTCTATGCCGTGCTGACCGCCAATTCGGCCATGGGCGATGGCGTCGCCCTGTTCCACGCCACCCATAAAAATCTCGGAACTGCCGGCGCGCTGACTGAGATCACCATGGCGGAAGCCATTAAATTGATGGGTGTGCAGAAAGACGTCCAAGGAAAACGGCGCCTCAACCTTTCTCCTGAATTCCATCTCGCACCAAAAGCGCTGGAAGGGACCAGCGAAGTGTTTTTTTGTTCGCAGATGTTTGTCGGGGCCAACGCAGCGGCCACTCGGGCTAACCCATACTTCGGGCCAAAATATAAACGAATCTACGAGTCGCGACTGGATGACGCCTCTGCCACCGCCTGGTACCTGCTCGGGCCGAAGGGTAAAACCGTCAAGGTGTTTTTCCTGGACGGTGTGCAGAAACCTTTTATGGAGCAGCGGACCGGCTGGACCGTCGACGGTATCGAGCACAAAGTTCGAATGGATGCCGGAGCAAAAGCCATGGATTTCCGTGGCATGGTTAAAAACGCCGGGTAATTAAAATAACAACGGTATCAGCCTGGAGTGTCAAAACTCCAGGCCGACAGCTGAATATAAAATAAAGGAAGGTAGCACATGAACCCTTTGGAAAACAGAAAACGAGTGGCGATCTTCGAATACGATTTCGCCAAGGACGGCGGCGCGGTTGGTGACATTGCCCTGCGCGGCGGCGATATCCCGAACGGCGCTCTGGTCGATTTTGGTTTGATCGACGTTGTAAAGGCATGCACCAGCGGCGGCGCGGCGACCCTTGCTGTGAAGTTGGTTGCTGCTGAGGATATTTTGGCGGCTGAGGCTGTTGCGACCTTTGCCCTGAACGCAACCCTTGCAACAGTGCCTGTCGGTACGTCAGCGACAACTGTCAAAACAGCTGCCAGAAAAGTACCTGTGCTGTCAATTGCCATTGCCGCTCTGACCGCCGGGAAATTTCGGATAGTTCTTGAGTACACCGTAACCAGGTAATCTGGACCCGAACCGGCTATGACCACCATCAAAGAGAAAATGGCTACAGCAATGGCCAAAGCCTTTACTCCCGAATTACTCGGTGAAGAGATCGAGTACAGCGGCGTGCCGGTGGACGGAATCTTCCGTCTCACCGCCGCGCCGAAGGGGTCTAGCGCCGGGTCAAAAAGCGTCGGTGAATTGCAGGTTCTGGTTGCCGATGTTCCGACCTGGGCGGTTGACGATCTGGTGGTGATCGACGGTAAAAACTGGCGGGTCAAGTCGGCGATGGAAGGCTCGACATCTTACAAGCACGTGCTGCAGATTGAGAGCGACAGGAGGATGCGGCCATGAGTTCGGCAACTATTCCAAGTGGCGCAAGGCTGGTCTTCCGCAACCTTGCGGAGCTGCACCGCGACCTAAAACGGTATGACTCGAAGCGGAAGGGCGTTGCAGAAACGGCGGTAAAAGTCGAGTTGTTCCGGTTGATGCGCGAGCTGCAGAAAGATCTGCGTCAAGGCCAGGTTGCAGGGTCAGCGTTTACTCCGCTCAGGGTTGTCAGCCGTGGCACCAGGGCCAGCAAAAAACCGCTCGCCGCACTGGCAGTCGCGGTGCGCTACAGCGTGAAAAAAGAGGCCGATGAAACCGTTATGTCGGTCGGCTTCGATGGGCCGCAAAGCTCTAAGTCGTGGCGGCGTATCGCCCATGCTGTTCAGGAAGGCGGCACTGCAGATCCAGGTCGGCGGATCATCGGCTCTACTTTGCGGAAATTGTGGGCGACAATTGGCGGCGACTATAAAAAAGGACGTGGCAAGGCCATAGCAAAATACTTTTTCCTGCGCAAAGGAACGACCAGCCTTGAGATCAAGCCACGCCCGATTGTCGTGCCGTTCTGGGATGCACACAAGGACCAGGCGGAAAAAAACATTGTCAGCAATTTTGAACGTAAGCAACGCGGTGAAAAAATATGACCACCCTGTCTGAAAATATCGCCCAGGCCATCGCCGACAACAGCTTTCTTACCAACTGGTGTTTGGATAAATACGAGCAGTGGCAGACCGTTCAGCTCGGCATAGATCTTGATCGTCTGCCGGCGGATAACGAATACCCCATTGCCATGGTTGCCCAGGTCTCAGGCCTTGAGGGTAAAGCCGTCGCCATGGAATCCGCAGAGGTTGTCATTACCTGCGGAATAGCCGACGAAAGCGATCCGGTAACTGTCGACCACCTGAAAAAGTTCAACCAGGTAAACGACCTGGAAGATTTCCGGCAGTTGGTCCTGGCCGCAGTTGAAACCGCCGATCTGTTCGGCGGCTATGTCGAGCAGGTCCAGGTTGAAAACGACCCGGTCGAGATGTTCCCGATTTTCTCGACCAACATGATTGTCAGAATCAAGTACCCGGCCCCGATGCGCGGTCGCTGGGATAAATAAAACAGTAACGCAGCATACGAGGAGAATCTCATGGAAGCAACAGCACTGCAGTACACTATCGGCACCGATGCCGCGATAGTTCTTGATTACGGTGAGGCGACTCAGGCCGTGGTCAAGGGTTTGAACAAATTGGCAGCGCCTGGTTTTACCCGCCAGGTCATTACTATCGACGAGTTTCGTAACGAGTTCGCACGGGCGTTTGCCGGTGGCGGATCATATAACGATTTGTCTTTTGGCGGCAACATGGTTGTCGGTGATCATGACGGCCAGAACCGGCTAAAGAAATTTGCCTATGACAAAACCAAACTGGTTGGCCGGGATATGCTCTGTTTTCTCGATATGGAACATTTTTTCACTACAGATCTTGCCAACGATCCTTCCTCCTCAATGCAGATCGTCGATATGACATCGGGCGAGGTTGGTAAAAATGACGCTTTTCCTATCACTGGTAAGATTGTCCCGAACGGCAGGCTTGCCGTCTACACCGCCCATCACACCGAAGGTGCGGTGCCGACCATCGCTTTCGTCGACGGCGGCGTGGCAAACGACACCATTACCGACTCTGCCAGTAAATTTATCACAAAAGGCTTTGTCGCCGGGATGACTCTACTGATCCTTGACTCGACCAGCAACGACGTAATCAATACCACGATCACTGCAGTTGTTGCCGGCACGCTCACTTTGGCGACAAAGGGCGAGCTCACCGCAGAAGCCGGAGTCGCAGGTATGGAGCTGCACGGCGGCGGGCTGTAATTAATCAGGACAGACCGGCTGGAGGGTGTCCCCCCATCACCCATCCCGAAAATCCAGCCGGGCTGTTTTCTTATCTATCAAGAGGGGGGCTTGATCTTTAAAAATGGGGAACACGAAAATGCCAAGACTTACCTCACGAGTGTCCATGTGGTTCGACTATCCCGATGACCCTGACGGTGGCCGTGTAGAGATCCAAAACCTTGATGAGAGCGATATTGCCGCGATTACCGCTAAATCGTTTACTAACCGCACCGCCTATAATGATGAGCTAAAGCGGCCCATCCAGGAGCAGAACTACAACGCCCTGGTTGATCGGCAGGAAACTGTAGTCCGGGCCGTCGTCAACTGGGAAAACTTTTTTGACCAGGTCGGGAAGCAAATGAAATGCAGTGAGGCCGCAAAGCGTAAGTGGGCCTGCTCCAATGACTTCATGGCTTTTGTCAACGAGAAACGGGCGATTGTTGAGGAGGCTGCGCGTAAGCAGACAGAGGAAAAAAGAAAAAACTAATCGACTATTCCGCCTGGTTATCCGGAGTCGGGCGGGATAGTTGCCGGGGGTGCCTTGACACCTATGCGGCTCGCAACAAAAAGCGGCCCTGGGATAAGGCGCCGCCGGTGCAGAAACAGCCGCCATGTGGGACCTGCCGACCGGAGTTGCACCAAGGCAACATGATGGCGGTGGCGGTATACAGCCGCTGCAATGATCAGTGGCGCTACAGCAGCGAGACCGGAACGATGACCATCGACAACGGCAATATCGAGGTTGTCATGGATGCCATGCAAATCGACATCATGGACCGGTTGGCAGTTTTTGACGATGTAAAAACGATTATCGGCGAGATTGCCGGACTGATCGCAGGCGAACAGCAAAAGCAGCGGGAAAAGGCGCGAGAGAAAAAGAATGGCTCAGCTCAAAATAGATCTCATCGTCGATGATAAAGGATCGATAGTCGTTTCGAAATTTGGCGGCAATGTTGCCAAGGATCTCGGAACGGCTGGGAGCTATGTCGATAATTTCGGCAAGCGGCTGGCTGTCGGCGGCGCGGCGATTGGTGCCTTTGTCACAGCCTTCGGCACGATCCTGGCTCTGGTTGGCGGCAAGGGCCTGCAGGTCTTTGCCGATATCGAGACCAGGCTGATCGGCGTCCAGAAGACCACAGATTTTACCGCAAAAGAGATGGCCACTTTCGGCGCGGCCATTACCGATATGGGCCGTCGCGTGCCTGTCGCCACCGCCGCCCTGCTCGATATCGCCGGGGTTGCCGGGCAGCTGGGGATTAAAGGTGTAGGCAACGTCGCGAAGTTTACCGAGGTTGTCGGTAAACTGAGCCTTGCTACCGATATCGTCGGCGCTGAGGGCGCTGCATCGATAGCCCGGTTGTTGAATGTTACCGGCGAGGGTATCGATACCGTCGATAAATTTGGCGCGGTGATCGTTGCGCTCGGTAATAATTCAGCAGCTACCGAATCTGAGATTCTTGGTCTTGCCACTGAGGTAGGTCTTGCCACTTCCGTTTTTTCCGTGACTTCGTCCGACGCTCTGGCCCTTGGCGCGGCGATGAAATCAATCGGTATTCAGGCAGAACTCGGCGGCTCTGTTGTCGGTCGGGCGATGCGCACCATTGAAGCCTCGATTGCCGCCGGCGGCGATGAGATTAAAAACCTGTCGATAGTTACCGGCATTGCCGAGAAGGATCTCAAACAGGCCTTCGGCGACAACGCCACCCTGGTTTTCCAGAAATGGCTGCAGGGAATCGGCGGCATGATCGAGGGCGGCATGACCGCTGCCGAGGCCCTTGAAATGTTTGGTCTGAAGGGTGAAGAGGTTTTGAAAGTTCTTCCGACCATGGCGGTTAATACCGGCGTGCTCGACAATGCCCTGCGTCTTGCCAACGATGAGATGGAGCGCGGCACAGCTCTTGAAATTGAGTCGGCAAAGGCGGGCGAGGCTTTCGCCGCGCAGATGGATATCGGTCGCAATATCCTGACCGAGATGGGATTTGCAATTGGTGCAGAACTTGCCCCAGAGATGAAAGGGCTTATCGGTAATTTCAAGGAATGGTGGATTGAAAACGATAAGATCATTACCCAGGATATCGCCGGGAATATCGGCGATCTGGCAACTGTCGTCTTTCAAAACAAGGATGCTATTATCAGCCTCTTTGGCGGGCTTGCTCAGGCTGCAGCCGCGACCGTCGAGGGTGTCGGTAATGTGGTCAGGAGTATTCAAGGCCTGGCTATCGTCGCCGCCTCGAAGGACAAGTCTCTTGCCAGCTGGCTGATAGCCGATCCGGCAGACATGAAGGTCTGGCAGGATGAAATCCTGAGCGGTGTGGCCTTCATGAAAGACCGGTTGGTTGAGGTCAGGGAAAAAATATCCGAGACCCAGGACTCGTGGGGAAATTGGAAGGATAAAGAAAAGCTTCTTGAGCCGTTGCGGGCTGAAGAAGCCAGGCTCGTTGTCGAGATTGAGAACCGGGGTAAGGCGACAACTGCCGCCGGTGAAGCCGCGACAACAGCCGGGGCCGCAGTCGTCGAGGCTGAAAAGAACGTCCAAACCAGCGTTCAAGCAACTGTCGAAAAGCACAAGGAACTGGACCGAAGTCTTTTCACCACCGGCAACGTCGGAGTCGAGCAATACGACAAGATCGACGACGCCATTAATAAGTATTTCACCTCCCTCGATAAAGCCACCCAGAAAGAAGCAGAAAGAACCAGGTCCCTCGAACAATCCAGGATAGCCACAGAGCGCCACATCCTTGCCCTTAACGGCATCCAGAACGCCGCAGGGACTGTTGAGGATTCGTTTGTCACTCTCGTCAGGCTCAATAAGGAATACGAGGAGTCGACGCAAAAAACCACCGAAAAGGCGGGCATGGATTGGTCGATGTTCGCAACCGGTGCCAGTTACTCGGTCAGAAATGTTTTGGGTGACAGCCTGCGCGGAGAGTTCAATTCAATCGGCGAAGCATGGAAAGGTCTTACTGACCGAATGCTCTCGACCTTTCTCGGAATTGCCGCAGAAATGGCTGCAGCTGGACTTGCCGATAAAATTTTCGGCACGTATTCAAGCAGTGGCCAAAAAGAGTCGGCTGGATGGATTGATGCCGGGCTAGACTTTGTTACAGGTTTGTTTGAGGGTAGCGGTTCGGGGTCAGGTGGATCCGGTGGCGCCGGATCAGGGTCTTCAGGGTCCGGCTGGATTGGTCCGGCAATTGATGTTGTTACCGGGATCTTTGGTTTTGCGGAAGGCGGAATCCATCCTGGGGGGCTGCGGGTTGTCGGCGAGAAAGGACCGGAGTTGGAATTTACCGGGCCGTCGACAATCTTGAGCAACTCTGATTCTAAATCGTTTCTTTCCGGTGCTGGTGGATTGTTTCCGCTCATTATGATGCTCAGTCAAAGCACGGCGACAGCTGGTGAAAAACTCGCCATCTTCAATTCCGTGATCACCTCTCTCGGGCAGACATCGGAAGATATCGCAGACTCAAAAATTCTTACCCTGACCAGGGCAATCAATATGGCCGGCGCTGCTTCTGAGTCGGCAGCAGACATCATGCACGGCCTAAACGAAGCACATGAAAAAGAAAGTGAGGTTGCCGGTGAAGCTGCGAAAAGCAAGAACGAATCGACCGAGGCTACGACCGCCGGTGCTGCTGCAACAAAAGCAGAGAGTGCTGCAAAAGTTGATTCGGCGCTTGCCACTCAGAGTTTGGCTGAAAAAGCTATAGCGTTTGGCATAGACGCGATTGCGACAGCGGCAAAAGTCGCCACTACCTCTGTCGCTACGGCAACGCTGGGGGTTGTCGGCCTGGCTGCGGCCAAAGCTCTGTCGATCGGCATAGACGTCTTGGCGGAAAAAGCGAAAGGTCAATTTGCCGGTACCGGATTTTTCGGGGCGAACGAAGGTACTGACACCGATCCTGGAACCAGCGGCATGACCGACATCGGCGGCGGTGGTGGCATGGGGACCCACGATCCAGGAGGCGGAAGCGGTACAGGCGGTGCAGCCGGAGGTTCCGAGGCGACAGGCCCAAGTGGTCCTGGATATGGTGATGATAATGAAGGCGGAGTGCTGGCAGCAACTGGCGGCTGGCTTGGCGCTCACCCTGACGGCGGATTGATCCGGGAAGGCTCTGGATCTGCGGACGATGTTTTCCTTGGCATGATAAACGGTCGGGCCAACTGGGGAATGGGTCGGGAGTTTGTCGTTAACCAGCGGCAAACCGCTAAATATTGGCCTGAGTTGCTGGCCATCAATAATGACACATTTGCCGACGGTGGCATGATCGGCGGATTGCGTGGAATTATACAATCACCGCCAAGGCTGCTGGTTGAAAATGGGTCTGGATCGATATCTTCGGAATCGTCCGGGATGGAAAAGCAAATTGCTGAAATGCGTAACGACATGAAAGCTGCTCTCCATGCAATCGCCGGTAATACGGAAAAGATTTTGTCAATTGTCCGTAGGTGGGAAGGACAGGGAATGCCTTTAAGGGGCTAACGATATGAACGAGTTTAAAATATTAAAGCCAGTCGCGGTAACCGACGCCACCCTGACCGCAACCAATATCCCCGAAACGGATGAGTCGGATTATGCCGCAGGAACAACCTACGCCGCAGGCGACAGAGTCCAAATAGTAGATGCCGAAATTCATAAAATTTATGAATCCGCGGTCGCTGCCAACACCGGCAACAATCCGCCGGATAATATCTATGACGATTCGGTCGATCCGCCGACCGGATGGTGGATCGAAATTTCCGCTACCAATCCATGGAAGATGTTCGACGGCAAAAGCCGGGCGGCTTCCACCCTGGCCGGTGATATCGTTTTTGAAGTTACCCCGGGAGAAGTGATCGGCGCCATCGCCCTGCTCAATATCGAGTGCGCCACTCTCAACGTCACTCTCACCGATCCGACCGATGGCGAAGTCTATAACCGGGACATCGATCTTTCCGACCTGACCGAGGTTGTCGACTGGTACACCTGGTTTTTCTCGCCGCTGCTCAGCAAACCGAACGCGGTGCTCACCGATCTGCCGAGGTATCCCGCCGCGACGATCACGGTTACCGCCACGGCAATAAACGGCTCGGCAAAAATCGGAGAGTTTATCTACGGCAATCTGAAAACCATCGGCACCCTGGTCAACGGCACCCAGTTCACCATTGAGGACTGGTCGAACAAATCCAGTGACCCCGAGGGGAATCCGGAGATCGTCCAAGGCGACTACACCGACCTTATAGATTTCGAAATCGTTATAGACTCGTTCCGCGTCTATGACATTCGCCGGACCCTGGCCCAATACCGTGCAACGCCGCTGGTCTACATCGGCAACGAAGAGTATACCGAGACCATCATCTATGGTTCGCTTGAACGTTTTTCAACTGTCACCAATGACGGCACATTTGCCGCCTGCAATATCGAAATAAAGGAGTTGAGTTAACATGACAGATATCCCGAAGCACACTGGCCAGCTGCCCAGCCACCGGGGGCAGAGCCAGGCGCAGTTTGATGTGAACGCCGAAAATCTTTTAAATTGGCTGGTCAGTCTTCCGGCACCGATCACGGCTTTAGTGTCCGAGGTTATCGCCCTGGCGGATGCGAAAAACTATAATCCTGCCACCACTTATAACGAAACTGGATACCTCAGACCGTCTTTTGTCTACGGATCTGACGGACGGACATACGTCTGTGTCGGTGAGAATGTCGTTGGCGATAACCCGGTAGGGTCGATAACCGGCAATTGGAACGCTGTATTCCTGAGTATCAACGATCTTTATGACGTTGTCCACAACGATATCATCGGCGGTAATATTACGGTGTCTGGTAATACTCTCACGATAGAACCGTGCGGATGTTGGGATTCTACCCGTAGCGTTTGGTTGGAGACCTCGGTAAATAAAGACGTAATACTCCCGTCTGATGTTAACCAGGATTATTTCGTTTTCGAAGTTCGGCTGGTAGCAGATGGTACAAGTGATTTTAAAGCGTATATGACTATAAATGGGCCAGAAAGTGATGCGCTAGTTGACGCGTGGAGGCAAGTCAGTTTTGCGAAGAACAATGGCGCGGGTGTTATCATGCCGTTCAGGCAGAACGGTGATGATATTTATTACTCCGCTGCCACCAGTAGCGGGAATTTACCACAGCTTACCGCTACCGTCGCTGCAACGCTTACGGGGTACCCGCTGAGTACGGTGATTCCGACTTTGTTAAAAGGGTATGTTGAAATTCGCAGTTTGGCTGGCGGTGGCATAGCATTCTCGCAAAACGGGACTGATGTTGTGTGGGAAATAGCGTCCGAGGCGGTTCACCCACTGATACCGGCGAACGATACATTGTATTTCCGGTACTCTTCGTCTTCGTCCGCGCTTAAGATTCGTAGAATTACTTTAAGGAGATAGCCCAGTGTGGAAATGTGTATTTAAAAAAGGAAACAACAGGGGCTCAGGATTTGATCGTGAACCGTTGAATGATGAATTTACCCAATATATGCATCCTTCACAGTGCGCTTTTTTTAATATCGTGCCGCAGCGGTATATATGGAACGGTGACGGGATAGTGGAGTGGCCTGGATGGGCAGATGAACAGCAAGAGCAAGCCTATGCCGCTGCCGTCGCCGAACAGGAACATGAAATCAGGAAAAAATATGCGGCGATGCTGGTTTCTATTACTCAACCATATGGCGATGCGGAGCGAGAAACCTGGAAAACCCAGGAGGAAGAAGCTAACCACTGGACCGCCGACCACGATACACCTTGCGTCATGATTCGAGCGATGGCGACAACGCGGGGTATCACGGTTGATTTGATGGCCGCGAAAATTCTGAAAAACGCTGAACTTTTTCGAGCAGCATCCGGACAGATCCTCGGTATGCAACAAGCAGAGCTTGACTTGCTTTATCCAGACAAAAAAGAAGAAGTTTGATTCTCTTGCGAAACAATAAAATAATAATCGGAGAAAAGAAATGACCCCAATTGTCGCGACCACCGATATTGCCACAAGTGACCCATTTATCCTGTCCGGACCAGCGCGTATCCGTGCGGATGATATCCCCGAAGGCGCAACAGTAACCATATACGAAGAAAGAGTGGATGGTGGCTACGAACCTGCTCGGGACGGCGGCGTCCAAATCCAACTCACCAGGACCCAGCCTTCACGGATCGTTGAAGGATACGGTAATTACAAAGCGCTGAAATCGGTATCCACTATCGGAGATGTCGGTTATGAGAATTAGTTCGGCGTCCAAGGCGGCCGTTCGACCAACTGTGCGCGGGCCGCTTTCCGGCGGCTCAGTGCTTGGCATTCCCGGAGATCCTTCCGCATTGTGGCTAATAAAAAATGGTGTACTTCAGCCAGAATCTATCGGCAAATCAATCGGGCCGGTGCAACCGGGACAGTCCCTATATTTCGAGGGAGCACAATTAATATCTGTGCCGTTTATATCGCTTCCCGGCGCATTTGAGATCGAATGGTATCAGTCGGCGGATAATGCCAAATCCGTTGGATTGCCACCTGTTTTCGGATACTCCCTCGATAATGACTACATCGGGTTCAATAATGCGGCCAGTTATAGACTGACTCTATCCATTGTGGGAGGCAGTACAATATACTGGGTGGGGGTAGACACCTCTGCCAAGCACTATAAACTCGTCAGGGATGCCAGTAATAATGTAGTGTTAACTGTTGACGGTGTTGCCAAGTCCCCTCAAGTTGCAACCGGGACGCTTGATATTAATCAGATAGGTAAATCACGGTTCAGTAATTATTTCGGCGGCCACTTATGGGGGTTGTCTGTTAAGGGCGCGAATGGTGGGACGTTACTCTCTATTCCCGGCGCTAAGGGGTTAACCACGGCTGTTCCGGCGTTTCCAAAATTCGGAACCGTGTCGGGCGTTGCTACTAATTTTTTTGCCGAACATTTTGACGGCTTAACGGGATTGGACCCCAATATACTCGGTTTTACCGCCGCCACAGATGGTAAAATCTTTCCTAAATCCACACACCTTTCAGGCGTTGAACGCAACGGCAACGACTATCTTCAGCAACTCAATTCAGTTTCAAATTTCGACGCTTCCGGTGTCTGGGTTGATGGGGCAGCGGAACCTCTGGTCCCGGTAACGACTCACTACGAAAACGGCAGCGGAGCTATCTTGCTCGAAACGGCAGAGCAGGACGTTGCTGTTTCTGCCTCGGCAAATATAGCCGCTAGATTCGATTCCACGGATATATGGGTGTTGCGAGGATATCTGGAGGGTGTAACTGATGTAAACGTCAGGGTAACATTTTCGAATGGGGCGGCGACCGCAGTATTCACAACCGATGAAACAGCGGAATCATGGGGCAATAACGGCGTTGTATGGCTGGATATTGAGTCGGCAAATCTTGTCTTGACTGGCTGGACACTCGGATCAACCACCGCAACAAATATTAAAATCGAGGCGTGGGGCGCTCCAGGGGTTAAATTTTGGCTGGATATTATTGCTCGTAATCCAAAGGCCAGGACAAAAATAGCCTTCACGTTTGACGATATCAACGACTCGGATTACTACGCATATCAGTACCTAGCAACAAAAGGGTTCAAGGGGGCATCATTTGTTATATCCAGTTATGTAGATCGATTAGATATATTCAAATTAACCTTGGCCCAAATGACAGAGATGTATGCAGCCGGTTGGGATTTTGGAAACCACACCACAGATCACTCGGACCTTACCCTGCTCGACCTTGCCGCCCAAACAGCAAAAATCAGCGGCTGTTCGGCGTGGCTCAATACCAATGGATTTACCCGCGCATCTGATTGCGTGGCTTACCCGTTCGGGAAGCGCAATGCGGATACCGTATCGGCTTTAGCATCGTTGAATATACTGGCTGGGCGCACCACATATACTAAATACCAGGAGACGGCTACCGGGACAGAAAACCCGTATGAGCATAGTGTCAGAGTGTCTGTTGGCTCCAGCACATCTCTTGCTGCCGCAAAAACATTAATTGATAATGCGGTAACCAGAGGTGTATCGGCAGTCGTATTAATCCACCGGCTCGTAGACTCCGCTCCAGGCACATATGAGTGGTCAAAATCCGATTTTGAGGCACTGGTCGATTATATCAAAGCGTACAGCGATAATGGCCGGTTGGACGTAATGCAATATCGGGATTGGGTTGTTGGCAGGAGTGCTGCTGCTATTACTGAGTACGATATCACAGGCGGGACATTACAGCATCCAGGCCCGATAAAACTATCGATTCAGGGGCCAGCTGATGCGTGTTATTGGCCATCTGCGCCGAGAATCCTGCTCAGGACCGGAGTTGATAATGCAGTTTATAACGCTGATGGAACCGGCAAAACATTTGCATCTCATGCCCTGGCCCTTGCTGCAATGGCTACTGTTGCCGACGACGAGTATTTGTTCGCCGGGACAAAAGAGGCGGTGCTTTATCTGACCAGCCAACTCGCAAATGCAGCACGAATCAAGCGGGCTGTCGGTGACGCAACGTGATTGATAAGAAACTACCATATGGCACCGCAAGGAGAAAATTTGAAAAGGAAAATATCAAAAATATTTGACCGGTGCTATCTCATGGTGATGCGATTTATGGGCCGTCAACCGTCGCGCCAAATGACCGAGCTGGAAATATGGGAGACTGACCGCAAGGCCAAATTTTATGACACTCAAGCCAAAAAGGGGCAAAAATGAAGAAAATGATCAACGCATTTTTCACACTGTTGTTTCTGCTGTTCGGCGTTTTGCTTTCAGGGTGTAGTTTACTTTCCGGGCCCATTATCGAAAACTCCAAAAAAGTCGTTACGACTACAGACAAGAGCGGCAACATCATAATCACGGAGACAGACCAGGCGCCGGACGCCATATCTCCCGAGATAGCTGAGATGGTTCAGGCTTGTTACGAATCGTTCGGTAGCGATGAGATAGACGAAAAATATCTATCCAGAATGGATTCAAGCGATATCAAAGATATCCTCGTTTTCAAGGAATTCCGTGCCGGGTTGCGTGATGCTTCGGGCTTCGATCCTCGTCAGGTCTGCGCCACGCCGAAAACCATCTATGACTATGCCATTGCTCATGACCAGCAGCTTTACGATACCATTCGTCACGGCCTGTCTGTGACCGGCGATACAGCGAAAACGCTCGGTCCATGGGGCGCTGTTTATGGGGTGGCAAAGCGCGGAATAGCAAATGCCGGATCAACAAAAATTGATGGCGAAACAGTCAATATAAACGACTCGCTCAACCGTCCGGAAGTCCACGCAACAGGGTCAGATAACACCGTTGATTATTCCGGGACCGTCCCGCAGCAGGTTGTTACCCCGGAGATAATCACAGTCCCTTAATCCTCACAAGAGGCAGGACATGGCAACAATCAGAACAGTTCCTTGTGAAGACCAGTACGGCAACCGATACTGGAAAAATGAAGAATGCCAAGATAAGTGCATTGCCGGCAACAAGGAAAGCATGATCCCGGAAATCTGCCCGTTCTACTCGAATCGTATTGCAACGGCCAAGGATGTTAATTTTCAACTCGGGGCGCGAATCGAAGAGTGCAGCGATCCTGAGTGCAAAAATTGAGGCTGATCGTCTCGACTGGAGGTCGACATGGATCTTTGTAAGGGTAAAAAATCTTCAGAGTTTTTGGTTGCCGTGCTTATTATCGCCCCCTGGTTCTGCAACAGCATGGGTATCGATCTGCAGCAACTCGCTCCTTTCCTGTCCGCGATAATGGGTATCGATCTGTCGCCGGCAATGGTTGAGGCCGGTCAGATCCGCGAGACCATCGAGGCGGCGAACCGGCAGACTAACGCGCCGGTGTGGGTTGGCTTTGCCTATATCGTCAGCCGTCCAATACTGAAGGTGGCCGCCGGATATTTCATCAAATCAAAGGGGATCGCCATAAATGATAATCCCGCAACCTAAACTCGAGCGGATTCCCTACGCGATGCACGGGATGAACTGTCTCGAGCAGATTTTCTTTAAATGGCGCAACCCGCCGCGCTATCGCCTGCTGGAAGATTATATCATCACCCTGGATGACGGCCTGCAGCTGCTCCACCCTGCTGGTTTCGTGATCGACGGTGCCTCGGTGCCAAGGCCATTGTGGCCGATGATCGAGCCGACAGGCACACTCCTTGAGGGCAGTGTCCCGCACGACATGTATTATCAGTACGGCTACCTGTTGGCTGTTCGTGAGCCTGGCCGATTTTTCAATATAGCATCGGAAAAACTCGCTGAAAAATATCCCTTGTCTTTTGGCGACAAAATGGTCCCGGTTTTCATCGGCCGTGGGCAGTTGATGGGCGATAAACTGTTGCGGGGGATAACCATCGAAAAGCACGGCGCCACGTTCGACGCCGAAAGGGCATATTACGCTCTCAGAATGTTCGGCTGGATTGCTTGGAATAAATACCGGCAGCACGGTCCTACTGCATACACCGTCAATAGCCTGGACCTTCCCGGCGTAACCGAAAAGGGGCCTGTTTTCTGATGGTAGATTTCCTGGAGCAATGGTGGGGGTTGATTTTGGCTTTGACAGCATATGCACTCGCAGGGGCATGGTGGGGTGGAAGAATACAAAAAGATGTCGAAAACCTCAAAGCTGGGAAGTTTGTATCAAACGAATCATGCACTGAAAGGCAGACGGCACTAAGGGCCACAAGCGATATTCAGTTTGCGTCGGGAAATGCTCAGTTTGCTGAAATTAAAACACTGATAGCCGCAAACGACCAAGCCAGCCAACACCGCCACCAGGAAGTGATGAACTATCTTTTGAACTTGGGAAAGTGATGAGCACGGTGAAAAGAATTCAAGAACTCCTTGATTGCGCAACAGCAGTGCCGATTTACGATAAATCAGGGAAGATAATAAACCCGCCTGGAGTCGAGGCAGCAATTGAGGCAAGGGCTCTCCGTCGGTGTTTAAAGATTGCAAAGGAAGAGAAAAACAATGACCAAGTATTATCTGAAAGCATTTGACGGAACAATGGTACACGAAGGCCTCGGTGAGCTCTCGAATGATCCAAGAGATCCTGGTGGGATGACCTATTCCGGGATCGCGCGCCGATGGTGGCCGAAGCTGCGTATGTGGACTATTATCGATATGTGTCTTGCCGAGGATAGAAAAATTCCCCTGCAGAAATTACTACCCGAAATAAAAGAGTTTTATCACACTAATTTTTGGAATTTGATTTGTGGTGATAAGCTGGCTCAAATGTCACCAGTCTTGGCTGAAGAGGTATTCGATACTGCAGTCAATATCGATCCATATGATGCCACCAAGCTGTTACAACAGGCGTTCAATGTTGCTCGAGGTAACTACCAGGAAGATCTTCTGGCCGATGGCCGGCTTGGTCCAAAAACCCTGCAAGCCCTGGAAATATATTTTCAGCTGCCGGGTGGTAAATCCGCCAACGAAGAAATGCTCCTAAACTGTTGCAATGGTGAGCAGTACGTTTTTTACAAGGCGAACCCAAAAAGGAAAATCTTTCGTGGGTGGTTCAGTCGGGTTTAGTCCTGGTTTGTTTCCTGTCTGCCGGAAATAGTCGTTTTAGTGTAGTCAAATGTAGTCACAAAGGGTTATCGGCCTGAAACCGACAACCCTTTGTTTTTATTGGTACGCCCGATAGGATTCGAACCTATGACCTACGGCTTAGAAGGCCGTTGCTCTATCCAGCTGAGCTACGGGCGCAGATTTTGTCTGGAAGATGGAGAGAAGATTACGGACGACATAATAC
>Ga0209346_1000374_pt1 | contig 43342 bp, 41 predicted proteins | sample AutmiccommunBRH9_FD_187381 | JGI IMG/M metagenome (GOLD analysis project Ga0209346, IMG submission 187381) | Deep subsurface microbial communities from Mt. Terri, Switzerland - Autotrophic microbial communities BRH/9 (SPAdes) (version 2) | ecosystem: Environmental > Aquatic > Deep subsurface >...
CAAGAACATTATTTTTCTATTATCTAATTATTTCAGACGTTTAGGGAATATGTGGGATATCAAAATATCGGCTTAAAAAAACTTTTAATCAGTAGGTCGCTGGTTCGAACCCAGCAGGGCTCACCATTATTTCAATGACCTATCCTCCCTTTAGACAAGGCGTTCCGCCACCTGCTCCGGCTTTCACAGCGACAAACAGGGTTCCCGCCCCGCCATATGCCGCACCAATCCGTTCCGCCGGCCGGGCCGAAGCAACGGGCTGATCGCGAACATCGGCCTGCCTTTCCGATTCCACGGCCGGTTTCTCGCCACGGGCGGTGCCGCACAGCCCGCACCCTTTCCCGGCCGATCGCCTGAAATTGGCCTTTGCCCCGATCCGTTTTTGTGGGAAGAGCGGCCTGTTTTCGGGATATCAGAGGGGACCGGGCGTGGACAAGCAGACCGAACAGCCAGAAGCGGATCCCGAGACCGTCAGCCCGGAAAATACCAACAGTCCGACCCCGGCACCGTCCGCAAATCCGCAGGAAGCCGGCCGGATCGACATCAATTTTTCGCAGGGGCTGGCGGGATTTCTGGCCAGCGCCAATCTATCGATCGGCTTTACCTCCTATCAGACCGGCCGGCTTTACCTGATCGGCCAGGGTGCGGACGGCAAGCTGGCCCTGCACGAGGCCGTCTATCCGCAAGCGATGGGCGTCACCGGCGACGCCGATCGCATCTATCTCGGCACCTTGACGCAGATCGTCCGGATGGAAAATGTCCTCGGCCCCGGCCAGCGCGCCAACGGGGCGCATGACAAGGTCTATGTACCGCGCAACATGCAGACCACCGGCAATATCGATATTCACGAACTCGGCATTCGCGGCAATGGCAGGATCGTCTTCGTCAACACCCGCTACAGCTGCCTGTGCGAACCGAGCGTTACGCACAGTTTCAGGCCGATCTGGAAACCGGACTTCATCAGCAGGCTGGCAGCCGAGGACCGCTGCCATCTCAATGGCCTCGCGATGGTCGACGGCGAGCCGAAATATGTCACCGCCGTGTGCCGGTCCGACGTGGTCGACGGCTGGCGGGACCGGCGGGACGACGGCGGTATCATCATCGATGTCGACAGCGACCAAATCGTCGCCGAAGGCCTGTCGATGCCGCACAGCCCGCGCGTCCATGATGGCAGGCTCTGGGTCCTGAATTCCGGCTCCGGCGAACTGGGCTGGATCGATCCGGCCGACAGGACGTTCCGGCCGGTCGCATTTTTCCCGGGCTTTCTGCGCGGCCTTGCGTTCCACAAGGATCATGCCTTCGTGACGCTTTCGAAACCGCGCCACGGACGGTTCGAAGGGCTGGCGCTGGACGACCGGCTGAGGGCAAAGGATGCGGATGCCTGGTGCGGCATCCAGATCGTGTCGCTGTCCACGGGCGACATCGCGCACTGGCTTCGCTTCGACGGTGCGATCACGGAACTGTTCGATATCTGTGTCCTGCCCGGCGTGCAGAATCCGATCACCCTCGGCCCGCAATCGGCAGAGATAAGAGATTTCCTCACGGTCGAAGACCCGCAGTGGTGACCGGAACAAATGCGGCAGCCAGGGGTCAGGACCAGGCGGTGCGGATCCAGCATGCTATCTGGCCGCGCGCGATGGCCCGGCAAGGTCTCAGGACAGATGATGCCCTGCGGACCAGCGCTGCAGGCAGAAGGGTGATCGATTGAAGCGCCTGTTGCTGTTGGGCGCGACCGGCACGATCGGAAGGGCGACGCTGCGGGTCCTGCTGGAACGGGGCCATGAAGTTGTCTGCTTCCTGCGGCACCCGAAAGTCCGGCCCGGCCACGCGGGGTCCGACATTGCCGCGAACCCGATCGCCGGCGCGGAGTTGCGATATGGGGAGGTGACCAGCGCGCAATCCCTCTCGCAGGACGGCTTTCGCGGCGAGCGGTTCGATGCGGTCCTGTCGTGCATGGCTTCTCGCAGCGGGGCCCCGGACGATGCCTGGGCGATCGATCATGATGCGCACATGACGGCTCTCTCCGTTGCCAAGGCGGTAGGCGTCCCCCATTTCATATTGCTGTCCGCGATCTGCGTGCAAAAACCGCGCCTCGCCTTTCAGCACGCCAAGCTAGCTTTTGAAAAGGCGCTGATCGAATCAGGCCTGACCTATTCGATCGTCAGACCGACCGCCTATTTCAAATCCCTGTCCGGCCAGGTGGAACGCGTCCGGAACGGCAAATCCTTCCTGCTTTTCGGTGACGGAACAATGACTGCCTGCAAGCCGATCAGCGACGATGATCTTGGGCGCTATCTCGCAGACTGCCTGACCGATGAAGACCGGCATGACCGGATATTGCCGATCGGCGGTCCCGGTGACCCGATCACACCGAAGCAGCAGGCGGAGCGGCTGTTCGCACTGACCGGGCAGCAGCCGAGATATGCGCATGTTCCGGTTCGGGTTCTGGATGCCGTCATTGCGCTGCTGGAGGCCGTCGGGCGGATCCTTCCAGCGGCCCGTCAGAAAGCCGAACTTGCGCGCATCGGCCGCTATTATGCGACGGAATCGATGCTGGTATGGAATGCGGACGAGCGATGCTATGATGCATCCGCGACTCCCTCTGCCGGGACGCAAACCCTGTTTGACTATTATGCCCTGTTGCTCAGCGGCGAAGAGCGCGCCGAACGCGGCGATCATGCGCTGTTCTGAGGAATGGCCGACAAGGTGAAAATGCGGTTTTCAAATAGACAAAACGCGCAACAACATGGATAAAGCCCTATAATGCCGATCACCAACCATCCGCTCCGGCAGTGGGCCGTAGACGAAATGCACCTGCGGCGCTTTGCCCCGGTGTCCGATGACTGCCAGATCTATCAATCAGTGCTGCTGATCGGCGAAGAGCAAAGACAATCCGAAGACCAGCATCTCATTGCCGACAAGCCGCCTTTCGACGATTGGCATCTCGCCCCGCGCAGCGCTTCTGCCCATTGCCAATCGGGGATTCACTTCCTCTGGGAACGCCACACCGAGGCCAGCACCATAACCCTGATTTTGCCGTCGGCGCTGACCGCAAGGCAGACGGACGCCTATCTCCACTGGCTCGAGAAATGGCCGGGATCGGTGATCCGGGCAACGCGGGTCAAGACGATTGCGGACCCCGCCTCGGTCGACGAAAATCTTGCGGCCATGGGGATCGTCATGGAGGATCTGGTATCCTGCGAAGTGAACAATGGCCTGCGGATATGGTCCGACTTCGGCATTCACAAGGATGGCTATGGGCGCCTGCTGGTGCAGGGAGGAGACATGTCCGATTCCGAACGCGGGCGGATCATCCAGCGCGTTCAGGAACTCGGCAATTATCGCAATCTGGCGCTGATGGGATTTCCGACCGTTCAGCGATATGGTCCGCAAGTCGATGAGCTGGAGCAGCGATTGTCCGATCATGCCGAACGCGTCGCCAGCGCGATCGAGGACGACAGCGACGATATTTTGCTGCAGCAGCTTGCCGAAATTTCCTCGCAACTCGAACTGATACGGTCGGCAACGGGATTCCGGTTGAGCGCGACAACCGCCTATGCGGAAGTCGCTGCGGACCGCTTGAATTCCCTCGACGTCAAGCCCGTTGCCAATTTCCAGAGTCTCAAGGAGTTTACCGAGCGGCGACTGATACCGGCGCAACGCACCTGTGCGGTTTTTCAGACGCGGCTGGACAGAATTGCCGAACGGGTGTCGCGCATCATGCACACCCTGGATGTTCGCATTGATACAAGGATCAAGGCCCAGAATCTCCGGCTTATGGAATCCATGGAACGATCGACCCAGCTGCAGTTGCGCCTGCAGACCCTGGTCGAGGGATTGTCGGTCATTGCCGCCGCTTATTATCTGGTCGGATTGATCGCCTATGTGACCAAGGGCGCGGCGGCATTTCCGTCCGGCTCGCAAACGGAGCTGCTGATAGGAATTGTGACGATTCCTGTGATTTTGGCCATCTATATTCTAGTCCACCGGTTGCGGGGCAAGGTTCTCAAAGAAACTGATGTAAAAAAGGACGGTATTTCATAGAGTTGGGTCTTTACGCCGCAAAAGCGCCTTTCCTTCTACTGTCAACCAAACTATACAGTTAAGATGTTGATACTCGTCAACATAACCCGATAGGAGAGTATATGGTCAGGATGAAAACAGTAGCTGCTGTGGTCGCTTTGTCCGCTTTGACTGCAGCCTGTTCCGGCGGCGGTTCTGAATCAAGTGAAACAGCGCCAAGCACAAGCGAAGCAGAGGCACCTGCAGCAGAGCCGGAAGTGGCCGCTGCACCCGCCGACACCGCCCCCCCGGCTGCGGATGATGTCAGCACCAAGGATGGCGTTGAATATGCCAGCCTGACCGGTGATGCCGCAGCGGGCAAGATGGTATTTGCTCAATGCCGCACCTGCCATGTGACCGATCCGGGCGTCAACCGGACCGGGCCATCCCTCGCCGGGATTGTCGGTCGTCCGGCCGGTTCGGTGGAAGGCTTCAACTATACCGACGCGAACAAGAATAGCGGTATCGTCTGGACCGAGGAGAAACTGTTCCAGTATCTGGAAAATCCGCAGCGGGTCATTCCGAAGACCAAGATGATTTTTGCTGGCCTGCCCGACGCGCAAAAGCGGGCGGACGTGATTGCCTATCTGAAAAATCCAAGCTGAGCCTTCGCTCTGCCCGATTAGAAAAGGCCGGGAAATTCCCGGCCTTTTTCTGTTTCAGGCGGTGAAAAAATTCAGGCAGCCATTTCCCTGCGCGCCAGTTCGCACTGCGACCAGATTTCGCTGAGCGCGGTTATCAGGCGATCGATGTCGCCATCGCTGTGCACCGGCGATGGCGTGATCCGCAGGCGTTCGGTGCCGCGCGGCACGGTGGGATAGTTGATCGGCTGTACATAGATGCCGTGATTGTCCATCAGCCAGTCGCTGATGAACTTGCACTTGTGCGGATCGCCGACCATGACCGGGATGATATGGCTCGGATTGGGCAGATGCGGAATGCCCAGCCGGTCGAGGGCACCGCGAACCTTTTCAACCCGTTCCTTTTGCCTGTCCCGCTCGACATTGCTTTGTTTCAGATGCTTGATGCTGGCACAGGCACCGGCGGCCACCGCTGGTGGAATTGCGGTCGTGAAGATAAAGCCGCTGGCAAAGGTGCGAACAAAATCGCACAGGTCCCTGGAAGCCGCAATATAGCCACCCATGACGCCAAAGGCCTTGCCCAGCGTGCCCTCGATCACCGTGATCCGGTCCATCAGGCCTTCCCGTTCGGCAACGCCGCCGCCGCGCGGACCATAGAGGCCGACCGCATGGACTTCGTCGATATAGCTCATCGCGTTGTGTTTCTCGCAGACATCGAGAATTTCGGCAATCGGAGCGATATCGCCATCCATCGAATAGACGCTTTCAAAGGCGACCAGCTTGGGCTGGTCGGGTCCAAGCTGGCTCAGCTTGCGGTCGAGATCTTCCGGCGAATTATGGTCCCAGACGATGCATTTGGCCCGGCTGTGCCGGATACCCTCGATCATCGAGGCATGATTGAGCGCGTCGGACAGGACCACGCAGTTCGGGATGCGGGCGGCCAGCGTGCCCAGGGCTGCCCAGTTGGAGACATAGCCGGAGGTAAAGATCAGCGCGTCTTCCTTGCCGTGCAAATCGGCCAGTTCGTTTTCGAGCAAGACATGGTGGTGATTGGTCCCGGATATATTGCGGGTGCCCCCTGCCCCGGCACCGCATTCGTCGATCACCCGGTGCATCGCTTCGGCTACCTTGGGGTGCTGGCCCATGCCGAGATAATCGTTCGAGCACCAGACCGTGACCTCGGTGGTGCCGTTTTCCACATAGCGGGTGGCATGGGGATAGGAACCGGCCTTGCGTTCAATTTCGGTGAACACCCGGTAACGTCCCTCTTCGCGAACAGCGTCCAGTTCGCTGCTAAAAAATGCCTGATAGTCCATGCCCAAACTCCCTCTTCAGATTTCTCTATGTTCTTTCGGTTCGCCCAGGGCCCAATGCCACAGACGGGAATCGCGAAACGGGATCGCGAAGAAAAAATGTTCCAGCGCTGCCAGCAGCGACAGACAGCACAGCAGCCCGGTCTCGACCATTTCATGGGTCGTCCCAGCCTCTAGAGCCCTATAGCCAAAATACAAAGCAATACCCAGAATTGCCGCAATCGACAGCAACAGCATCGGGCGCAGTTCCCGAGGCCCGAAATAGCTTTTCAGATAGCAGAGATGCGCCGGAAGCAGCTCGTCGCTCATGTTCGGGACGCCGTGATAGATGTTCAGCTTCGACGACAGCCGGAAAATCGCCAGCAGGACAAATGCATAGGCCCCGGCCGGGTTTGTGGTCAGCGCGGCAAGCGACAGCAGCAGGGCCGCGGTCATCACGATGGCGATTTCGTGGTGGATCAGCGCCATGGTCGCCATCGAAAAGCGCTGCCAGCCCCGGGCCCCTTCCGGACACGGGTCCCGGTGCGACCCCGCAACGGCACCGGTCAGGAAGCTGATTTCGTGCCACGCCCAGATCAGCAGGCCGCCGAGAAAAGAGACATAGGCCGCCCATATTTCGGTCGAATGACTGGTCATAACCAACAGCAGCAGACCGCCAAAAGCGCAAATACCGGCAATGATCAGCGCCCGGCCAAAGGATTGCCGCAGCCGGTGGTTGAGCATGGCGACCAGACCGGTGCTGACGAACCAGAGGACCACCACCACCACGAAGGGCAATATCAGGGCCGTACCATTCACCATGCGGGTGACAATCTCACTTGTCGGGGAAGCTCGTTGGCCTTTGGTTTCATGAAATACATCCTGCCGAACGCCCAGCCGGCCTTGACCATATATCTGGCGCGATCAAACTTGCTGATCAACCCGCCGCGGTTCTTGGCTTCCTCGATCTTGACCGAGGCCAGCCGCAGGTCTTCCATCGCCTTGCGGAAGCGGGCATCATCGGTGTCGAGTTCGACCGGAAATACCTGCTTGCTGATTTCGGTGCAGATCGAGAATACCTTGTAGCCATAGTCCGCCGGATGCACGCCCAGCGCCTGGTGGAAGACAGGCCGGTTGTGATCGCGCACATACATGGTGGCATAGACCGACAGCAGGAAGAAGCGGATCCACAGCTTGTTCAGGCCCTGCAGCAATTTGGGGTCGGAGCGGAGCAGCAAGGCAAAGGCCTCGCCGTGGCGGAACTCGTCGTTGCACCATTCCTCGAACCAGTCGAAAATCGGGTGAAACTTATTCTCCGGATTCTTCGCCAGTTCCCTGAAGATCGTGATGTAGCGGGCATAGCCGATTTTCTCGGACAGATAGACCGCGTAGAAAATGAACTTCGGTTTGAAGAATGTATATTTCTTGGTCTTGGTGAGAAAGCTGAGGTCGACGCCAATGCCCGAACCCTTGAGCGTTTCGTTGATGAAACCGGCGTGGCGACTTTCATCGCGCGCGAGCAGTTTGAACAAGCGCTTCACATCCGGATTTTTCGTCCGCTTGGCGATTTCCGCATAGAGGATGCAGCCGGAAAATTCGGAAGTCAGCGAGCTGGCAAGAAAATCGATAAACTCTTTCTGCAACTCGGGCTCCAGTGCTTCGATCACGCCATCAAATCTATCGGTCTTCTTGAAATGCCGCCTGTTCGGATCGCCTTCCATTTCATCCATCAGCTCTTCCCATTCGCCGCGCACGGGAGAAACATCGATCTTGTCCATCGCAACGAAATCGGTGGTGTAGAAGCGCGGCGCCAGCACGGTATCCTGAGTCGCGATCGCCATCGTGTCGGGCACGTCCAGCATCGAGGGCCCGCGTTTTCCCTTGGGCAATCCGGCTTCGGAAATCTTGCTGTGGGCGTTCATCATAGCCTCCCTGGCGTAAAGCTGACTTCATAGAGTTCGGCCAGTTCGAAATGGCCGGTGAATTTGGTCCACGCGCGATGGAAAAGACCAGCACGCTGGACCGTAGCGATACGATCAAAAGACACTTTCTCGCCAAAGGCGACCATGATCGGTTCGCCGTGAATCCGGACGCTGTCGCCTGGATAGATCGGCACGTTTCCGTCCAGTTCGACATGGGCATGAAAATGTTCGGGGCTTTGCTCTATCTCGACCCGGCAGCCGGTATCGAATGTGGTGGAAGAAAACAAACCGGTCATGACTGACTGTCCTGCAACATGCTGGCAAAGGTCGCGCTATGGTCTGGGCCGAAGCCATGAATTTCCGCCTTCTTGCCGGTTTGCGGGTCGCTGAGGGTAAGAGCGCCGTTCTCCCAGCGGGTCAGCCTGAATGGCGGCTCGGAGCCAATCTGCTCCGCCGCCCGCACCTTGGCCATGCGCCGCAAGGTCGCGCGGACGAAACCGCCCTCGCCGAAACCGATTTCCATGACCGTCTTGCCCGTCGTCGCGTCGATCACCACGACCGCGCCATCCGCACGATCGGAAAAGCGCAAATCCCGTTCCTGTGCAGGCGCGATATTCTGTGCTGCGCGCGCGCCATCGGGATCGCCGGATTGCGGGACCAGACCCAGTCGCACGGCACCGGTCAGCGCCATGGTGAACAGCAGCAATATCGCTGCGGCAATCAGTGCGCCTGGCGGAACGGTGGGGTTATGGTCATGGGCATTGCTCATACCGGCAGTCCTTCCAGGCCAATATCGCTGCTACGTGCGGGCCGCGTTTCCTGCTGCGGCGCAATCGGCTGCAAAGCCTGAGTGGCGTTGAACAGCAATGCGGACACTTTCCGCGCTTCTGGAATCGCGCGCAACATCGGCTGCGGACGGACAAAACGCAGCGAGCGGGCGTGCGGCCAGAGCATCAGATAGCCCAATCGCGGGATACCTTTCAGGGTCAGCACGATATTGCCCGAACCATCCGCCAGCTGCTTCAGATTGGCGGACTCCAGTTCGGTCAGCGGCAGGTTGATGCACTTGTTCAGCGCTACGCCGATGCGCAGCACCAGACGCTTGCTGGTCAGGGTATAGACCGTTGTGCGCGACACACCCCAGGCGAACAATATGAACATGCTGATCGTCACCGTCCCCAGTGCGGTCACCGCCATCCCCGTTCTCCAGTCGCCGCTGAACAGGGCCGTGGCGACAATCAACAGGAAATAGACAAAGGCCAGACGGATATGCAGCGCGGACAGCGCCATACTCTTCCAGTCCGGCCCTCCCTGCCAGATGATATGCTCGTCATCCGGCAGCGCGCCGGGCAAACCCCGGGTTGGTTCATGGTCATATTCGCTCATATGATCGGCTCCTGCCGTTCGCGGTTGGCATAGAGATAGCCGCCGCCGAAATAGGCGACAATCCGCTCTTCCTCGTAGAAGGTGATCTCGTCCGCCTTTGCCGGTACGGGCGCGGCTGCGAACTGGCCGGCATTCAGTGCGTCGATCACCACCTGCCGCGTCCTGCCCTTCACCCTCGCCATGGCCATCGGTGCCAGGATGCTTTTGCCGCCGGCATCGATCTGCAGATAGCGGATCACATGTTCGGCATTGTCGACCCACAGATCGGTGACCATGCCAGCGACTTTGCCGTCGGCTCCGATCACGCTCATGCCCCGCGGATCTGCGTCCTTTCTGTGCACGCCGATATGCGCGACCAGACCGATGGGGACGATCCGGTTATGGCCTTCCGCGTTCAGGTCGGGATGCTTGGCGCGTTCCGCCCAGGAAGCAGGGCCGATGCCGTCTTCCAGTGGATTTCCGGTCGGATAGTAAGGTGCACCGGGGGAACGGAAGGTACGCTGCCCGGCGACATCCAGCTTTTCGCGGCCCTTCGTCGGGGTCGTCACCGTGCCGCGACCAAAAGGCATAAGAAAGGATTTTGGTGTCGCCGTCAGCAAGGGGCCGCCCGTCGTGTCGACACGACCGGTGGTTTCATCCTCCAGCGGATAGCCTTCGCGGCGATCCTCGCGGCGCAGATAGAAAACCAGGGTCAGGAAAAAGAGTACAAATGCCAAAAATACCAACTCCGTCACATCCAGAGTCCCTACCAGTTTCACGTCATCCATTGTCCTCACTCCTCAAATTTCTTTTGTCCGATCAGGTTGGAAATTCACTCAACCCGAAGCCCTTTGCCTCACCGTTCACCCGCTCCGTGTCGCGACCAATGACCGGGCCGAGCGCCACCATCGTCACCAGCAGCAACATGATTTCCAGAGAAAAGACCGTGCCGTAACCGGTGGCCCGATCTGCCAGCGTCGTGCCCATGCCGTCGGCCAGTGCAAAATGGGCCATGCCGTCGCGGATCAGTCCCCCCAGCGCGATACCGAGACCGGCGCAGCTTGCCTGCACCGCGCCCCAGGCACCCAGCGCCAGGCCGGCGTTATTCGACCCCGACAGACCCATCGCGGCGATCATCGTGCCGACCGAAAACAGGCCGGTGCCAAGTCCGATCACGGTGGCCCCGGCGAAGAGCAGCGGAACCGACATCAGCGGCGCTGCGAATATTGTCATCAGGAAAGCCGCGATCCCTGCCACCGCACCCAGTCCGGCCAGACGCAAAGGATCGGTGCCTGCAGCCAGACGCTTGCCGCTATAGGCAAAGGCCACCAATGCACCTGTCGCCCATGCTCCGGTAAGCGCAGTGGTGGACCCGACCGACAATGCCAGGATTTGCCCGCCATAGGGTTCGAGCAACGCATCCTGCATGGCAAAGGCCATGGCTCCCAGCCCGATGGCGAGCAGCAGCCGCTTGGTATTCGGCCGGGCGGTGAAGGCTGCCCATATTTCGGAGAAATGCGGATTCTTCGCGGTCGACATGGTGATTCCGGTGTTGCGAGCTTCCTGCTTCCACAGCGCGATGATATTGAGCGCCATGGTCAGCGCTGCGGCACCCTGAATGACCTGGATCAATTTTGTTGCGGTAAAGGCGACCAGCAGATTGCCGATGGTGAAGGCAGCCAGCATCATGCCGGCCAGCAGCATGACATAGAGCAAGGCGACGACGCGCGGACGCTTGTCATCGGGAGCGATATCCGTTGCCAACGCCAGTCCGGCGGTTTGGGTGACGTGCATCCCTGCCCCGGTCAGCAGGAAGGAAAGGCAGGCAGCCGCGACGCCGACGACAAATGTATCGGGCCGCGTGATCAGAATGAGCGCGAAGGGCATGATCGCCAGGCCACCGAACTGGCCGAGCGTGCCGAACCAGATATAGGGCACCCGCCGCCAGCCGAGGACGGACCGGTGGGTGTCGGAGCGATAGCCGATCAGCGCGCGGAACGGCGCGACCAGCAAGGGAATGGCGATCATCAGTGCGACGATCCAGGTCGGTGTATCCAGTTCGACGATCAGCACGCGGTTGAGCGTGCCGTTGAGCAGCACCGCAGCCAGACCGACGCTGACCTGGAACAGGGCCAGCCGCAACAGACGCCCGAGGGGAAGCTCGGTGCTGGCCGCATCCGCAAAGGGAAGGAACCGCGTTCCCACGGCCTGCCAGAAGGTCACTGCGGATGGCCGTTCGTTCATGCGCGGCTGATCCCCATGGCCTGGGACTTGTAGAAGCCGCTGGAGACGCGCTCGCTGAAATTGACGGTCCAGCCAGCCATGTCGGACTCGATTTCCTGCTTCAGCCGGTTTTCGGCAATCGGCTTGATCGCCGGCGAGCGATCATTGCGCGGAAAGGCCTTGCCGGCGGCGTGCATGATTTTCAGCAGCGTCGTGCTGGGCGCAAAGGTGAAGGCGATTTCATTGGCGCGCGCCGACCAGGCGTGCAGCACGCCCATGACATCGGCGAGATCATAATGGATCAGCGAGTCCATCGCGACCACATGATCAAATATGCCGAGATCCCGGTTGCGCATGTCGCCGACCCGCCAGTCGATGGAGAGATGGCCAGGTGCCCGTTTTTGCGCCACATCGATCAGCCCCTGGGAGACGTCGATCGCGATCACGTCGGCGCCGCGTTCGGCAGCGGCAATCGCCAGCGCACCGGTGCCGCAGCCGGCATCCAGCAGCCGCATGCCTTGCATATCTGCCGGCAGCGAGGACAGCAACAGATCGCGCATCTGCTCGCGACCCGCGCGCACGGTGGCGCGGACACCGCTGACCGGCACGTCGGAGGTCAGGTCCTCCCACGCCTTGCGGGCGGTCTTGTCGAAATAGGTTTCCAGCCGCGTGCGGCTTTCCTGATATGAAGTCGAAGCCAAGCTATATCCCATCATTCAAACCCCAGAAATTCGAAAATGTCGCGGTCCTTCATCGGCCTCGCTGCAACCGGGTCGACGCCTTCCCAGAGCGTCCGGGCGAGGTTCATATATTCCTGCCGCGCCTGCTCGACCTCCGGCGAATCCTCCATTTCGAACAGGGTGCATTTCTTCAGCCGCGACCGGCGGATCGCATCGAGGTCCTTGAAATGGGCCAGCCGCCGCATGCCGATGGCATCGCTGAACCGGTCGATTTCGTCGGTTTCCGCCGAGCGATTGGCCACGACCCCGGCAAGCCGGACATTGTAGTTTTTCGCCTTGGCGTTGATCGCCGCGACAATCCGGTTCATCGCGAAGATGCTGTCGAAATCATTGGCGGCAACCACCACGGCGCTGTCGGCATGTTGCAGCGGCGCGGCAAAGCCGCCGCAGACGACGTCGCCGAGCACGTCGAAGATCACCACATCGGTGTCTTCCAGCAGATGGTGCTGCTTGAGCAGCTTGACCGTCTGGCCGACGACATAGCCGCCGCAGCCGGTTCCAGCAGGAGGGCCACCCGCTTCCACGCACATCACGCCATTATAGCCTTCGAACATGAAGTCCTCGACCCGCAGCTCCTCGGCGTGGAAGTCGACAGACTCGAGCACGTCGATCACCGTCGGCATCATCTTCTTGGTCAGGGTGAAGGTCGAGTCATGCTTGGGATCGCAGCCGATCTGCAGCACCCGGTGGCCGAGTTTCGAAAAGGCCGCCGACAGGTTCGACGAGGTCGTCGACTTGCCGATTCCCCCCTTGCCATAGACCGCGAATACCTTCGCGCCCTGGATCTTGTCATCGGGATCGAGGGCAACCTGGACACTGCCGTCGCCATCGGGCGGGGAGTCGCTTCCATCTAGGGTCATCTGCTTGTCGCTCCTGTCATTCTGCTGCAACCAGGCCTTCCAGCCGGTCTTCCAAGTCATCACTGGCGTCCCTGAGGGCGGCCAGCGTCGCTGCGTCGGGGGTCCACAATTGCCGTTCGCATGCTTCGAGCAAACGGTCGGCAACACGGGCGGATGATTTCGGATTGAGCTCTGCCAGCCGCGCCCGCATCGCGTCGTCGAGGACAAAGGTTTCGCTGATTTTCTGATAGACCCAGGGAGAGACCGTGCCGGTCGTGGCCGACCAGCCCATGGTGTTGGTCACATGATGCTCGATTTCGCGCACGCCCTCGAAGCCGTGCTTCAGCATGCCCTCATGCCATTTCGGATTGAGCATCCGAGTCCGGGTCTCGAGATCGATCTGCTCGCCCAGCGTGCGGACCTTGGCCACCCCGCCCTGCGTGGCATCGACAATATAGACCGGTGCGGTCGAGCCGCGCGCCTTTTCGACCGCCTTGCTCATGCCGCCGAGACCATCGACATAATGGTCGATGTCGGTGATGCCCAGTTCGACCGATTCCAGATTCTGGTAGGTCAGCTCGACCCCGGCCAGTTCGCTTTCGAACAGGGTGCGCTGCTGCGTCGGCTCGCCGCTGCGGCCATAGGCATAGCCCTTGTGGGTCTCGAACATATTGGCCAGCTCGTCGGCATCGCTCCACGAGCCTTCGTCGATCATCATGTTGACATTGGCCCCATAGGCGCCCTGCCGGTTGGAAAACACCCGCAGGCTTGCGGTTTCCAGGTCGCAGTCATGCTGCGCCTGATGCGCCAGGCTGTGCTTGCGGACGAAATTCTGTTCGGCGGGCTCGTCGGCCATCGTCGCCAGATAGGTGGCCTCGGCGATCATCCGCGTCTGCAGCGGCAGCAGGTCACGGAAAATGCCCGACAGGGTGATCACCACGTCGATCCGCGGCCGCCCCAGTTCCCCCAGCGGGATCAGTTCCGCGCCGGCCAGCCGGCCATAATCGTCAAACCGTGGCCGCGCGCCGAGAAGCGCCAGCGCCTGGGCGATCTGCGATCCCTCGCTCTTCAGATTGTCCGTGCCCCACAGCACCATCGCGATGCTCTCGGGCAGCGCGCCGCCATCCGCCAGATGCCGCTCGATCAGCTGCTCCGCCTGCGCCCTGCCCTGCATGCAGGCAAACTGGCTGGGAATACGAAACGGGTCGAAGCCGTGCAAATTGCGGCCGGTCGGCAGGACATCGGGATTGTGCAGCAGATCGCCGCCCGGAGCCGGTGCGACAAAGGTGCCGTCGAGCGCCCTCATCAGCGAGCAGAGTTCGTCGTTCGCGTCCAGCCTGGCTTCTATCTCGGCGCGGTCCAGTTCGGGGCTGGCGCCGCTCATCGCGGAAACCAGGTCATCGCGCTCTTCACCGGACAGCTTTCCGCCGAAGACGTGCAGGCCCTGCGGAATCAGTTCGCGCTCGATCTCGTAGAGACGGCCCGACAGGCTGTCCATGTCCCCGGCCTCGATATCGAGCTCCGCGCAATGATCGCGGATCAGGATTTCCAGTTCTGCCTGTTCGGCCGCATCATTGGCGACCGTCCGGTAGCGTTCGAGCAGCGCCTTGAGCTCGCCAAAACCCTTGTACAGCCCGGCCTCGGCCAGCGGCGGCGTCAGATAGCTGATCAGCGTTGCGCCCGAACGGCGCTTGGCAATGATGCCTTCCGACGGATTGTTCGACGCATATAGATAGAAGTTCGGCAGATCGCCGAGCAGCCGCTCCGGCCAGCAATCGCCGCTCAGACCAGCCTGCTTGCCGGGCATGAACTCGAGCGCGCCGTGGGTGCCGAAATGCAGTGCGGCATGGGCCGCGAAATCCTCGCGGATATAGCGGTAGAAGGCCGAAAAGGCATGGGTCGGGGCAAAGTCGCCCTCGAACAACAGCCGCATCGGATCACCCTCGTAGCCGAAAGAGGGCTGCACCCCGACGAAGACATTGCCGAAATGCGCGCCGAGCACATGGATACTCTGGCCGTCGCTCTGCTGACGGCCGGGAGCCGGTCCCCACTGCGCCTCGATCTCCCTGAGCCAGGGTTCCCGGCGGACGTGGTTATCGGCGCTGATCCGGGTTGCAACATTGGCATCAGCGCCGAACTGGTCAGCATTGCCATGGATTATGGCATTGCGAAGGTCGTCCACCGTCTCGGGAGCTTCCACGTCATAGCCTTCGTCGCGGAGACGGTGCAGCGTGGCATGGAGCGATTCAAACACCGCCAGATGGGCGGCGGTACCGGTGGCCCCGGCGTTGGGCGGGAAGTTGAACAGGACAATCGCAAGCTTGCGCGCGGCTCTCTCGGAGCGGCGCAGGTTGATCAGGCCGAGGACCTTGCCGGCCAGCGCGTCGGCGCGCTCGGGACAGCTGTGCATCGCCCGGACATTATCATTGGCGAGGAACTTGCAGTTTCGGCTGCAGCCGGTGCAGCCCTCGGGCGAGCCGTCGGACCGGCCGCCGAAGACGCTCGGTGCGACCGCGCCGTCGAGTTCTGGAATGGCCAGCATCATTGTTGTTTCGAGCGGCAACAGGCCCATCTTGCCAGCGCCCCATTGCTCAAGCGACTGGAATTCAATCGGGTGCGCGGCGATATAGGGAACGTCGAGACCGGTCAGCGTTTCCACCGCAGCATCGACATCATTATAGGCGGGCCCACCAACCAGAGAGAAGCCGGTCAGATTGATGATCGCATCGACTTGGCTCTCGCCGTCCTCAACGAAAAATTCTTCAATCGCCGGACGGGCATCGAGACCGTTGGCAAAGGCGGGAATGACGCGCAAGCCACTGGCTTCCAGCGTCCGGATCATGCCGTCATAATGGCCGGTATCGCGCCCGAGCAGATAGGAGCGCAGCATCAGCAGACCGACTGTGCCGGATGTATTCTTCGCCTGCGGAAGCCTGCCAGCGTCTTCGGTCAGTCGTTCTTTCAAATCCGGATGATAGACGCCAACTTCGGGATATTCCCGTGGCGGTTCAGCAGCCATCTGGCCAACCAACCCGGCACGTTCGCCACTGGCATAGCGGTCGATCAGCGAGCGCACCATATCGACGACATTGTCATCGGATCCGGCGAGCCAATATTGCATGGTCAGGAAATATTGCCGCACATCCTGGGCAGCGCCGGGAATGAACTTCAGGATCTTGGGCAGCCGCCGCAGCATCTTCATCTGACCGGCACCGGAACTCGCCCCCGGCTTTTTCGAGCCGCGCAGTTTCTTGAGCAGCGCCAGCGGCCCCTTCGCCGGCTTGTCCATGCTGTAGCCGCCCAGCCTTGTCAGCTTCACGATATCCGCCGACGACATCAGGCCGACAATCGCATCGCAATCATCGCGCCGTTCGAGCAGTGCGGGACGTATCGCCTGCACATGATCTTCGAGAAATAGCATGGTCGCGATGATGATATCGGCCTTGGCGATATCGGCCTTGGCGCGATCCAATACCATGGGATTGCGATCCCAATCCGACGCAGCGTAAATACCGATGCTGATATTGTCCTTGGCCATCCGCATATTGGCGCGCTCGACCGCTCCTGCGAGATGATTGTCCAAAGTGACGATGACCACGCGGACGGATGGATTTGCGCTACCTGGCATAATGAGCCTTTGCTTCGTACAGCGTCTCCAGCTCAATCGTGGCGACGCCCTGTTCGGAGGCAAATGTCTCGGTATTCCGTTTGGCCTTGCCCCGCACAAAGAACGGAATTTTCTTCAGCTCGCGCTGGGCATCTTCGCTCCACACGGCTTCGGTATCATTGGCCGGAGCCGCAATCGCGTCTACCTTCACGGGAGCCGCATGGCCGGGACCAAGATGTGATGCGCCTGCATGATCGTTAAACTCGAAATCATCGCGGAACATGGTCAACAGATGCTCTTCCAGCCCCATGACCAGCGGATGGACCCATTCGTCAAATATGACGTTCGCGCCTTCGAACCCCATGTGAGGCGAGTAGCGCGCAGGAAAATCCTGGACATGGACCGGGGAGGAAATCACCGCGCAGCCAATGCCGAAGCGCTTGGCGATATGCCGTTCCATCTGGGTGCCCAGAACCAGTTCGACCTGCGCGTCCTCGATCGCCTGTTCCACCGCAAGATGATCGTCGGTAATCAGCGGTTCGACGCCATAAAGTTTCGCCGCAGCACGGACATCGCGGGCATATTCGCGGTTGTAGCAGCCCAAGCCGACCACCTTGAAACCAAGCTCTTCGCTGGCCACCCTGGCAGCCGCAACGGCATGCGTGCCATCGCCAAAGATGAAAACCCGCTTGCCGGTGAGATAGTTGGAGTCGATCGAACGGCTCCACCATGACAGCCGGGACAGGCCCTCTTTGAGCATGGGCTCCGGATCCACCGCTGCCAGTTTCGCCACTTCGCGAACGAAATCCTTCGTCGCACCCACGCCAATCGGCACGGTGCGAACGACCGGCTGGCCAAATTCGCGCTTCAGATAATCCGCAGCGAGATCCCCGGTTTCCGGATAGAGCACGATATTGAAGTCCGCCTCTCCGAGTCGGGCGATATCGGCAGCACAGGCACCCAGCGGCGCGGTAACGTTGACATCAATGCCCATCTTTCCGAGCAAGCCTGTGATTTCGATAATATCATCGCGGTGCCGAAACCCGAGTGCCGTCGGCCCAAGTAGATTGACCAGCGGCCGCCGACCTTCCTTGTCACTTGCGCGCCGGCTCTTGTCGCTCAGGGTGCGGACAATCTGATAGAAAGTTTCAGCAGCGCCCCAATGTTCCTTGCGCTGATAGCTGGGCAATTCGAGCGGAATAACCGGGATTGGCAAGCCCATCTTCTCGATCAAACCGGCGGGATCATCCTGAATCAGCTCGGCGGTGCAGGACGCGCCGACCAGCATGGCATCGGGAGCGAACCGTTCGACAACGTCAAGCGCCGCCGTCTGGAACAGCTGCGATGTATCCTTGCCTAGATCGCGCGCCTGAAAGGTGGTGTAGGTCACGGGAGGCCGCTTGCCGCGCCGTTCGATCATCGTGAACAGCAGGTCGGCATAAGTATCACCCTGGGGTGAGTGCAGCAAATAATGGATGCCTTCCATCGCGGTGGCCACGCGCATCGCTCCAACATGGGGCGGGCCTTCATATGTCCAGACGGAAAGCTGCATCTCTCTATACCCTCAGCACATCGCGGCGGCGCAGCGGCCGGGCAAAAAGTTCGGCAAGATCGCCGGCCTGGTCAAAACCGTGGATCGGCGAGAACACCAGCTCGATCGCCCATTTGGTCGACAGGCCTTCGGACTCCAGCGGGTTGGCCAGGCCGAGACCGCAGACCGTCAGATCGGGCTTGGCCGCGCGAACACGGTCCAGCTGCTTGTCGACATCCTGGCCTTCGCTCAGCTGTACACCCGCTGGCAGCGCGGCAAGCTCGTGCGCCAGATGCGTGCGGTGCAGATAAGGGGTACCGACTTCGGTCAGCACCATGCCCAGTTCATTGGCAAGGAAACGCGCTAGTGGAATTTCCAGCTGCGAGTCCGGCATGAAGAAAATTGACTTGCCCGCAAGCCGTTCGCGCTGATGCGCAATCGCCTTCATAGCGCGCAGCTGATACGGAGCGAGTACAGCGTCGAAATGATCCTGATCGACACCATATTCGTCTGCTGCTGCTTGCAGCCAACTGGTCGTACCCTCGACGCCGAAAGGAAATAGCGCATCAAGCCGCTGCGCTCCGCGTTCTTTGAGACATTGCGCGGTGTCGCCGAGAAAAGGCTGAGCGAGCAGGAAGCGGGTATTGGGACCGACACCCGGCAGATCAGAAACCGCACGTTCTGGAAGGCTTGCGACATTGTCGATGCCGAGCTCGGCAAACAACCGCATGAACTGGTCCTCGACAATATCGGGCAGCGAACCAACGATGATCAGGTTGGTCGCTGCATCCGCCCCCAGTTCCGGCATGACAGGAACCAGCGATGCCAGGCAGGCGTCTTCGCCTTCGGTAAAGGTCGTTTCAATGCCGCTGCCGGAATAGTTGAGCACACGCACCCGCGGCGCATGTTTTGCACCCAGCCGTTGCGCCGCCTTGGACAGGTCCAGCTTGATCACTTCCGAAGGGCAGCTACCAACCAGAAACAGCGATTTGATCTCGGGCCGACGTGCGAGCAGCTGATCGACGATCCGGTCGAGCTCCTCATTCGCATCGGCAAGCCCGGCCAGATCCCGCTCTTCCATGATCGCGGTGGCAAAGCGCGGCTCGGCGAAAATCATCACGCCGGCAGCAGACTGCAACAAATGGGCGCAGGTCCGAGACCCGACAACGAGGAAGAAAGCGTCCTGCATCTTGCGGTGCAGCCAGACAATTCCGGTGAGGCCGCAAAAAACTTCCCGCTGGCCACGCTCTTTCAGCACCGGAGCGCAATCTTCTCCCGCGCGTCTGGCAAGAGGCAGGACGGCGTTCACGCGGTCACCGCCATGGGCTGTGTTCCCTGCAGCCGCGCCATCCGCAATTTCCAGAGAAACTGCCCGGCGTTTATGACATAGGTCGCATAGGCGGCCAGCGCGACGTAGAGCCGCTGCTCCACGGTTCCGAAGCCCGCGAACAGCATCACCAGATAGGCCGTGTGCAAGGCCAGCACGGCCATGCTGAACATATCTTCCCAGAAGAAGGGGCGAGCAAAAAGCCATTCGTCAAAAACGGCTTTCTCCCAGATCGAACCGGTGACCATGATCAGGTACAGAATCAGGGTCTTCATCAGGATCGAATATTCGGCGGCCAGTTCGCCGTCGCCGGTAACCAGATATCTGGCTACCAGCGATAGACTGCACAGGAACACGAGAAACTGGACCGGTGCCAATATGCCCTGGACCAGCGTCCAGACCGACTCGTCGCGCCGTTTGCGCTGGGCATTGGTATATAAGGGGGCAGGTCGACCAGTCCCAGCTGGAACCTCGCTTTGCGCGCTTGTCAGGTCTGGATTCTTCTGTTCCACCATGTGACGATCGACCGCTCCCAATGTTGCAGGATGGAGACTAAGTCGCTTTTGGATAAAGTGTCAAGTTTTTTAGACGTCCATTTTATTTGACACTTTATCCATTGTCAGCTAACCAAAATTGACATAGCCTGCGACTCGCTTGAGGCTGGAAAGGCCCGAGGGGCCGACGTTATGTCACGCCGCCCAGACTTTTAGGGGAGTCTGCGAATGCCACATGTTTTTGGGATATCCGAGCTTCGATCCAAACTCGACGACTGGCGATCCACTTGGAAGATAATGGCGCCCGAAAATGGTCGTTCCGAGGAACATGAGGAGACGAAACTTCCTGACAAGGATGGAATTGACAATGCCGGCTATGATTTGTCGCTCTTGATACAGAATCTGGTCATACCCAGGCTGATCGCCGATCGGCAAGAGCCGGGCTACCGGCTCGATGAACAGAAGCAATCCCCCCGCTATGTCTCGGGCACATCGCGCGCCATCACCCCCCAGGATGTCGAAGATTTCTCGCTGCTCTCCACGCGCAGCGATGCGCGCGCGCTGCTCGACTTCGTCGACAAATGTTTAGCAGATGGCAGTTCCGTGGATTCCATCTATGTCGATCTTCTCGCCCCGACGGCCCGAAGGCTCGGGGAATATTGGGAGTCGGATGAACGCGATTTTGTCGATGTTACGATGGGCCTCTGGCGCATCCAGGAAATATTGCGCGAACTGACCTTGCGTATCCCCCCGCCTGCCGTTGCCGGGTTCGGACAAAGATCCGCGCTGTTTTCGACCATGCCCGGCGAGCAACATAGTTTCGGCACGTTGATGATCGCCGAATGTTTTTACCGCGCCGGCTGGGATGCCGACATCATGATCGAACCCAGCCAGTCGGAACTGATTGGCAAATTCGCTGGCCGCCATTATGACCTCATTGGATTGACCGTCAGTTTGGATTGTCCTAAGGCCACGCTGACGGGTCTGGTCAGTGCGATCAGATCAGTTTCCAGCAATCCGGCGACAAGGATAATGATGGGTGGACGCGTTATCAATGATGATCCGGGTCTGATTGAACAATGTGGAGCGGATGCGACAGCCGTCGATGCGCCCTCGGCGGTGATATTGGCCGATCATCTGGTGCCGTTGAAAGCCGATACGTTTGAAAGTTTGATATAGATAGTGATGAACGCCGATGAACATCCTGAAATCAGCTGATCACCGAATTCCCTTTGGCGATGCGAACGCCATTTTCGACGGCTTTTCCAAAGACGACGTCATCGAACTCGCCTATGCATCGGGCGACTTCATGCTGGCCATTGATGAAACCGGCACGATCATCGACGCCGCGGTAAATGCCGCCGATCACAGCTTTGTATATCAATGGGTTGGCCAAAAATGGGCGGAAACCGTCAGCATCGACAGCCTGCCCAAGATCGAACAGATGCTGGACCGGAAATGTGACACTGCGCTGGAATGGCGGCAGGTCAATCACCCGGACAAGGACAGCGAAATACCGGTCCGCTACAAGGTAATCAAACCGGCAAACAAGGATTTTGCCCTGGCCATTGGCCGCGACTTGCGCACGATCGCGATACTGCAGCAGCGACTGCTGAAAACGCAGCAGTCGATGGAGCGCGATTATCTCAGCCTCCGGCAAACGGAAACGCGCTATCGCTTGCTGTTCGACAATATTTCCTATCCGGTACTGATCACGGAATCGGAAAGCCGGCTTATCCAGCAGGCCAATCGTGCCTGCCACAGCCTCATGGGTGCCGCACCCGGTTCGCTGGACAGGAAAGATGTCCTCGATCTGGTCAACGAGTCCGACCATGATGCGCTGATCGCCTATTTCGGAGCCGCAGCCGTCAGCGGTGCGGCGGGACCGGTGACCGTGCGATTGCTGGATCGCACCGGAACGGTGAAGATTGCGGCCTCGCCCTTTCGCCAGTCGGGCAATCAATATCTGCTGCTCAATATCGATGATGGCACGCATGATGTGCCGGCCAAGTCATCCGACCAATATGTACTGGATGCGGTAGAACAGATGCCGGACGCCTTCGTCCTGACGGACGAGCAGCAGGACATCATTGTCGCCAACAAGGCGTTTGCCGAACTGGTCCAGACCGCCTCGGTCGAACAGCTTCTGGGTCAGTCGCTGAACCGTTTCATTGGTCGCCCGGAAGTCGATCTCGGTCTGCTGAAAAAGCAGCTCAGGGACCATCAGAATGTCCGGAATTTCAGTTCGGTCGTCAATGATCTGAGCGGCGGCGAAGAGCCGGTGGAAATATCGGCGATCAGGATCGAGCGCGACAAGCCGCTTTATGGCTATTCGATCCGCAGCGTGGGCCGCCGCGAACGGGACCTGCCCCGGGCGATTGGCGATAGTCCGCGCAGCGTCGACCAGCTGACCGAACTGGTCGGCCGCAAGCCGCTCAAGGATATTGTCCGCGAAAGCACCGATTTGATCGAACGCATGTGCATCGAGGCGGCACTGGTCCACACCTCCGACAACCGCGCATCGGCAGCCGAGATATTGGGCTTGAGCCGCCAGAGTCTCTATTCCAAGCTGCACCGCCACGGTCTCGGCAATCTCAGCGGCAAGGACGGATCGCACTAGCAAACTGACGGCACCAAAGGCGCCACGGATTTTAGACATATTTCATGTCCAATTGATTTGACACTTTTGCCGGCAAGGCATAGCGTGTCTCCATGTCAGATTCGGCAATATCTCCCAAGACAGCGCGCTTTCCGGCGTTCAGGGATATTGTGGAACTGACCAAGCCGGTCACCTGGTTCCCGCCGATGTGGGCCTTCCTGTGCGGCGTGGTCTCCTCCGGCATCTCCATCGCTGACAACTGGATATTTCTGCTCGCCGGGATCGCCCTCACCGGCCCGATCGTGTGTGGCACCAGCCAGGTTATCAACGACTGGTGCGACCGTCATGTGGACGCCATCAATGAACCGGACAGGCCGATTCCGTCCGGCCGCATTCCGGGCCGCTGGCCGGTCGGGATCGCGCTTGCAGGCTCAGCCCTGTCACTCGCCGTTGCCGCGGCGCTCGGCATCTGGGTCCTGCTGGCAACCTGCGTCGCGCTCTTCTTTGGCTGGGCCTATAGCTCGCCCCCTTTCCGGTTCAAGCGCAGCGGCTGGATCGGACCGCTCGTTTGCGCCCTGAGCTACGAAGGCCTGTCCTGGTTTACCGGTGCCAGCGTGATGGTCGGGGGCCTGCCCGCAACCAATATCATTGCCGTGCTGCTGCTCTACAGCCTGGGCGCCCATGGCATCATGACCCTGAACGATTTCAAGGCGGTCGAGGGTGACAGGGCCATGGGCCTGCGCTCGCTGCCGGTCACCATGGGCGTGCGCAATGCCGCGCTGTTTGCCTGCGCGACCATGGCTGTCGCCCAGATTCTGGTCGTCGTCCTGCTGGCGATACAGGATTATCGCCTTTCGGCCCTGATCGTCGGCCTGTTGCTGCTCGTCCAGATCGGACTGATGGCGCGGCTGGTCACCGACCCGAGAAAATATGCGCCTTGGTATAATGCCACCGGAATCTCGCTGTACGTATTCGGGATGCTGGCGGCGGCCCTCGGCCTCGGCGGATATATCTGATGGCCACGGCCCTGCGAGCGGGCATGGGACAGGCTACTGCCGGGCTGAGCTGGTTCAATATCGTGCGGCTCGGCACGGTACAAGCAGCGATCGGTGCGATCGTGATGCTGGCCACTTCTTTGCTCAACCGGGTGATGGTGGTCGAATATGCGGTGGCCGCTGCCCTACCGGCGGCGCTGGTCGCATGGCATTATGCGGTGCAGATGACCCGGCCGCTATGGGGTCACAAGTCCGATCAGTCCGCCCGGCGTTCGCCGTGGATTGTCGGCGGCCTGGGGGTGCTGGCGCTGGGCGCCATCCTCGCCGTCGATGCGACGATCATGATGGCCCATGCCGGCATTGGCGCCTATCTGCTCGCGCTGCTCAGCTTCACCATGATCGGCCTGGGCGTCGGCATTTCCGGTACCGCCCTTCTCGCGCTGCTGGCCTCGCGGGTGGCAGTGGAGCGCAAGCCGGCGGCGGCGGCGATCAGCTGGACGATGATGGTCGCGGGCATCGTCGTTGCTGCCGGCCTGTCCGGTGCTTATCTGGATCCGTTCAGCGAGCCGCGTCTCGGCATCGTTGCCAGCCTTGTCGCCCTGATCGCCTTCTGTCTGGCCATGCTGGCCCTGCGAGGCGTGGAGGACAATAACCCGATAGTCCATCGTCCGCAGTCCGGTCACCAGTCGCAGGATTTTGTCACCGTCCTGAAAGACATTTGGCGGGACAGGGAAGCTCGGCGCTTTACCTATTTCGTGTTCATTTCGATGCTGGCCTACAGCATGCAGGATCTGATCATGGAACCCTTCGCCGGCTTCCTGTTTGCGATGACCCCGGGCCAGTCCACCCAGCTTTCCAGCCTGCAGCATGGCGGCATATTGGCCGGCATGCTGGTCGCCGGTGCCGGTGGCAGTCTCTACGCCAGGCGTTTCGGCCAGAATCTGAAGCTGTGGATCGTCATCGGTTGCCTCGGGTCGGCTATCATGCTGGCGGGGCTTTCCTTTGCGGCAAGCTCCGGAGCCACCTGGCCCCTCAAGGCCAATGTCTTCGGGCTCGGCGTCGCCAACGGCGTTTTCGCCGTGGCAGCCGTCAGCGCCATGCTCGGGCTCGCCAGCAAGGGCAATGCCTCCGGAGAAGGCGCCCGCATGGGCGTCTGGGGGGCGTCGCAAGCCATTGCTTTCGGCCTTGGCGGACTCAGCGGTGCGATCATTGTCGATCAGCTGCGCGCCTTTACCGGACAGGATGCCACCGCATTCCAGATTGTGTTCGGCGTCGAGGCCATATTTTTCATCATCGCGGCGTTGGTCGCAACCAGCACGGCCATGGCAGGTCCGCAACCTTCAGGAAAGGCAATGGAGATATGACAGACGAAGCGAAAGACGGCGCGCCGGATTATGACGTGATTGTGGTCGGCGGCGGCCCGTCCGGTGCGACTGCTGCGGATGATCTTGCTCGCCAGGGCTATCATGTGATGCTGATCGACAAGGCCGGACGGATCAAGCCCTGCGGCGGCGCCGTCCCTCCGCGGCTGATGAAGGATTTCGACATTCCCCGTTCGCTGCTGGTGGCCCACGCCCATTCGGCGCGGATCATTGCGCCCTCGAACAGGAAGGTCACGATGCCGGTCGGCGACGGCTTTGTCGGCATGGTTGACCGCGACCAGTTTGACGAATGGCTGCGCGACCGCGCCGCCCAGTCGGGTGCCTGCCGGATCACCGGCAAATGCGAGGATGTCACCACAGATGCCGCAGGCCTCGCGGCGGTCACGTTTCGCAGCGATCGATCCTCGGGATCAAAGACCGTCACCGCGCGCGCGGTGATCGGCGCCGACGGCGCGCGCTCGCGCGTCGCGCAGAAATGTCTCCCCGATGCCGAGCGCGTGCCCTGCGTCTTTGCCTATCACGAGGTGGTAAAGGTACCCGAGACGATCGACGCCGACTATCAGGAGGACCGTTGCGATGTCTATTATCAGGGCCATCTCTCACCGGACTTTTATGCCTGGGTCTTTCCGCATGGCAAGCATATGAGCATCGGCCTTGGCAGCGCCAGCAAGGGCTTCCCGCTGCGCGATACTACCCGTCGGATGCGGGAACAGACAGGCTTTGCCCACTGGGAGACCGTGCGCAGGGAAGGCGCGCCAATCCCGCTCAAGCCGCTAAAACGCTGGGACAATGGAAGAAATGTTGTGGTTGCCGGTGACGCCGCCGGTGTTGTCGCTCCCTCGTCCGGCGAGGGAATCTATTATGCGATGACGGCGGGGCGGATGAGCGCGCAAGCGGTGAACCTGTTCCTGCAGACCGGCGACGCACGCGCGCTCGGAACCGCCCGCAAGGCCTTCATGAAAGCCCATGGCCGGGTGTTCTGGATCTTGGGCTTGATGCAATATTTCTGGTACAGGAGTGACAAGCGGCGCGAGCGCTTTGTCAAAATGTGCGACGATCCCGATGTCCAGCGCTTGACTTGGGAAGCCTATATGAACAAAGAACTGGTCAAGCGTGATCCGCTGGCGCATGTCAGGATATTCTTCAAGGATCTTGGTCACCTGTTTGGATTGAAAGCCGTAGAGAGATGAACCGAGCCGCCATATTCCCGATTATCATCGCAGCATCGCTGGCTTTGGTAACGGCAATGGTCGGAGGCTCCATTACCGTCCTCAACGACTGGTATTACACGCTGCAACAACCATCATGGGCACCGCCCGGATATATGTTCGGTATCGTCTGGACGACGATATTTGCGCTGATCGCACTCGCCGGCTTCCTCGGCTGGCAAAAGGCACCGTCGCGGCGGACAGCCGAAATCATGCTGGGCCTGTTCGCGCTCAACGGCTTTCTCAATCTCAGCTGGAGCTTCCTCTTTTTCCGGATGGAACGTCCGGATCTCGCCTTTTACGAACTGATCGCGCTCTGGCTGTCCATTCTGGCGTTGATCATATTCTGCGGCCGCTTCTCCAAAAGCGCATCGCTGCTACTGGTACCCTATCTCGTGTGGGTCACCATCGCCGGGATGCTCAATTATCAGATCGTCGCGCTAAACGGCCCATTTGGATAAGATTACCCGATGACGGAGTTTTTTACCAGCGGACATGCTGTTGACGTTGTCCTCGCGGTATTGGCCATCGAAGCGCTGTGGCTCAAATTTCGTGCTGTGGGGTTACGCGACATATTGGGCATGCTTTTGCCCGCTGCGCTGATGATGATCGCCCTGCGCGCAGCTCTCACAGGCGGCGCCTGGCCGATGATCGCGATCCCCCTGACGCTCGCATTCCCCGTCCATATCTACGATCTGCGTCGCCGGATATTTTCGCGCAAAGACTGATCTGCACTTTCCTGCATGACCGGCAACCAAAACAAAAGCCCGGCGGTTGAGCCGGGCTTTGTCTGTTACGGGCGTATCAACACCCGCAGCGCGCTTCCGCTCAATATTCCGGCGCGTAATGATGCTCGATCGCCCAGAGATACCAGTTGTCGACAACCGTGCCGGTCAACAGGATACCGATACCACCGGTCAGCGGGCAGAGCACGGCAAACCACCAGGCCCAGCGATGGATCGATTCCATCGTCGCGTTGAAACCCATGGTCCATCTCCAGAACAGGGCTGCACGTTCTGATGCGGTGCCGCGATCGGTAATCTGCTCAAGCTCGCGTTCACCGCCATAGCGGCCGACCGCCAGGATCGTCGCGCCGTGCATGGCGAACAGCAAGGCCGAACCGTAGAGGAACACGATCGAAAGCGCGTGGAACGGATTGTAGAACAGATTGCCATAAGCCAGCGAGAAATTGTTGGTCCATTCCAGATGCGAGAATATGCCGAACGGCACCGCCTGCGCCCATTCATCCATGAAGAAAGGGCGAATGAAGCCAAGCACCAGATACAGCCAGATCGCGCTCAGAAAGGCCCAGGATACATGCGTGCCCATGCCCAGCGCCCTTGCCCGGCGATAGCTGCGCACCCACCACAGCAATATCGATATGGTCAGGAAAAAGCCGGCCAATATCCACCAGCCCCCTTCCTGCAACGGAACAAAAGGCGTGAAGCCATATTCCGCCGCCGGCGGATTGAGCGTCAGCCAGAAAAACTGCCGGACAAATTCCACCGGGTCCCAATTCACCGACGCCAGCATATTGAGCCCGATGATCTCGATCGCGAAAAAGCCGAACAGCAGCGAGGCGATACCCAGCCAGCCGAGATAAATCGGTCCTATTTGCGCCTGGCCGAACTTGCCCATCCAGTAGCTGAACGTGGTGCTCCTGGTCCGGTCTCCGGCTTCGCCGGGCGACAGCGGGATACCCATTTCGGGTGCGTGAGCCAGTTGAACCTGCGTAAAGATATTCTGATATCGTGCCATCTAACTATCCTCCCCCTCAAGACCAAATCGGAATGTTGCGCCACCATTCCCACCATTCCGGCCAGCCTTCCGCGTAGAGCGGCCCGGCAATGATGATGCAGACTGCGCTCCAGAAGCCGGCGTTCAGCGCCAGGAACAGGCCGAGCCGGTGGATACCGATGGTGCCAACCGAATAGCCGATGAAATCGCGGAAAAACGTATCTTCATATTCCGGCGTCTTGACCTCCTGCCCTTTCTTCGGATTGACCGCGGAAAGGATCAGCGCCCCGTGCAGGGCAAGGGCAAAGGTCGTGGTGAAGAAAAAGGACACCGCGATCATGTGCGCGGGATTATAGTGGAAATTGACATATTGATATCCGGTATTGGATACCCAGTCGAGATGGCTGAATATGCCGTAGGGAAAGCCATAGCCCCATGCGCCGAGCAGGAACGGGCGGAATATCACCAGCGTCATATAGGCAAGAATGGCGAAACCGAACGCGATCGGGACATGATAGCCCATGCCGAGTTTCCGGCAGATTTCGACTTCGCGCAACGCCCAGGCAATGAAGGCACCGGTCGCGCACATGGTGATGATCTGCCAGAAACCACCCTCCTTGAGCGGTGCCAGCGCCAGGCCATATTTCACATCCGGCGGATTGATCGATATCAGCCACGGGTTCCATGTCGGTCCGATCGACGCTGCATAGAAGATCAGCGCCGTGCCCAATATCGCGCATATCGCTGACAGGACTCCAAAGAAGCCCACGTAGAACGGCCCTATCCAGAAATCGAACAGATCCCCGCCAATCAGCGTCCCCCCGCGGACACGATATTTTCTCTCAAAGCTTAACAGCGACATAGAAAATTCCTCTGCCACCCTGGCGGGCGCAAAAAATGTGACTCTTCAGATAGTCCCCGGTGGGAGACACGATGCCGAGGCACCGTGTCTTCCAGGGGGGCTAGGGCTCAGGTCAGTCGTTCGGACTGCTCGATAGCAGCCGTCGCGGCGGGTCCTGCTCCCGGTCCTTCGATCCAGTTGAAGCGATCGGTGCTCAACAGGATGAAATGGATCAGGAGAGCCAGAACAAACAGGAAGATTGCCAGGGCAACCAGCGTCCTGCGCGGATCAAATATTAACCAAAGTCTCCACATATCAAGTCTCCCTATACCAGGAATGCGGTGATGGTTGCTTGCGCCACCTGAACACCGTCATTCAACATTGCGTAGCCGTTGACGCCTGGCAACCAGGGCCGCCACATCCACACCAGGACATGCGCAATGATTGCAATGACGGTGAAGCCGATGAAGCTGCTCACAAAAATCTTGTGGAACTCCTTGGCTTCCTCTGGGGTCAGATAGGCCCCCGGACCTAAGCGGTCGTCACTTTCGATCATAATTTCTTCTCCAGTTTAGCCCCCCGGAAACCGCACGAGGCGCCTCCCACGGGTATTGCCCCGGCGGCACCCATTGCCGTCAAGGTTGCGGACACCGGACTTTGGTCCGGTGAATATCTGGGGATATTGTCGCAGGTCATGCACTTTCCCCTTGAAGCATGGTCGCTGCCAACCGGTCGGCGGACACGACATCCTCTCCGGCCAGTCGGGCGCTCCGCTCGGCGGCATCTCTCAGTCTCTTGGCGGCGGAAATGCGCACCAGCACCGGCTGCGCCTCGACGATCGCATCCAGCTTTGCCTTGGCATCCCGGTCCCAGCCGATCGGCGCATCCTTGCGCGATGGCGTCGCGACACCTGCATCCATCTGCGTGGACAAGGGCAGGATATGGAACAGCGCGTCGAACAGCGCGTTGCACACTTCCTGCACCAGATAGGTCGCGCCGGAATAGCCCATATAGGGCGTGCCGGTATGCCGACGGATCGCCGCGCCCGGGAAGGACGCGGGGATGAACATGCCGCGCGCGCCACTTTCGGCCATGTACATGCGCTCGTTATAGCTGCCGAACAGCACGAACGGCGGGCTGTCCGCGATCCTGTCCTTGATCGCCTGGTTGTCGGTCTTGGTTCCGGCGGTGCGGCTGATCGCAAAGGCGCAGGGCAATCCCATGTCATTTTCCAGGAAATTGCTGATGCCGCGGGCATAGGTCTCGTTGGCGACAATCCCGAAATTGGCGGTGCCGAAGAAATCCTGGGTCACCGAGCGCCACAGGTCCCAGAGCGGCTTGATCGTCGTGTGTTTTTCCTTCTCGATGAACGGCTCCGGATCGAGCCCGGTCATCTCGCCGAGCTGGCGCAGGAATTTCGTGGTCGATTCCAGCCCGATCGGCGCCTGCAGATAGGGCCGCTCGAGCAGCTCGCACAGATTGCGGCCAAATTCGCGGTACATGCAGACATTCACCGACGCATTGGCCAGCTGCCGGATGTCGGCGAGATGGCTGCCCAGCGGGAACACCATATTCACTTCCGCGCCGATGCCCTCGATCAGCCGCCGGATTTCGGCAACATCGGACGGCATGTTGAACATACCGTAAGATGGACCGATGATATTGATCTTGGGTTTTTCGCCGTCCTGAATGACCTTCGGCTTGGGCATTTTCTTGGGCCCGAATTCGGTCCACAACCAGGACAAGGCCCGGTCTTCCGACTGCCACTGGTCTTCGTCGATCGTCCGCGGCAGGAAGCGTTTGATATTTGTGCCCTCGGGAGTCACCCCGCCGCCGATCATCTCGGCAATCGACCCGGTCACCACCACCGCCGGCAGGTCCGGATCGAGCGATTGCCAGGCGCGGCGCATCGCGCCTTCGGTGCCGGTCTTGCCCAGTTCCTCTTCGCCGAGGCCGGTGACGACGATCGGCAATTCATGCGGCGGCAGCCCGTCGGTATAATGCAGCACCGAGGTCACCGGCAGATTCTCGCAGCCGACCGGCCCGTCGATGATCACCTGCAGCCCCTTGATCGCGGTAAAGGCGTAGACCGCACCCCAGTAGCCGCCGGCCCGGTCATGATCGAGGATCAGGGTCATGATCCGATCGCCTCCGCCGCCTTGGCCGCAGCTGCATTTTGCGCCGCATATTTGGCCTTGAACTTGGGCCGGTCGGTCGGCGTATCTTCCCAGATGCCCGAGCTATAGCCCTCGCCGACACCCTTGAAAAATTCGCGCATCCGGTCGAACCGTTCCTTGTTCGCCATCGCTGCATTGACCACCTGGGCCAGACTGCCGGCCCCTGCCGGTCCCATCAGCGGCCGCGCCGAGATCAGGTTGGTGAAGTAAAGCGCCGGGATCGCCCTGGCCTTGGCATGCTGCACCACCGGGGTGGTGCCGATCGCCAGGTCAGGACCATATTCCTCGACCGCAGCAATATCTTCTTCCAGGCTGGCGCGGAAATTGACGCGCACACCTTTCGCTTCGAGCCACTCGCGATCGGGATCCGACCATTTTGTCCGGGGACAGGCAGTGCCGACATAAGGCACATCCGCGCCGCTTTCGATCAACAGGCGCGCGACCAGCAACTCCGAGCCTTCATAACCGGAAACCGTAATCCGGCCCTTGACCGGCATCGCGGCGAGCGCGCTGGTGATCGCGGGCAGAAAGGCGTTATGCGCCTCGGCAATCTGATTGGAACTGGCGCCGGTCGCTTCACCGATCGCCTGCAACCAGGCAGCCGTGCCGTCGCGGCCGACCGGAGCGGAACCGATAACCTTGCGTCCGGCCGCTTCAAACTGGCGGACACTGGCGGTGTAAAAGGGATGGATCGCAGCAATCACGGCGCCATCGAGCGCAGAGTAAAGCTCGCGCCATTCGCGGGTTGGCACCACAGGGCCCGCTGCGAGGCCGAGCGGCTCGAGCATATGACCAATGCCGACAGGATCAGCCGGGAACATTTCCCCGAGCAAGGTGACCGACGGCTTTGCCGCCACTTCATTGGGCGCGGCAACCGGCCCCTGCTCTGCTTCTTCGCGGGCATATTTCAGCATTGCACCCGCCAGAACATCCTTGGCTTCAGCATGAGTGGGCACACCAAAGCCCGGCACATCGATACCAACGATCCGCACGCCATTGATCGAGTCGGGCAGCAACCTGAGCGGCACACCGCTGGCCGTCGGCACACAAAGATTGGTGACAATGATCGTGTCATATTTTTCCGGATCGGCCATCAGTTCGACCGCTTCCTTGATATCCTCGAACAGCTTGCCGGTGACCAGGGTCTCCGAACTGAACGGTACATAGCCCACGCTGCGCCGCGCCCCGTAAAAATGCGAGGTGAAGGTCAGGCCATAGACACAGCAGGCCGAGCCCGAGAGGATCGTCGCCGTCCGCCGCATCCTCAGGCCGACGCGCAGCGAACCGAAGGCCGGACACATCGACTGCGGCTGGTCATGCGGACCGACCGGATAGTCTTTTTCATATTGATCGAGAATTTCCGACTTGCCCGCCTTTTTCGCGGCCTCGCGCATCGTGTCCGCACCGCCATGACAGCCGCTGCCTTCGGCCACCGGAGCGAGATCGATCCGGTCGGGAGTGCGTTCGGTCGGGATGATGGTCTCAGTCATCCATCAAACCTCGTCGTAGATCACTTCGAGGGACGGCTTCTGCTCGTAGGTACCGCCGCGCATATCGGCCTGGGTGGCGGGAATAAGCTGGACATTGCCACCCGTCTCGTCGGGCGAGAAAAGTCCCAGCAAACCGTCCTGCTCCAGTGGCTTCGGCTGCCGTGGTGGTGCCTCGGCGACATTGATCGCCAGTTCCTCGAACAGGCTCGCCCATTCGCTTTCAGGCGTACCGATGATCTGGTAATTGGCTGACTTTTTCCGAATATCGTCATTGGCGGGAATTGCCGTCAGCACCGGAATATCAACCGCCTTGGCAAAGGCCTGCGCTTCCCCGCTGCCATCATCCTTGTTGATGATCATGCCGGCGACGCCGACATTGCCGCCCATCTTGCGGAAATATTCGACCGCCTTGCAGACATTGTTGGCGACATAGAGCGACTGCAGGTCGTTCGATCCGACCACGATCACTTTCTGGCACATGTCGCGCGCGATCGGCAGGCCGAAACCGCCGCAGACCACGTCGCCGAGAAAGTCGAGCAGCACATAGTCAAAGCCCCAGTCGTGAAAACCGAGTTTCTCGAGCAGTTCAAACCCGTGAATGATGCCGCGCCCGCCGCATCCGCGGCCGACTTCGGGCCCGCCGAGTTCCATCGCGAACACACCGTCGCGCTGGAAGCAGACATCCTCGATCGACACTTCCTCACCCGCGAGCTTCTTCGCCGACGAGGTTTCGATGATCGTCGGACAGCTTTTGCCGCCAAACAGCAGGGAGGTTGTGTCCGACTTGGGATCGCAGCCAATCAGCAGCACCCTCTTGCCCTGCTGCGCCATCATATAGCTCAGGTTGGACAGCGCGAAGCTCTTGCCCGAGCCGCCCTTGCCGTAGATGGCGATGACCTGCGTTTCCTTCTTTACCTCTCCGGTGTGCACCGGATCCGGTTCCATCGAAGCTTCTTCGCGCAGGATATCGACATCTAGCATGGTCATTCGCAATCTCTCCAGTCGAGCACCATTTTCAGGCACTCAGGATTTTCAAAGGCTTGGGGGTAGGCTGTTTCGGCATCGGTAGCCGGCTCGATGCTGGTGATCAGGCCGGCCAGGTCGAGGGCCTCGCTCTCGATCATCATGTTGATCGAGGCCAGGTCGCGCGGCTCCCATTCTGCCGCGATGCGCAACCGCGCCTCGCGCTGGAAGGCCGGCGGGAAGGCAAAGCTGATCGGCTGGTTGTAAAATCCGGCCAGCACCAGTTCGCCGCCCTTGGCGAGCCGGGCAATGAAACGCTCGATCGAGCCGGCGTCGCCGCTGACATCGCAAATGGTCGCATAGTCATGCCGGTCATCATCATCGGGATGGATCACGGTATAGCCTGCGCCGCCATCCTGGCGCGACCGGCTGGTGTCCCAGACGACCGGCGCCGGCGCGCCGGAGGCAATGGTCAAACGGGCGATCAGCCGCCCGAGGACGCCATGGCCGATGACCAGTTCGGGCGCATCGCCATGACTGATCGCGTGCAGGGCGGTGGCGGCGAGCGCATAAAGGATGCCGGCTTCGGCAAGCTTTTCGGAAACCGGTAAGGCCCGCGCCGAGGCGACAATGAGGGTGCGCGCCGATCCGCCGAACAGGCCGCGGGCATCGCGGTAGCAACTGGCACCGGGGACGAACACCCATTCGCCGATCCGGGCCCGCGAATCCGCGCCGGCATCGACGATGCGGCCCACCGACTCGTAGCCGGGCACGAGCGGATAGCCCATGCCGGGGAAGTCGGGCATCTGCCCGGTCCACAGAAGCTTCTCGGTGCCCGTGCTGATGCCGCTAAATTGAATTTCGACCTGAACATCGCCAGATCCCAAGGCATTGAGGGCAGTCTTGCGCATCGAAAGGGTGCCGGGAGCATCCATTATGATCGCTGAAGTCTGCAACTCTTCCCCTCTTCCCGGGTCCCGTCATCAAATAGGGACTCCGATGAGTGTCAAATTACTTAAACATTTTCTAATGTCAATTATATTGGACACTTTTTATGTCATTTGACCGCGACAAGGGCCTTCGCGATGATCGGCAGGTCCGTTCTGAGTTCCCGGATTATTGAAAATCCGGCTTTTTCAAGCATCTGTCTATTTTCCCTGACGGACCGGGGACGGCCGGACCCCATGGCCCAGAGATAGAAACCAAAATAGGCATCTCCCATCGGCTCGGCCCCTCTGGTTCCGGCCATTGGCTCGACGATCAGCAGTTTGCCGCCGGCGGGCAAAGCCTCATATATTCTGGGCAACAGCGCGTTGACGACGCCATCATCATGGTCATGGAGAATACGGACAAGCGTCACCAGATCATGGCCCGCCGGAATCACATCCTGCTTGAAACTGCCCGGATGCACCGTGACTCGCGACTCCAGCGCGGAGCCGGCGAACCGTGATTTGGCGAGGGGCACCACGTCCGGCAGGTCGAAAATCGCGAGATCCAGTTCTGGCGCAACCTGGCCCACGGCCTCGACAAAAGCACCGCTGCCACCGCCGATATCGAGCATCCGGCGATGCTGGCCGAAATCATATTTCGGCAAGATCTGCTGCCAAACCATCGGCTGGGTTGCGGCCATCAGTTCCGAATAGGGCTGGCTGTCCTCGTCCTTCGCCTCCCTACTGGACGCATAGGTCCAGAATTGCGACAGGGCGCTGTTCTCGCCGCCTGGCTGCGCGAGCAGGCCGACCGGATCGGCCATATCCCGATAGAGCAGTTCGTGGTGCCGGATCATCGCCATCGCGCCGTCATTGGCCGACAGCGCGGCGCCGGTTTCGCCCAATGTCCACAGGCCCGGCTGCGGCGACTCGACTATGTCGAGAGCAGCGCCCGCACGCAGGAGTCGATCCGCGGCATGGCTGTTCATTTTTGCAAATTCGGCGATTGCCTCGTCACTGCGCAAGGCCCCGCGCATATATCCGATCAGGCCCGTCCGGACATAGGCATGGACGATCTGGGTATAGACAAAGCCGGCAATCAGGTCGAACTGCCGCGCCGCCTTGCGCCGGGCAATCGACCGGAAAAGCGGCGTACGCGCGGCCCATTGCTGGAAGGCGGCGCTGCCCAAAATCCGGTTGCGGCGCAGCACCCAGCGCGTCTTCCAGCTGAGCTGTACATGGCTATCGTCTCGATCACTGGACATATAATATGTCTATTTGAATGGACTTCTGATAGATTCCCGTCAAACTGAAACTCACGCGAAGCTACCGGAGCGCAAGTGGAGAAGGACCAGACCATCATTATCGGCGCGGGCATTGGCGGTCTGGTCAGCGCCGCCTTGCTCTCGGCGCGCGGGGTTCCGGTGACGGTATTGGAAAAGGAAAAATCACCCGGCGGCAAGGTCCGGCAACTCGATGTGGAAGGCGCGGCAATCGATGCCGGCCCCACGGTCTTTACCATGCGCGACGTCATTGACGAGATTTTTGCCGCCGCCGGCAGCAACAGCGATGACCATCTCCAACTGGAGCGGGCCGACACGCTCGCCCGCCACGCCTGGAGCCGCGACGAACGGCTCGACCTGTTCGCCGATCCGGAAAAAAGCGCCGATGCCATCGGCCAATTCGCCGGGGCCAAGGCGGCGGCCGGCTATCGCAGTTTCTCGAAAGAGGCCGAGCGCATCTACAAGATCCTCGACCGGTCGATGCTGCGCAACAGCAAGGTCAGCTGGCCACTGCCGCTGATGTGGCGGATCGGCCTGTGGCGGGTTGGCGACCTGATCGCGATCCGCCCCTATGAAAGCCTGTGGAAGGTGCTTGGCGAGCATTTCGATGATCCCCGCCTGCGGCAATTGTTCGGTCGCTATACGACCTATTGCGGCTCCTCCCCGTTCCAGACACCGGCGACGCTGATGCTGGTCGCCCATGTCGAGTCTCAGGGTGTGTGGAAGATCAGAGGCGGTATGGATTCCCTCGCCCATGCGCTTGAAACTGTGGCTAAAAAAAACGGCGCAAGCTTCCGATATGATGCCCGGGTGACCAGGATAGCCGTCGCGAAAAACCGGGCCACGGGAGTCCAGCTGGCATCCGGCGAATGGATCGAAGCTGGATCGGTGATCTGCAATGCGGACCCTTCCGCACTGGGCTCCGGCCATTTCGGAGTCGAGGCAAGCCAGGCCGTCAGCGCCATGCCGCTGCACAAACGCTCGCTGTCCGCCATGGTCTGGCTGGCGAAAACCAGAACCACCGGCTTCGACCTCGACCATCACAATGTCTTTTTCTCGTCCGACTATCCCGACGAATTTGCCGATATCAAGGCGGGAAAACCGCCCGAGCGACCGACCGCCTATGTCTGCAGACTGGGCGAAGCCGACCCGGCCGGAGCGCAGCGCCTGCAGATCATCGTCAACGCGCCGGCCAATGGCGACAGTCACCAATATACATCCGAGGAGAAAGCAAAATGCACGGCGAACATGCTGCAAACCCTGACCCATTGCGGGCTGGAAATGGAACCGGGCTTCCCGCACCAGCTGGTCACGCCCAACGATTTCTCGACACTCTTCCCGGCGACCGGCGGGGCGCTTTATGGTCGGGCCTCGCACGGATGGGCGGCGTCCTTCCTCCGGCCCGGGAGCCGGACACGGATCCCTGGGCTCTATTGCGCGGGCGGAGCGACTCATCCGGGCGCGGGGGTGCCGATGGCCGCCTTGTCGGGGCAATTGGCCAGCGAAGCCGTCCTGTCAGACCGCGCTTCGACGTCGTGGTTCCACCGCAAGGCTACCGCTGGTGGTATGTCGATGCGCTCAGCGATGACGAACGCTACGGGCTGACCATCATCGGCTTTATAGGCAGCGTTTTCTCGCCTTATTATAAAATTTCGGGCCGTGACATCCCGCTCGATCACAGCTGTCTCAATGTCGCGCTGTATGGCAAACGCGGCGCCCGCTGGGTGATGACCGAGCGCGGGCTGCAGGATACGCATCAGGCGGAAGACGCGCTGACCATCGGCCCCAGCGCGATGCGCTGGGACAAGGACCGGCTGATCATCGATATCGAGGAACGCGATATCCGGCTCGGCATTCCCTGGCGGCGGCGGGTCAAGGGCCAGATCATCCTCCATCCCGAAATCCTCAACGACAAAAGCTTCAAGCTCGACCCGGCGGGCAACCATCACTGGCACACGATTGCACCCCGCGCGCGCATCGAAGTGACGATGGAGCAACCGGACATCTCATGGTCCGGCAGCGGCTATCTCGACGGCAATCATGGCAGCGAACCGATCGAGGACGGCTTCAAGAGCTGGCACTGGTCGCGCGCCCATTGCGGCCCCGACGTGGCCGTGACCTACGAAGGCGTCCGCCGCGACGGCAGCCATTTTGCCAGCGCCCTGCGCTTCGATGCCTCTGGCACACCGCAGGAAGTGGACCTGCCGCTGGTCGCGCCCCTGCCGCCAACATGGTGGGGCATGAAACGGCAAACCCGCGCAGACCGCGGCCACGCTTCGGTGATCAAAACCTGGGAAGATTCGCCCTTTTATGCACGATCCGCGCTAAAAATGCGCCTTTTTGGTAAACAAGTGACCGCGATTCAGGAAAGTATTTCCCTCAATCGACTGGTCAATCCGGTAATCCAGAACATGCTGCCCTACAAAATGCCGCGCGAACCGGACCGCCCATCCAGAGCCTTTCATATTCCGACACCGATCCTTCTGAATCGCCAGCCATAATCGGAACTGGCACCCGGATCGCTTATTGAGCTTCGGGTTTCCCGGTTGCGTCTTTCGCCGCCGCCTTTTCCCTGTCCTTGGCGATTTCCCGGTTCACCGACCAGAGCTGCCAGAAGCCAAAGCCCAATGCCACCGCACCGGAAAAGACAATCTCTATCCATCCGAGACTGTCAAAAGGGCTGGTTTCCATCGCTTTCTGCCTCCTTTTGAGTCTTTCTTACCTTTTTCGGCGCAGTTTCGCAAATTTCAGGATGATATCTGCCAACCGTTCCGGGTCTTCCTCATGGGCCAGATGACCCAGATTGCTGACCTCCTCGATCTTTGATTGCGGGATCATCTCCGCTGCCTTTTGCACCGCTGATCTTGGAATTGCGCTGTCATTCTGTCCATGGACCAGCAACACCGGCGTCTCAATTTCAGACAGCCGCTTTTGCAGCTCTTCCAGCCGCCAGTTGGCCATCATCCGGATCGCTCCATCGCAATGGCCGGAATGGCTGAACAACCGTCCGTAATAAAACGCGCCCGCCGCATCGATCCGCGACCCCGTCGACCGGCGCAGGAACTTCTCGGTCTCACCCGGATAACGTGCCCAGCGCGCAAAAATCCGCGACACAAAAGGATTAGTAAACAACATCTTAGCGAGCTGAGGAAACAGTTTTGCGGCGAGCCCCGGAAACGGCATCAGCGCCGGATTAAGTCCAACAAGTGGGATTTTCCAACATTTGTCCAACATCAACTGAATGCCGATCGCCGCCCCCGCCGAATGGCCGACAATAAGCGCTGGAGATGCTTCCAATTCTTCCAATAACAACCCGATCGACACCGCCATGTTCGGCAGAGAAACCTGCCGCGCGGTGGTCGGCCGAGTGAAGCCATGGCCCGGTAAGTCCATCGCGATCACATCATATTCTATGGCCAGCAGCGGCATCAGATCCCGCCAGCTATGCGTCGCTGCTCCGGTGCCGTGCAGCAAGAGACAGACCGGCGCACCCGGCTTCGCCGGCCCCATCCGTTGCACATGCCATTTGTAACGATCCGCCTCGACAAACCGGCTAGCCTTATGGTTCGGCCAGTCCTGCCCCTCGATTGTCCACTCGGGATAGCGGCGGCTCATGCCATCGCCTCCTTGCCTACGCTCTCGATCGCCGCAACCATGGCCGAGCTCTGTGCTCTCGGCAAAGGCAGATATCTGCCGCGCAACGCTGCGGCCAGCTCCGCTGCCTCGGGACGGGGGCGCGGCGAAATATCGATTACAATGCTGCTGAGCCCCAGCGCTGCTATACCTTTCGCAATGCCCTGCATCTCTTCTTTTGCTCCCGTGCGACTGGCGGTGCCGTCCTGCATCACATTGCCCTTGCCGTCGGTCAGCAACGCGATCGTCGGAGTCTGCCCGCGCTTGCGCGCCGCTTCGGCCAGTTGCCGCGCCGCGATCAGGCCCGCCGCGAGCGGGGTCCCACCGCCGCCCGGCAAAGCGCTCAAGGCCCGCCTCGCCCGGGTCAGCGACCGGGTTGGCGGCAACAGCACCTCCGCTCCCTCCTTGCGGAATGCAACCAGCGCGACCTGCGAGCGTTTGACATAGGCTTCCGCCAGCATCAGCTCGACCGCCCCCTTGGCCTCCGCCAGACGGGAAAGCGCCGACGAGCCCGACGCATCAACCGCGAAAATGGTCAGGCTTTCCTGCCGCTCCTCAAAATGGTGGACCAGCAGATCGGACTTGCGGACATGGATCTTGGACGGGTCGGACTGGCCGCTCTCGTGGCGCCGGATCGTCTGCCAGGGCGCGGCGGTCCGCAGTGTATCGATCAGGGCCAGTCGCCTGCCGCTGCCGGGCACACCCGGTCGCGTCCCTTTCGGACGCCCCCTTCTGCTCGATTGCTGCTTGCTGCCGGCACGGCCACCCTGCCCCTTGCCCGATTGCCGGACCAGGCCCTCGATCTGGTCCAATATATGCGGCGGAATGGAGGCAGCGGCGGCTTGCAGCAGCAAGTCCTCCAGCGGGATATCCTCGATGGCCTGCTCGTCGTCGCTTTCGCTAGATTCCCGGTCCGGCGGACTGGGTTCCTCTTGCGCAGGTGGCGGCGTTTCTTCACTGTGCGGTAACTGCGTCGCGCGCGGTGCCAGCACCAGCCGCACCGCGGCTTGCAGGTCCTCGTCGACAATTTTTTCCCGCCCCATGTCCCGCGCATGAGCTGCGGCACAACGCTCGGCAAACAGCAGCGGGCGCACCGAATCGATGCCACATGCCGCCGCCGTTGCCGCCAGCGAGGCACGCTTTTTCCTGGTCATCGACGGCAGCCTGGCGGCCCGGTCTTTGTCCATAAACTCCAGTGCGGCGACCACCTCCAGATCGCGCGAATCGGACAGGTCGCAGTGGAATGCCACCCGCTCCATCAGCACGGCCGGCGGCGTTTCATCGCTTTCCATGCCGTCGTCGAGCAACAGGACGGAAAGCGCACCGACATCCATCGCCTGCGCGATATGGGCAGCAATATTCTCGTCGATGCGCTCGGCCATTGGCAGCAGGAGGACGCCATTTTCTGCCACCTGGAGCAGTCCCGGCCGCCACACGGAGCGCCCGCCCTGCAGGGTTGCCGCCAGATCAAGGCCGCCGAGCAGCCGCTCGCAGTCAACATTGTTCGGAATTTTCTGGACCGGTCCGAGTGGCTCGAGCGCACTCACCAGTTTTGCCACCAGCGCATCGCGCACCGGCCCGAAACCGCGCAAACAGATGCCGCCAAAGCTATCGGGATTATTCGCGAACAGCCGCGCCGCGAGCAGGCAATCAGCCAGGGGAAAATCGGTTGGTGCCGCCTGCTGGTCAGCGACCGGCATCAACCGAACAATTCCTCCAGCGCCCGCTCGATCCGTACCGTCGAGCCGGTTTCGTCGAGCACATCCCGGCGCAGACGATGGCGCAGCGACAGGGGCGCCATGGTTTTGAGATGGTCCAGCGTCACCGCATCATCGTCCTGCAGCGCCGCGAATGCTCTCGCGCCCCGCATCAGGGTCAGCTCGCCGCGCAGGCCGTCGGCACCGACGGCCTTGCATAAGGTCGCTGTATCGCGCAAAATCTTGGCCGGCGTCTTGACCTTGGGCAGTGCCTTTTTGGCGCGGTCAATCCGGCGCAGTATCTTTGCGTCCTCGCCCTGCCACTTGCCCGCAAATTTCGCCGCATCCCGTTCCCGGGCATCGCAGCGACGCATGATCTCCACCCGCTGGTCGATATCGTCTGGCGTCTTCACTTCCACCGACAGGCCAAAGCGGTCCAGCAGTTGCGGGCGCAGTTCCCCCTCCTCCGGATTGCCGCTGCCAATCAGCACGAAGCGCGCCGGATGCCTGATGCTCAGCCCATCCCGCTCGACCAGATTCTCGCCCGACGCCGCTACGTCGAGCAGCAAGTCAACGACATGGTCCTCGAGCAGATTGATCTCGTCGATATAAAGAAAGCCGCGATGCGCCTTGGCTAGCAGGCCCGGCTCGAAATGCTTTTCACCCAGGGATAAGGCTTTTTCCAGATCCAGAGTTCCGACAACGCGATCTTCGGTGGAACCCAGCGGCAGGTCGACAAACGGCACCGCCATCTTGCGCACCCGCTTGCTGGTGCAAGGATCCGGACAGTCATCGCGGTTTTCGGGCTCGCAATGGAAACGGCAGCCCTCGACCGCCCTGATCTGCGGCAGCGTTGCAGCAAGCGCCCGTGCGGCAGTAGATTTACCGGTGCCGCGATCGCCAAAGATCATCACGCCGCCAATCCGGGCATCCACCGCTGCCACCAGCAGCGCCAGCTTCATTTCTTCCTGACCGACAATGGCGCTAAAAGGAAAACCGCTCATTGCAGTACCTTATCACAAGCCTTGGCGGCTGCAAGCAAAGTTGGCGGGAGGTCCGGGTCGGCTCAGCCGGTCATCGCAACGATCTATGCGGCACAGCGGATTGCAGCCTCATTTAGAGCCAGATACAGAGGATCCCGCTTATAGACATCGGGAAAATAGGTGACGCTGCCGTCTTCTGTTCCCTCGGCGGTAAAATAGGCCACATAGACGGGAATCGGCTTGCGCAGCGCCAGCTTCGTGGTTTCCCGGCTTGCCAATATGGCATCAACCTGCGCTGGCGTCGCCGATCCCTCCAGCAATGTTTTCGCCAGCTCGATCGCTCCGCCCACCCGGATACAGCCGTGGCTGAAGGTCCGTACCCGTTCGGAGAACAGATTCTTGTTCGGCGTGTCGTGCAGATAGATGCTGTACGGATTGGGCATGACCAGTTTCATCTGGCCGAGCGCATTGCCTGGTCCGGGTCGCTGGCGGTAGCGACCGTTTTGAACGACATAGCCTTTTCGCCGCGCCGTCGCGGGATGGTTGCGGACCAGTGCGCCAACGCTTTCCGCGACGATGGACGTCGGGATTTCCCACCAGGGGTTCAGGATCACGCCGCTCACCGTAGCGTCGAACACCGGTGTCGGCGTTCTTGTTTTGCCGACGATATTCGGCCAGGTCCGGATTTTTCTGTCATTTTCCCAGAGCGTCACCTCGAAACTGGCGGCGTTCACCAGCAGATATTTTTCCCCCATCACCAGCGGCATCCAGCGCCAGCGCTCCAGATTGACTGCCAAGGTGGCGCGTTTTTGACTATCGGTTTCCGCGGCATAGGCTGTCCGCAGCGCTTGATACTGGGGATTGCGCGGCCGCAGCGCGTCAAAATAGGCGCTCAGATCATCGCGAACCAGCGCCTTCAGCAGCAATTGCTGCGTATCTATATGGCGGTCATCGCTGCTGATCCGCCATTTCGTACGGGCAGAGGCGGGAGAGCAGCCCTCGAGATAGGCCATCATCAATTCGTTCGCCGCTGCGGTTGCAACGCGCGACCGGCGGTGCGGGTCTGTTGCGGAATTGGGCTGGCTGAAATCGGTGATCGAACAGCCGCCCAACCCCTCGACCGTTCGCCCATCGACCAATCGCTGCAGTTCCGCCAGTTGCGATTCGGTCCAGATCAGGTAATTGCGCGTCGGATCTTCGGTCTGGGCGAGAACGGAAGTCGAAAGCAGCAACCCGCCCAGAATTGCGAATAATTTTTTCATGCCATCCCTCTTCAGGCTATCGGTAACCCCGACAATCAGTATTAATACTTAATCCCCCATACAGGTTGCGGCTGCTATCGTCGAACAATGAAGAGAAGACATTTTTTGACCGCCAGCCTACTCACTGTTACCGGTGCCGCTTACGGCCTCGGCTCCCGATCCCAGGCAGCCAATAGCGGA
>Ga0209346_1000375_pt1 | contig 43329 bp, 43 predicted proteins | sample AutmiccommunBRH9_FD_187381 | JGI IMG/M metagenome (GOLD analysis project Ga0209346, IMG submission 187381) | Deep subsurface microbial communities from Mt. Terri, Switzerland - Autotrophic microbial communities BRH/9 (SPAdes) (version 2) | ecosystem: Environmental > Aquatic > Deep subsurface >...
CCACTAATTACCCCAGGAACACGATATTCTTCAACTAAATAATCATAACTGTTCTTACCAAGAACTATTGATACATGCCCCGGAAGAAGAAAGCCATGAACATTTACTTCCTTTTCGTTTAACAATGCCCGTAATATCGGCTCAACCAGCTTAGTTGACATCCACATTGAAAAATTGGTTATTCCTTGGTCATCTGCCTGTTTTAAAGCTACGACTAATACAGGAATAGTTGTTTCAAAACCGATCCCTAAAAAGACAACTTCTTTATCTGGATTATTTTTGGCGATATTTACTGCTTCTACAGGAGAATATACAACTCTAATATCCTTTCCGGCGGTTTTTGCCTTCATTAAGGAGTATTTCGACCCGGGAACCCTGATCATATCACCAAAGGTGCAAATTATTCGGTTATCCCCATCGGCTAATTGGAGCATAGCATCAATTGATTTTTGATCAGTTACACAAACCGGGCAGCCAGGACCAGAAACTAACCTTACATGATCATTTAAGGCTCTTTTAATTCCTGTTCTAGCTAATGCCATCGTATGTGAACCACAAACCTCCAGAATAGCCGGTATTTGACCGGTTTTTTCTTTATAGCGATCAGCAATTTTTTTTACATTAGCTAACAGCTGCCGACTAAGCTCGTTTGTGTCAAATTGCTTATATATCTCTAGCATCTGCTAGCTTCCTCCATTCATTAGCGCTTGCTAAAGCATAGTCCTCGTCGACAATCGACATCGCTTGTCCAGCATGAACTACCACAAAATCATTAACCTTAACATCCGGTACAAAAATAATTCCTACTGTCATCTTAGAACCCATCACATCAACAACCGCGGTAAATTCTCCTTTTTCAATCACCTTTGCTGGAACTCCTACACACATTATCTATCTCCCCTTTAAATTTATTCTAATCTATTATTTTACTGCTGCCGCAACAATCAGCTGCCCAAGAGCTAATCCTCCATCACTGCAAGGAACCTGTTTGTGCGTAAAAACTTTAAAGTCTTTGCCCTCTAGTCGGTTCTTCAGAGCCTTAAGCAAAAATGGATTATGAAAGCTTCCACCGGATAAAACGATATTTTTATTTAACAATGGCAGAACGGAATATATTTTGTCAACCATTTCTTCGATCGCTGCAACCACTGTATGATGGAATTTTTGAACTATCATCTCGAGCGGATGATTGTTAATCCGCTCATGGGCGATTTGCCAGAGCATTTCGGAAAAATCAATTTCCCAAAAAGTATCACCGGAGTGCGTAACTATAGCGTAAGAGTAGCGCTCAGAAATTGTTTCAATTTTCGGCATCCGTTCAGATAAAAGAATTGCTGCCTCTCCATCATAAGTAGAAAAATGACATAAACCAATGATTGAACTAACAGCATCAAATAATCTTCCGCAAGTCCCCGCTAAAGGAGAATTAACATTTTTCTTTACCATATTGGCAATAATGCTTATCTCATACTTTTTGTCAGGATATAATTTCTCGGCCAGCTCCTCGCCGTCAGAAAAAGTCGATATGAGCATCCCTACAGCGTTTCTCCAAGGTTCCTTAACAGCCTTCTCGCCACCTGGCAGAGGTGAGTACTTAAGATGTCCTAATCTTTTAAAGCTTTGTGCATCACCGTAAAGAAACTCAAACCCCCATATTTTCCCATCATCACCGTAACCTGTTCCGTCAAGAATTATTCCTAAACAGGGTTCATTTATCTGATTATCTTCCATACAGGAAACTAAATGAGCATGATGGTGCTGTACTTCAACAATCCGTCCGCCATACTGTTTTGCCAACTTCGATGTAGAATAATCCGGATGTTTATCAACTGCTAACAGATGATTATTTGTTCCCATCCATTTTTGCAAATGTTGTAGTTCGCGTTGAAAGAAATCAATAATCTCGATGTTTCCCAGATCACCGATATGCGGACCTAAAAAAACTTGCTGGTTTCTACCAATTGCAAAAGTATTTTTCTGCTGCCCACCAAGTGCCACAATATCGTGAACAGGTTGTGAAGTTGTTAATGGATCAGGAACATAACCCCGCGATCTTCTTAAAAAATAAAGCTGCTCCTCGATAATTTGAACTACGCTGTCATCTAAAGCGTGAAGGATCGGCCTATCAGTGGTTAAAACAAAATCAGCAATCTCTTTTAAATAAGTAAAAGCTGATTCCTCCTGATATAAGATCGGCATACCGGAAGGATTAGCACTTGTCATTACCAGCATATTTAATTTACTTTCGGCAAATATCAGGTGATGTAATGGAGTATACGGAAGCATCACCCCTAAAGTTTGCAATCCCGGAGCTAAATTATGAGGCAGGTCTCTGCCTATTTTCTGCTCGAGCACAACAATCGGTGCTTCTGTAGAGGTCAGCACCGTAGCTTCGGTTGGCGAAAGATGACAATACTCTTTGGCTATTGCTAGTGTTGAAGCCATTACTGCAAACGGACGCTTAGGACGATTTTTTCGATCCCGTAGCCTTTGAATCGCCTTTTGATTCAAGGCATCACAGGCTAAATGGTATCCCCCTAAACCCTTAATGGCAACAATTGCCCCTTCCTTCAAAAGCTTACTAAGTTTAATCAACGCTAAATTTTTTTCGGCAATTTTATTACCGGATATAGCAAACAACTCGACAGTCGGCCCACACTCGGGACAAGCAATCGGCTGAGCATGATGTCGGCGATTGCTCGGGTCTTGATACTCCGCAGCACACTTTTCGCACATATTAAACTGCTCCATGGAGGTGTACGGTCGATCATAAGGCAATTCGGCAATAATCGTATATCGCGGACCACATTGCGTACAATTAATAAAGGGATACTGATAACGGAAATTTCCCGGGTCATTCATCTCATCAAGACATTCCTGACAAACTGCGGAATCAACAGGAATTACCAAAGCAGATTTTCCGCTTCTCTCACTTGGAATGATTGTAAAGTCAGTATACCCCAAATACTCTTCAACCTCTGTAATAAGATTATCCACCCTAGCAAGTCGAGGAGGCTGATTTTTGATCAAAAAAACAAAATTGTGAAGGTTCTCTTCTTCCCCTTCAGCAAATATTTTTACCCCATCCATATTGTTCTGGACGGTTCCATTAATTTTCAATTTCTCTGCCAACTGAAAGATAAAGGGACGAAATCCAACTCCTTGAACTCGTCCATTAACAGTTATTTTTAATGCTTTACGCATTTTTGATACACAGCATGATCCAGTCAAACCAAAGATCAAGTCCTTCTCCGGAAGTTGCCGAAAGTTGGAGCATTTGAGAATCAGGATTTATCCCCGATAGATCCTCTAGAGCCTGTTTAACATCAAAATTAAGATAAGGAAGTAAATCAATCTTATTTAGAATAACCAGCTCTGTTCTGCGGAACATTACCGGATATTTCGGGATTTTGTCGTTTCCCTCGGGAACACTTAAGACCGTCACCTTATGATCCTGCCCTAAATCATATCCGGAAGGACAAACAAGGTTGCCAACATTTTCGATAAAAAGAATATCAATATCATTTAGCTGAAACTCTGGCAAAACCTTGGTAATCATCCTAGCGTCTAAATGACAGCCTCCGTTAGTATTAATCTGGACAGCTTGCGCTCCAGCAACCCGAATACGATCAGCATCCATTTCCGTCGCTAAATCACCCTCAATTACACCAATGCGAAACTCTTTAGCTAACGCCATGACTGTTTTCTCCAGTAATGTCGTTTTACCGGCTCCGGGTGAGCTCATCAGATTAATAACCAAAGTCTTATTTTTTTGAAAAAGTGCTCTGTTAAACCTTGCCGCTTCATTATTGTTAGTTAAGACATCTTCTCCCAAGGTATATTTCATTGTTTATTGTCCCCCTTGTAATATTCCTTTCTTGTTGACATTATAGTTTGCGGAATATTATCTTTGTACATTATTATCCTTTTAGGCGCCGCTATATGAGCTAACCCTAAAAGCTTCTCCGGTAATCAATTTCCCGCTTGGAAAGTTGCAAACCGGACAGACTGCTATTCGCTGGTCAGGATAATAATCCTTTTCGCAGACTACGCAAACAGCCTGCGCTTTTTCAATAGTGATTTCCAATGTAGCCTCTTTGTCTAGAAAGCCGAGATCTTGTGCTTTAAAAGCGTCAAACGCCAATTCTAAAGCATCTGGTAAGGCATTGCTTAACTCGCCGACCAACAGCTCAACTTTATCTACTTTTTGGATATTTCTTTTATTAACATCCTCTTTAATAATGTTCAGGATATCTCCCATTAAAGCCATTTCATGCATGATAACCTTCCTTTTGACAGAGAATAATTAATCTAATCAAGGGCAATAGAATACCTCCCGTTGCCAAGCTTAAGGCGATATTCACGAAGTTTCAATTTGCCCTCTTCAGATTTAAGCGAAAATTCGCTTTCACACTTAAAACATTTGAACTTCTTTTCATAGGACAACCAATTAACGATTGAGCCACAATTACTGCATAGTTTGCTAACAGCCTTAAGTTCACTATCAACAGAGTACAGATTAATAGAGTGATTATTAATAAATTTATCTACTACTTCATTAAACGGACTAAAGTGCACTTCACCGAGATCGTACCATTTATAACCGGCAAATTCATCAATTACAGAGTCGATTTTCTGAAGATCATCCTCAATAATTGGTGAAATTGCCTCTTTAGCTGCATCCGTGAAAGTATTTTTGATATGCGAAAAAAATTCGGCACGGTCCAAATTACTCACTCCAATGTCTAATTTGCTCAACTACTAAATTAACTACTTCCGGCACTTTATTTTTAACTGTTTCCGAAAGCTCTAATCCCAGCTCAAAAGACTCCGGCTGAACTCCAAACATCACCATTTTTTCCGGAAGTTTATCTCTTAACCTAGCAGCGAAAAGAATCTCCTGAAAACCAATTTGATGAATTGACATTTTTACTCCAAAATATTTAGGGATCTCTTCATCTCTAATTGTAATTACGGTTCCTGGTTTCTTACCTGCATTAATCGCATCAATAATTATCAGATAGTCGGCGTCCTCAACCGGACCTAATAATTTCATACCATCGGTATTCCCTTCAATTATCTCAATATTCGGGATCTCCGGCAAGACCTCGTTTAAATAAGGAATTAAATGGACGCCAACACCCTCATCTGAATAGAGGGTGTTGCCGATTCCAATAATATTTATTTGTTTATTAGTAATAAACTCTTTAGATAACATTTCACTCACTTTTTTCACCATCGTTGCTGCTGTTAGCTTGTTTTTTCGCAAAGTACTCAGACTTATAGCCAGTAAAGATTGAGGACAGAGTACCATTTTTACTTAGCCAATCCTCTCTAATCGCCATGTAAACATGGACGAGCATGAAAATGATAAAGCCCCAGGAAACGATATGGTGCCAAGAGCGAACTGCAAAACTGCTGCCGCCAAAAATATATGGTACAAAGGAAAAGAATTTTCCAAAAAACGTTTCTGGGCTTGGCTCAAATAAGAGATAATAGCCAGTAAACATCATTATTATCGATCCGGCACCAATAAATATCCAATAAGAAAGCTCTGCCAAAGCATTATGACCAATTCTGTGCCTCTTCTTATTCTTCAAAAAGAGATAATCTTTAGTAGTTTCCAATGTACAAACCCAAAACTCTTTTTTAAGAGGGTTTGATCTGGCAAATTGATTGCCGACAAATACCCAATATAAGCGAACTAAGAGATTGATCGTAAACACAAAAGCAGTAAAGAAATGGATATACCGTACCCAACCCATTAAAAAGTTATAATAGGCCTCCTCTTGGATCACTGCTCCAACAAACGGCTTAGAGATAAAAATTCCAGTAATCATCAGAATTATTATCGCTAATGCATTTACCCAATGGAAGATCCGAACAGGCAATTGCCAAACGTAGACCTTTTTTAGATCTTCAGATACTTCCCTGCCAAGATGGTTCGGATCAAAATAGTAATGCGTCCGAACATTGGCTTTAGTATTTGGTTCTACAGGGATACTCATAGATAATCCCTCCTAACCTATTTTAATTTCGGTTGTTTTGTCATTTTCTAGATCTGTTAAATGTACAGCACATGCTAAACATGGATCAAAGGAATGAATTACCCTTAACAGTTCAATCGGTTGATTTGGATCCTTAACCGGTGTTCCTCTTAAAGACGCCTCATAAGCTCCGACATTATTATTATCAATCCTTGGAGAAGCATTCCAAGTTGAAGGAACTATAGCTTGGTAATTCTTTGTTAAGCCATTCTCAATATCAATCCAATGTCCCAAGGCTCCCCTCGGAGCTTCCATTAAACCAACACCTTGAGCGGTTTTCGGCCAAGTCTTCGGATCCCATTTAGTTTTATCAAAAGAAGTTTGATCACCGTTTTTCAGATTAGCCAATAGTTCATCCATATCATTACGCATCCAATTAGCGATTAGGACAGTTTCTAGACCCCTAGCCACTGTTCTTCCTAAAGCAGAATGTAAAGCTGCTACAGGAACATCTAACTCTTTTAAAGTGCTGTTAACGATATTAACAAACTCCTCTTTGCCACTAGCATATCCAACCAACATCCGCGCTAAAGGACCAACCTCCATTGGCTCGTTCTTCCAGCGAGGAGATTTTAACCAGCTGTACTTATCGTTAGTATTCAGATTTTTGTACGGAGCTTTTGGTCCGGTATATTTCAGAGTAGTCTCTCCTACATAAGGATGCTTACCGCCGGTTGTTGCTCCATCATAAGTGTACCAAGAGCGATCAATAAACTCTTTAATTTGCTCAGGGTCGTCAGGCTTAATCTCGTGAATAGTGCTTAAATCACCGTTTAGAATAACACCTCTTGGCATCCGGAACAATTCAACATCGCGAATATCTCCTGTTGAGAAATCGCCATAGGTTAAGTAATTTTGTAAGCCACCGCCATATGTCCAAGTCTTATAGAAGGAACCGATAGCTTTTAAATCAGGGATATAGACCTTATTAACGAATTCTCTAGCCTCGTCAATCAGCTGAGAAATATGCAATAAGCGTTCTGCATGAATACCGTTATCACTATTAATATCTAAAGGAGTAGCCATTCCGCCCACCACATAATGCGGATGCGGATTTTTGCCTCCTAAGATTGTATGGATTTTAATAACCTCTCTCTGCCAATCTAAAGCTTCAAGATAATGAGCAACAGCTAGTAAATTAACTTCCGGCGGCAGCTTATAGGCCTCGTGCCCCCAATAGCCGTTCGCAAAAATCCCTAACTGACCACTTTCAACAACGCGCTTCACTTTGTTTTGTACATCTTTAAAATAGCCCGGTGAGGATTTTGGCCAATCGGAGATAGATTGAGCTATCCTGCTTGTTTCATTGGGATCGGCGGACAAAGCACTTACAACGTCAACCCAATCTAAAGCGTGCAAATGATAAAAATGGATAACATGATCCTGCACGAATTGGATTTCATTCATTATTTCTCTGATTAAGTGAGCGTTCCTTGGTATCCGGATATTTAAGGCATCCTCAACAGAACGGACAGATGTAAGAGCATGAACAGTTGTACAGACTCCACAAATCCGTTGAACATAAGCCCAAATATCTCTAGGGTCTCTATTTTGAACTATTAACTCAATACCTCTAACAGAAGTTCCTGAACTAAAAGCGTCCTTAATAAAACCATTTTCAAAATCTGCTTCAATACGCAAATGTCCTTCAATTCTACTAACTGGATCAACTACTAAACGTTCCATTAATTATTCACCTCGACAGACACATTTTCTTTTTCCTGCTTATTCTTTTTCACTGCTGTTACTGTAGCGTGAGCGGCTATACCGGCAACTGTTGCTCCTGCAGCATAAATACCAACCGTTTCGGGGTTAATAGTTGTTTGCGTACCAGGTATAGTTGCCATTCTGGTGTAAAAAGGACCGTTATCCCAGAAGTTTTCTTCGGAACAGCCAATACAGGGATTTCCTGATTGAATCGGGTAGCTTACCCCGCCGTTCCAGCGCATTTCTGCACAGGAGTTATAAGTAGTTGGACCCTTACAGCCCAGCTTATATAAACAATATCCTTGCTTTGCTCCCTCATCATCGAAGCTTTCTGCAAACAGACCGGCATCAAAATAGGCTCGTCTATTGCACTTGTCATGAATACGATGGCGATAGAAAGCCTTCGGTCTTTTTTGGTGATCCAATTCCGGGATTGTACCAAAAGTAATAAAATGACCTACTACTCCGGTCATAACCTCAGCGATTGGCGGACAACCTGGTACGTGAATGATTGGTTTGTCCTTAATAATATCGGAAACCGCTACCGCATTTGTTGGATTTGGTTTTGCTGCAGCAAGACCTCCCCAAGTAGAACAGGTTCCGTAGGTGATAATAGCCATCGCACCTTTAGCGCTTTCAATTAGCAGTTCTTTTGATGAAACGCCACCAATAGTTACAAAATCTTCATTTAAACTTACACTTCCCTCAACAACAAGTAAATATTCGCCATGATACTTTTCGAGTACGTTTTGGCGGGAAGTTTCAAGATTATGTCCTGATGCTGCCGCTAATACCTCACTATACTCTAGTGAAATTAAATCCAATAAAACGCTTTCAACCTTTGGATGGGTCGAGCGAATAAAAGATTCTGAGCAACCTGTACAATCTTGCATTTGCAACCAAATAACTGGTACTCTTGGTTTGGTTTCCAAAGCTTGCACCACGGTGTCGGATTGTGAAACCTCAAGACCCAACGTTGCAGCTAAGGCAGTACACATTTGCAAAAATCTGCGTCGTGATAAACCTCGTTCAAGGGCTGTTTGAAAAACTGTTTTTACCTTACTCATCCTTCTTTCTCCATCTCCTTACAATAAATTTGATAATTCACAATTTACTGAATACTGATATTTATTTATCTATTAGAAATATAACATATTTTATATTAAAATAAATTACAATTTAATAACTTCATAAAAAATTCACAATTTCACCTTAAAAAATCCTTGGTAAATTGATATATTAACAAAATGTGACCTTTTTCTATCAGAAAAAAACATTTTTTTCCGGCTAGGAAAGCTAAGTCCTGTTTTAAAAAATGTCGTCTGGTCCATTTAACTAAAAGGACAATTAATTAAGCCGCACCATTATACTAATGGTACGGCTTATTTTATAATTGCGTGCTTTTAGATTATTTTTGAGCTTGTATAAACTTACCAAGCTCTTTGTCATATTTACCAATATGATTTACTAACCAATCAATTACCTTACGATTGATTTCTAAGACTAGAGCAAGGGTTGAGCCTTCTGTTTGCAGCTTAGTCCTTAGCTCAGTAACCTCCTGTATAAATTGGCTATGTAGCTCCTTATGCATTCCATAATCAGGATATTCATGTTTTAGCTGCAATGCTTCTTCATCCTTAAAATGAGTTATTACATAACTCCCCAAGAAGTCTAGTACATTAGTAACCTCATCCTTCCCTTTGCCCTTTGAGCAGGCATCAAGCAAGTGGTTAACCCTGATAAAAAGCTCTTTATGCTGATTATCTATTTCCTTAACCCCAACTGAAAAACTTTCTCTCCATTCTAGTGCCATCTTCTTTTTCACCTCAATATAAGATTTAATATCCTTATCATATTGTAATAATTATCCTATGTCTATAGTTAATAATATAAAAACTTGAACTAATGAACACAATCAAAACCAGACAACTAACCTGTCCCCGTTGACAAAAATCCAACAACAAAGGCAAAACCAGACAACTAACCTGTCCCCGTTGACAGACCTACATGTCAGACGAGGAACCTTACCCGATAGCTGGATTAGCTCCAGCCGCCGTCGACGCCAATAATCTGTCCTGTTATGTAGGAAGAGTTGTTTTGTAAAAGATGGAGGACAAGTTGAGCCACTTCTAGTGGATTAGCGAATCGTCCCATCGGAATCTGGTCTCTTAATTGCGCCAACTCATCTTCGTTGAAGCCTTCAAGCATTTTGGAGTTTACAACTCCTACAGCAATAGCGTTTACAGTAACATTTGACGGAGCTAATTCCTTTGCCAAGGCTTTTGTAAAGGTGTTGATTGCTCCTTTTGTCATCGAGTACAGCACTTCGTTAGCTGCACCCTTCTCTCCCCAAATCGAGGAAATATTGATTATTCTGCCAAATCTACTACTTATCATCTTCGGTACTAACTTTTGAGTTAAAAAAAACGGCGCCATCTGGTTAATATTAATTACACTCTGCCATTCTTCGTACTCAATATCCTGAATAAGACCATAATGGCTTACGCCAATTGCATTAATCAGAATATCGGGGTAAATCCGCTTCTGTTCCAAGTCTATCACCAAATCTACAATGTTATTGTAGCTACTTAAATCCACTTGAATTGCTGTAACTTGAACTTTCGGACATTTTCTTTGAACTTCTTCTATTTTTACTGAGTTGTTATTATAGACCAGTACAAGATCAATGTTACTATCGGCCAACAATTGAGCTATCGCCCCACCGATTTCTCCAGATGCGCCTGTTATTAGAGCGGTAAGCTTGTTTTTCAAAAGATCTCCCCCTAAATCTCTTTATACAATAACGATTTTGTCCCGCAGATTACCGCTAAATGCTAAAGAATATCAAGCTTTATTGACAATTACTGCCGAAAAATCAGTAAATTGCTCCAACCGATCATTAATATCCTTAAGCTTGATTTCCTCTAATACTTTTAGCATATCAAATAGATTGGCATCATTAAAGACATATTTAGTAAACTGATTGGCAATATATTCAGGATAGTTTAACCGCCGTAAATACTCCCCGATCTTTTTCTTCTTAACCCGTTCGAACATCTGACTATCAAAGCCATCTTCTTTAGCTTTGTTCAACTCTGCTTTTATCCTTCCTAATAGTTGCACTGGTTTTTTGCTACTGCCACCTAAGGTACTAAACCCATATTGCTTTTCCAATTGATATTCAAAGCTAAAATCATTATCGATTAAACCAGCTTCTAAAAGCTCCGTAAATACTTTTGAGCCTTTGCCAAAAATTAATTCCAGCATAATCAAAGTACTTAGCTCTCTTTCTAGATATTGGTCACCTGTAAGCCCTGTTTCAGGATCTGAAAATCCAATTAACAATTTAGGAATTGCAACCGCAAGCTTAATTTCTATTGTTTTTTCCTTTTTTTTAGTTAATAATTGCATTGAATGGTGATGATTTCTAGATATATCTGGACTTGATGTAAATTTTTTTGGGGTCTGATTATTCTCCACAACTGCTAATAGTTCAATGGGATCCCAACTACTAACGATAAACAGAACCATATTGCTAGGATGATAAAAGGTGTTGTAACAAAGAGACAAATCCTCCTTAGTAATTCGTTGAATTGATTCCACTGTACCAGCAATATCTTTACTAATTGGACTCTCCTGATACATTAATCCTAACAACCCAAAATACAGGCGCCAATCCGGGTTATCTTGGTACATTTTTATTTCTTGGGCGATAATACCCTTCTCTTTGTTTACATTCTCGTCAGTAAAATAAGGATTCTGCACAAAGTTGAGCAGTACTTCTAAATTTTCTCGAACGTTTTCAGTAGAGGAGAATAAATAGGTTGTTCGATTAAATGTTGTAAAAGCATTAGTTTGTCCTCCGAGCTTAGCGAAATCTTGGAAGACATCACCCTTTTCCTCTTCAAACATTTTATGTTCCAAAAAATGCGCGATTCCATCAGGTACTTCATAATTGTTTCCGTTTACCACAAAGGAACTGTCAATTGAACCATATTCTGTCGTGAAAGTAGCATAGGTTTTTTGAAAATCTTTTTTATGAAGAATAAATACTCTCAGTCCATTAGCCAATTGTTTATAATATAGCGTTTCAGCAATATTACTATAATTTAATGTTCGCATACTGCTTTCCTCCTCGTCCCGTTAAAAAATAGATGGTATCAATCTCTACCTGGTTTGCTACGCTTACCACATCTTCCAACTTAACTTCCGCAATACTCCTTTGATAATCCATAATCGTCCTTCTTTTGCCGCTTAAAATTGAGTGATATTGAAAATCTACTAATCGCCTAGGTTGGTCGATTATCTCCATAAATTGATTCTTATATAAAGCCTTAGTTAAAACCAGTTCTTGTTCAGAAACTTGACCATTTCTAATCATTACTAACTGCTCTCTGATTATTTTTAGTGCTGCAGTAAATTGTTCTTCTTCAATCCCGCTTTGAATTGTAATTATTCCTTGATGACTCTCCAATTTTGAGCTAGCATAGTAAGCCAGACTAGCTTTTTCTCTTACATTAACAAAAAGCTTGGAATGCGCAAAACCACCAAGTATTCCGTTATATACTAATAAATCAATATAAGCATCACTGGAAATATTTATCTTCGAGCGGAGTCCGAGATTCAGCTTTGATTGATTAATATCCAACTCTTCAGTGACAAGCTTTTCCTTTATGCTGAATTTCCTTTCTTTCTGAGGTTGAAAGCTGTTTTTTGATCCAAGAAAGTTAAAATTATTTTTTATAATATTGCTGATCTCAGAAATATCGGTATCTCCCACAATAAAAATGTCGATTGGGGAGCTGTGCAACCAATTAAGGTAGAATTTATACAGATTTGTACCATCTATCTCCTTTAGATCCTCGGTCTGACCATAAACTAAAAGTCGATAGGGTTCCCCTTCATACATATGCTCAATAGTCTTATATTCAGCATAGCGAATTTTATCATCAAGAATACTCTGCACCCTATTTGCCAGCAAGAGCTTCTCTGTTTCCAGATACGCCTTGTTAAATCCTTCTTCAGTATTTAATGGTTCGACAATTACTTGGGTTAACAATATAAAGGCCTTTAAAAGGACATTAATATCAGAGGAAAGATAGCGCTCGTTGACAGCTTCTATGGAGAATTGCACAATTTGCTGCTCCCCTCTCTTAAACAAATCAATACTTAGTAAGGTTCCATAAAGAGAATCCAATTCTTCTTGTAGTTTGATTATGCTTGGATAATTTTTACATCCTCTTTTAAGCAAATAGGGAAGTAAAGCCACCTTAGTTACATTTTCTTCTGTTAAATCAATTGCAATATTGATAACCGCAATAGTGGTTTTATATTTATCTGTTTGCAAAAAATGTAACCGAGTTCCGTGTATCTCCTCAGTAATAAAATTAAGCTGTTTCATCCAAAACATCCTTTCAACACTAATAATAGTTAATCACTTCCCACTTCCTACTTCTCACCTCTAGACTATAAGTCGCTTTCGGAAATTTCTTCTTTTTCATCTAACAAATCTGAAAATCTGCCACAATCTGCCTCTAAACAGAGCATTCCTTTTAATTGACTATCTTGATAATACATTCCATTTAGACTACCACAATATTGACATTTCCACAAATAAACTCACCTCAATTATTTATCTTTATGCTAAATTATTTACAAAATATATGCTTACCAATTTTTTTTATCTGCGGACGCGACCAAATCCACTTTGAGGTTGCTGTAGCCGGATTAAAGTAATAAATGGCACCGCTAGAAGGATCCCAACCAGCTATGGCATCCTGTACTGCCTTTTTTGCCGTATCGTTTGGGGTTAACCATATTTGCCCATCAGCTACAGCAGTAAATGCACCAGGTTCAAAGATAACCCCTGATGGGGTATTCGGAAAGGCCGAGTTTTTTACCCGATTAAGAATAACTGACGCAACAGCAACCTGCCCGATATATGGCTCACCTCTTGCTTCGCCGTAAACGGCATTAGCCATTAGCTTAATGTCACTAGCCGAGAATTGGTTGGAGGAATAAGTTGTTGCAGTTTTGGCTGTTGCAGTAGATTTCCAATTTTTAGTAGCTTTTACGAGCATCGACTTAGTCTTTGTACCAACTATGCCATCAATTTTCATTCCAAACTTATATTGAAAATTCCGAACAGCCCAGTAAGTTTTCGTCCCAAAAATTCCATCATTTTTCCCTTTGTAATACCCCAAATATTTTAACCTGCCCTGTAACTCTGTTACGTCTCCGCCACTCATTCCTTTTTTTAGAGTCACCTTACTAAAAGTCGTCTGATCTATGTCATGATCTGTACTAAAAAACAGCATTCCTGCAAGGAAGATCGCAATTGTTAGAAAGATTATTAAGTTGCGTTTGAACATTATTGATACCCTCTTTCTATCCATTTTTAAAATCAATTCTCGTTAGTTTTGTTTGTTGGAATTATCGTTTAAGCCTAGGCATAGCATTCCCTCAAACATTCATTTTCTTGCAGGTTCATGATAAAAAATACTTGTTACCAATTCCTTGTACTCAAAAGGGCCAACCCCGATAGAGTTGACCCTTTTTTTACAATATATTTATTTACCTTTGTCCCTTTTCATATGGTTTACCTACACTTGCCGGTCCGACAGCTTTTCCGACTATTCCTGCTAAAACTAAGATAGTCAAGATGTACGGAAGCATATACACAAAGTCTACAGGAATATATTTAGTTAGCCCAAACACTTGAACTAACGGGTTTAAAGAATAGGCAAGTCCAAAGAATAAGGCTGCGGACATCGCTCCAACCGGATGCCATTTACCAAATATTAAAGCAGCTAAGGCAATAAATCCTTGTCCGGAAACAGTGTTATGAGAAAAGTTACTGGTTGTTGTTAGAGCTATTGTTGCACCACCCATTGCTGCTAAAGCACCACTAATCATTACACCAATATACCTCATTCTATAAACATTTATTCCCATAGTATCAGCAGCGCTTGGATGTTCGCCGACAGAGCGAAGGCGTAAGCCGAAAGGAGTTTTGAAAAGAACAAAGTAACTTAATCCTACGAGAATAAATGCCACAAAACTGGTCGGGTAAGCGACAAAAACAGCCTTTCCCAATATGGGTATGTCAGAAAGTATAGGAATACTAACTTTATTAAAAACGGTAGTTAGGGTTTTAGTCTGTCCAGCACCGTCAAAAATAATCTTCACTAGGTAAACGGTAGCTCCCGCAGCTAGGAAGTTCAAAGCGACACCACTTACCACCTGATCAGCCCTAAAGGTAACTGAAGCAACGGCGTGAAGTAAGGAAAAAATTAATCCCACAAATGCGGCTGCAATAAAGCCGACCCAAGGAGACCCTACAAAGTAGGTAACAACAGCGCTGGTAAAGGCTCCAACAATCATTAAGCCCTCCAGAGCGATATTTACAACTCCGGATCGCTCAGAAAAAAGTCCGCCCAGACTTGCAAAAATTAGTGCTGTAGAGAAAACAATTGTATTGTGTAAAAGGTCGCTAATGATGTTCAGAATATCCATATCCTACAGCACCTCCTTTTTCTTTCTCTGGAATAAAGCCAAAATATATTTAACTATCCCGCTTGCGGCAACAAAGAATATTACAGAGGCAATAACTACCCTAATAACCTCAATCGGTACTCCGGCACCTAACTTCATCCCGGCTGCCCCATAAGTTAACACTCCAAAGAGAATCGAACCGAAGATGACCCCGAGTGGCGTATTAGCACCAATCAAAGCAACGGCAATACCATCAAATCCGGCATTGGGTAAAGCTGCGGAGATAACCTGGTACTTGAAAACCCCTAAAACCTCAACTGCTCCACCTAAACCGGCAAATAAACCACCGATAAACATCGCTTTAATAATATTTTTACTAACATTCATCCCGGCATATTCCGAGGCATGGGGGTTAAAACCAACCGCCCGAAGTTCGAAACCCTGCTTAGTCTTCCATAAAATAAGGTAAAACGCTAATGCTGCAATGATTGCCAGAATAGTTCCCGAATGCAGTCTCGCAAAGCCGAAAAGCTCTGAAAGCCAATCAAAAGAAATAGAGGCAGTATCCTTAATAAACTCTGTACGTTGCTGCCCCTTAGCACGCAAGTAATTATAAATAACATAATTTGATAAATAAAGAGCAATCCAGTTAAGCATTATAGTGGTAATAACCTCATGTACTCCCCGTTTCGCTTTTAGATAACCGGAGATGGCACCCCATAAAGCGCCAAACAGACCACCTACAATAATTGCCAAAGGGGCATGAATATAAGCAGGCAAAGAAAGTTGAGTTCCAATAATAACTGCCCCTAATGAACCCATAACAAATTGCCCGGCGGCACCGATATTGAATAGACCGGTTCTAAAGGCAAAAGCCACTGATAACCCTGTAAAAATAAGTGGAGTAATCTGCCTAATTGTTTCTCCAAAATTATATAAATCACCAAAAACCTTTTTAAATAGCGAATAATAGGCCAATAGCGGATTATATCCACCGATTAACATTACCAGAGCCCCGAATAATAAGCCCATGATTATTGCCAGTATAGGAACCAGAGAAGACTCTTTTGTAAAAAACTTTAGCACTTTATTCATTTGCCGCCTCTACCCCCTTTTCTCCTGCACCGGCCATCATTAAACCAAGCTCTTGCTCATTTGTAGACTTGGCATCGACTATACCGACAATTTTGCCCTCATAGATAACAGCAATTCGATCAGCTACATTTAAAATTTCATCTAGTTCTAATGAAAGCAATAAGACCGCCTTACCCTTATCCCTCTGCTCAATCAACCTTCGATGAATAAACTCTATTGCTCCAACATCAAGACCCCGAGTCGGCTGGGCGGCAATTAATAAGTCGGGATCCTTGTTAACCTCCCTGGCAATAATTGCTTTCTGCTGATTACCACCAGAAAGTGCTCTTCCCAAAGTTTGCACATTTGGAGTTCGAACATCGAACTCTTCAACCAATTTTTCGGCATATTGATTAATCTTTTTAATATCCAACAGTCCATTAGTCGAGAATTCCGGATAAAAATAAGTTTCCAGAACCATGTTTTCGCCAACTGTAAAGTCTAGTACAAGTCCTCGCTTGTGCCGGTCCTCAGGAATGTGCGATAGTCCCGCTTCAGAAATAACCCTTGGAGAGAGATTGGTAATCTCCTTACCGCTTAAAATTATCTGACCGGAATCAACGTGCTTCAAGCCAGTGATAGCCTCGATTAATTGCGACTGACCATTTCCGTCTACTCCAGCAATTCCTAAAATTTCACCACTTTTCACTTCTATGGAAATCCCACTTAGAGCATTAAGCCCTCTGGCATCCTTAGCAAAAACCTTGTCCACAATTAGAATTGGTTCGCCGGGTTTGGCAGGGATTTTATCAACACTAAAAGTAACCTCCCGCCCGACCATCTTAGCAGCTAATTCATCGGGATTTGTATCTTCAACGACTAAACTGTCAATTACTTTCCCTCTTCTGATAATCGTAACGCTGTCACATATCGCCATAATTTCTTTCAATTTATGAGTAATCAGGATAATCGATTTACCCTCTTCTACTAAATTTCGCATAATACCAGCCAATTCATCGATCTCTTGTGGTGTTAAAACGGCTGTTGGTTCGTCAAATATTAAAATATCGGCACCACGATAAAGAGTCTTTAGTATTTCCACCCTTTGCTGCATACCAACTGAAATATCTTCAATTTTTGCATCTGGATTAACATGTAATCCATATTTATTGGATAATTCTACCACGAAATTCCTTGCCTTTGCATAGTCTATCATTGAGACAGCCTTTTTCGGCTCACTACCTAAAATTATATTTTCAGTAACTGTAAAGTTTTGCACCAGCATAAAGTGCTGATGAACCATGCCGATTCCTAGATCGTTTGCGATGTTCGGGTTTTCAATTTCTACTTCTTGCTCATTAATGAATATTGCTCCTTCATCAGGTTGATACAGCCCAAAAAGGATATTCATTAAAGTAGATTTACCAGCGCCGTTTTCACCAAGAAGAGCGTGGATTTCGCTCTTTTTAACCTTAAACGAGATTTGGTCATTAGCTTTAATTCCCGGAAAACTCTTGCTGATGTTTTTCATTTCCACAACATGATTTATTTGTTTCATTTAATTCACCCTTTGCTGGGATTGTATAAAGATCATAAGTGTATACAAGGCTAGTTTTAATGAAAACTAGCCTTGTAAAAAACCTTTACTCAAATGGTACTACAATGTCGCCATTTATGATTTTTGCCTTATAATCAGCAACCTTATCGAGTACATCTTGAGGAACGTTAGGATTTTTTTCAGGTAGTCCTACCCCTTCTTCTTTTAAACCAAGCTCGATTAATCCTGCTTTAAAGTTTCCTTCAACTACAGACTTAGATACAGTATTTACAGCTACATCAACACGCTTCATCATTGATGTCAAAGTTATATCATTTCCAAAAGTTATCGATTGGTCTTTATCTACACCAATTACCCAGATGCTCTCTCCTGCACTTTTACGACTGCTGGCTTCGTTAAATACTCCATCGCCAGTTGCTCCAGCCGCGTGGAAAACAATATCTACACCTTGACCAAACATTGTTGCAGCTGCTGCTTTTCCAAGATCAGGCTTGTCAAAAGCTCCAGTATAGTTCTTAATAATCTCGGCGTTCGGATTAACAGCTTTTACACCTGCTTCAAAACCTTTATCAAAACGCGTAATTACAGGAATTTCCATCCCGCCTACAAAACCAATTTTGTTAGTTTTTGTCATTAAACCTGCAACAACACCAACTAAGTAAGAACCTTCATGCTCTTTAAAAGTTACTGATGCAACGTTTGGAGCGTCTACAAAGGAGTCAATAATCGCTAATTTAGCATTAGGATTTTGTGATGCTACATCACCAATCGCGTCTCCCATTAGGAAACCAATACCCCAAGTTAAATCCCAACCGTCTTTTACGAACTGGTTAATGTTAGGAACATACTCCGCATCACTTGTGCTTTGAGCAAAATCAACTTTAACCTTGCTGCCAAGTTCTGTGCTTAAGCTTTGTAAACCTTCCCAGGCACTTTGGTTGAATGAGTTGTCGTTAACTCCGCCAACATCAGTAACCATACCGATTTGAACAGCTGCTGAAGTTGTTTTCTCTTCAGTTGCTGCACCACATGCTGCTAAAAAGGTTGTTAACCCAAGTACTAATACAAGCAATAATACTAAAGACTTTTTCATTAATTAAACCCCCTAATATTTTCATTTAAGAACAGAGTTAAAAAGTTTGTTAGAATATTGATATCTTGACGCTTCTCACCCCCCGAGATTCATCATTTTCTTTTATCTTCTTCTTAACACCTGAAATCTGAATTTATCTGCACGAAAGTAATTAATTGAGACCAATACGGGACGATCTGCAATATCATAGTGCATTTGTTTTAAAACAAGTAAAGAAGATTCAGGTGGAGAATGCAAAATTTGCGATATCTTTTCATGGTAGCCAACAGGCTCAATTTCAGCTACAGCATAAGAAATAAAAGAATTAGCCTGTTTTTCTAAGCTCTGAAAGATTGAACCGTCATTTTTAAAATTAAAATCTTTTGGCAAAATGCTTTCAGGTATTTTATCAATACAATAGACCACAGGTTCATCATCTGCTGTTCTAATTCGCTCAATACGCAGAATATTTTCAGCCTTGTCCATTTGAAAGGCTTTAATATCCGTCTTGGTAGCTAATTGATAATCGGAGTTAACAAAAATAGTTCCGGCTTTTTGATTTTTTTTCTCAATCATTTGCGTTATGGAATAAAGCTCTTCTATTCCACTTGTGAAAACAGGCTTGGAGTTAATAAAAGTTCCAACCCCATGCTTACGAATAATAACGTTTTCATCCTCTAATATTCGCAAAGCTTCTCTTAAGGTTGCACGGCTTACCCCAAGTTCTCTCGCCAACTCAAATTCTGAGGGAAGTCTGTTGCCGGGCTTAATGATGCCGTTTTCAATATCCTGCTTTAATTTATCGATGACTAAAAGGTATAGTGGTCTAGTGTCAGGTCGTAAGCTCATTTGCTCGGCTCTTTCCTTTCTTTACATGTAAGATGTCAGACATATAACATGTACGACATCTTACATCTATTCTCCTTCTTTTTTTAAATAAATGCAACAATTTTCTTTAAAAAAATAAACTAGAAATATTTCACATGAAAAAATGTTAATGATCAGCTTGATAAGGTGTTCTCTCGATCGCGACCGACTAATACTCTACGTGGTTTGCTGCCCTCGTATGGCCCGACAATGCCCTTAGCTTCCATTTCGTCAATTAGGCGAGCAGCTCGGGTGTAGCCAATTCGCAGTCTTCTTTGCAGTAAAGAGACTGAAGCCTGATTGCTTTCGATGATTAAATTGACTGCTTCATCAAATAGTTCGTCTTCAACAAGTTCTGTTTCAGCAGCTTGGCTTAAATCAGGAATTATCTCCCCTTGATAAACAACCTTCTGTTGTTTTTTAACAAATTCTACTACCTCTTCAACTTCAGAATCGGAGATATATACTCCTTGAACCCTGACCGGCTTGGAATAGCCCACCGGGAGATAGAGCATATCTCCTCGACCTAATAGCTTCTCAGCTCCTCCGGTGTCCAAGATTGTTCGTGAATCAATTTGTGATGAGACCCCAAAGGCAATTCTTGATGGTACATTAGCCTTTATCAAGCCTGTAATAACATCTACCGAAGGGCGCTGGGTGGCAACCAGCAAATGAATTCCTGCTGCTCTGGCTTTTTGTGCCAAGCGAATAATTGCATCCTCCACGTCATTTGGAGCAACCATCATTAAATCGGCAAGTTCATCAATAATTACCACAATATATGGCAAGAGCTGTGGTGCTACTTCACTAATATTCTCTTTTTCTTCATTCATAATTAAGCCGTTATATCGGTCTATGTCTCTTGCCCCCATGGCAGCAAACTTTTCATAACGATTCTCCATCTCATTAACGATCATTTTCAGAGCCTTGGAAGCTTTTTTGGGATTAGTAACAACAGGAGCCAGCAAGTGAGGTATACCGTTGTAGATATTTAACTCTACAACCTTGGGATCAATCATCAGAAATTTCACTTCACTAGGCTTGGCCTTGTATAAAATACTAGTAATAATTCCGTTGATACAGACACTTTTCCCAGAACCGGTAGCTCCAGCTACTAAGATATGGGGCATTTTTGCTAAATCACCAATAATCGGTTCTCCAGCAATGTCCCGTCCTAAAGCGATACTTAGCTTCGATTTTGATTCGTAATACTGAAAGCTTTCTAAGACCTCTCGAATGGTTACCACAGCAATTTCTGAATTAGGAACTTCAATGCCAATTGCTGCTTTTCCGGGGATCGGAGCCTCAATCCGGATATCCTTCGCAGCAAGTGATAATGCTATATCATCTGATAGGTTAACAATTTTGCTAACTTTAACTCCAACATCGGGTTGAATCTCATAACGCGTGACAGCAGGACCTCGGTGAATTTGCGTAACCTTAGCTTTAACACCAAAACTCTCAAGAGTAGCCTCCAATTTTTTAGCATTGTTGCTAATATCTCGGAATTCATACCCTTGATCGATAATATTCGGACGATTCAAAATTTGAAAGGGAGGAATCGTGTAATTTATCTCCTCCTCCTTTAATTGTTTTAAAGGAATCCCGTTCAAATTAATATCTTGAGTATCTTCGCTGGTTTCTTCAGTAGTGGGAAGATCTTCTTTAACTTTAATATCCACTTTTTGGTCGATCTCTGGAATTTGATTGTTCCGATCCTGAAAATCATGAATTATTGGCTCAGTATTCTCTGTTAAGGCAAACTGGGTATCGTCCTTATTTTTCGCAGATTTTTTTACTGTATGTATAGCTTTTCTATCTTTTTTCTTCTCTGTCATTAAATCATACAACTCGTTAAGCCTTTCTCCAAAGGATTTAAGTAAAGAAGAGAGGTAGTTTTTTATCCTCTTAAAAAACTCAATATAGGAAAAGTGAAAAGTCAAAAGGAAGCCTATTAAGGCAAGAGTGATGACAATTATTAATGTTCCCTCATCAGCAAAGAGATAATTGGAAACAGTAAAGATTCCAGCGCCAATCATTCCCCCACCGACCTCTGTGCTAATAAAGCCATTGGCTCGATCTTGACCCAAAGCCTGCCATGTTGCAGAAAGAATGTTCACATCAGTATATTGTCCGTTTAACTGTAAATTACGAACAAATTCCACGTGCTGTAGCAAAACAATCGCTAAGAGAAAAAAAAGCAGTCCTGTCTTTCTTAATGTCCACGGAAAAGGGAAGCTTCTCTTCACCATCATATAAATCGCACTGTAAATTCCGATTAAACTAAGCACAAAATCCCAATGACCGGCTAATGCTCGCAAAAAAGAATGAATAGAAAAACCAATAACCCCAAAGCCGTCTTTAGGGAAACCAATTGCAAATATCGCTAAAATAATTATTCCGTAAAATTCAAATATTAAGCCTTCATGTATTCTTTGCTTTCTTTTTTTTCTTTTCGCCATGATCCTCACCCATCATTTAAACAATACAGATTGTCCAAGCAGGAAAATCTTAAGGCAATTATATCATTTTTTCACGTAAGAAAGGAAAGATTTATCTAAAAAACAAACAAATATGGAGAGAAATGCTCAAAATCTAAAAACCCCAAGAGGGGTTTCAGATGCAAAATTAAGATATTGTCGGGTTGAATTGCAGCATTGTACCCGGTTGATATTGGGGATTAAGATAATCCTGAGGATCGGGACTGATTAGACGAATGATTTTCACTTCGTTTGGTGATATTTGCTCAATCACCATAGTTGCACCGCCGATTTGGATTTCCCGATAGTTTAATTCCATTTTGTCATAACCCTCAAAGACTTGTTCCAATGGTACTGGGGTATAGAAAATCATTGTATAACACCTTCCGCTGATCTGTTTTTTTGTTGCTCTCTGCTCTCCTCGATTCTTTTGTGAAGTTCCTTCAGAGCTTGACCTAATCCGCCAACCTCGTTAATTAACCCATATTCCACCGCACTTGCTCCAACAACATTTGCTCCAATATCTCTTGTTAATTCACCTGTCTTAAACATTAACTCTTTAAACTTCTCTTCTGTAATTTGCGAATGTGAAGTTACAAACCTGATTACCCGATCTTGCATTTTATCCAAATATTCAAAGGTCTGCGGTACTCCAATAACAAGACCTGTTAAGCGAACAGGGTGAATAGTCATAGTTGCAGTTTCAGCAATGAATGAATAATCAGCTGATACAGCTATTGGCACCCCAATTGAGTGCCCTCCGCCAAGGACGATAGCGACTGTCGGTTTTGACAAGGAAGCAATCATTTCTGCCAATGCCAATCCAGCCTCTACATCACCACCGACAGTATTTAAAAGTATCAGGACTCCTTCAATTTTCGGATTTTGCTCTGCAGCAATCAGCTGTGGAATAATATGTTCATATTTGGTAGTCTTGTTCTGAGGAGGTAGAACAACATGCCCCTCAATTTGTCCAATAATATTTAAAGAAAAGATATTGCTTTCAAAATTTGGCACATTGGTTTGTCCTAAGGCCTGAATTGTTTCCGTCAAGGATGCTTTTTTTTGTTCAGAATTATTATCCTTTTTCGGCTCTTCTACCTCATCATCTGGATCTAATGGAACAATTTCATCATTTTTTTCTGCCATTTTGGACCTCCTACTTATAAATATTTTCCTACGTCATCGATCTGCTTTTAGTATTAGTGTATTTTCAGAAAATAATACAAAACAAAAAAGCAACTATCTTTAAGATAGTCGCTTCTTTTTTGGTTTTAGAGAAACTTATACTTCCATAATGATCGGTAAAATCATCGGTCTTCTACGTGTTTGCTCGTAAAGGAATCTACCTAAGACATCTTTAACACTAGTTTTTAATGAAGACCATTCATTAACATTTTCGATCATCAATTTTTGTAAGGTCTGAGTGACAAGGCGGTTAGCCTCTTCTAACAATTCCTCGGATTCTCTAACATATACGAAACCTCTGGAGATAATGTCAGGTCCTGATAAAATTGCAGCTTTTTGCTTGCTAAGTGTGACTACAACAACTAATATTCCATCTTGTGACAATAATTTTCGATCTCTTAATACGATGTTTCCGACATCTCCAACTCCTAATCCATCAATAAGCACATTCCCTACAGGAACCTTTGAACCATACCTGGCCTTCTTATTAACAATCTCCACAGAATCTCCATTGTCTAAGATAAAAATATTTTCTCGTGGAACGCCAACAGACTCAGCTAGATCGGAATGTAATCTGAGCATTCTATACTCACCATGAATCGGGATGAAATACTTTGGTTTGATAAGGTTAAGCATTAATTTTAGCTCATCTTGACAACCGTGACCAGAAACGTGCACTCCTGAGATGGAGCCTGGTCCGTAGATTACGTCGGCCCCACTTCTAAATAGCTGGTCTACAGTTCTTGCAACATATTTTTCGTTGCCGGGTATTGGTGAAGCAGCAATAACTACTGTATCCCCCGGCAGAATGTCCAACTTACGATGTGTCGAACGAGCCATTCGCGTTAAAGCCGACATTGGTTCACCTTGACTTCCGGTAGAAATAATAACTACACGCTCAGCCGGAAGCTTATTGATCTCCTCGACATCAACGATCATCCCATCCGGAACATTTAGGTATCCTAACTCAATACCAATATTTACTACATTAATCATACTTCTTCCAACAATTGCGATTTTCTTATCATAGATCAAAGCTGCATCAATTACTTGCTGAACGCGGTGAATGTTCGAAGCAAAGGTAGCAACTATAACTCTTTGCTTAGCCTTCCTAATCACTTCGTTAATCGCTTCACCAACCGAACGTTCCGAACCTGTAAATCCTTCTCTTTCAGCATTTGTGCTGTCAGAGAGCAAGACTAATACACCTTTATTGCCTATTTCCGCCATTTTGTGAATATCCGCCGGTTGATTATTTACAGGTGTAAAATCAAACTTAAAATCCCCCGTATGAACAACAACACCCTCAGGAGTCTCAATAATAATTCCAACAGAATCAGGTATGCTGTGATTTGTTTTAAAGAAAGATATTTTAAATACCCCGATATTAAGTATCGACTCATTGGTAACTAAATTTAATGACGCCTCGCTTAATATTTGAGCCTCTCTTAACTTCCCGGCAACTAAGCCAAGAGTCAATTTTGTACCATAAACCGGAACGTTAATCTCTCTCAAAACATAGGATAATCCACCAATATGGTCTTCATGTCCGTGTGTTAGAATAATTGCTCTAACCTTTTCAATATTCTCCTCAAGATAACTAATATCAGGAATCACTAAATCAATCCCTAACATTTCCTCTTCAGGGAACTTAAGTCCAGAGTCAATTACCACAATATCATCACCATATTGAATGACGTACATGTTCTTGCCAATTTCTCCTAAACCGCCCAATGCAAAAATTAATAATTTTTCTTTGTTGTTCTTTGGCAACTTTATACCCTCCAGTATTCAGTTGTAGTTACACAAAAAACCGCTCTAGTCACTTGGAATTATTATACATTATATCACCTATAAAAGACAAGCTATTTCTTGTTTAAATTGCATTTTCCTCTTAAAATAATTCCATCTCTATTTAGTATTGCCAAAAAGGATTATTAAATTAATGAAATTCAACCTTTAATCATTAAAAAGAGTCGTCTAAATCAACGACTCTGAGATCATCTATATGGTATTCCTAATAATTTTACTTAATCCGATCATAAATTGCTTTTAAATATTGAGACTGTTCAGTCGTTAAGGCAATAAGGGGTAACCTAACTGAGCCGGTCTCGATACCAAGTACATTAAGCAAATCTTTTATCGGTGCGGGATTGGATGAAAGAAAAATTCCTTCAAATAACTCAATTAATTTTTGATGGGCTTTAGCAGCACTTTTTACGTCACCCTCAATAAAGCTATGGATCATTTCCTTCATTTCCCTACCTACAACATGGCTAGCGACGCTAACTATTCCGACTCCCCCAATGGAAAGCACCGGAATTGTCATTTTATCATCACCGCTATAAAGATAAAAATCTTCTGGGGTATCTCGAATTATTTCAGCCATTTGTGTCAAATCCCCGCTCGCTTCTTTGACTGCGACAATATTGGTTATTTTAGCCAGCTCAACAATTGTTGTGGCTTGAATATTTACTGAAGTTCGACCCGGTACATTATAGATCATGATCGGCAGCTTTGTTTCCTTAGCAATTGCTGAAAAGTGTTGAATAATTCCCTCCTGAGAAGGTTTATTATAATATGGAGCAACAATCATTATTCCATCAACACCGATTTTTTCGGCTCCCTTTGTCAGTTCAATTGTCGAGGCAGTACTGTTCGTGCCTGTTCCGGCAATAACTTTTGCTTTGCCCCCAGCGTATTCCAAAACCTTGGCAAATAGCTGAAGCTTCTCCGCATTTGTTAAAGTCGGTGATTCTCCTGTTGTACCTGATACAACAATTGTCTCCGTCCCAGTTGCTATTAAGTGCTCAACCAGTTTTTTAGTTAATTCATAATCAACCTCCATCTGATCGTTAAAAGGTGTTACCATCGCTGTTACTAATCGTCCAAAAAACAAACCCTACCACTCCCTTAATTTATTTTCCTAATTCGTCGATTCACACTTCCCGCTGGAAAATGATCGTTGTGCTCGTGAGTGCTCCCTTATAATCTAATATGTAGCCAAAGAAAAAAATTTTTCATGTAATGCTGAAACGGCCTTTTTCATGTCCACCTCATACACTAATACCCAAATTGTATTATGAGAATCCGCAGTTTGCAATATTTGAATATCATTTGACGTCAAAGCCTCAACAATATGTGCCATAACGCCGGGCACACCTGCCATCCCAGCTCCAATTGTCGAGATTTTGGCGCAGCTTCTACGTACTTCCGGTTGGTAATTTAGTGAGTTTAGAATACTTATAGCCTGCTCAACAACCTCCTCATGTACAGTAAAGGCAACACCTGAGGGGTTTACGTTAATAAAATCCACACTGATCAGATTTGCAGCCATTGCCTTAAATACCTCTAGCTGCAAATCGTACCTTCCTTCCTTAGCCATTACCTTTATTTGAGCAATTTGCGGTACTTGGGCAATACCGGTTATTAAGCGCTCTTGAACGTTTATCAATTGGTTTTGCTGAAGAAGCTCTTCTCTTGATGTTACTAAAGTCCCTTCATCATCAGTAAAGGTTGAACGAACTCGGATTGGAACCTGACTCTCCATCGCAATCTCCACTGCTCTTGGATGGATCACCTTGGCTCCTTGATAGGCTAGATTGCAGATCTCTTCATAAGTAACTGCTGATAATTGTTTGGCATCAGAAACAATTCTCGGATCTGCAGACATTATTCCACTCACATCTGTAAAAATATCTACAACCTCAGCTTGCAAAGCAACCCCAAGCGCTGTAGCAGTTGTGTCTGAACCTCCACGACCAAGTGTGGTTGTTTCCCCATCTTCACTTTTTCCTTGAAAGCCTGTCACAATCACAACATCATGCGTTGATATTTCTTTAAGTAATCTGCCTACATGGATATTTTTAATTTGGGCATTGGAATAATCGTTATTAGTTATGATTCCAGCTTGACCGCCTGTTAAAACGGTATTAGAGATTTTTTCAGCGTTTAACATACTACTTAAAGTAGCAGCTGAAATCAGCTCTCCACAGCTTAATAACAAGTCAGCTTCTCTTTTGTTTAAGGCGTCACCGTTCTCCTTAATCAGCTGAATCAAAGTATCAGTTGCATAAGGGTCACCTTTTCTTCCCATCGCTGAAACTACTACAACGATTCTTTTCCCCAAATTGATTTGTCTTGTAATATGCTTGATGGCTTCTTTTCGATATTCCGCAGTCGTTAAAGATGAACCACCAAATTTCTGAACAACTATCTTATTGGAGCTTTGGTCGTTTTTTTTAGCTGTCATTTTAGTCATTCCTTAATCAATTCTTCAGCGATTTGGACTGCGTTCCAAGCAGCCCCTTTTAGTAAATTATCAGAAACTATCCACATATTAAGTCCCCTAGGGTGATCCAAATCCCTGCGCAACCTGCCGACAAATACCTCTAATTTTCCTGCTGCCTCAATCGCTAAGGGGTAAGACTGCTGAGCAGGGTCATCAAGCAAGCTAATACCCTCTCCCCTGCTTAAAAGTTCCCTGACCTCACTTAAATCATAATCCTGCTTCAACTCCACATAAACTGCTTCAGAGTGGCTGGAAAGGACTGGCACCCTCACACAGGTAGCCGTAACCTTAATATCCTGATCAGCAAAGATCTTTTTCGTCTCTCTAACCATTTTCATTTCCTCTAAGGTAAAGCCATTCTCCTCAAAAACGTCTATTTGTGGTATGGCATTAAAAGCGATCTGTTTTTTTATCGGTAAAGAACCGACAGGAAGAATTTCTTTGGTAACCTCTTCCTGCTTCAAGACCTGCTCAGTTTGCTTGATTAATTCCTCAGCAGCTTGATTTCCAGCACCAGAGACAGCTTGGTAAGTAGCAACAATGATTCTTTCAATACCATAACGATCGTACAAAGGCTTTAATGCCGTCACCATTTGGATGGTTGAACAGTTAGGGTTAGCGATGATACCCTGATGACTAGATGCTACAGCCATGTTCACCTCAGGTACTACTAACGGGACATTAGTATCCATTCTAAAAGCATTTGTGTTATCGATTACCAGTGCACCACTGGAAACGGCATACGGAGCGAGATTCTTGCTAATTTTCCCTCCGGCACTAAATAACGCAAAATCAATTCCAGCAAAACTTTCAGGAGTAGCTTCCTCGATAAGAATTTTCTCGTTTTTAAAAAGAACTTCTTTTCCCGCTGAACGTTTTGACGCCAGAAGCCTCAATTGTTTAACCGGGAAATCTCTTTCTTCCAATAAACGTAGTATTTGCTGCCCTACCGCGCCAGTTGCTCCGACTACTGCGACATTATAAGCTGATTTCTTTTCCATTCTTAAAACCTCCTAAAAGTTATATTAGCTGAAATAAAATTTTAATATCTAATTATATTTATACTTTTCAATAATAACAGGTTGAAGCTGTTTATTCTCTAGAGCCATTTCACAGGTTTCCTGCAAAAGCTCTATTCGAGCAACTAAAGAATTAGGTTTTTTGACAGGAGCATCCTGTCCAAATGGTACAAAATAGATATTTTTGGTGGATAAAAGCTTGGCAATGTTTACACTATTCAAGCCAAGTCCATCATTAGTCGATACAGCGATAATCACTGGTTTCAAATTCCTTAAATGAGCTTTAGCAGCCATTAAAACCGGTGTATCTGTAATAGCATTCGCCAATTTGCTGATGGAATTCCCTGTAGCCGGGGCGATTACCATTAAATCTAATAGATTTTTTGGACCAATCGGTTCAGCATCGACAATTGATGTAATAAGACTATTTCCGGTTATTTGCTTTAATTGATTTTGCCAATCATCCGCATTACCAAAACGAGTATCTGTGTTTTGAACATTGTAACTAACAATTGGAACGATATTGGCTCCTGCATCAACTAAACCCTGAATAACTGGCATCACCTCAGCAAAAGTGCAATGAGAGCCCGTCAACCCAAAACCGATAGTTTTATCAGTTAGTTTCATTATAACCCCTCCTGATTCCTGCTGCACTGTTCTAAAATCAAGTTGGAAAGTACATTGGCAATTATTTTGCCAGCAGTTTTTGGTGCAACTATTCCAGGTAATCCAGGAGCTAATAGGGCTTTTATTCCTCTTTTTTCAGCAAAACGAAAATCTGTGCCACCGGGTTTTGATGCCAAATCAATGATTAGTGAATGGTGCGGCAGGTTAGCTATAACTTTTGCTGTAATAATCATTTGTGGTATCGTATTAAACAATAAGTCAACGTCACTAACATTTGCTGTTAAATCGTTGATCTGAAAAGGGACTAATCCCATTTCAAATATCCTAGCTAGATGTTCCGGTTTTCTTGCCCCCACCTTAACATGCGCCCCTAGGGCATGTAGCGCCCTAGCCAGGGAAACCCCTGTTCGCCCAAACCCAAGGACGATGGCATTAGAATTGTGTATTGTGAAATCGGTATTCTGAATAGCCATCATCAGAGTACCTTCAACCGTCGGAATCGAATTATATATCGCAATATCGTCACGATCTAAAAGTTCAATCAATTCCACTTGCAGCTCAGTACAAAGCTGTTTTAGATAATTCCTAGCCATTCCTGTATAAATTTTGCTCGTTTTAGGAAGGAAAGCAAGACACTCTTCGGATAATTTAATTTTGTTTTTGCTAAAAACACTTTCGACATATCCCTCTTCATTGGTGCCAACTATTGGCAGAATCAGAGCGTCGACAGTTTTTAGCACCTCCGGGCTTAATTCCTTCAGATGAACACCCTTATATTTGCTTTCTAAATTATCAAAGCCTATTAAAGTTATTGTAGCATCCATCTCTAAACATTTTTTGATAACCTCTAATTGACGAGCGTCGCCACCTATGAAAGCTACATGAATTCCGGTAAGCAATTTTCATGTTTCCCCTTTCCAAACATTTTACTCGAAAAAAGCGAAAATGCAAAGCGGTTATTAAGATATTTGCTCCTTTAATCCTTGTATTGTTGCTTAATTCTAAATTCATCTTATTCTTAGGTCTCTGGGGTGGTGACTGCTAGAAAGAACAAAAATCATCCTGTTGGATGACTTTTGTTGTTAATCAATATGATCTTAACTGCTCTTTTCTTTGGACAATGACCATTTGCGGCCCAATTTTTCTAATTGAACGCCAATGGATATATATCTCTTCTTTTTGCTTACCTAAACCAAAAAAGCTCCCCATTGGCAGGATAATCCCGTCAATTTCTCCTGTATTCGGATCAATTAAAAGATCAGTATGACCAATTACCCCGATTCTTTCACCATTATCCAGATCAATAATTTCTTTTCCGTTAAATTCACTAAAGCGCATATAAACCTCCTCCTATTAGATCCGCAGTCCAAGAAATATTCTTCTTGTTCAGTAGATATGCACAAATAGCCTAAAAAAGTACCTGATGATCAGAAAAATTATCTCTCTGAAGCTTATCGAAGTATCGATCCTACTGTTTCATATATTTAATAATCAGGTCATCTAACTCCCTACTAATTCTCAGCATACATTGAGTGTTTAATTCCTTGTTTTCTACACCCTTTTGATTAGCCTGTTGATGCAATTGAATACGCAACTGCTCAATCTCCTTTAAAAGTGACTCGGTTGTTTTGTCCGCCATCTTAATTCCCCTTTTCAAGGATATTATATTCCCGTATGACCAAATCCTCCTTGACCCCGCTGCGTTGTGCTTATCTCTTCTTTTTCGAGCAGAACTACTTTAGGCAACTCCAGAAAGACCATTTGCGCAACTCGATCTCCACGATTAATAGTAAAAGGCTGATCACCAAAATTTATCATAATAATTTTTATTTCCCCACGGTAGTCTGAATCAATTGTTCCTGGGGTATTTAATAAGGTTATACCGTGTTTCATGGCTAAGCCACTTCTTGGTCTAATTTGCGCTTCAATTCCCTCTGGCATCTCTAAAGCAAAACCGGTAGGAATCAATGCGCGCTCTCCAGGCTGGATAACAGTCGACTCTGGAACTGCGGCAAAGATGTCAAATCCGCTCGCAGCTTCAGACATCCTTTTGGGAGTTGGTAGATCTTCGCTATCCGATAATTTAATAAAGCCTATTTTATACAAGTATATCCCTCCTAAAGGCTTGTGGTATTTGCCCATCCGGGCTAATTATCGAAAAAGCAAAAGGATTAGAAAATATTTGCTGAATAACTGTGGAAATGGAATCAAGATTTACTTGATTAATATTCCTTATTGTTTCATCCAATGTTAATTGCTTCCCTATCAGAAGTTCGTTTTTACCTAGACGATTCATCCGACTGTTCGTACTCTCTAGGCTAAGCATAAAACTTCCCTTTAATTGTTCTTTAGCCTTGGTAATTTCTTTTTCCGTAATCCCATTTTCTTGAACATCTAATAAGATATTCTGAATAATTTCTATTACCTCATCAACCTGATTTGGTGCAGTACCTGCATAGATTGAATACATTCCAGTATCTAAAAAACTGGAATGATATGAATAAACGGAATAAGCTAATCCGCGATTTTCTCTAATTTCTTGAAAAAGTCTGGAGCTCATGCTGCCACCTATAATATTGTTCAGCAATATTAGAGAGTAAATATTCGGGTCAGCAACTGAAAGTCCCGGTAAAGCTAAGGCAAGATGCGCCTGCTCAGTTTGTTTAGCTTTCACTATTGTTCTTGGAAAGAATTTAGCAGAAACGACTTCGGTTGCTTCGCTAAAATTATTAAAGCCACCAAATTTTTCTTCGATTTTTTGTTCAAGATCTTTCGACACATTTCCAGCAACCGTGATGACGGTGTTATTAATATTATACATTTTCCCTAAATATGCGAGAATGGTATTCTTATCGATTCTATTAAGTGCTTCCTCAGTTCCTAGTATCGAATAACCTAAAGAATTATCTTCAAAGGCCGCGCGGGCTAATAGATCATGGATCTGATCATCTGGTGTATCCTCATACATTTTTATTTCTTCTATTACCACTTTTCTTTCTCTTTGTAATTCGTTTTGATCATATGCGGAATTAAAAAACATATCCGAGAGAACATCTATGCCAACATCAAGATGCTCATCAAGAACCTTCGCATAATAGCAGGTATATTCCTTGGAGGTAAAAGCATTTACGTTTCCCCCAATTGAGTCAAAGGCTTCGGCAATATCTTGAGCATTCCTTTTACCCGTTCCCTTGAACAGCATATGCTCAATGAAGTGAGAAATTCCGTTAAAATCAGGTGTCTCAAAGCGTGAGCCGGTCTTTACCCAAATACCTATAGCAACAGATCTAACAGTTGGGATATGCTCAATAATAACTCTTAGTCCGTTATTTAAGATCGTTTTTTTAATCACTGAAATCCTCCTATGACTTTAAGTAGGTAAAAAACTACTAGCTACTTAAATATATCAGAATTTGATTGACTGCTCAACAGGAAGGATTCTTTTTGAAGATAATGTTTCAGAAACCGGAAGAATTATTAGACCCTTTTCTCTGATTCCTCTTATCAACTCAGGTAAAGCTTCAACAGTTGACCCTGTAGGATGCATTAAGATTAAGTTTCCATTGCTTACTTTGGGGATAATTCGATTAATTATCGTCTCTGGAGAAGGTTTTTGCCAATCAATGGTATCTAATGTCCAGAGCACGGTGTACATCTCTAGATCAAAAGCAATATCAACTACTCTTTGATCAAAATCTCCGGATGGCGGAGCAAAATACTTTGATGGATGACCGGTTAAATCCCTAAGCAATTCCTCAGTATTGAGAATTTCTTCCCTAATCCTAGCGTCGCTCAATAGGCTCATCCTCGGATGCGAATAGGCATGGTTTCCTATTTCGTGTCCATGGGCAACGATTTTCTTGGCTGTCTCTAGGTTGTTTCTTAGCCAACTACCATCCAGAAAAAAGGTCGCCTTAACCTGTTGCTCAGCTAGTATTTTTAAAATTGGCTCGATATATTCTGTGCCCCATGCCACATTAATCATTAAAGAAGTACTAGGTTTAGCAGGGTTTCCTCGATAAATCGGCTGAGCACCTAAACTTTGCAAAGTCGTAATTACCGCTTCTTCCTTCCAAATATAGATTATCTCCTCGGTAGATTTTGGTTTCAACTCATTAAGCAATTCTAAGGTAGCCTGCTGATCGACAACTAATCCGTTGTAACCGGGGATCAACTTCCAAACCTTATCCACTTTCGGCTCAATTGGCGAGATGTTATTATTTAATGCATACTTACTTACACTCTCTTGCCAACTGACCATCGGTGCTAGAGCTTGACGCATTTTAAGCGTGGTTATATACTCAGCAACTGCAGCGGAGTTAGCAATCCCGGCAACTAAGAAGAGCATCAAGAGGATTACTGTAGTAAACTTCACAATTCTCATCCCAACCACTCCATTCTCACATCTAACCTCTCACTTCTAGTTTATATTTATTGAAGGGTTATGCTGCTTAGAACAAAAAAGGAATAGCGGGGGTCTTTTTGAAACCGAAGATAAAAAAAAAGAGCTAGAATTGCTCTGCTCTTTTTTAGACCTTTTCTTTTGTCTCTTGCTCTTTTAGGACAGCTTTTCTGGAAATGTTAATGCGACCTTGATTATCGATTTCTGTAACTTTGACTAGGATTGTATCACCTAGTGAAATAACGTCTTCAACTTTTTCCACACGCTTAACATCAAGTTGAGAAATGTGAACTAAGCCTTCCTTGCCGGGAATCACCTCTACAAAAGCTCCGAATTTCTCAATTCGCTTAACTGTGCCCAGATAGGTTTGTCCGACTTCAACTTCTCTAACGATATTCTCAATTGTTTCTTTAGCTTTTAAATTAGCTTGAATATCCAGAGAAGCGATAAAGACTCTTCCGTCCTGTTCGATATCGATTTTTACTCCGGTATCTTCGATAATTTTATTAATTATTCTGCCGCTTGGACCAATAACATCACGAATTTTTTCAGGGTTAATCTTCATAGATGTTATTTTGGGAGCATAAGCGGAGAGCTCTTTGCTTGGCTCAGAAATTGCTGTTAACATTTTTCCAAGTATATGCATTCTTCCAGTCTTAGCTTGCATAAGGGCTTTTTCAAGGATTTCACGATTAATTCCAATTATTTTAATATCCATCTGTAGTGCAGTAACTCCAGCTGCTGTGCCGGCTACTTTAAAATCCATATCTCCTAGGTGATCTTCCATACCTTGAATATCTGTTAAGACAGCAACATGTTCGTCCGTTTTAACTAATCCCATAGCAATTCCGGCAACCGGAGCCTTTATTGGCACACCTGCGTGCATTAATGCCAAGATGCTGGCACAAATACTTGCTTGAGAAGATGAACCATTAGATTCTAAAACCTCAGAAACTAAGCGGATAGTATAAGGGAAATCGGACTCGTTAGGGATAATCGGTTCTAAAGCTCTCTCACCTAAAGCTCCGTGGCCAATTTCTCGGCGTCCTGGTCCCCGCAATGGTCTTGCCTCACCTACACTAAAAGGCGGGAAGTTATAATGATGCATAAAACGCTTAGATTCCTCTAAGTCCAGTCCATCAAGGATCTGAACATCACCTAATGCTCCAAGGGTACAGACGCTTAATGCTTGGGTTTGTCCTCTTGTGAAAAGTCCAGAGCCATGCGTTCTTGGCAATAAATTAATTGCACAGCTGATTGGTCTGATTTCATCCAGACTTCTTCCATCAGGTCTTTTGCCGGCAAATAAAATTAATCTTCTTACTTCTTCTTTAACGATTTGGTGGAGCACTTCCTTAACAGTACCTAAATCCTCGGGGAATTGTTTAGTGAAATGTTCAACGGCTTGACTAATAACGCTGTCAATAGCGTTTTGTCTTTCCTGCTTTTCCTCAACCTGTATTGCAGCTAGTAAATCATCTTTAGCGTACTCGCGAACAGCTAGATCAATCTCCTGATCTACTTTATGTAAAATTATTTCTCTTTTTTCTTTACCAACTTCTTGAATAATAGCTTCTTGGAAGTTGACAAGTTCTTTTATTTTTTCGTGTCCAAACATGATAGCTTCCAGCATTACTTGTTCGGGTACTTCTTTGGCACCAGCCTCAACCATATTGATGGCATCCTTAGTGCCGGCAACAATCAGGTTAATATCTGACTTCGCCATTTCTTCAACAGTCGGGTTAATAATGAATTGCTCAGCAATTCTCCCTACAACGACTCCAGCGATTGGTCCCATAAAAGGAATGTCGGATATCGATAGAGCTGCAGATGTTCCAATCATTGCGGCCATCTCCGAGGAACAATTCGGATCAGCTGACATAACTGTGGCACTTATCTGTACTTCATTTCTAAAACCATCGGCAAACAACGGTCTGATCGGTCGATCGATTAGCCGTGAAGCTAATATCGCTTTTTCGCTTGGTCTGCCCTCCCGCTTGATAAATCCTCCAGGAATCTTACCTACAGCATAGAGCCGTTCTTCATAATTAACAGTGAGCGGGAAAAAATCTAGATCTTTAGGATCTTTTGATGCGGTAACCGCAACAAGCACTGCTGTATCTCCATATCTGACAAGAACTGCTCCGCTTGCTTGCTTTGCCAGCTCACCAGTTTCAATTGACAACTGACGCCCAGCCAATTCCAATTCAAAAACCTTCTTACTCATTTTATGCCTCCTTTATCTGTTTTTATTATTATTACCTGCTTTTTAAAAAAATTACATGCAGGACGAGAACTTTCCTTTAGCGGATGCCTATTTTAAGTTCCCAAAGTAGTTCAGGATAACAGTTAGACGATATTAAAAAAGCGGGATGATCCCGCTTTTTTTATTATCTACGTAATCCTAGTTTTTCAATCACTTCGCGATATCGTTGAACATCCTTATCTTTTAAATAGTTTAATAAATGACGACGTTGTCCAACCATCTTTAACAAGCCACGACGAGAATGATGATCCTTCTTGTGAGCTCTTAAATGCTCATTTAGATAATTAATTTTTTCTGTTAGGATAGCAATTTGCACCTCAGGAGAACCAGTATCACTTTCGTGTACTTTAAATTCTTCAATAAGCTGTTGTTTGCGTTCTTGATTTAGAGCCATCCCTTTCACCTCCTTTTATTTAGCGGCCAATTCCCAGAAGACGTCGGTGAAAATCGTTCAACCGAGAATAGGTCTGTATTTTAGGGTTTATTTGGTTAATATAACCCTTTTGAAGTATAGCACAATTATAAAGACAATGTAAAGGAATTATCCTTTCTTGACGCCGACTCTTTTCTGAGCAAATTGGACATCCTTACTAATCTGCTGCTTAAGTTCCTGAATATTCGCGAATTTTACCTCATCTCGAAGAAAATCGACTAGCTCGACTTGAATTATCTGCCCATAAATATCATGATTAAAATCTAATAAAAAGATTTCATAGGTTACCGTTTGTCCTAAGGCAAAGGTGGGCTTATACCCAACATTCATCACCCCATTATAGTGACTATCCAAAATAGTAACTTTAACAAGATAGACTCCTCTTTTAATAGGGAGATAATCTTCAGATAACTCTAAATTAGCTGTGGGAAAACCAATCGTTCTGCCTCTCTTTTCACCGTGAATAACTTTTCCCGAGAAAGAGTAGTTCCTTCCTAGCAGTTGGCTAGCTTCATCAACTCTCCCGGTTAAAAGGGCATCTCGCACTCTAGTACTGCTAATTTTACCGATATGATCAAAATGTGGTTCTACAACATCACAAGTAAATCTCCCCGCACTGAAATTTAGGAGTTCCTTGACAGTTCCTTCACCTTTTTTACCGAATGTAAAGTCAAAACCCACAACTACTCCAGCGGGCTTTAACCTCATTAAGAAGTCCTCAATAAACTCCTTTGGTGTTAAACCGGCGAATTCCTTGGTGAAATTAACTACATAGCAGATATCAATATTAAGAGCAGACAGTTGTTGAAGCTTGCTATCCAGTGGTGTTATTTGCTCAATTTTGGCGATTTCTCCTGTAACCGTTTTGGGATGAGGGTCAAAGGTCATTACCGCACACGGCAGTTTTCGTTCGGCTGCAACGCTGCAAGCCTTACTAATAACCATTTGATGACCGATATGTATTCCATCAAAAAAACCAATGGCAATTACACTAGGCAGATAATTGTCTGTTAGTGGATAGGAAATATGCAAAACATTCATTATGAGTTCACCTTTTTTAATTTGTTATTAAATTACTTAAAGACCTTTAACGGCTTGGCAGTATACTCATTTCTACCAGTAGAATAAAGAGCATGCAAACCCTTCTTATTGTCCAACATCTTGATTATTCCGCTATAGGAAGCAAGTGCTTCAACCTGAATTCTTTGACCATTTAGTATCCTGTTATTAATCTCTTCGTCAGAAAGGATTAATTCTTGATATAGTGGAAGAGCATCGTTCATTGAGGTGAAAAGTTCGTTAGCTCTATTTTGTTGCAAATAAGTCTGAACCTCATCCAGAGTGTAGGCAGACTCAATATTAAAGGAACCACTGCTTGTTCTTACCAAGTCAGACATTAAAGCCGGGTATCCTAGCTTCTCACCAATATCGACACAAAGGGTTCGAATATAAGTTCCCTTTGAACAGGTTACTTGAAAATCGACAGTCGGGAAATCCTTTTTTAGATCCATCGAAAGAACTTTGATTGAGTATATTGTTACCTTTCGGGGTTTTCTCTCGATTTCCTTTCCCTCTCTGGCTAACTGATAGAGCTTCTTGCCGTCTACTTTAACTGATGAATACATTGGCGGAACCTGTTCAATTTCGCCTAAAAAGGAATTAAATACTTCATAAATTTCCTCAGGTCGTAGATTCTGTACAACAGCTTCTTTGATGATCGTACCAGTAAAATCTTGAGTATCTGTGAGCTTCCCTAAAGTCATTTGCCCGATGTAGGTTTTTGGCATCTCCATAATAAACTCAGATATTCTAGTTGCAGTGCCTACGCAAATAGGCAAGACACCGGAAACAGCCGGATCAAGAGTGCCAGTGTGACCAATTTTTTTAGTATCAAACATTTTGCGAAGCTGGTCTATTACATCATGCGAAGTCATTCCAGGCTCTTTGTTAATCGGTAACACACCGTTAAATAGATTATATTCCAAAATTATTCCATCCTTCTGAATGTGTAATTTTATCCAGTAATTTATCTTTCAATGAATAGAAACTACCTTTATAAGAAAAGCCGGCAGCCCGGGCATGCCCACCACCAAAAAAGTCCTTGGCAATCTCTCCAACATTTACGTGTTTTTTAGATCGAAGACTTACCTTAAAATGTTCTTTTGCTATTTCCTTACATAGGACAGCAACCTCTACACCCTCAATGTTTCTAACGATACTTACAATTCCTTCTAGATCACTGTCTAGAAGCGAATTGATAACTAAATCGTGATATTTAAGATTAGACCACGCCAGCGATCCGTTATAGTAGATGCTTAAATTAGTTAATGCCAGTTTTAATGCCTCGATATACTTTAGTGTTATCGTTTCTAAAGCCCTCTCAGCGATTTCTCCGGGATTAAGATCATGGTTAAGCATTTCTGCGGCAATTGACAGGACCTTGGGGCTGGTATTAGAATAGCGAAATCCTCCAGTATCCGTAAGCAAACCGGAATAAATACATTTGGCTAGCCTGTGGTCGAAAGGGATTTTCATGAATTTAGCTAAATCGTAGATGATCTCCGCTGTTGCAGCTGCAGTAGACTGCAGCAAATTAATTTGACCAAAATTATCATTCGTTGGATGATGATCAATATTCAGAATTTCAGCCCTTTCTTCAAACAGCGTAACAGGTAAATCGCCCATTCGTCGGTGGTCTGCCACATCAACTGTTATCACAGCAGAAAAAGTTTGGGTAAGCTCTTCAATCGGCAAAATAGTTTCTTCAAATAACAAAAATTTCAGCTTATCTGGTACCTTATCCTGATTTACTAGAGTATAATTCTTACCCAAGCCCTTTAATATCAATCCCATAGCGATTGCAGAAGAAATTGTGTCCCCATCCGGCTGAACGTGGGACACAATTAAAAAATTATCATTACTCCTGATAAATGATCCTGCTGCCGACAAGTTATTCAAATATTGCTTCATCATTCTTGTGTTGCCCTTAAATCATGGAGCATTTTTTCAATTTTACTGCCATAAGCAATTGAGTGATCAGCCTTAAAAATCAACTCGGGAACATGTCGTAATCTGATTCTTTTACCGACTTCCGTTCTTAAAAAGCCTTTGGCTTTCTCTACGGCTGCAAAAGTCTCGCTAACTTGCTCTTCCGTTCCCAAGACACTCAAATAAATAACTGCCTGCGAAAGGTCTCCAGAAGCCTCCACTCCAGTAACGGTAATGAAGCCCACACGTGGATCCTTTAATTCATATTGAATAAGCTGACTAATTTCCTTTTTTATTTGCTCGCCAACTCTTCCAACGCGAATTTTAGCCATTATCTTCACCTCATTTTTTTACAACTTCCATTACAAAAGACTCAATTATATCTCCCTCTTTAACATCACTAAAATTCTCAATAGTTATTCCACACTCATAGCCATGGGATACTTCCTTCACATCGTCCTTAAATCTTTTTAAAGACTCGATCTTGCCCTCAACTATTACAATCCCATCTCTGATCAATCTAGCTGAACCGGTGCGAGTAATTTTACCATCGGTTACATAGCTTCCGGCGATAATTCCGATATTGGATGCCTTAAAGATTTGTCTAATTTCCGCGCGTCCGGTAATATTTTCTCGATATTCCGGATCAAGCATTCCCTGTAAGGCAGCTTCGATTTCGTCGATCACATTATAAATAATTCGATGTAAACGAACATCTACCTTTTCCCGTTCAGCTGAAGCTCTGGCCTGTGGTTCTGGGCGAACATTAAAACCAATAATTATGGCATTTGAAGCAGAGGCTAATGTAACATCAGTTTCGGTAATTGCCCCTACACCCTTATGAATGATTTTCACTCGAACACCTTGAATGTCGATCTTTTCTAAAGAGCCTTGCAGGGCTTCTACTGAACCTTGAACATCTCCTTTAATTATCACATTAAGGTCTTTAATTTCCCCTTCTTGGATTTGTTTATACAAATCATCTAAGGTTACTCGTGAAGTAGTGTTTAACTCACTTTGTCTAACCTTTAGAGCGCGCTTCTCCCCGATCAATCTGGCCTTTCTTTCTTCCTCAAAAATAATGAAAGGATCTCCCGCTTGAGGCACTTCATTTAAACCTGTTATTTCTACCGGAGTGGAAGGACCGGCTTCCTTAATTCTTTTACCCCGATCATTTACCATTGCCCGCACCTTGCCGAAGCTAGTTCCGGCAACAATTGGATCACCAATTCGCAAAGTTCCGTTTTGAACTAAGACAGTTGCTACAGGACCTCTTCCCTTATCCAACTGGGATTCAATTATTGTTCCTTTAGCTAAACGATTAGGATTGGCTCGGTATTCGTTAACCTCTGCTACTAGAAGGATCATCTCTAATAAGTCATCTAAACCTTCATGCTTGAGTGCGGATACAGGTACGAAGATTGTATCGCCTCCCCATTCTTCCGGTAGCAATCCATGCTCGGAAAGCTCTTGCTTTACTCGATCAGGATTGGCGTTTTCCTTATCTATTTTATTGACAGCCACAATAATTGGCAAATTTGCTGCCTTTGCGTGATTAATTGCTTCAATAGTTTGTGGCATTACACCATCATCAGCTGCTACAACAAGTATCGTTATATCCGTTACCTGAGCTCCCCTAGCCCGCATAGACGTAAATGCGGCATGTCCGGGAGTATCTAAGAAGGTGATTTTTTTCTCATTAATCTCCACTTGATAAGCACCGATGTGTTGAGTTATTCCACCAGCTTCTCCCTCGGTTACTTTAGAATTACGGATAGCATCCAGTAAGGTAGTCTTACCATGGTCAACGTGCCCCATAATTGAAACAGCAGGTGGACGCTCCTGCAGATTCTCAGCATTATCCACATCCTCAAGCAGCTCAAACTGAACCTCGTCGACAATAATTTTCTCTTCGACAATAGCTCCATACTCATCAGCAATCAGTTGAATAGCATTTAACTCAATTTCTTGATTCTTTGTTGCTAATACTCCAAGGAACATGAGCTTTTTGATGATCTCCGAAGATTCTTTCCCCAGTTTTTTAGCTAACTCCCCAACAGTTAATGAGCCTGTATAGATTATTTTCTTAGGAGCCTTCTCCTTAACGACCGATTTTTGCTCGATATTGTTAGTGTTATTCAATGAACCTCTATCGTTATTTTTTTTAGCTGGTTTATTTTTTTGATTAAGGTCTCGGTGATCGCTGACTTTATTGTCGTCAAAGCGCTTATTATTCGGTTTAGTTTTTTTCTTGGTTTTGCCAACCGACTCAACCTCATCATTAAAAATTTTAGTTTTTGGGGTAGCAAGATTTTTCTCTTGGTTGTTAGTTTCCATGGTTTTATTTACTGTCTCTTTCTTAAAGTTGTTTTTGGGTTGATTGCTGTTTTTCCTATCCGGATTATCTCTCTTGATGTTAGTATTACTGTTTTTGTTGATATTATCATTTTTATTTACATTATTCTTACTATTACTTCTTAGAGTATTGTTATTAGCATTAGCATTAGCATTTGCTTTAGCATTAGTATTAGTATTGCTATTAGCTTTAGCTTGCGCTGGCGGTTGAGGTGTTTTTTCTTTTACAGTCCCGTGCTTAAGCTTATAAAAATACTCCTCGACCTTTTTCACCATCTCATCGTCAACAATACTCATATGGTTGCTCACAGGAAGATTAAGCTTCTTAAAGACATTAATCATTTCCTTACTTTGAATTTTATGCTGTTTGGCGAATTCATAAACTCTAATTTTACTCATCCGTTCACCCCCGACTTTCTATTCAATTAGTCTTTCAATTTCCTTGCTGAATCCTTTGTCAGTAACTCCTACTACTACTCGGGAAATTTTCCCAATAGCATGTCCCAGCTCATTTCGATCAAACTTTTCTATATAGGGTACTTCATAGAAAGTACATTTATCAATTATTTTCTTACGGGTATTCGTTGCCGCATCAGTTGTCATAATCACCAAGAAAACTTTTTGTGATTGAATACCTTTAACAACGAGCTCTTCACCAGTAATAATTTTTCTAGCTCTTACCGCCATTCCTAAGAGTGATAAGGCACGATTATTTGTCATGGTGTTTATCTAACTCCATCTGTATATTATGATAAACGTTTTCATCTGCTACAATCTCCAGTGCTCTTTCAAGTGATTTCCTTTTTTTGGCTAACTGCAAACAATTGCTGTCGTAGCACAGGTAAGCGCCTCTGCCAGATGTCTTCCCTTTAGTGTCAATAACGATCTCCTTTAAGGGAGTTCGCACTATCCTTAAAAGTTCCCGCTTGGGCTTCATTTCTTGACAAGCTACGCATTTTCGCAAGGGTATTTTTTTTTGTTTCATAACCAACCCCTCCTAGCGATGATTATTTTTCTACTTGCGACTCGCTTTTGATATCAATTTTCCAGCTGGTTAGCTTAGCTGCAAGTCTAGCATTTTGTCCTTCTTTTCCGATGGCCAAGGATAACTGGTAATCTGGTACTACTACCTTTGCCATTTTTTCTTTCTCAAAAATATCTACCTTAACGACCTTTGATGGACTTAGAGCGTTAGAGATGAAAGTCTCGACATCATCTGACCACTTAACAATATCGATTTTTTCTCCTTTAAGTTCATTAACAATAGTCTGAACGCGCATTCCTTTAGGGCCAACACAAGCTCCTACGGGATCAACCTCACTTTTTTGGGAATGAACGGCGATTTTCGAACGATAACCGGCTTCTCTTGCCAAAGACTTAATTTCCACAACTCCATCATAAATCTCCGGTACTTCCAGTTCAAACAATCTTTTTAAGAGTCCCGGGTGGGTTCTAGATACT
>Ga0209346_1000376_pt1 | contig 43315 bp, 38 predicted proteins | sample AutmiccommunBRH9_FD_187381 | JGI IMG/M metagenome (GOLD analysis project Ga0209346, IMG submission 187381) | Deep subsurface microbial communities from Mt. Terri, Switzerland - Autotrophic microbial communities BRH/9 (SPAdes) (version 2) | ecosystem: Environmental > Aquatic > Deep subsurface >...
AATTTTGGAGAGTGTACCTTACACGAAAGGGTTTGTCCAGTTTTAAACGTAAGTTGATGAATTTGTATCAGAAAAAAAGTAGAGGAAATTCACCCTGGTCTATAGGTCGTATGTGTAATTGAAGCGCTTTGATTTTTGTTCAATAGTGAACGATCACGGACAAATAGGTGCAAGAGGCACGGTCGGTGAAATTATAGACGACACCGGATCAAACATGACATTGGAACAACGACAATTTTACGGCCAATTTTGGGACTCTGGTCGGAGATGGAGTCAAACGAGCAACCTGGGTGTGAGTACATCATTGGCAAGTTTCGCTCAAATTTCGACTTTGACACAGCCCAATCTATGTAGAGACCTCTACAGAATTTACATTACAAGTGGTACCTTTTTTGAGACTAAAAACAGTCACCATGCCTCGGCGATTGTTGCGTAAAAGTATCAATCAATGTAAAAGCAGTCTGTAAATTGATTAAGTAATCCTCTGCCTCCCCTAAAGAATAGACATGCGTTTCAGTGTTATTACACCCAATTTTAATGGATTCTCCTATCTTGAAGAGACTATTTGCAGCGTGTTGCAACAGAGAGAGAAGGGTGTTGATCTCGAATACATTGTGGTAGATGGGGACAGCACTGACGGTTCGCATGCTATCTTTGATAAATATCGCAGCGGGATCAATACGCTGATAATTGAAAAAGATTCCGGCCCAGCAAATGCAATCAACAAAGGCTTAGCACTTGCTACTGGAGATATCGTGTCCTGGATTAATGCCGATGACATCTATTATCCAAATGTCTTAAGTGGTGTGGAACAGATTTTTGAAAAGAACCCACAGACTTCCCTTTGTTTTGGCAAGTGTCCTATTATTGATGAAAACGGTATTGAAATACGCACTTTTATAACGCGATTCAAGGAATGCTTTTTTCCGTTATCCTCCGAGTTTATTTTTCAATGTATCAACTACATATCCCAGCCGTCACTTTTTTTTCGCCGTGAGGCAATGCTCCATGCCGGGTATCTGCGAGAAGATATGGTGGCGGCATGGGATTATGAATTCATGCTGAAACTCTGGGCCCATGGTAATGGCGTTGTCATTCCTGGTGGACCGGTAGCAGCCTTCCGCTGGCATGAACAGTCGATCAGCGGTCAAAATTTCAGAACACAGTTCAAGGAAGAGTTGGAAGCTGTTATTGCTCATCTAGGCAGATGGAAAATTCAAATACTTTTGCACCATTTTGTCCGCTGGGGCATTGTCGGATCTTATAGCGGCATGGCAAGTTATAGAAAGTGGAAGCATAAAGTTGCTGGGAATCAATGAAACTGGCCGTAAATACACTATTTCTTGTGCCTGGAGATGTTGGTGGCACTGAGACATATCTTAGGGAAACACTACTGGCCGCAGTCAGGGAATATCCTAATGTGGAATTTATTCTGTTTACCAACTTAGAGAATAACACGCTTTTCAGAGAGTTGTTTTCTGATAAAGATAATGTTCGATGTGTCTGTTTGCAGTTCAGGGCGTGCATAAGACCTTTAAGGATTTTGCTGGAGCAGTTTTTGTTGCCATTTGCGGTAAAAAAACATGCGGCAGAAATCCTATGGTCACCCGGATATACCGCACCATTTTTTTCTTTTTGTCCCCAGGTTGTGACGGTCTGTGATCTCCAGTATAAAAGTTTTCCTGAAGACATGAGCCGACTTGAGAGAGCGACATTAGATTTTTTGGTTCGAGGAGCGTGTCGAAAATGTGATGCGGTTCTTGCGATTTCTGAGTTTTCACGGCAGGAATTAATAAAGCATGATTTTGCCGACGCAAAAAAAACGCATACAATTTTATTGGGAGTAGATGCCTCTTTTGGTGTTTCGATTTCAGAGAGTGAAAAAAACGAATGTCTTCAGGAATTATCTTTAGAGAAGCCTTATATATTGTGTGTCGCCCACAGCTATCCCCATAAGAAAATAGATGTGCTGATCGAGGCTTTTGCCGAGATTGAAGATGACATCCCTCATGACCTTGTAGTTGTTGGCAGGCATCGTCGTGGCGAACATCTTATAACGGAGTCTTTGAAGACATTAAAAAGTAAAGATAGATATGTAAGATTTAAAAATGGTTTGCAATATCGAACGCTTCAGATTCTTTACCAATCTGCCGATATGTTCGTACTTCCATCAGCCTACGAAGGGTTTGGATTGCCGGTTATAGAGGCAATGTTGGCTGGTGTACCGGTAATTACGACAAAGGAAGGAGCACTCCAGGAAATAGCTGGAGATTATGCTTTCTGCGTCGATCAGATAAACTCTCGTAACATTGCTGAGCAGATTCTGAAAGTTACCTCATTATCTGGGCAAGAGAGAGTTAAGTATGCTGTGGCTGCTAAGCAGTGGGCGAATTCTTTTAGCTGGAAGAAATCGGCACGCAAGATGTTTGGTGTTTTTAACGAGGTGATCAACCACAATGCCGAACCCCATGTAAAAGGTAACGAATTATGAAGGCATTAATTTGTGGAGTGTCCGGCCAAGATGGCGCATATCTGGCGCAGTTGCTTTTAAGCAAGGGTTATGAAGTGTACGGTGCTTCAAGAGACGCCCAAATGTCTTCCTTTGCCAACCTGTCAACACTCGGCATAAGAGGAAGAATTGCAAAAGTATCGCTGGCTATCAATGATTTTCGAAGCGTACTGCAGATCATTCAGCAAGTTGAACCGGACGAAATATATAACCTTGCCGGCCAGAGTTCTGTCGGCCTTTCGTTCGAACAACCGGTTGAGACACTGGAGAGCACCAGTATAGGTGTATTGAATATTCTTGAAGCAATACGATTCACCGGAAGAAAGATCAAATTTTATAACGCCGGATCAAGCGAAATATTTGGCGATACCAATGGCGTTGCTGCTCATGAAAAGACCCCTTTTTGCCCAAGAAGCCCTTATGCCGTCGGAAAAGCTTCGGCTTACTGGATTGTAGCCAATTACAGAGAGGCTTATGGTCTCTTCGCCTGCACTGGAATTTTATTTAATCATGAGTCTCCACTCCGACCTACTCGTTTTGTCACGCGTAAAATTATCTCGACAGCTTGCAGGATTGCGGCGGGAAGCAGGGAGAAATTGAAACTTGGAAATATTTCCATTGAGCGGGATTGGGGGTGGGCACCTGAGTATGTGGATGCTATGTGGCGGATGCTGCAACAGGAGGCTCCCGATGATTTCGTCATCGCGACAGGGGACATGAGGAAGCTTGCCGATTTCATAGACTTAGCCTTTTCCTCTTTGCAACTTGATTGGCAAGAGTTTGTCGAAACAGATCCAGCCCTTCTTCGCCCATCCGATATTCTCAAGGGTGTCGGTGATCCTGCAAAAGCCTTCAGTATCCTTGGTTGGCAGGCGCAGTACAGGTTAGAGGATATCGTCAGGATGATGATCGATGCTGAGAGGAAAAAATAATAGGTTGAGCTGAAGGCTGAAGGAAAATAACGCCGGCTTAGTCTTTAGCCACAATCCTAGCCTAGTTAGATTAATAATGACATTTCTCTTGGATTTCATAGGAAAATGGCTGGGGAGCCTGTCCGGCATCCTGCTGACTTTTGCCGGGGTTCTTTTTTGTGTCCTTACCGTGGGGGCTTTTTGGGATCGGAGAATTCGTTTTCCCGGACTCGTTTGCTGGTTTTCCTGTGGAGTTGCTGTTGCTTTTTATCCCATTGTTGTTGATTCTTATCATAGACTTGTTCAATTCCGATATGGAACAGCCAGCTTTTTTCTACTTGTTCTCGCTGGTTTTTTGTTCATCTGCATAAGCAAAAGAGAAAAAAAAGAACAGGGTGGAACAACTGAACTAGCATCTATTAAAAGTTCTATATTATCGGCGGAAACGCCGGGACGAGCCATAAGAGGGACAAAGCTCGGTGCACCAATTGTAATTCTTGCAGCTTCTCTCTCTGTTCTGGGTGTCGGACTCCTGACTCCGCAGGCTATGGTAGGTGACGAAGTAACACACTATTTTATGCTGGCAACCCAGGCCAAGGATCTCTCGGAGCCTAATTTCTTTGCCGAAATACCGATGGCAACCGGCGAAATAGAAACTCGACGCTACCCGCACTCATTTTTGTGGCACTATGGGGGGGCATTGATTTATTCCGCAACCGGCGGGGCATTTGCTGCAATTCAACTGTATCAACTGTTTTTTCTAGTCCAATTGCTCGGTATGGCGTATCTGCTGGCACGGGATAGAGAAGGTGTAGAATCTCGCTCCGCTCTAGCCTATGTTCTTGTTCTTGCTTCGCTCCCTTTGTGTTTAATATTCTCGGTCACCTTCTATCAGGATGTGCCGATGACGGCGCAGGTGCTTACCGCCTTCTATTTGTTGCGTAAACAGAGGTGGTTTGTTGCCTCACTGTTTATGAGCCTGGCCATTGGTTTTAAGGTTACGGCATCTCTTTTTTTTCCTTCTTATTTTCTGCTGCTTTTTTTCTGGCAGGTCCAAAAGACAGGTTGGCTGAAAGGGACGTCTGTGTCTTTCTGTGCCCTTGCAATAGTACTTGTCTCAACGTGGTCAATTGGCCGTGCTATTGTTACGTATGGTCATTCCGAATTTTATCCACAAGCACAACTCGAACGGCTTATCAAGAACACTCAAAATGCTATTGAATCGTATATTCCTGTGATAAGCAAAATGACAGGAGTGGCCAATTTTAACACAAATTTATCTGCTCGTCCTACAGTTCCGCAAGAAATGAAAGAGAGTCCACCGCCGGTTATTGCGAACCACCCTGGCGATTTACGGATAAAAGAAAACTATCTGGTGTATGGAGGCATCGTGTTGTGGGTGGTTGTGCTTTACGGTCTTATCGGGAAATTTTTTTATCGGTTTTCTTCAAGGTGTTCGTTTTCTTACAGTGAATCAAGTTTCTGGCTGTATTTGGTTGGCGGTACGTATACGCTTATTGCCGCCTGGTATATCAGGACGTCGCCGGATGCTCGTTTTTTCCTGCCTGGACTCCCCTTTCTCTTGCTGCCCTTCGTTGAAAAGGCTGTTTGTTTGCCCAAACCAAAAATCTTTATCACAGTTTTGGCGGCGCTTGCTTTTCTGCAAGGTGGCTATGTTCTGCAGAAGACCTACCGGCTCAGGGCACTAACATCAGGCATGCAAGAAGGCATACAATATTTGCAGGAGAATCCTCCTGTAGGCCACATATTCATGTACCCGGAGGGCAATTACCGGTTTTTCCCCGTGCAACATGAATGGTATCTCGGGTATCGTCTTCGTGAATTTTGGCGAGCTGATAATGATATTAGGTTGCAATTACTGAATAAATTCAACGTCGGCCTGTTGGTTATCAAGAAACACCTTATTGCTCCTGTTGATGATGAAATAACGAATTTGGGAGTATATCCAGTTCGGTTCGTCGAGGAGATAGCCTCTGATTCTCGATTTACTAAATCATTTGAAAACGACCAACTCCTGATCTATGAAATCTCTCCTTCAGATAATTATAATTGGAATGAGAAATGATTATCCGCTTTTAAAAACTTGCAGAATCCCACTATCTTTTGTAAGTTTTAGAAAATTATAAAAGATATAAACATGCAAGAGAGCAGCAAAGTCAAAGAAGCGCGAATGCGTCTGGTCGAAATTGGCGGCAAGACTTCACAAGATCTGGGAGCCGGAAGGATTGTCGGCCAGATTCTCGTGTTTCTCTATCTTCAGGAAAGAGAGTGTTCACTTGATGCTATCGGTGAAGAATTGGGACTCAGCAAGGCGTCAGTTAGTATTGCAGTTCGTCAATTAGAACACTTAGGGTTGGCTCGTAAGGTATGGAAGACCGGTGACAAAAGGAATTACTTTAAGAGCGCTGATAATATCGCTAATGCGCTTCAGCAAGGTGTATTATCGATTGTGCGTCAGAAAATCCAGCTTTTTGGTGGAGAGCTTGATGCCACACTCGAGATTGTCAAGAACATTCCAGATGAGTCTCGGGCTTTGGGCGAGGTAGCTTTTTTGACGCAGAGAATTGAAAGAGCTAAGAAGTTACAAAAGGGTTTAGACCGGGTTTTAGGAAACCCCTTGGTGAGATTACTTACCAGAGCAAAGAGTTGATGAAATGAGTAAAGAGAAACTATCAAGTGACGACCAGTCTTGGGACATGGTCATACAACCCAAAACCGGCTGGTTCGATATTGACATTAAGGAGTTGTGGCGATACAGGGACCTTATCGGCATGTTTGTGAAGAGAGATTTCGTGACTTTCTACAAGCAGACAATACTTGGGCCATTGTGGTATATCATTCAACCTCTTTTTACCACGGTCGTTTTTACCATAATTTTCGGTCGGGTTGCCAAAATTTCAACGGATGGTTTGCCACCTTTTCTTTTCTACATGGCCGGGAATGTCATCTGGGGATACTTTGCTGCGACTTTGAATGCAACCTCGGGTACATTCAACACAAATGCAGCGATTTTTGGCAAAGTGTACTTTCCTCGTTTGACAGTGCCACTTGCTACCGTGATTGTTAATTTTCTGCAGTTTTTCATCCAGTTTTTTTTGTTCCTTGGTTTCTATTTATATTTTTTTATCAAAGGGGCGACCATTGTACCAACGATTTGGATTATCGGTCTGCCGGTCCTTTTACTGCAAATGGCTCTGCTCAGTTTTGGGCTAGGAATTCTCTTATCTTCATTAACGACAAAATACAAAGATTTAAAGTTTGCCATGGGGTTTCTGGTACAGTTGTGGATGTATTGTACTCCGATTGTGTATCCCTTGAGCCAGATTCCAGAGTGGTTGCTTCCTTACTATGTCTTGAATCCGATGGTTGCTATTGTTGAAATCTTCCGATATGGCTTCTTCGGAACCAGTGCCATTACGTTGAGCCACATCTGCATCAGTTGGAGCGTTACCTTGCTATTGGTTTTCTTTGGCATTCTGCTTTTCAGTCGGATAGAAAAAACTTTTATGGATACAGTGTAATTGCTGAGTGGCAGAGTATGAAGAGCAAATGATTAAAAGAAGAAACCGATTTTTGTGATTTATTAAATGAATGTTATTCAAATCGAAAATCTCTGGAAAGAGTATCGCCTCGGTGTGATCGGCCATGGAACTTTGACACACGACCTTCAGTCCTGGTGGGCCAGGGTTCGAGGCAAAGAGGATCCAAATGGAATGATCGCGCTGGCGTTGAAAGGTCAAGAACAACAGATTGATGGCGATCATTTCTGGGCTCTGCGAGATATTAATCTGAAAATCTCACAAGGTGAAGTCGTCGGCGTAATTGGCAGGAATGGCGCAGGAAAGTCAACCCTATTAAAGATACTCTCCCGCGTCACTGCGCCCTCGCAAGGAAATATTAAGGTCAGGGGTCGAACGGCCAGCCTTCTTGAGGTCGGTACTGGTTTTCATCCGGAACTGACCGGGCGAGAGAATGTTTTCTTAAACGGTGCTATCCTTGGCATGTCAAAACAAGAAATGAAAACTAAGTTCGATGAGATTGTTGATTTTTCAGATATTGCAGCATTCATTGACACACCTGTAAAACGATATTCTTCTGGCATGTATGTACGCTTGGCATTTGCCGTTGCTGCTCACCTTGAAACAGAGATTCTCGTGGTTGATGAAGTTTTGGCCGTAGGTGATGTGGTGTTTCAACAAAAGTGCCTTGGGAAAATGAAAGATATTTCGGGGGCGGGGAGAACGGTTTTGTTCGTTAGCCACAGCATGTCCTCGGTAAAAAATTTGTGTTCGAGAGTAGTTTTGGTGGATCATGGTCAAGTTGTGATGGATGGCGATCCTGAAATTGTTGTTGCTAAGTATTTAGACAGGAATCTCGTCGAAGGATCTATTGCGACGGAAAGTCACATCGCCAATCGTGTCGAGGGGGTTATTAAAAAAGATTTTCCGTATTTTAAAATTTCTGAGGTACGGCTGGAAGATCTTGAGGGCGAAACAAAATCTTTATTCCAAGCTACTGAACCTATAATTATTTGCGTTTCGTTTGATTGTTTGCAAAAGATTAATGACCTTCGTGTCCTTGTTGCAATTGCAAATGAAAATGGTGAGCGTATATATGGATCGCAAAATACCGATGATTGCAATATAGCGGAAATATTTTACGAAATTGAATCAGGAAGATATCAGACGAAATGTGTTTTCCCGGCAAATATTTTTGGAAATTCTAAATATTACGTAAACGTTGATGTGTTTTGTCCAAAGAAAGAGCATCATATACTAACCAAGATATTGGAGTTTAATGTTGACTTTCAAGGATATAATTCTGCAATACAATATGGCGGCAATAATCTAGCATTTTTTATGTGGCCCAAGCTGTCGTGGTCAGTTTCAAGAATTAATTAGGGCCTTACAGATTATTTTCTTTTATAAAAAAAACAAAAAATAATCTGCGAAAGGCACTTATACCCCCTTGTGGGGTATTAGACAAAAACAAGGTTTTGCAAGGAGAGATGGATGTTAGCAGGCTCAACAATACTTGTCACAGGTGGTACTGGTTCATTTGGGAATGCTTTTGTACCCATGACTCTGGCTAAATATAATCCAAAAAAAATAATCATTTACTCACGCGATGAGATGAAACAGTGGGAAATGGCCAAGAATTTTTACGACGACAATCGTGTCAGATTCTTTATCGGGGATGTGCGCGATAAAGACAGATTATATCGAGCACTTTCCGGTGTCGATTATGTTGTCCATGCTGCCGCATCAAAAATTGTTCCGACGGCTGAATATAATCCATTCGAGTGTATAAAAACTAATATTATTGGCGCCATGAACCTGATCGATGCCAGTATTGACCAAGGTGTTAAACGGGTAGTGGCCTTGAGTACAGACAAGGCATCAAGTCCAATTAATCTCTATGGTGCCACCAAATTGGCTTCGGATAAGGTGTTTGTTGCTGGAAATGCCTACGTTAGTGGTGATAAAACACGTTTTTCCGTTGTTCGTTATGGAAACGTGATGGGGTCTAGGGGATCTGTAATGCCATTTTTTTGGTCAATTAAACACAATGGAGTAATGCCCATTACTGATACCCGTATGACCAGGTTTATGATCAGCCTGGAACAGGGGGTCGAATTGGTTTGGCATGCTTTCACGGATATGGAGGGAGGTGAAATATATGTCAAAAAGACCCCGTCCATGAAGGTTACTGATATAGCGAAAACCGTAGCACCTGAAGCTGAGCAGAAGGTGGTTGGAATACGTCCAGGCGAGAAATTGCATGAGCAGATGATTAGCACCGAAGATTCGTATTATACATATGAATATCCTTGTTACTACAAGATCTTACCTCCTATTCATGGCTTGAATACTGATCCACTTCGAATTAAAGACGGAAAGCTTGTGCAGGAGGGATTTAGCTATACATCTGATAACAATAAGGAATGGATGAGTAAGGAAGATTTGCAGGTCTGGATCGATAACAACAAGGTCAAGTTGGAAGAGTAATCATGGCAGAGGCATCTTTCATACCCTATGGGACTCAATGGATCGCTGATGATGATATTGCTGCAGTGGTGTCGGTGTTGCGTGGGGATTATCTGACACAGGGGCCTTATGTCCAAGCATTTGAAGAGGCAATTGCCGAATATGTTGGTGCAAGATATTGCGTAGCGTTTTGTAATGCAACAGCCGCTCTTCAGTGTGCGGTCAATGCGTTGGGAATTCCATCAGGATTCGAAGGAATTACCAGTACCAATACGTTTGTAGCATCGGCGAATTGTATGGTTTATAACCGGTTGAAACCAGTTTTCGCCGATATTGATCCACAAACTTTCAATGTGACTGCCGACACTATTCTGCCTCACCTGAACATCAGGACAAAAGTTATTATTCCGGTGCATTTCGCCGGTCAACCTTGTGATATGAAATCAATTTTTTCTCTCGCAAAGGATAATGGTTGTTTTGTGATTGAGGATGCGGCTCATGCAATAGGTTCGTTGTATGCAGATGGCTCGAGAGTCGGAAATTGCAAATATTCAGAGATGACTGTCTTTTCATTTCATCCTGTGAAAACGATAACCACGGGAGAAGGGGGGGCAGTCACCACAAATGATGCCAATCTTTACCAAAAACTTCTGTTTTTACGATCCCATGGCATAACAAAAGACCTCAAGCTTCTTTCTCAGTTGCCAGGGCCTTGGTATTATGAGCAACAAGAGCTCGGATATAATTTTCGTATTACAGATTTGCAATGTGCTCTTGGGGTGCAGCAGTTAAAGAAGTTAGATGAATTTAAAAAGCGGAGAAGAGATATAATTCTTTCTTACAATGATGAACTTTCGCCGCTTTCTAATGTAACAATACCTTTCGAATTAGAAGGTTTGGATTCTTGCTTCCATTTGTATGTGTTGCAAATTGATTTTACTGCAGTAGGGCTTAATCGATCATGTGTCATGGAAGCTTTAAGAAGTAGGGGCGTCGGTAGCCAAGTGCACTATATTCCGGTTCATACGCAACCATGGTACCAAAAAATGTACGGATATAGTTGGGGGGAATATCCCGTCGCTGAGGCATATTATGAAAAAACCCTTAGCCTGCCTCTATATCCAAAGATGAATGATGCAGATGTAAAACGAGTGATAGAGAGCGTGAGAGAGGTTTTAACCGCATGAAATCAAAGCTCTCACTCGGTACAGTCCAATTTGGATTAGCATACGGTATTAATAACACCAGAGGGCAGATCCCTTTTGAGGAAGTCAGACAGTTACTTCAGATTGCTTATGCAGCCGGGATAGACACCCTTGATACTGCGTTTGCGTATGGAGAAAGTGAAAAGATATTGGGAGGTTCGTTTGATGGCTCTATGTCTTTTCGCATAATTACTAAGTACCCTGCAGATGCCACCGATAGCAGGCCAATGGAAGTTTGGCAAAAGAGTTTTGATCGCTTGGGGCGTCGGCCGATATATGGCTATTTATTGCATAATTATCATAGCTTCCGCAACCGGTTGCATTTAGTAGATTTTTTGCAAGAGCTACGTTTACAGGGCAAAGTTCAGCGGACTGGTTTTTCTCTATATGATCCGAGTGAATTGGAAGAAATTCTTAAACTGGATTTACCGTTTGAAATGATCCAGGTGCCGTTTAGTCTTCTGGATCGTCGTTTTTTACCATATTTCAGGCAATTGAAGATGCGTGGAGTGGAAATCCATTCACGTTCCTCATTCTTGCAAGGGCTTGTGTTCAGGAAACTGGAAACACTACCGCCATTTTTCACCCCTGCTCTAGAGGCTTTGCGAAGTGTCAGGCGGAAAGCAGAGGAACTGGGGATGAGTGTCGCTGAACTCTGTTTAGGATTTTGCCTGGCTCAGCCGGGTATAGACCGAGTGGTTATAGGTGTAGACGGAATAGAAAACCTTCAACATGACATTGCCAGTCAGTCGGCTGTAGATAAAATTCGCGCATATATTCCGGATCTCGCCGATCTTCGCTTGAATGTACCGGAGATTTTAAACCCCTCTTTATGGGAGATGGCATGAATACGGTTGCTTTTATCCAGGCACGTATGGGTTCTGCCCGACTTCCGGGTAAGGTATTGATGGATTTGGCCGGAAAACCGGTGCTTCAGCATGTCGTTGAACGTGTCCAGGCATGTAAACTGATTGACGAGGTTATTGTTGTCACGTCTCTTTGCGAGAGAGATATTGAAATAGTTGAGTGGTGCTCGGTTCGAAAGATACGGGTATTTTGCGGCTCTGAGCAAGATGTTCTCGACAGGTTTTACCAAGCGGCCAAGTTGCTCCCTTTTGATACAATTGTGCGCATTACAGCAGATTGTCCCTTGATGGATCCTGATGTCATTGATCTTGTTGTAGCTGAATTTAAGCAAAGAAAACTCGATTATGTCAATAATTGTGGAAACGGAACATGGCCTGATGGATTGGACGTTGAGGTCTTTCGATTTTCGGTATTAGAAAATGCATGGAAACATGGGCAATTACCTTCGGAAAGAGAACATGTGACGCCATATATTTACAATAATCCCGATAAGTTTTCGATCGGGATTATCGACCATACTCCTTCTCTGGCCGGGATGAGGTGGACCTTAGATCAGAAGGAAGATTTTGAATTTATTTTTAAAGTTTATTCTGGCCTTGCTGAGCACAAAGGAATTTTTGGTATGAAACATGTGTTAAGCTTATTGCAGCAGAAACCAGAATTGCAGCGAATTAACAATACAATTGTTCGGAACGAAGGGTATTTGAAATCCCTTATTGCTGATGCAGCCATAGAACAGGATATAAAATGAGAACAGGACAGGATTTATATCGCAAGGCAAAGAAGTTGATTCCCGGCGGAACGCAGCTTTTATCAAAGCGCCCAGAGATGTTTCTGCCAGATAATTGGCCTGCATATTACCAGTCAGCCAAAGGATGTGAAATCACGGATCTGGATGGCATAGTATATCAGGACCTTAGCTATATGGGGGTCGGAGCATGTATTCTTGGCTACGCTGATGATGATGTTAATGGTGCAGTCATTAAAGCCGTCCAAAGTGGATCAATGAGTACTCTTAATGTTCCGGAAGAGTATGAATTGGCAGAATTACTGATTGATCTTCATCCCTGGGCCGATATGGTCCGTTATGCTCGTACCGGTGGGGAAGCCGCGGCTATAGCTGTTCGGATAGCCCGGACAGCTACTGGGCGTGGCAAAATTCTCTTCTGTGGTTATCATGGTTGGCATGACTGGTACCTGGCCGCAAATCTTTCCGATAATGCTGCCTTGGATGGACACCTGCTTCCTGGTCTGTCGCCTAATGGAGTGCCTCGTCATTTACAGGGAAGCGCAAATCCTTTTAGTTACAACAATACAAATGAATTTTTAGAACTCACCAATAAATTTGCGGGTGAAATAGCGGCAGTTGTGATGGAGCCAATACGGAACTTTGAACCTGAGCCCGGTTTTTTTGAAACCATTCGGCGAGTTTGCGATGAACAGTCAATTGTTCTGATTGTCGATGAAGTCTCAGCGGGATTCCGCCTCAACTTGGGGGGAGCTCATCTTTCACTTGGCCTTGAGCCTGATATAGCCGTCTTTGCGAAAGGTATAAGCAACGGGTTCCCTATGGCTGTTGTCTTAGGGAAAAAACAGGTGATGGAGGCTGCCCAAGACTCTTTTGTCAGCAGCACATACTGGACAGAACGTATTGGGCCTGTTGCAGCTATTGCTACAATTAAAAAAATGATGCGATTAGATGTTCCCAAACATCTCGTTCAAATCGGTGAGAGAGTGCAAAAGGGATGGGAAGCAATTGGTGTAAGACACGGGTTGCAATTACATGTAGGCGGTATTGCACCTCTTGGCCATTTTTCATTCGAACGAGTGGCTAGTAATCTTGTTTGCAAGACCTTATTCACTCAGGAAATGCTTAAACGTGGTTTTCTTGCAAGTACAGCTTGTTACATCTCATTATCGCACACTGTTGAAATTGTTGACAGATACCTTGCCACATGCGATGAGGTCTTTGAAGTCATTGCCTCTGCAGAGAAAGATAACGGTGTAAATGAACTCCTTGAAGGACCGGTGTGCCACAATGGGTTTAAACGGTTGACTTGATAAAAGAGAAGAGACTTCGAGATTGTGTATCTAGAAAGAGAATTACGATGTTCAACAAATGGCGAGATGTTGCTCATCAAATGTATCCAGCCAGCTGATGTTAACAATGAATATGTCAACTCCCTGAACAATGAAAAGAAATACTTGGAAACAAAATCGGATTGCGTAACGATATTTAATCAGAAAAAATATGTTAGAGAGTTGCTGCTGACAAGTGATCGTTTGCTTCTGGGATTGTTTTATCAAAATGAGTTAATTGGCACTTCTGGATGTCAATTTATTAATAGCAAAGAATCATCCTTAGGGATTTTGATCTTTGATTCATGGAGAGGCCGTGGTTTTGGAAAGTTATTAGTGTGGATGGCCGCCAGTTTCCTTATCAAAGAGGCTAATGTTTCGATATTAAGGGCAGGAATGAAGATTGATAATCTGGCATCTTTGGATAGTTTTCTGAAATGTGGTTTTTCAATAACAGAGACATCAGTAACTCATTATTATGTTGTTGTAGATGGTCGACACCTGAAGCTTCCTTTGGGAAACGGTCTCTTAGAAATTGTGTGATTACAGCTGTTGCAATAACATATTCCGTCTGAAAAGGTTTAAAGGATAATGGAAAAAAAATCTGAAGAATATTGCAATAATCCATACCTGGATTCATATGGTGTTAAAAATATGGTCGAGAAAATGACCAATAGATACGGCCAGCGGTATTACGATTATCGAAAGAAATGGTCTGCTGCAGAGGAACTCAATGAACTTGGATTTCCGGTCAATCTGGAACTCGATCTAATAGATGCATGCACTCTTTCATGTCCCCAATGTCTGAGAAGCCCAGATTTGTTGCCAGTATGGAAGGAGTATATCGGAAAAGGGAGTAAGCTGGAATGCAATGCAATAGTAAAACTCCTTGATGAAGGACAACGGCATGGTCTGCCATCGGTCAATATCGGAGGCAGTGGGGAGTGCATGTTACATCCAGACTTTTTGAAGATCTGTGAAAGTATAATGACGCATGACGTTATTGAGTTGAGAGTTATCAGTAACGGGACAAAGTTAACTGAAGAAATTGCAGAAGGTCTTATAAAACAACAAGTCCACTTTTTATCTATAAGTATTGATGCGGCATCACCACAAACATATGGATTGGTGCGTGGCAAACCTGAAATGTATCAGAGAGTTGTTGATAATGTAAATAATTTTCTCAAAATGCGAGAATTGTGGGACTCAGCTTTCCCGATGTTGAGAGTTACCTTTGTGAGACAGGAGAAAAACAATCACGAATTAGATCAGTTCGTTGAGTATTGGTCATCACGAGCGGATCTTGTTGATGTGCAGACATATGCTGATTTCAGGGGTAAAAATTACGATAGCAATTTCAGTTGTACCCAGCCATGGAAAAGATTGGCAGTGTATGCAGACGGACATGTCGCTCCTTGCTGTGGTTTTCCAGGGATGCAGTTTGACCTTGGCTCGATTTATGACAGTTCGCTTGAAAGCATGTGGAATGGGAAAAAGATGGAAGACTTGCGAAAGGCTTTACTCACAGGGAAGTTTCCCAAACCATGCCTTCAATGTATGGGGTCGTTAGTTTCCTTTGGCAAGTGATAGTTGATTTAGAGCTTGTGTTAGAAACTCATTATCTAGATCGAAAAGACGTGAAGGGGAAGTGATGGCTCCAACCGTATGTATACTTGATTTTTCCTCCGGAAATGTAGGATCTGTCAGAAATATTTTTCGTACATTCACTGACCAAGTGATCATCTCCAATGAACCAAACGATATTGAAGAGGCAACACATTTGGTCTTGCCTGGAGTTGGTGCTTTTGGCGCTGCGATGGAGAAGATCCGCAGATATATTCCCATTCAAATGCTTGAAGAAGTTGTCTTGCAGAAAAAAAAACCTTTTCTCGGGATATGTGTGGGCATGCAGGTTTTAGCTGATAAGGGCCTTGAATATGGTGAACATGCTGGGTTGGGTTGGATTCAAGGTGTAGTAAAGAAACTTGAGAGTGGAGAGCAGCCATTACCCCATGTAGGCTGGAATGATATCACGATAACAAAGAGTACACCTTTGTTAAATGGTCTGGATGCTATCCGGGATTTTTATTTTGTCCATAGTTATGCATTTTCTTTACGAGACAGGAGTCAAGTTTGTGCTGTAGCAGAGTATGGTGAGATTTTTGATTGTGTGTTGAACCAGGGAAATATCTTCGGTGTGCAATTTCATCCGGAGAAAAGCCAGAAAGCGGGCCAGCGCCTTGTTAAAAATTTTCTGGAGATCGGCCAGGAATGAAGAAGAATAGAATGATCCCGGTGCTTTTGTTACGGCATGGTTGGCTAGTACAAAGTAAAGGATTCAATCGGTATCAGAATCTGGGGAATCCGGTCTGGTCAGTCAAGCGCCTGAGCGAGTGGGCCTCGGACGAACTCATTTATCTCGATATCTCATCTGAAGACAAACATGATATGCGTAGGGATGATATCGGCCATCCGAATCGGCAAACATTCCTGGAAATAATTCAGGATGTGTCGAAAGAAACCTTTATGCCGATAACTGTTGGTGGCCGAATAAGAACCTTGAAGGATATCGAAGAGCGCCTGGCGTTTGGTGCCGACAAAATTGCTATTAATACGCAGGCACTTGCTGAACCAGCTTTTATTGAACAGGCATCCAGGGAATTTGGTGCGCAATGTATTGTCATATCAATTGATGTACTTCGAAAGCCAGAAGGTTGTCAGGTGCTCTCCGAAGGTGGAACAAAAGTTATGCATGATAATCCAGTTTCATGGGCCAAGGAAGCCCAAGAACGTGGCGCTGGTGAAATTCTCTTGAATTCTATCGATCGTGATGGGTTAAAGACCGGATATGATATTGAACTTCTCAGGGACGTATCGTCAGCAGTATCAATTCCGGTAATCGGGTGTGGTGGTGTCGGAACATGGGAGCATTTTGCGGAAGCTTTTGACCAGACAGGGGTTGATGCGGTTGCGGCAGCCAACATCTTTCACTATACGGACCAAAGTGTTTTCCACGCGAAAAAGTTTCTCTTTAAAAAACAATATAATGTCAGGCCTCCTGACTTGATAACCATTTGACCGGAAGGAAGGATATTTATGCGGTATTGCAGCAAATGCGTCTATCCAGAAATTTCAGTAAATTTGAATGTAGATGAGGAAGGCGTTTGTTCAAGTTGCCGAACATTCGAGAAATTCGAGCAACTCACTGATGAATTCTGGCTGCAACGAAAAAAACGTTTCGAAGAGGTCATTGGAGAGATTATGACTGACGGAACTCCCGATAACTATGATTGCGTGATTCCGGTCAGCGGAGGGAAAGATAGTTATTACCAGGCGCATGTAATTGCCAGAGAGTATGGCCTTAAACCATTGTTGGTCACATACCACGGCAACAATTATTTGCCGGAAGGCGATTACAATCGAGATAGAATGCGACAAGTTTTTGACGCCGACCATATGGTTTTCGGGCCGAGTATTGAGGTTTTAAAGAAGCTGAATCGAATCTGTTTTCGTAAAATGGGCGATATGAATTGGCACGGTCATTGCGGGATAATGACCGTGCCGATAATTGCTGCAGTACGATACAACATTCCACTCATCATCTGGGGGGAAACGGCCTGGGATATCTCAGGAATGTACGAGCCTGATGACTTTGTGGAGTTTAGTGCCAGGGCAAGGCATGAACATGCCCTCAGGGGATATGAATGGTATGATTTAATCAATGATCCAATAGATTCACTTTCCCGGAAGGATATGCTATGGGCGCAGTATCCCACCGATGAGGAAATTTTGCGTGTCGGCGTTCGCGGGTTGTATGTGGGGAATTTTTTCAAATGGGATCCCAATGTCAATACCAAGCTGATGCAGGATAAATATGGTTGGAAAGAAGCCGAAAAACCCTTCGAACGGACATATCGCCGAATCTCGAATTTGGATGACCGCTATGAGAATGGGATTCATGACCTGTTGAAATTTATCAAGTTCGGATATGGCAGAGCTTCTGATCATGCTTCGAAAGATATTCGAACCGGATATATGTCGCGGGAAGAAGGTATTGAAATGGTCCGGAAGTATGATCACGTGGTTTCAAGTGATCTGTATTATTGGTTGGACTATGTTGGTATCAGCGAGGATGAATTTTGGCGCGTTGCGGATGGATTTAGGGATAAGCGTGTGTGGCGGATGGAAAATGGCCAGTGGGTCAAAGACAATATTTGGGGGAAATCCTCGGCATACGGCGCAGTCCGGAAGTAGTTGAAATGAATCTAGTTATAATCAAGAGATTGGCTTATTCAGGACCATGATAAAAATCAAACCTCTCCTTACCTTCCGCACTGATGCAAGCCCTGAGATAGGTACCGGACACGTCATGCGTTGTCTGGCTCTCGCTCAAGCGTGGCAGGATTGTGGGGGGGATTGTATTTTTATTATGGCGATGGATGCCGGACTGCTTTTTCAGCGATTGATCGATGAAGGGGTAGTGATAAGGCGTATTGATGCGGAGGCCGGGAGTATTGATGACGCTAGATTGACACTTGAAATTCTCAAAGACGTGGGTGCTCGTTTTCTTGTTGTGGATGGATATCATTTTTCTTCCGATTATCAGCAAACCATCAAGAAAAGAAGTGGCCAAGATATGAACGTGCTGGTAGTTGATGATAATTCCGATCGAGATCATTATTCTGCTGACTATATACTTAATCAAAATATCTATGCCACAGATGAGTTTTATCCTTTATCGAGATTGGAATTTTCTTCAAAGCTATTGCTAGGTCCTCGATTTTGTTTGCTTCGGCGGGAGTTTCTCAAGCAAAAGGTTTCGAATCGCACTGTTTCTAAGTCTGCCAAGAAACTTCTGATAACTTTAGGCGGAAGTGATCCGAAAAACATAACGACAAGAATATTACAAATAATCTGTGACTCTGATGACCGAGATCTTGAAGTAAAGGTAATTGTTGGCAGTAATAACCGGTACAGTAAAGATATAAAAGAATTAATCGCGGGTGTGACTAATATAAAAATCGTTCAGAATGCTGATGATACGAAGATGGTTGATGCCATGCTTTGGGCAGATTTTGCTGTGAGTGCAGCGGGTAGCACGCTTTGGGAACTTTGTCGATTAGGGGTTCCTTGCCTCCTCATAATCATTGCTGATAATCAGCGAATGGTTGCAAAGCGAGCTCTTGATGATGGTATCACTTGCGGGAGTTTCGATATCGAAACTGATGCTTTTGAAACATTAGCAGATCTGATTGATACTATCATTAATGATCAGCAGGCCAGAGAACTTTGTTCAAGAAGAATGCGTAATGCGGTTGCTGAGAATGGTTGCCGGAATGTCATCAGCAAACTGACTGCAAACGCAGTCCAGCTGCATGATGCTCAGTTAGAAGATTGTTTACAGGTTTGGCAGTGGAATAATGACTCATTTGTGAGGAAGATGTCCTTTAAACCTCAGCCAATTGCCTGGGACGCTCATCAAAATTGGTACCGCGCACGTATGATTGACGAGGCATCGGAAATGTATGTTGGAACCGATCTTTTCGGTGAGCGTATAGGCTTAGTGCGCTTTCAAATTTATGATGGTGTTGCCGACATTGGTGTAGTGGTTGCTCCTGAATTCCGTGGAAAGGGGTATGGCACCGCATTGATTTCAGAAGGTACGAAAAAATGTCTTTCAAAGAGGATCGATGTGAAATCTGTTCGAGCTCTTGTTCGGTCAGAAAACAAGGCGTCACTTAAAGCATTTAAAAATGCTGGGTTTGCCGAAAATCATCGTCTTAATCTTGAAGGTATTGAAAGTGTTTTGTTCACCCGCCATCATGCAGCTATCCCAAAGCCTTAATCTGACGATCAAAAATTGCAACATAATGAATATCTTATCAAGAAATTTCAATCAGAAGAGAAAGTCCCCTAATTCCGTCTATATCATAGCAGAATTATCAGCTAACCATGGCCAAAAGCTTGAAACGGCACTGGCTACAGTACATGCTGCCAAGGAAAGCGGAGCTGATGCTATAAAAATTCAAACTTATACCCCCGATACAATTACACTCGACTGCGACAATGAATATTTTCAGGTCAAGCAAGGTACTATTTGGGATGGTATGACTCTTTATAAATTATATACGGAAGCTAATACCCCGTGGGAATGGCATGAACAAATCCGTGATGAAGCCATAAAATATGAGCTCGACTTTTTTTCGACCCCATTTGATTTATCTGCCGTTGAATTCCTAGAAACACTTGGTGTTGGCCTTTATAAAATAGCCTCATTTGAAATCAATGACATACAACTTATAGAGTACGTAGCTTCAAAAGGAAAGCCTATCCTTCTTTCAACAGGCATTGCGACACTCGCTGAGATTGAAGAAGCGCTACAGGCGTGCAAGCGGATGGGGAATGAAGATGTTACGCTGTTAAAATGTACATCGAGCTACCCGGCAAACCCTGAAGACGCCAATTTGCTTACGATTCCCAATATGGCAGAGACATTTCACTGTCGAGTCGGGCTTTCAGATCATACAGTGGGTCATGCCGTATCCATTGCAGCTGTAGCTCTAGGCGCGATTGTCCTTGAAAAACATTTTATATTGGATCGATTAATTGGAGGCCCTGACGCTTCTTTTTCTGTGACTCCTGATGAGTTCAAACTTTTAGCTGATAATGTTCGAATTGTCGAGAAAGCAATGGGAACAATTTCATATGAAATTACATCGAGTATTATCAAGAATCGTGAGTTTTCACGATCTCTATTTGTTGTCGAGGATATGAAGGCAGGGGAAATATTTACCGAGAGGAATCTGCGCTCCATTAGACCGGGGTTTGGGTTACATACTCGATACCGGCCTGAAATTCTGGGTAAAAAAGCAAGAATTGATATTAAAAGAGGCACTCCTCTCAATTTCATTATGATTTGCTGATTGTGAACAAGGAATAACAGTATGTTGAAGAAAGTGCGGGCTGGTCTTAATAAGGCCATAGGGCAAGTGCAGACATTTGTTAGTGAAAGTCCCGATGAATATGAAAAGGAGTTTATAGCCCATAATCAAAGAATATGGTCAGGCTATCGTTCGGATATATCGGAAGGGCAGATCCTCATCGAAGAAAATAGAATGGGGGGCTGTACCGTAGGCATGAGTTATGTTGCATCATATTTGGGACGCCTGGAAGGAGCTAAGCTTGTTGCATTTACAAAAGGAGTGTCAAGATCACAAAAACTTGTTTATAGCTCCTTTGTCGATGATTTCTTGTTTTTTCCATCAAGGTATCAAGAGGCTAAGGTAGAAGAAGTATTTGCCGACATTTTTTCAAAAATTGAGACAAAGAAAGATTTGGAAGAGTTAAAGGTTCATGGAATTTTGATTGGTGATTTGATCTATGACCTATTCATACGAAAGTTAAATACAACAACGGTTGACCTTGACCGACTTGAATTACCTCGATATATGAGGGTGGCTCTGGGATATTTATTCTTTTGGCAGGATTATTTTTCTAATAATACAATTAAGGCAGTTCTGGTTAGTCATTGTGTTTATCCATGGGCCGGAATTATAACTCGTGTTGCTGTCAGTTTTGGAGTTCCTGTTTATTTGGTACAGCCGAATCGCATTTACTATGTGACCAATAGTCATAATGCTCGTGCTTACAATCAATATATCGATTATCCGACGCAATTTGAACAATTGAGTCTTGCAGAAAAAGAGAAGGGGTTGCTGAAAGCAGAAGATCGGATCGCCCGCAGGTTTCGTGGAGAGAGAGACGTTGGTGGACATCATCTTATCAAGCCCACTTACATCGCAAAAACAGGCAAACGAGTTTTGAAGGACAATTTTCAGATTAAGATATTGGTCGCTGTTCATTGTTTTTCCGACGACAATCATGTCTATGGAAACAATCTATTTCCTGATTTTTATGAGTGGCTTAGTTTTCTGGGGGAGATGTCAGAGCGGACAGATTACGACTGGTACTTAAAGTTGCATCCGGATCATTATTCTTGGGAAACTAAGCATATTGAAGATTTTGTTCATCGTTTTCCAAAATTTACGGTACTTTCTTCAGATACGTCTCACCATCAGATTATTGATGATGGAATATCTTGTGTTCTAACCGTTTATGGAACAATAGGTTTTGAGTATGCAGCTCTTGGAATCCCTGTAATTACCGCTGCAGAATGGAATCCTACCGTTGCTTATAATTTCAATGTACATCCAAAATCAATTCAGGAGTATGAACAAACCTTATTGAACCTGGATGAAATTAAGCTTGAAATTGACCATTTAAAGGTCCACGAATACTATTACTGCCAATATCTGGATGAGCCTGATAATTGGTTGTATGATAGTTTTACTCGTCTCGATTCCGAAATTGGTGGTCGAAATGCTCATATAGGATCTTTAAGTTATAAAAAATATCTAGACCAATTTTCGGTTCAGAAACATGAGAGCATTTTAGCCACAATAGCAAGGTTTAAAAAATCTGGCGATTATTGTCTACGTCCTTGTCACGTTGTAAAAAAAGAAGTTATAGATTCTTGAAATTTAATTGCCTAATTATTGCTTGTTGACCATTTTGAAAACGCTAGTGCACGAGATCAAAAATTTGGAGATCACTAATTGTATATGAGTATTGAATCGCACCCAATTGTCTGGACGACCACAAAAATTGAGAAAATCTGGGATTATTATGGCACTAATCCTGCCTATAATAATGCATATTTTGCAAAACATAGCGGCCATCGTGTCCTTTCTGAAGTTGATAAGCTGGTGGGAGTTACTGGAAATATCCTTGATGTGGGATGTGGACCTGGATATTTGCTTGAGCATATGAAAAAGCTGCCTTCATGGTCGTCTTATACAGGGATTGATACCTCTGAGAAGTCTTTGGAAGAGGTTAATCGTAAAGGAATAGATGAAAAGCGCCATATTGAAGGGTTTCTAGTACAGAATGCTGGAAGGATTAAAGACAAAAGTGTCGATAGGATTTTTTGCGTCGAAGTGATGGAACATTGTGATGACGATACGTTACGTAATATTTTGTCAATGATACATAGGGTCGTGAAACAAGATGGATATGTTGTCATCACAACTCCCAATACTGAGGATCTCAATAAAGCAACGCAAATTTGCCCCGACTGTGGATGTATTTACCACAAATGGCAACATGTAAGAACTTGGACCTGTCATGAACTTAGTGATTTTGTTAGGTCGTGTGGTTTTGACATTTATAGTGTGTTCAGTTGCCATTTTGGGCGCGAAGATCTCGGGCGTGGAATAGTGGATCGTTTTGCTGCACTATGCCGGCATGGGAAGAATTGGAGATTTTCATTTTTACATTTGCCGCAGATTCTGTTGCTGGCGACGCCCCATAAGCAGAGTGAGAGGAATTAGCTGTGTGTGGGATTGTCGGTTTTACAGGGCTTAGCGAGAGGCAATTATTAAAACAGATGAATGCTGCCCAGTTTCATCGAGGACCTGACGACTCTGGAGAGTTTTGGGACAGTGCTGCGCAAGTCGCAATGGCCATGCGAAGGTTGAGTATTGTCGACCTCAGTGGTGGACATCAACCCATGACCAATGGGGCAGGTGATGTAGTAATCATATTTAATGGAGAAATATTCAATGCTCCGGATATCAGGCGAGATTTAAACGCTAAAGGTGTTAATTTTATCAGCGATCATTCTGATACCGAAGTTATACTTCGATTATATGAAGCAATTGGAGACAGCTGTGCAGCTCATCTAAACGGGATGTTTGCATTTGTTATTTACGATCAACGTCAACAGATTCTTTATGGGGCGCGTGACCCATTTGGGATTAAACCTCTTCATATCCATTTACATTCAGAAGGAATTGCGTGGGCCTCTGAAATCAAATCCTTTTTTGGAATGCCATTTTTTAAAGGAGAAATTGATTCGCTGGCAGTCAACCAATATTTAGGACTTCAGTATGTTCCCGGTGCCCGGACGATCTATAAGGAGGTAATGAGAATTGAACCGGGAAATCAATTTATTTATAAATTGAAAGAAAAACAATTGGCTCAACAACGATATTACGAGCTTCCTTTTTCTGAAGATACACAGTCTGTTTTTCCGGATCCTGAAGTGATTCGATCACAATTCATGGATGCCGTAAAGCGCTGGAATATGGCAGATGTTCCCGTAGCATGTTCCCTCTCGGGTGGAATTGACTCTGCTGCCATTGTTGCTTGTCTCTCGCGTTGTGGCATCTCTGTTAAAACATACACCGTTGGCTTCCAAAGTCCTGCAGACATCGGCTTGGATGAATCGAGATATGCTCGGGAAGTAGCTGAACTCTATGCTACCGATCACCATGAAATACAGCTTGACCTGGATGATTTATTGCCTGAAATCCCCCTGATGATAAGGCACCTAGACGAACCGTATGGGGGGGGACTGCCTTCCTGGTTTATCTTTCAGTATATGGCAAAAGACGTTAAAGTAGCGATGACCGGAACCGGTGGAGATGAGCTGTTTTCGAACTACGGTAAATTTCGGTGGTTGGAAGGACGGTCACATTTTTTAAAAGCTTCGTATTTTAGTAATGAGCATGCAAGAATATCTTCTGCTCTTGCCTCTATGTCCGCCTTGCTTACTCAAGCGAAAAAATGGAGATGGCCAGATGAGGAAGAGACCACTATTCGAGACCGCCATCGGAGAGAGGATGCTTCCTTGTTCTGGTCTAACCCTTTTGGTATTACCTTTCCAACGGCACATGGCAGCGGTTTTTGTGAAAGATTAGGACCAGGAAGTGGAAGAAGACTTTCTGAAGGACGACTTGCTTTGGAAAAAATCTATAAATCATTTCCGGAGCTGTCCTTACGTAATAGATGTGCTGCCGTTGATTTTCGAGCTCAATTGCCTGATGAATTCTTGCTGATGACAGATCGCTTTTCCATGGCTCACTCTCTTGAGGCTCGCACCCCCTTTCTTGACAAGGATTTTGTCGAATTTTCTCTTGGTATTAACCCTGCTATACGTCTGAATTCACAAAACCAGAAGAGGTTATTGCGAGATGCTTTTAGGGATTGGTTACCCGTCGGTTTTACAGAAAGACGAAAAAAAGGTTTTGTGTTACCGATTGCTCGCTGGCTTCGTGGACCTCTGAGGGAAGAGGCCATGGAACTTTTTGCTCCCGAGATGCTTAAGAAAACAGGCCATATTAGGCATGACTTCAGGGAATTATATTATAATAAATTTTTAGAAGGTCATTCAGAACTGGCTGAAACAATATGGACAGTATTTATGTTTCAGCAATGGCATCAGCACGGAAAGTATGGATCAATATAGTAAATATAGGGAACCAGGTACTGGAGCTGCTTTGCAGTTTCGTGATGGAGCACTGGTCTCACCAACTTCAGGACGTGAGTATCCAATTATTGGTGGAATCCCACGGTTTTGTTCATCTGTTTCATATGCCGAGAATTTTGGAGACCAGTGGAATGTATTTTCGAAGACTCAGCTGGATTCTGGGTTACAAAATAAAATATCTGCAGCTAGACTATGGGCGGGAACGGAATGGAATCCTAAAGAGTTAGATGGAAAAATTCTCTTGGAGATTGGATGCGGCGCTGGTCGTTTTACCGGGTCTTTTTTAGAGGCTGGAGCGGAAGTATGGTCGGTTGATTTGAGCAGTGCCGTTAATGCATGCTACCGTAATCATGGTCAACACAAAAATCTGCACGTCAGTCAGGCAAGTGTATTCGATCTCCCATTTTCTCCCGGGAGCTTCGATTATGTATTTATGTTTGGAGTGATGCAGCACACTCCATCTCCTGTTGGTGCTCTCAAAACCGCATTAGCTATGGCCTGTCCAAACGGAAAAGTCGCCGTTGATGTATATCACAGAAAGCAACATTTTGGTCGATTCACCTCTAAGTATAGATGGAGGTGGTTAACAACCAAGTTGCCGCCAGTGTTTTTACGTCAATTCATTACCTGGTACATTCCGCGATGGATAAAGATTGATGACTGGTTGGCCGATCACACTCCGGAAGTGTGTGAGAAAGTGGCCACGATAATTCCTTGTTGGAATTATCGCGGTATGTTGTCTTTGACAGAGGAACAACGTGTTGAATGGGCAATTCTGGATACGTACGATGCGTTAGGTGCTTGTTATGATACTCCTTTTTCGAGAAAAGAACTTGCTCGTTGTTTGCGTGAAATTGATGGAATTGATTTTTGGATTAAAAGGGGTGGTAATGGGTTAGAAACAGGTCTTAATAAACTTGCCGTTGAGGACAAAGCTGGTAAAACTAGTCCCGCATCTATTTAACATGAAAGTCCTTCATCTCAGTACATACGATATTCGAGGAGGAGCAGCTCGCAGTGCGTTTCGATTCCATCAAGGCATGTTAACTAGCGGTATTGAATCCCACATGCTGGTTCGATCGAAATGGGGGCATGGCGCAAATGTGCATGCATTCTCGAACGTCGATTCAGTTTCATCCAGGATCAGACGTCGTTTTGTATATTGGTTATTGCAACAGAGATTTCAAAAACAAGTCAAGCAGGCTCCTCGAGGATTTGATCCATTTACTATTGACTTGACAGATTGTGGCATCAAATGTGCTGGAGATGTTGATATAATAAATTTGCACTGGGTTGCCGGTTTTGTTAATCCCGCTCTTTTTTTCCAGATGAATCCAACAGTTCCGATTGTTTGGCGCTTTTCTGATTTAAATCCGATGACCGGCGGTTGCCATTATGACTCAGGTTGTGGCAAATATTTGGAGCGATGTCGGCAATGTCCTCAATTGGGTTCGTCTTCGGAAGAAGATATCTCTTATGAGATATGGGAACGAAAAAGAAAAGCATTTGCCCGTATTCCTGTTGGGAACCTGTTTTTGGTAGCCCAAAGTAATTGGATGGCTGAGCAAATGCGCCGTAGTCCGCTTTTTGGGCGCTTCCCGGTGAGAGTCATTGCTAACGGAGTAGATACAGAGGTGTATCGACCAACTGCTCGCCCAGGGTTGCGAACGGCTTTAGGAATACCTGAAGAAGATAATGTTGTTCTCTTCGTAGCTACTTCAACAAAAACTCGACGTAAGGGATTTTCAGTTCTTCTAGAGGCGTTGTCTCAAGTTGATAAGAATGTTTGGTTGCTTTCTGTTGGAGGTGACGAGCCTTTGGGGCTACAACGCCATCGTCATATATGGCTTGGCAAAATTGACAATGATCATGTTTTATCGGCTGTCTACAATGCTGCCGATATTTTTGTCTTACCTTCTTTGCAGGATAATCTTCCCAATACGGCCCTTGAAGCATTTGCCTGTGGAACTCCAGTCGTGGGATTCAATTCGGGTGGAATTTCTGATATCGTAGAGCAGGGTGTTACTGGGCGCCTTGTTGCTACTAGAGATATCAGCGGCTTAGTTGAATCAATTGGTGTGTTATTGCGAGATCGAGTCGAACTCGATGCCATGCGAAAGGCGTGTCGTAAAAGAGCAGTTGAAGGATTTCATTTGGCGACGCAAGTAGGAATTTTCAAGGAGTTTTATGGGAAAATATTAAACGAGCGAACTTGAATGATAAACACAATAAAAGATTCTGATCACCGAGTGCTTTACGAGTTACCATCCCCTCCAACAGGGAAGACTGGTTGGCCATGGACAGCAAATAACATAGATCAAGATATAAGATACTGGTGCATCAAAAGGCCTGATTGGCCAAAAGTCAGTATTGTAATGCCCTCTCTTAATCAGGGTGAGTTCATTGAGGAGTCGATACGTTCAGTCTTGCTTCAAGGTTATCCAAATTTGGAATTTTTTATTTTTGATGCAGGATCTACAGATAATAGCATTGAAATTATCACAAGATATGAACAATGGTTAACATTTTGGGTTAGCGAGAAAGACCGTGGACAAAGTGATGCCATCAATAAGGGGTTGCGCAAATCAACAGGCAAATATTTTAACTGGCAGAATTCAGATGATATTCTGACTCCCTGTAGTCTTTTCAAAGCTGTGGATGCATTACTTGAACATCCCGAAGCGAGTCATGTTCATGGCTTCGAAGATGTGATTTATGCAAATGGTAAACTTCATTCCAGTACTGAACAATGCTTTGGGCCACCGACCAGATTAGCACCTTCAGTTGCAGAGTCTATTGCAAATCTGAAAACAGGTATACAGCCTGGTTGTCTTATGGATCGAGAGCTTGTTGTACGGGTAGGTGGAATAGATGAGAGTTTACACTATGTTATGGATATTGATATTTTTCTGAAGTTGTCTGTGATAAAGCAACCCCTTTATTGTCATGAAAAATTAGTTTATTACCGATACCATGAGGGAACGAAAAGTCACAATTCATGGCCCAGTGAACGGGCTTTGGAGCGACTTAAGGTCGGGGAAAATCTTTTCTCTATGCCAGAAGCACAAAAATATATTTGTTTCAAAAAAGAGGCTAAAGCCACAGGTCATAGATATGCAGCAGACTGTTATCTTATGAGCGGCGACATTTTGCGATTCATCTATCATATGGCTCTAGACATTTTGTGGCAACCTATGAAAGGGTGGGATCGCAGACGGGCGCTTTTTTATTTCCTAAAAGAACGAAAGAAGAGTTACGAGCAAATGCTTGAAATGAAATAATGACGTCAAAGAAGTCTATCACTTAAGACAACGCTTGAATCGGCAGTGCCGAAACCTTGAACAGAGATCCGGTTGAGGTAAGAAAACACCTGAATGTTTGCATGATGAGTTATTTCTCTCGTTTGGATGTATGCCTCTGTCACTTGAGAAAATATATGCACATTAATACAGAGAGCGGCATGAGACTTTAACAGAAAAAATTAAGTTCAGTAAATCTCTAAAGAAAATGACAAAAAAAATACACGATGAAATTGCTGCAAACAATAGGACAATTCAATACGACAAGATTTGGTTTCTTGCCGCCTTGAGGGCAATTCAGGAAACAGGAGTGAAAAATTTCACAATGCTCGATATGGGGTGCGGGAATGGTGAGTTTTCCGAGATTGTGAAAGAGAATTTTGAAGCTCAAGTAACCTGCCTTGATTATTCAGAAACTCATTTGAAAAGAGCCAATGAGCTGGGATTTGAAACGATCAAGTGCGATTTTGACCGGAGTGAGGATGTTGAAAATGTCATTTCTCAATATGCCAAGAAATTCGATGTAATTGTTTCTCTGGAAGTAATAGAGCATATTTTCGATATTGACGCATATCTTATAACGGCCCACAAGCTTTTAAAAACGGATGGGATTTTGATTATAAGCACACCAAACATGGATTTTTGGGCATATCGAATATATTCGATGTTTCGAGGCAATGTGCCAGTCGGAGAAGGCCATCATATTCGTTTTTTTGATTCGCAGAGATTGAAACAGGCGTTGATATTGGATGGATTTGGGAAATTTAGGAGTTATTGCTCTGGAAATACTGACTATTACTATGAAAGGACTATAACCGAGAGGAAATGTTTTCTGCGAAATGTTTTTATTAAGGCGCTGTCGTTTTTTTCTCAATATTGTTTGTTCTCAAAATCATCAATGTATTATTCCAGCTTGGTACTTCTTGCAAAAAAGTCGGACGTCGAACCGATTGGGTTCGATCCTGCTATGCGGGATGGACTCTATGGCAAGCTTTCTGTCGAACAGAAAAAAAAGTGCATCGACAGGTTATTGCCGTTAAGGAAAAGTTTTTTCTTTGACGAACATCCTGGATTGAGAAACTTTATAGATTCTGAGAGTGATAGATTAGGTGTGTGAAATGGAACCATTGAATTATTTTCCTGAAAAGCCAGCGCATGTTAAAATTAGTCTCACTAATATTTGTAATTATAATTGTATAATGTGTCCCAACTCTTCGATTAGGCAAAAACGGGGATTTATGGGGGATGATTTGGCGTATAAAATTATCGATGAGTGTGCCGGCGCCGGCATAAGTGGAATATCGCTTGGGTCGAGTGGTGAAGTTTTGTTGCATAAGAATTTCAAAAAATATTTAAAATATGCGAAAGAAAAAAATCTGTGGGTATCTACAGCAACGAATTGTTCACGTTTAAACCCAGAGTTGACCGATGAAATACTATCATTAGGTATTGATCGTATCAACCTCAGCGTATACAGCACCAATGCTGAAGAACATAAAAAATATTGTAATAAAGATGACTTTGAAGCTGTTGTAGAAAATGTGACTTATTTCCTTGATCGCTGGTACGCCAGTAAACAAAAAGTTGATGTAAAAATGGGTTTTTTGAGGCTTGAGGGTATTAATGACGAAAATACATTTATGCATTTTTGGGAACCTATAACGCGGAAATATGGTCTGGAAATTGATAGAAAAGAAGCAATCAACTGGGCAGGCGGAATCAACACATTAAGTGATTCCATTCTGGCTCATAAATGGAGGTTCCGGCGAGAGAGTGGGGGGGTGGTTCTAAACCTTACCCGAATTGTTCCATGTATGCAGATGCCGTCTTATGTTTACATATTACATGATGGTACAGTTCATCCGTGCTGTAATCTTCTCGATAGTACGGATTATCCCGAAATGCGATTTGGGAATATTGCAAATTCTTCGATTGTTGATGTCTGGCAATCGCCACGGTTCCAGAAGTTCCGTCAGAAACATTTTCGCTGTGATGTTTCAGCTTTCAAACCCTGTATTACATGCGAAGCTAGGTTTAAGCTGGCCAAAATAACGCCAGCATCTATTTTGCACCGAATGTTACCTCTTGGAAAATGAGACATGAAGTGTGAATTACATGAGTTGGTTAAATGGCGGCAATATTATCAAGTTAGTGAATAATTGGAAAAGATTAAGTGACTGATTGGAAATCAAGTTTCATAATATAATTTCAAGTGATTAACTGTGCTGAATGTTAATAAAAATGTGGTTGAATCCGGCTTCAAATCTCCTTTAAAAGTCTACCTTACCGGCGGGGAGGGTGCAGGTTGGGCTCTTGATCAGGATTTTGATAATACACGTGAAGCTCTCCTGCGACTTGAAAATATTGTCGAATTGGTTGGGCTTGAAGATGCAGATGTTATTCATACAGTATGGGATCAGGTACTTGATCGGATAAATAGTCGGCAGGTTGAGGGAAAAATAGTGGTGTGTCATATCTGCACAAATGTTTTTAAGATGCTGGAGAGTGCCTCTTACATCAGCCGATTTAAGAAAGTAAATTTTTGGGTAACACAAACAGGGGAAGCAAGTAGGGCGGTACAACACCTTAAGTGGCCTTTTTTTTACGTGCCGTATGCGTTTGATACCGGCCTTTTCAAGGCACAGAATACGAATAGAGAGGAACGTAACGCCGAAAGAATGAACTTAGGAATTATGCCACATGAGTTTGTTATTGGTACTTTCATGCGTGACTCATTAGGAGCCGATCTGAATCAACCAAAACCGGAAAAAGGGGCTGATGTTTTTCTGGAAGTTGTTTATCAACTAAAACTTAAAGGATTTCCTATACACATTCTTCTCGCGGGACCTCGTCGGCATTGGTTGAGAGATCAGCTTACCGATAGAAAAATTCCGTTTACTTACATAGGTAAGGTCACAACTGATGATGATATACAGGTAAATATCTTACCACTTCATAAAATAGCTGCTTTGTATCAAATTATTGATTTATGCCTGATAACCAGTCGCCATGAAGGTGGGCCCCGTGCTGTACTGGAAGCTGCAGCATTGAGGACACCAGTTTTGAGTACAGGGGTTGGGCTTGCCATAGATGTTCTCGATCCTTCAAATATTTTTTCTTCCATTCAACAAGGCGTTCGAAAGCTTTCAACTGTAATAGAGAAGGGATATGACTCATCTTTATTGGAGGATCAATATACTAATGTCACTGAAAATCATAGTATTGCTACGGCATCAGCACGCTTTGCTGGAATATATAAAGGTATTTTTCAAAGGAGCAGAAATACAATCTCTCTAATAAAGGCTACCCCTGCACGGGAAGGGATCACTCAACAGCGATTGAATTTTAAACGGTTAGTTAGGCGTGGAGTAGCCTTTATCAGGAAGAAAGAAATCCCAGGTTTAGGCGTAAAAATATGCCTATGGCATGAGTTCCGTAAACCGCCTTATGGTGGTGGAAACCAATTCATGATGGCCTTACAAAATGGCCTGAAAAAATTGGGAGTTGAGGTGGTGAGCAACAAGATAGACGATTCTGTTGATGTTCATATTTGTAACGCTGTATGGTTTGGTTCTGAATTGCTTAAAAAACTTTCTGATGGAACTAAGTGTAAGATAATTCATAGGCTTGATGGTCTGGTTCATGTTGCACGGGGGCAAGCAGACAAGTCAATTGATGAACAGGCTTATACATTTAACAAACTATACGCCACTGCAACAGTTATGCAGTCGGAGTGGTGTTTGAGACAAGCACTTGGCATGGGATACGTACCTGTAAACCATGTGATTATTAGAAACGCCAGCAATCCTAGAATATTTTTCCCGGATAAAACAGTACGCAATAAAGAGAGTAAAATTCGTATAATTGCTTCCTCTTGGTCGGACAATCCCATGAAGGGAAGTAGCTTTTATAAAAGACTCGAGAGTGAGTTGGATTGGAAAAAGTTTGATTTTACATTCGTAGGACGAACCCAAGAGTGTTTTAAGCATATACGTACGATACCACCTTTGCCATCTGCTCAATTAGCAAAGGTTCTTCGTCAACATGATATTTATATAACCGCCAGTCGTAATGAAGCATGTTCCAATGCTTTAATTGAGGCTTTGTCGTGTGGCCTTCCAACTCTTTTCCTCAATGACTCCAGTAATCCTGAAGTTGTTGGGTGGGGAGGGGTCCCATTCGATAATGAATCAGACATGTTATCGAGGTTATACGAGTTGGCTGAAAACATCGAGTCATATAAAAGATGTATCCGAGTAGATTCACTACAGGATGTGGCAATGAAGTATTTGCATCTTGCAAAAGAAGTTATCAACATATAGTGATTAAGAATCTCGATGGATTCAATTATCTCGTTCACATTAAGTTTTGCCTTACTATGATCAATGTTAGCCTCCAGGGTGTGTACAGTCGCCTCATGCTGGAATGGGATGAGTTCAGGAGGTGGAATAGCTCCGTTGATCATTCTGAGAAATTCCGCGTTTTTTATGGGATAGATAAAGTAGCCGGCCCAAATGAAAAGGTTTGGGGTGGGTTGGTAAAGCTTCAGGATCTCGTGGGAGAATTTCCTAATCATCCCAAAAATCCAAATCTGCTTTACCTGGTAAGCAGTAGTTTGCCATCTCATGCTACTAGAATGTCATCACTGGCGAAAAAGAATGGCTGTAATCTGGTGTTGAATCAGAACGGTGTCGCTTATCCAGCCTGGTGTTCCTCTGGATGGAAGGATTTTAACCGTACCATGATGGAGATACTGCACGAGTCACACTGGGTTTTTTATCAAAGTAACTTCTGTCGATTAGCTGCGGATGTGTTCCTCGGGGAGCGACTTCATAATGCTGAAGTGCTCTATAATGCTGTTGATACATCCATTTTTGTGCCGCGAAAAGAGCCTAAGCAAAACAAGACAATTTGTCTGCTTCTAGCTGGATCGCACGGGAAAGCGTACCGGGTGCAAAAGGCTATCCAGGCATTATCGATATTACGTAGAAGCGGTTTGGACTGCACCTTAACAATCGCCGGACGGTTTGCATGGAAGAAAGACGAACGTGCGGCCTTGTCAGAGGCGCATGAAATGGCTGCAAAAGAAGGAGTCTTGAATTTGATTGATTTTCAAGGTCCTTATTTGCAATCCCAGGCTGTTCATTTATTCCATGAAGCAGATATTCTCTTGCATACAACCTATAATGATGTTTGCCCTCGGTTGGTTATAGAAGCAATGGCTTGTGGATTGCCTGTAGTATATTCTGCAAGTGGTGGCATGCCAGAATTGGTTGGAACATCTGCCGGAATTGGTGTGTCGGCACCCTTGGATTGGGACAAGGAGCACCCGCCCTCTCCTGATGCATTAGCATATGCTGTAAAACAGGTTGTTGCTGAATGTAGCTCATATGCAAGGGAGGCTCGTAAGCGAGCAGTAGCAAAATTTGATGTGGTTCCATGGATCAAAAGGCATCGCGAGGTGTTTTCTTGTCTGGTCTTTAAAAAATAATTAACAACCCGATAATTGATAATATGCCACTTGTAACAGTGCTATTGCCGGTACACAATGGAGCCAAGTTTCTAAAAGAGGCTGTTGAGAGTGTACTGTGTCAAACCTTAACCGATTTTGAGTTTCTTATCGTCGATGATATGTCTGTTGATGAATCACCAACTATCATTCGTTCATACTCAGATCTAAGAATTCAGTATTTACGTAGTGACAAGAGATTGAAATTGGCCGGGGCGTTAAACCTTGGTATTGCTAGAGCAAAAGGCGAATTTGTGGCCAGAATGGATGCAGATGACATCTGTTATAAAGATCGACTTGAGAAGCAAGTATCCCATATGCGCCAGCATAAGGATTTGCTGTTGTGTGGTTCAGCCATAGATTATTTTGGAAATAGCGAACATGGACGGAGAGTGTATCCGGCAGGTTCGGAGTATATTCGCACCTATCTCTTGTTTGACAATCCTTTTGCTCATCCGACCGTTATGTGGCGAAGAGATTCTTTTCAGACAGCCGAGCTGCAATATGATGTGAATTATTATCCAGCTGAGGATTATGCGTTATGGTCAGATTTAGTGCTCCAAGGTAATTGTGATAATCTCTCAGAACCATTATTAAAATATCGCATCCATCCAGCCAGCATGACGCGTTCTGATTCAAATAATATGGATCAGCAATCAATGCGGATCCATCGAAATTTATTGGCGTTGCTTGGTCTCAATCCAACAGATGAGGAGCTTTGGGTCCATCGTTATGGTTGTACTAATCGTCTGTATCCGAAGAATGATACTTTTGCTTTGTGTAAGCTTGGTGAATGGTTTTTAAAACTTCAAAAAGCTAATTCCAAGATATCGTTGTACGATGATATTACGTTTAGGCGATGCTTGGGGGAATTATGGTATGCTGCATGTTATCATGCTTTGCAAAACATAGGAAAGGGGATACTATCTATTTATTTCTCTAAGAGAATCACTCAAGGCAGACGGCATAGATTAGATTTTGATTCGCTGTTTTTGTTGGCGTGGATGAAGCGATACTATTTGTCAAGTAAATTGAAGAAAAAATGCTTGGATGTAAAGTAATTACTGATGAATGATGGATGGATTATTTTTTTACTGTATCGATTTGATAAGCATTGCGCTGGCTTGAATGGAATAAAATATGCCAGTTTTAATTAATTATGCGCGTTCTTTTCTTGATTTGGAATTATTGGCCTGGTGTCGAAGGTGGGTCGGAGAGGCAGGCCAAGCTAGTTGCGGCTGAATTGGCCAGACAAGGGCACACCTGTTTAATCTGGACAGCTTTGCTTGATTCCAACTTGCCAAGAAAAGAATCAAAGGATGATACAACAGTTATTCGCTTCGGTCGCTGGGTACCCTGGCAAAGTAGAGTACGTAACCTTCTTGGTCGGTTTCATGAGTTTGTGCAGGGCCATCTAAAAAAATTTCCCGAAATCGATAAGCACTATATACCTCTCAGAAGCCACTTTGATTTTTGGATATTAATGCCAGTTATATATATCACTCGATGGTCGTTCATGCGAGAGATACGAAATGAGTTTAAAGGCATTGTGTTACTTCCAGATATAATTCATTTACACGAACCATCATGGCTTGGTGGCTTCGCAGTGCAATTAGCAAAAGCAGGTAAGATACCAGTCATTTGCCAGGAAGCAACCAATCCAGCTCTTCCCGTTTTAGGTTATGATGTGCCATGTCGTAATCAAATTGAAAAATATCGGAGAAATGCTCATTTTATTGCCATGGCGCCATACCTGGAGGCTGATTTGTCCGCAAAAGGTGTTCCAAATGAACAGATTCATATTCTCCCTAATGGTGTTAAGATTCCTGCTCGGAAAGATATCCACAAGGAATCACCGATTGTCCTCTATGTAGGGAATTTTTCTCAAGGGGCTCATTGGAAGGCTTTTGACATTTTATTCGATGCCTGGAAGATTATACACGAACAACAAATTGGCTTGCGGTTGGTTGTTTTGGGAGGAGGGGATCTTGTAACTTGGAAAAAATATGTTGAAAAGCTTGGATGCGCCAGTACGGTCGAATTCATCGGACGCGTAACTAATCCTGAAGAATATTATCAAAAAGCAGCAATTTTTATTCTCCCTTCGCGGGTTGAAGGGATGTCGAATGCTTTATTAGAGGCTCAAAGCTGGGGAATTCCGTGTGTAGTATCAGATATTCCTGGTAACACTTCAATTATAGAAGATGGTATTAACGGATTGGTCGTTCCTGTAAATGATTATCGCTCTTTGGCTGCTTCAGTTATCAAGCTTTATGAGGATCCGGCATTGCGTCAACAAATTGGTGTTGCTGCGAGGCAACGGATGAAAGAACAGCATGATCTTGGTATCATAATGAAACAACTGCTTGAGATTTATCAAGTTTGTTTGAGAGAGAGTTAAGATCACATGAATATCCTCTTTCATTGCTGGGAGTATCCACCACGAGGGTCCGGAATCGGTCGTTATATTTTTCATATGTCTCAGGCTCTTCGAGATGCTGGACATTTCACTGTGGTTATTACAAGTCATGGTGATGAAGGTCCGACAGAAGAGCAAATAGAAAACGGAGTGGTTTACCGTAGTTATCGTATCGAAGATATCGGTACGTCGTTGACAACTGACTTGGTGATAGAGAAGGCTAAAAAACATGATGTCGACTGGATTGAAGGAGTTGATCATTTGGGCGAATCTGCTCATCTGTTATCCCTAAAAAAAAGACCACCTGTCGTTATTAAGGCTCATTATAACGATGTAATAAAAACTGCGCGTTACTCTCAAGTATGCTATTCCTGGCAGAGAGTGTTAGTTGATTTGGCCTGCTTTCGGGACCGAAAAAGGATAGCAAGAGAGCGACGAAGTTTGTCGCATGCCGATCTTCTTATTGCCCCATCGGAACGAATTTTGCGTGAAATGGAAAAGCAGGATTTAGTTCTTGCACCTCTGCAAGGTTTGGTTCCTAACCCTATACCTCCTCTAGATAATTGGGTTAATAAGGAAGGTGCCTTTCCCACTCTTCTGCTGGTAGGGAGAGTGGATATAGGCAAAGGTATAGAATATTTGCCTCGGTTAGTTGGATCCCTTATATCACGATTTCCAGAGTTACGCGTTGAAATTGCTGGTGGAGACAGTTATGCCCGTTTTATTGGCTCTACAAAAGGCTGGCTTATAAACAAGATGGGTGATAGTAAAGGCTCCATAAAAATTCTTGGTGAATTAGATCGACATGCTTTAGATGAGGCATATTCCCGGGCATGGGTCGTTATCGTGCCTTCAAAATGGGACACTTTCCCCACAGTTGTTTTAGAAGCAATGATACGTGGCAAAGCCATTGTCGCAAGTTTCAATGGTGGAATGCCGGAGATGCTTCCCGGGACTTCAGGGAAAATTGTTGATCCAGCGCGATCGGATTTTTCTGAAGCTGTTGCAGGATTTCTTTTTGACAGATTGCGAAGAGAAACTGTGGGCCGTTCTGCTCAGCACCGTGCCCGAAGCGTATATGCACCTGATAGAATTGCTGATACATACATCAATTTATTGAAAACATGCGGATGCGATCCATTGCCTTGACACCATACTGCCCATTGCCAGCTGATCACGGTGGTAAGGCGGAGATGCTGAAACATTTGGAGATGTTGCGTTCTCTCGGAGAATGTACGATAGCATCTGCTGCGACTCGTCCTGTAGGCATGGGTTGGAGTCCAAAATCTCGTCTAGAAATTGAAGGACGTGGATATCACGTTACATTACGGGAGGATAAATGCTCTTCTCGAACTTGGCGGCAATGGGCAGGGATTGCTTATGCTTCAGTATGTAAAGGACTCAAGATGGATCGGGCTTTTGGACATGCCAATCCCTATCATCGTTATGCTTTTGAACTATCATGGTGGCGAGAAGTAACGCGCAATACTGAATTGGCTGTTATTAACTATAGCTATTGGGCGTGGCTTCCCACAAATTGCCCCAAGATTATAATTTTGCATGATTTGTTTTCAGATTTGATGTGGGGCGGAAGCAATAAAGAGACTGAAGATCTTCTCAGTGCTGATTTAGTTATTGTGATCTCAAAGGACGAAGAAGAGGAGCTTTGTCGACGTGGAATTAGAAAGGTCTTGTGGAGTCCACCGCTTGTCAAACCAGCAAGTTTTTCTTTGACTGATAGAGTAGGTATTGTTGGATCTGGTAATCCTCATAATCGAGAGGGACTTCAGTGGTTAAGAACAGTTAGTCCGCCTGATCTTTTGAAAGTCAATGTCTATGGTGGCTTGTCTCAATTCGTTAAATGGGTTAAACCTGTTAGGGTTGAGTCTTATATTGATCCGTATCAGCCATACCAAGATTGCGGCATTATTTTGCTTCCCACTGCTATGGGTACAGGGGTTCAGATCAAAGCTGTCGAAGCCTTGGCTTGCGGCCGAGCAATTATTGCCCGGCGTGGAGCAATGAGAGGAATTCCCGCAGGTCAAGGAGCCTGGATTGAGGTTGACTCTCCAGGTGAAATGTGGTTACAGGCAGAACGATTATGTCGTGATGAACATTGCCGCAATGAGCTTGGCGAGAAAGCACGGGTGTATTATCAACGGTATCTCGATCATAAAAAGATTATGGCTGAGTTACGAGAGGCATATTGTTCCCTTGCTACTGGCATTTGAAATGAAAAAACTCGTAGGAAATTACCATATATTTCTGTTAAAGGGGGATTGAAGACATTCTCAATCTCTTTTTCTTATATTGTTTATTATGGTTTTACCTAGGTTAACTATTTGATATATGAAAAACAACATTCTTGTAACTGGTGGTGCTGGCTATATAGGCAGCCATACCTGTAAGTTGCTTTATCAGCAAGGGTTTACTCCCATTGCTCTCGATAACCTTGTTTATGGGCATCAGCATTCTGTGCGTTGGGGTCCATTTATAAAAGGTGATATAAAAGATGCCAAGCTATTAGATGAGATCCTCACCGAATATAAACCTCAAGCTGTAATCCATTTTGCAGCATATGCTTATGTTGGAGAATCCGTGCTGGATCCTGCGAAATATTATCAAAACAACGTTGCGGGAACTATTTCTCTACTGGAATCAATGAGGCAACACAAATGCAATCGAATTATCTTTTCCAGCAGTTGCGCTACCTACGGAGTTCCTGATACCTTACCAATTAATGAAGGACACCCACAGAACCCTATTAATCCTTATGGCCATAGTAAGTTAATGATTGAGCAGATACTCTCTGATTATGCCTCCGCTTATGGACTGTCATACATTGCTTTGCGATATTTCAATGCTGCGGGAGCTGATCCAGGTGGTGAGTTGGGAGAGGAACATACCCCGGAAACTCACTTAATTCCATTGACTATTCTGGCTGCGATGGGGGAAATCCCTGAAATTAAAATTTTTGGAACTGATTATCAAACACCTGATGGAACAGCGATTAGAGATTACATCCACGTTTCTGATTTAGCTGATGCTCATATCAAGGCGCTACAAATTTTATATAAGTCTAATTTGCATGAGACAATTAATCTAGGTACCGGTCGTGAGACCTCTGTTAAAAATATCGTTGAAGAGGTTGAAAAAATTTCCAAAAGAAAAATTCCTATTCGATATTGTGATCGGAGACCAGGTGATCCGCCAATCCTTATAGCTGAAACAGATAAAGCCAAAACTTTGCTCGAGTGGGAACCTAAGTACTCCGACCTCGACAGCATCGTTAAGACTGCATGGAACTGGCACATAAGCCATAGGTTAGAAAAAAAATAGTGAATGGCCTCGCTTCTAGTATCGATACGTTAATGGGAAGGTGTGTGCACATTGTTATACCGGCATATAATGAAGCCGCTGTTCTCGCTGATGTTGTCCGTGAGGTTCAAGCTGCCGGGGACTATACCATAATCGTCGTTGACGATGGCAGCCGGGATGCCACCTTTAATACGGCACGATCATTGGATGATGTCATTGCCCTGCGCCATAAATTAAACCGTGGTAAAGGTGCTGCCACAAAAACAGGGATAGTTGCCGCCAACAGGCTGGGCGCAGATATTATTGTAACTATGGATGGGGACGGACAACACGATCCTTCCGATATCGAGGCCTTGATAAAGCCAATTCTCACCGGCGAGTGTGATGTGGTCCTTGGAACACGCCCGAAAGTGAAGGGCGAGATGCCGTTCATTAAAATTATTGCCAACAAAATTGGTAATATTGTAACGTGGCTGCTTTATGGCATACATGTGTCCGACAGCCAGTCGGGGTTTAGAGCTTATTCGCATTTTGCGGCAACGATAATCGATACGAAGGCCGACAAGTACGAGTATGACAGCAAGGTTATTCGTGAAATCAACAATAACCGACTGAGATTCACGGAAGTGCCGATCAAGGTGCGATATACCGACTATTCAATGGGCAAGCCGCAGAAACAGGGGTTTATCAATGGGATTAAAACCCTTGCCCGGATGATCTGGGGCATGCTCGTATAAAAATGGAACGGCAGCAAGAATGAAAATACATCTTTATCAAATTATCATTATCTGTATTAGCTCCGTGATGCTCTTTCAGGGGGCGAAGGAGTTCTTTAAACGTGAAACAGGTCAGACCTTCCTGAAATTTGCCGTGCGCGTTGTTGTCTGGGGGGGGATGGGACTGGTTGCCGTGTATCCGAATTCCACGATGTTCTTTGCAAAACTGATCGGTATCGAGGGGAATATCAACGCTGTCATTCTCACCGGCTTTCTTTTGGTTTTCCTCCTCATTTTCAAGCTGTTGTCGGCTATCGAAAAAATCGAGCAGAATATTTCCGAATTGACCAGAAAGGAGGCATTAAGCCATCTCCCCGAACAGACTCCGATAGATCGAAACACCGATGATGGCCAATAAACCGCTTCGATTTTTCCTGCTCGGAGTACTTGCCGTCTGGACCATCGTTTCGATTGCTGCCTTGGGCGGGATGTATAAGCTCTGGTGGGAACGGGAGAGGGTGAATTATTTCGGCAAGACTGTCGAAGTGCAGCGAAGCTTGGTCTTGCGGAATGCCGGATCGCCGGAGACTCTTCTTGATGTCTACAAAACCCTCGACATGATCTGGCCGCAAGATATCACCTATTCTGCAACCGGCGACCAGAATCAGCTTTCGTACCTCAAATACCTGCTGCTCCCGCGGATTCCTGCCGGGTCGGATCATTATTCTCTCGATGCCGGAGGTGTTTTTAGTTCCCCGGTTGCGTCCGCTGCTTTACCGGTGGAACAAAAACACAATAGGCCTTCCATCTTTGCTTTGCTCGGTTCACTTTTTGTTTTTGCAGGGCTTACTCTGGTACTGAAGAAATTGTTCAAGCGCCTGCCTTTCAGTTTTCCCGAATTGTTCGGTTGTACCTTGTTGATCTGTATGGTTTGTGTTGTGGTGTCTCGGGCTGTTTTTGCAGGCGCAGTTCCGGCCTTTTATCTGTTGACTTTAGTAGGCGTGGCCAGTTGGATCTGGCTTTTTATTCGGAAGTATTTTGGCAATACCACACAGTCCCTTGCAATCCTTTCGGTAGACCGTTCCCGCAAAGATCATCCTCGCAGCAGTCGGGCAAAGATCTGGCAATTGATTGTTCCGGCGATAATCGCCTTAAGCATTCACTGGTCATTGATCATGTCGATCATTGTCGTGCCGGACGACTGGGATGCCTGGGCTATCTGGGCGGCAAAAGCCAAGGTGCTTGCTCTTGGGCATGGCCCCCTTTTTGATGTAAGTCATTTCGGTCATGCCGATTATCCGCTGTTATGGCCGTCCGTATGGGCATATTCGGGTTGGCTAGGTGGCGGTTGGGAAGAAATGTGGAGCCGGGGGTGGGGGGGAGTCTTCTTGTTGCTCGTTGTCTGGGAGATTGTCGTCATCATTGAAAGGGTCACCGGGCGGCGGGACCTCGGGATGCTTGGCGGTGCGCTGTTTGTTTCCATGCCCATGGTGCCGTTAATCGCTTCCTGGAGCTATGCCGAAGCACCTTTTTGGCTGTTGACTACAGCCTGTATCGGATGCCTCCTGCTTGAAGGCAGTGAAGGGGAAAAAACAAAGGTTTTCATCGCCGCGCTTCTTGCTGCCGCAACTGCCTATACGAAAAATGAAGGAGTGATGTTTGCGGTAATCACTTGTTTCTGGATGCTCTTTGTACCAGGGACAAGGAAACCGAAACAGATACTCATATTTGTCGTTACTTTCAGTCTTTGCTATTTTCCCTGGTTTTACTGGACGCATGTAACCCTCCAGTTGGGATCCCATGCAGTTTCCGGATTATACCTGGACCTCGAAAATTTGCAGAGAGCTTTCTCGAGGATTCCTCCAGCTCTGGAAGCTATCGAGAAGATTTGGCTGGATGTCAAACAATGGAATATCGTTTTATGGTTGTGTCTCTGCTTTGCATGCCTTGGCTTGTTTACGAGTGAAGGGAGAAAATGGATCGTTATTCCTGCAGGTATGCTCTTGGGGTATTTCATTATAATAATTTTCCATCAGGCAGAAATCTATTGGCAGGTCGGGACTGCATGGAATCGACTTACTCTCCACGCCATCCCGTTGCTGCTTATTGGTGGAGTGATTCAGGCAAGAGAGCTTTTTTTGTCGAAAAAGGAATGAAATATTGTATTTGACTCGTCTCCTGGTTGAGTTGTTGAACCCTCTGATTATCGGTATCCTGCTGCTGATTGCCAGCTTATTCTTTTTGTTGTTTCGCAAAAACAAAATGGGAGTGGCTTGTTTAAGTCTCGCACTTTTTCTTCAGATCTTCTGCGGGTATGGTTTTATTGTTAAAAAGGAGATCGGTAAGCGGGAGCAATTATTTCCTCCTTTGACCCAGGAGGCAATTACTAACCTGGACGATCAACGCATAGAATATATCGTCGTGCTTGGCAGCGGGCATGTCTCCGATGATCGTTTGCCGGAAACGAGCCAGATAGGAGGATCTTCGCTGTATCGCCTGATAGAAGGGATAAGGTTGATCAATTTGTTCCCCGGCTCAAAGCTGGTCCTTTCCGGCGGGATTGTCTATGATCCAGTGCCGAATGCCGATGTGGTCAAGCGTGTGGCGGAAAGTCTCGGCGTGTCGTCTGACCGGATTATTGCTGAAAACAGGCCAATAGATACTGTTCAGGAAGCAAAGTATCTTGAGCCTCTCCTCGGAAAAGAAAATTTCATACTTGTCACATCCGCTCTGCATATGCCTAGAGCTATCGATGTCTTTAAGGACTTTGGGATGCAACCGATTGCCGCACCGACTGATTATATAGTTAAACGGCATGTAATCGAACCACCAGGAGTGATTTTTCCCAGCACCGCAAATTTCGACCTCTCACCTAGAATTATATATGAATGGATTGGATCAGCATGGAGCAAAATAAAACTCGTTTTAACAAACTCTCAATAGTCATTCCGGTATTCAACGAGGTTGCAACCCTGAATGTACTTCTCGACCGGGTCAAAAACGTCCGTCTTGATCTCGAGAAAGAAATTATTCTGGTTGACGATTGTTCTACCGATGGTACGAGAGATCTGATAGCCGGTCTTCAAGACAGTCAGATCAAAGTGATTTATCATGAGAAGAATCAAGGCAAGGGGGCGGCATTACGT